>Ga0208826_1000040_pt1 | contig 158820 bp, 161 predicted proteins | sample AD_UKC115_MetaG_FD_184451 | JGI IMG/M metagenome (GOLD analysis project Ga0208826, IMG submission 184451) | Active sludge microbial communities of municipal wastewater-treating anaerobic digesters from Hong Kong - AD_UKC115_MetaG (SPAdes)... | ecosystem: Engineered > Bioreactor > Anaerobic >...
CTTGTTTGGAATTTAAGTTTTTTCACTTCAATTTATACTCATATCTTATACTTGATGCCGAAATGGCATTTTTAAAAACCCTTCAAATTGGGTTTAGTGTTAAATTTATTTTCATGCGTTTACCGTGACTCTATAAAAATGCATGCTTGAAATCAAATGTGTTCTATGCTAATATAAATTTTAATAAATTTGAAATGAATCCTTTTTATACTATCATTGCATAGTAAAAAAGCATTGGTGCTTTCCTGCTTCAGGAGTAATTCTGGCGGGAAAGCATTTTTATTTATTTGTTGGAAGAGTGAATTTTCTGAGATTATTTAACTTAAAAACCCGGATTAATCCAGGAAAGGGGCAATGATTGGTGGAATATGCAAAATTTATATTGTCAGGAGAAGATAATAAACTTTTAGTTAGGGTGAAAAATGTTCTTTCCTCAAGTGGAATGATATATACCGGTTACTCGAAAGAGCCTGGTAATGTTTTGAGACTTGTTAGGAGGCATATGCCTGAATTTGTAATGATTGATGTTGGAAAAAACTTTAGAGAACTAAAGCAGACATTGGAAATAATTGATGAAGAAATATTGGCAGCATGTACTTTGATTCTAGACATCAAAAATGATGAGATTGTAGACTTCCTGAGAAATTCAAAAGTTATGACTTATGTGACAAAACCTGTTTTTGATGAAATTATAAATCAGATCGCAGAAATAAGTCTGATTAACTTTAAAAGAGTATCTGAATATGAAAATAAGGTTAAAAAACTTAATGAATCCCTTGAAAGCAGAAAGGTAATTGAAAAGGCAAAGTGGATATTGGTTGAGCAAAACGGATTATCTGAGGCAGAGGCATATGAGTTAATAAAGAAGAAGAGTAGAGATAATAGAGTGCCTATGAGAAATATTGCGGATGCTCTTATTCTTTCAAGAGGCTAGAGAAAGGGTGTATATTTTTCTTTACGTATACAAAATGTACCTCAAAGGAAATGAGTAGTTGACAGATGTTTTTTTGTTGAATTGATATTTTTGCTTCAAAAGTTCAGCAAGTTATATAAAAAAACTTAAATCATGCAAGTTGAAATTGTGAAAATTGCAAAAAGATGTATAAATGTAAAAAAAATTATATAAAACTATTGCAAAGATGCAAGATGTGTGTTATCATAAATCATAAATTAAATTATGAGAAGGAAATATAAAGTTCCAGGTTCGAATTTTATACCTTCATGGCTGAGACGCCTCGACCTATAGTGATATAGTGTCGTGGCGTTTTTGTTATAGCTGAAAAACTCTAAAACTAAATTTAAAGGATCTAAAAACAAATCGACATGAAAAGGATGGAGGTAATTATTATGAGACAGGTTGCTATTTATGGAAAAGGTGGAATAGGAAAATCTACAACAACTCAAAATTTGACTGCTGGTCTTGGTGAAATGGGCAAGAAGATTATGATAGTTGGGTGTGATCCTAAAGCTGACTCAACAAGGTTGGTTTTGGGAGGTTTAGCTCAAAAGAGCGTTCTTGATACATTAAGAGAAGAGGGAGAAGAAGTTGAACTCGAAAACATTATGAAAAGCGGTGTTTTTGGAATTAAATGTGTTGAGTCAGGAGGGCCGGAACCGGGAGTAGGATGTGCAGGAAGAGGCATTATTACATCCATCAATATGCTCGAGAGCCTTGGAGCATATACAGATGATTTGGATTATGTTTTCTATGATGTTCTGGGTGACGTTGTTTGTGGTGGTTTCGCAATGCCGATCAGAGAAGGTAAAGCTCAGGAAATCTACATTGTTGCAAGTGGTGAAATGATGGCATTATATGCTGCAAACAACATATGTAAGGGTGTTCAAAAGTATGCCAGCACAGGTGGAACCCGTCTTGGAGGTATAATCTGCAACAGCAGAAAAGTAGACGGTGAAAAAGAACTATTGGAAGCTTTTGCAAAAGAGTTGGGAAGCCAATTAATATATTTTGTACCAAGAGATAATCAAGTTCAAAGAGCAGAAATCAATAGAAAAACAGTAATAGATTACAGTCCTGAACATGAACAGGCAGATGCTTACAGAGGGCTCGCCCAGGCTGTTGACAGTAACGATATGTTTGTTGTACCAAAACCAATGGTGCAGGATAGGTTGGAACAGATACTTATGGAGCATGGTATTTTGGATATTTAGATAAAACAGTAAATCGTTAAGAAACAAAAAATTTTAAGGAGGGTTTGGAATCATGCTATTGATAAGAGCAATTATAAGGCCTGAAAAAATGGGAGTTGTACTTTCTGAATTGTGTGATGCAGGTTTTCCCGCTGTTACAAAAATGGATGTAATGGGACGCGGTAAGCAAAGGGGTGTAAAAGTTGGTGAAGTATTCTATGACGAGATACCCAAGGAAATGCTGATGATGGTTGTAAAAGATGAAGAAAAAGACGATGTAATTAAGTTAATTGTTAAGAATGCCAAGACTGGTGAAAAGGGAGCATTTGGAGACGGAAAAATATTTGTCAGTCCTGTTGAAGAAGCGTACACCATTAGTTCTGGAGAAAACGGACTATAAGGGAGGTTTTGAGATGAAAGAAGTTCTTGCGGTTATCAGGATGGAAATGATTAATAAAACAAAAGAAGCTCTACTGGCAGAAGGTTTTACGTCACTAAATTGCCGTAAGGTTTTGGGACGTGGAAAGAAAAAAGTAGACGTTGCAATTATAGAAAGTATTGTCAATGGAGTCGAAATATCCTCACCGGTTGTGGCACAGGCATTATCCGAAGTTCACAGACTTGTGCCTAAAAGGCTTTTATCCTTGATCGTAAAAGATGATGAAGTTAAAAAGGTGATTGACACGATTATTGAAGTTAACAGCAAAGGAAAAGCCGGAGACGGAAAAATATTTGTAATGCCTGTAGGAGATGTTGTCAGGGTAAGAACAGGAGAAACTGGAGAACTAGCAATTTAGTAATTGAAAACCAATGATTTGGGGTGATTTTTATGAGTCAGAAATTTGATAAGGTAATTGAAAAATATCCGGCAGCGGTGTTTAAGAATAGAAAACAGCATATTGTTGTCAAGGACAGCAGTTGTGAGGAGCCACAGACAATAACCGCCAATGTCAGAACAATTCCAGGGATTATAACAAGCAGGGGCTGCTGTTATGCAGGATGCAAAGGAGTTGTATTAGGTCCGCTAAGAGATGCTGTTGTACTTACTCATGGACCTATAGGATGTGGGTATTATACCTGGGGAACAAGAAGAAACAAGGGAAAGACTAAAGGTGATGAACTTAATCTTTTAAACTATTGTTTTTCTACAGATCTCCAGGAAAGTGACATAGTTTTTGGCGGAGAAAAAAAGTTGGTTCAGGCAATAAAAGAAGCTGTTCAGATTTTTAAGCCCAAAACACTTTTTATCTGCTCTACATGTCCGGTTGGACTTATCGGAGATGACATTCATGCAGTTGCAGCAAAAGCAGAAAAGGAATACGGAATAAAAGTTGTAGCCTTTAGTTGTGAAGGGTATAAGGGAGTCAGCCAATCAGGCGGGCACCATATTGCAAACAACGGATTGATAAAACACATAATAGGTACCAGTGATAAGGTTGTTGGAAAATACTCAATAAATATGTTGGGTGAATACAACATAGGTGGCGACGGCTGGGAGATTGAAAGAATACTAAAAAAGATAGGGTATGAAATTGTATCTTTAATACCGGGGAACGGCACTGTTGAAGAGATGAAGAGTGCTCATAAGGCCACCTTGAATGTTATTCAGTGCCACCGCTCCATTAACTATATTGGAGAGATGATGAAGACCAAATATGGTCAGGATTGGCTTAAGGTTAATTTTATTGGAGTTGAAAGTACTATAAAAAGTCTTAGAGATCTTGCCAGATATTTTGATGATCCTGATCTTTCAGCAAGGACTGAAGTTGTAATAGCTGAGGAACTTGAAGAGATAACTCCGAAAATAAACGAGTATAAGGAAATATGCAAGGGAAAGACTGCTGCACTTTATGTTGGAGGTTCGAGGGCACATCATTATCAGCACTTGTTAAGAGATCTTGGAATTGAGACAGTTCTCGCAGGCTATGAATTCGCACATAGAGATGATTATGAGGGAAGAGAAGTACTGCCGACAATAAAGGAAGACGGAGATAGTAAAAATATTGAAAATCTAGAGGTTGAAGCTGATCCACAGAATTACAGGGTATTTTTGTCAAAGGAAAAATATGAGCAACTCAAAGATGAAATACCCCTCAATGATTATTCAGGACTGATGAAAGAAATGAAGAATGGAAGCTATGTTATTGATGATCTGAATCATTATGAGACTGAGGAACTGCTCAAGCTTCTTAAGCCCGATATATTTTGCTCCGGAATAAAGGATAAATATGTTGCGCATAAAGCAGGTATCTTCTCCAAACAGTTGCATTCCTATGATTATAGCGGCCCTTATGCAGGGTTTAGAGGGGCGGTAATCTTTGCAAGAGATATTGCAATGGGGTTAAAAACACCTTCATGGAAACTTGTGAATCCTCCGTGGAAGACACAGCCGATGATTGAAGGTAGCTATGCTCTGTAACTAGTTCAAGTACAGAGAGTAAGACAATATTTTGCAGTATTCAACATTGAAATTTGGAAGGAGAATACTGCAAAAAATGTATATAGAAGGAGGGACTTTAGAATGCTAGACTTTACACCAAAAGAATATGTTGATAGAAAAGCTTTAACAATTAATCCGGCAAAAACCTGCCAGCCCGTTGGGGCAATGTATGCAGCACTTGGTATACATAAATGTCTTCCTCACAGTCATGGTTCACAAGGGTGCTGTGCATATCATAGAAAATTTTTAAACAGAAATTTCAGAGATCCGGTAATGGCATCCACCAGTTCATTTACAGAGGGTGCGGCTGTATTTGGTGGGGGTTCAAACTTAAAAACTGCGATAAAGAATGTGTTTTCCATATACAACCCGGATATAATTGCAATCCACACTACATGTCTTTCAGAGACAATCGGGGATGACATACCTTCATTTATTGCGCAGTCGCAAATACCTGAAGGGAAGATTGTAATACATGCCAACACGCCAAGTTATGTGGGCTCACATATTACGGGTTTTTCAAATATGGTGAAAGGTATGGTTAAATATCTGTCACAAAATAGTAGCAAGCCTAATGGAAAGATAAATGTAATACCGGGCTTTGTAAACCCGGGTGATATGAGGGAAATAAAGGCAATGCTGAAGGCTATTGGCGTAGAATTTATTATGTTTCCTGATACAAGTGGAGTATTAGATGCTCCTATGACAGGTAAATTTGAAATGTACCCTAGGGGTGGAACTAAAATAGAGGATCTTATTGATACCGGTAATTCAGCAGCGACCGTTGCGTTGGGGAGCTTTACCTCATCGGATGCAGCTTATGAGTTGGATAAAAAGTGTAAAGTGCCTGCACATGTGCTTAAAACTCCAATAGGAATTGAAGCTACAGATAAATTTCTTATGGAGGTAGCAAGGATTGCAGGAAAGGATATACCCTATGAGCTTGAAGAAGAAAGAGGCCAGGTTGTAGATATTATGGTTGACTGCCATTATCACTATCATGGTAAGAAGGTTGCTATTCACGGGGATCCGGATATTGTTATCGCACTTACTGAATTTGTGCTTAGTCTTGGAATGATACCTAAATATGTCGTTTCAGGAACACCGGGTGAGGCTTTTGAAAAAGAAGTGACGGCAATGCTCAAAGAGGCTGGTGTGGACGGTATGGTTAAAGCGGCAGGAGACTTGTTTACGTTGCATCAGTGGATTAAGGAAGAGCCTGTAGACCTTCTGATAGGGACTACCCATGGGAAATATATTGCTAGAGCTGAGGACATTCCGTTTGTTCGTTTAGGATTTCCTATTTTAGATAGAAGTGTTCATTCATATATGCCTATTGTGGGTTATAGGGGCGCAATGAGGATTATTGAAATGATAAGCAATGCTCTTCTGGACAGACAGGATAGAGACTCAGCTGATGAGGATCTTGAACTTATTATGTAGAGTATGTTTTGGTAAATTGTAAGCTTTGTAATATCTGAACTAATGAACATTAAGTGCTAAAGGGTTGGTCTTATTATTCCTCCATCATATTTACATTCCAACGATGGCTGTAAAAAATTGATTTTTTGTCCAGGGAAATCAATATATGATGGAGGGCTTTATATAACCTTTTTGGGTTTTTCTGTAAAAATCAGGAAAACCCGGAAAGGATGAAAGGTCTGATCAATATGTCAAATAGTCTAAAATGTGAAGTGCTCGAGGAAAGAAAAGAGTTTATATGTTTCAAGTCAAAGGATAAAGGTGAAAGCGTAAAATGTGAGAAAGACAGTGTGGCAGGAAGCGTAAGCCAAAGAGCCTGTGTTTATTGTGGAGCGAGAGTAGTATTAAATCCCATTACAGACGCTTTTCATATAGTACATGGACCAATAGGTTGTGCAAGCTATACCTGGGATATAAGAGGGAGCTTATCTAGTGGACCTGAAGTTTACCGGAACAGTTTTTCAACTGATCTTAGAGAACAGGATGTAGTTTTTGGAGGAGAAAAAAAGCTGGCAGCTGCCATTGATGAAATATATGAAATGTACTTGCCTAAATTGATATTTGTATACGCCACATGCATTGTTGGAGTTATAGGTGATGATATTGATGCTGTTTGCAAAAGGGCAGAAGAAAAGTATAAAATCCGCGTTATTCCGGTTAAGTCCAGCGGTTTTGCCGGCAATAAGTCAATGGGCTATAAAGCAGCTTGTAACGCATTACTTAAAGTAATGGAAGAAAACGAAGGTAAGAAGAAGGGCAGCGGAGTTAATATCCTTGGTGACTTTAATCTTGCCGGAGAAATGTGGATTGTGACAGAGTATTTAAAAAAAATTGGAGTGAATATTTCAGCAAAAATTACAGGTGATGGCCGTTATGAAGAAATAGTCAAAGCGCCTGAAAGCTCTCTTAATATTGTACAATGTGCGGGCTCTATGACTTACCTCGCAAAGGAAATGGAAAAAAAATATAATATACCCTTTGTAAAGGTTAGCTTTTTTGGAATCGAAGACACGAGTATTTCCATAATGAGGGTTGCAGAGACCCTTGGAGATAAAGAGATTATCCGGAAAGCAAGAAAATTGATTTTTGAAGAAAAGGGCAAGGTTGAACCTATGCTATTGCATTATAGAAAAAGGCTCGAAGGGAAAAAAGCTGCAATCTTTGTAGGGGGAGGATTTAAGGCGATATCCCTTATAAAGCAGTTTAATTCTATCGGAATGAAGACTGTAATGGTTGGGACACAGACAGGTAAAGCTGAAGAGTACGAAGTAATAAGAAATTTGGCGGATGAAGGAACAGTAATTCTAGATGACACAAATCCTGCAGAACTTGAAAAGTTTATGGTGGAAAAGGGTGCGGATATCCTTGTCGGTGGCGTCAAAGAAAGACCTTTAGCATATAAACTGGGAATTGCGTTTTGCGATCATAATCATGAAAGGAAACACCCGTTATGTGGTTTTGAGGGAGCTATAAACTTTGCAAAAGAGATAGATATGTCTATAAACAGTCCGGTTTGGAAGGTAATACATCAAGGTGGTGATTAGGATGAAAAACAGAAACTTTGTAAATTTAAATATAAATCCGTGTAAAATGTGTATGCCTCTAGGCGCGGTGATGGCTTTTAAAGGTATTGAAAACAGCATGTTTATTCTGCATGGTTCACAGGGTTGCAGTACCTATATAAGGAGGCATATGTCAGGACACTTTAATGAACCCATTGATGTGGCATCCTCTTCATTAAATGAAGAGGGAACTGTATATGGCGGTGCAATAAATTTAAAAAAAGGTCTTGCAAATGTTATAAAGCTTTATGATCCGGAGGTTATAGGGGTAGCAACTACATGTCTTGCAGAAACAATAGGAGAGGATATAAAAAGGATAGTTCAGGAGTTTTATTCGGAGGAAGAAGGCAACGGACAGATAAATACCGATAAAGTCAAAATTATTCCAACATCTACGCCGGGCTATGGAGGTACTAATTCTGAAGGGTATAATGCAGCACTTTTGAGTATTGTAAAAGAACTGTGTTCAAATACTGAAGCAAATAATAAAGTTAACGTTATTGCAAGCAGCATGAATCCCGGAGATATAAGGAATATTAAAAGCATTTTGGAAAGTTTTGGGATAGACTATATTTTGCTCCCTGACATTTCAAGGACTTTAGATGCACCCTATGAGAAAGAGTACAGGAGAATTCCAAAGGGAGGAACGAAAGTTTCCGACATTATGAAGATGGGAGGTGCAATTGCCACTATAGAAATTGGATTAACAGTCCCACAGCAAGATTCACCGGGTGAATACCTGAAGGAAAAGTTTAATGTACCACTCTATAAATGTGCAATACCAGTTGGAATTTCAAATACGGATGCTTTTATAGATATATTGAAAAAGATTTCAGGAAAAGCTGTACCTGATGAGCTTGTAGAAGAACGGGGCAGACTTGTTGACGGTATGATTGATTCCCACAAGTTTAATGCCGAGGGTCGTGCTGTTATATTTGGAGAACCGGAATTATGCTATGCTATTGGGATGCTTTGTATTGAAAATGGTATTAGACCGCTTCTGGTATCGACAGGTGCAGAAAATAAAAAGCTAAAGGAGCTTCTGGAAAAAGCTGCAGAAGAAGGGCTTACGGTTCTGGATGATACTGACTTTGATACTATCAGAGCTTATGCAGTAAAGCTTGGTGCAAATGTGCTAATCGGAAATTCCGACGGTAAGGCCATCACTGAAAAAGAGGGGATTCCTCTGGTAAGAGTGGGTTTTCCAATACATGACCGGGTTGGAGGACAGAGAAAGGTTATAACAGGTTACAGCGGGTCTTTGGAATTGCTTGATGAAATTACCAATGCACTTCTTGAAGTTAAGTATTCAAATTACAGGGAGGAAATGTACAAAAACTACTTTAGGGGAAAGGACGGGAGTACTATGACTTTGATTGATTCAAAGAAAGAAATTAAAGAAGGTGATGCCAGAAAGCATCATAATGTAGCAAAAACTGCAGAACACCCATGCTATTCCGGTGGAGCATGTAAAGTAGCAAGAATGCATATACCTGTGGCACCGTCCTGTAACATTCAATGCAACTACTGCAATAGGAAGTATGATTGCCAGAATGAAAGCCGTCCGGGAGTTACAAGCGAAATCCTCACACCGGAACAGGCAAGAGATAAATTTCTTAAGGTAAAAGAGAAGCTTGGCAGCCTTAAAGTAGTAGGAGTTGCCGGACCGGGTGATGCGCTTGCAAACTTTGAAAACACGAAAAGATCAATAGAGCTGATCAGAAAAGAAGATCCTGACATTATTTTTTGCCTTTCAACAAATGGTTTGATGCTTCCCTACTATGCTGATGACATCATTGAAGCAGGAATATCCCATGTGACGATAACAATAAACGCTATTGATCCCGAGATTGGGGCTAAGGTTTATAAGGAGGTTAACTTCAGGGGAAAGAAGCTAAGCGGAATACAAGGATCGGAAGTGCTCATACAAAATCAGCTCTCCGGGCTTAGGTACCTTTCGGAAAGAGGGGTTGTATGCAAGGTTAATATAGTTATGATTAAAGGAATTAATGATGAACATATAGAGGAAGTTGTTAAAAAGGTTAAAGAATGTGGTGCATTCATAACAAATATTATGCCGTTGATTCCTGCTGAAGGAAGTTCATTTGAAGATATGCCTCAAACAAATAATAAAGAATTAAATGAACTCAGGAAAAAGTGTGGAGAGCATATACAGCAGATGTACCATTGCAAACAATGCCGGGCAGATGCAATAGGAACTCTTGAACTTGACCTTTCGTCGGAGTTCAGAAATGGCAACAGTAGCAGTATAAATGCAGATGGCAAAAGTGAAAAGTCCAAGCCTTATACTTTTGCAGTCGCAACGAGTTCAGGGATGTATATTGACCAACACTTTGGTCATGTTGAAGAATTTTATATATTCAGTTACTGGCTGACCTCCATAAGTTTCCTTGAAAAAAGGAGCGTAAATAAATACTGTAGCGGATCCGGTGATTGTGATAATGAAGAATCCAAAATTGAGAGGATTATAAATACTATTGCTGATTGTGACGCAGTTCTGATATTAAGAATAGGATACAATCCTCATAAAAAACTTGAAGATATGGGAATAAAGGTATTTCAGACCTGTGGAACAGTAGAGGAAGGTATTAGGTTTGCTGTAAATGAGTTTAGCAAAGAAAAAGAAATTGTCTGATAATAAGGAGGGAGAATTTATGCAAAAGCCAAAGTATCATGTTTTTGTATGCACAAGTTCGAGAATTAACGGTCAGCAAAAGGGATACTGTTATTCAAAAGATGCAGTTTCAATTGTTCAAACCTTTATGGAAGAGATTGAAATGAACGAACTGACGGATGATGTTATGGTGACAAACACAGGTTGTTTCGGTATCTGCAGTTCAGGACCGATAGTTGTGGTGTATCCTGAGGGAGTATGGTATAAAGAGGTCTCACCTGACGATGTACCGGAGATTGTTGAATCACATTTCATAAACGGTAAAAAAGTTGAAAGACTCGAGATTAAGTAATTGCTATTTTGCACTATAATTTCTTTGGAAGGGAGGGGCGTTGACATGAAGCAAACAATTTTCCTTGTCTTTCTGATTGTATTGCTTTTTGTGGGTGTAATATATGGAAATCTTTCGGCGCCTGACGCCAAAAATGTGGAAGAGATTACTGTCTATGCAGCAGCCAGCCTTACGGAGAGTTTTAATGAAATTAAAGAGGTATATGAAAGCAATAACCGCAACATAAAAATAAACTTAAACTTTGCTGGGAGTCAAACACTTAAAACATCATTGGAAAATGGTGGGAAAGCTGATGTGTTTGTAAGTGCAAACCTCAAATATATGGATGAATTGAAAAACAAAGGCTTTATAAATAATTATAGAGTACTTCTCCATAACAGACTGGTTCTGGTAAGAAATATAAGCGGCCCATTTTCAGCAAAAAATTTAAGTGATCTATCAAAGGATGGTGTCAGAATTGCGGTAGGAGATAAAAACGTCCCAGTGGGCAGTTACTGGGAACAAGCATTGGACAGCAGTGTTAAAGACGGAGAAATACCACTTGACATTAAAGCCCGGATAGACAAAAACATTAAAACACGGGAATTGAATGTAAAAGATGTACTAAGCAAGGTGTTGCTGGGTGAAGTGGATTTTGGAGTGGTCTATAAGAGCGATGTAACCACCGGAAACGAAGATAAGGTTGAAGAGATCGAACTGAATGCTTTTTCAGAATGTGATGTAGAGTATCCCGTAGCAATATTGAATAATGCTGAGGGAAGAGCTGAAGTTGAAAAGTTTTATAATTTCCTGATTGCTCAGGAATGTAAAGATATACTAAAGAAATACAGGTTTGTTGTTGATTGGGAAGAGTGACTGAAAGTCAAGGGAGGTGAGAAAATGCAAAAGACAGGGGTAAAGGCAATAAAACTGAATATTAATCCTGAACTTGAAGAAATAATCCCAATAAAAACTATCCCAAATTTAAAACACGTCCTTGGAAAAGAAGCTTTACTCCTGGGTTTTGCTGCAACTGCGGTATTGGTATATTTTATGCTTATAATACTGCCAGTAGTTTCTATATTGAAAGTATCAGGTGGAGTAGGCTTGATTGATGCGATGACACAGAAGGAAAATATTTATGCACTGAAGCTGAGTTTAGCTACCACTGCATTGTCATTATTGCTTACCTTTGTGTTTGGGACTCCAGTGGTTTACTTTCTCTCGTGCAGCAAGAACAGCGTTTTTAAGCAGGTAGCTGGTATTGTTGTGAGTTTGCCATCAGTTCTTCCGCCTGCAGTTGCAGGAATTGGACTTCTGCTGGCTTTCGGAAGAAATGGTGCATTTGGGGCGTTTTTATCCCGATTTCATATAGAGTTGGTATTTACCCCAGTGGCAGTATTTTTGGCTCAGTTCTTTGTTTCATCAACTTTTTATATACAGGTTTTAAAAAACGGAGCTGACGCAGTAAGTCAAGAATTATATGAAGCATCCTATGTTTGTGGAGCGGGTAAGGCAGAAACATTTTTTAGAGTCATAATTCCCATGCTTAAGAAAAATGTGCTTGCCGGGTTAGTTATATCATGGACACGTGCGTTGGGAGAATTTGGAGCGACAATTATGTTTGCGGGTAATGTCATGGGAAAAACTCGTACATTGCCATTACAGATTTATACACTTATGCAGACAGATATTAAGTTGGCGGCTTCGGTATCTGTAATTCTGTTTTTGATATCTTTTATTATGCTTTGGACTGTTAATTCCCTATTGAAAGATGAGGTGTAAATTTATGTCGCTATCTATAGGAAAAAACAACAAGGTTACTGTAATCGACAGAACTCTTCCCGAGATATTGTCCGGAAAGAAGAATATAAAAAGGCTTGAAACAATATATTTTTGTTGGATGCTTAAGGAAGTTGGTGTTGACCTGTTTGAAATAGATGCCGTGTTTTTGGAGGCAATACCAAAGTTGCCGATTGGTTTGACTTTTATTCTTAGAGTTCGGTCGAAAGAAGATATATTAAGATGTATAAAAAGCAACATTAAAAAATGCGTTATATCTTATGAATTATTGGGTGATGCTGAATTGATTGCTCGTCTTAAAAATAATGGCATAGAGATTATTGCCGAGGTTGTTATAGAAAAATTAGCTCAGATAAAGAAGATGAAAAATTTGGATAGGTTGAATTTGGCAGATGAGATAAGGCTTACAGGAATGGATTCGCTTTTTTCCATACTTTGGATTGAAAAAACTAAGGAACTAAGAAATTTTTTCAATAAAAAAATTAGTATATGCCCGGGGAATATGTTCTGTGATGCTACTGCCTTGTGTTTGGAAGGAATTATGAACGGATTGGATTCGATTACCGTATCGTTTTTAGGATATGGACAAAATAATGGATTCGCAGCACTTGAAGAAGTGCTTGTTGCGGTCAAAATCTTAATGAAGGCAGATCTGAAACTTGACTTAAGTAAACTTCCCTATGCAGCAGAGTATTTTACTTCAATAACGGGAATGCATATTCCGGATAACAAAGCGGTGGTAGGAAAAGGAATATTTAATTATCAGGCCGGGATTCATGCAGACGCGATAGAAAAAAATCCTGTAACTTATGAGCCGTATGAACCTTCCATGGTGGGATTGAGCAGAGAGTTGACCATAGGGAAGCACTCGGGTAAAAGAGCCGTTCAAAAGAAACTTAAAGAGTTGGGAGTTGTCTGTAAAGTTGAGGATGCTGCAAAAATACTAAATTTTATAAGAGAAAAGAGTACTAGTTGCAAAAGGGATCTTCTTGACGAAGAGGTTCTGGATATATATAGAAATTTTGGACTGCTACGGTAAGGAGATGGGATGCTTATGAATGTAAGAATTGTTGATACTACTTTGCGTGATGGCGAGCAAAGACCGGGAATAGCTCTCCAGTTATCTGAAAAAATGAATATAGCCAAGATGCTAAGCAGTATAGGTACTTATCAGATTGAAGCCGGTATTCCTGCCATGGGAGGAGAAGAGAAAAAATATATACTCAAATTAATGCAACTGGGTCTGAAAAGTAGAATTTCTGTATGGAACAGGATGAGTATAATTGACATCAAAGACTCTATAGATTGCACACCTGATATTATACACATTTCTGTTCCGATATCAGATATCCATATAAATAAAAAACTGCAAAAGTCCAGAATTTGGGTAGAGGAGAATATGAAAAATTGCATAGACTATGCAAAAGATAAGGGGTATGAAGTTACAATCGGATTAGAGGATGCTTCAAGGGCTGATCCGGAGTTTATGATGAAAATTATCGGTATAGCATGTGCCATGCGTGTAAAGAGGATAAGATATGCCGATACTGTTGGAGTTTTATATCGGCAGCATGTATATAATCAAATAAAAAAAATAAAGGATCAGTTTGTTAATATTGAATTAGAGATTCATGCACATAATGATCTGGGTATGGCGGTGTCCAATTCAACCTCTGCCTTAAGAGCAGGCGCCGAATATGTTGATTGTACAATTGGCGGGATTGGTGAAAGGGCTGGAAACTGCGATTATATGAAATTTGTAACCGCAGCTAAAGCGATTTATGGATTGTGCAGTAATATAGATTTAAAAAAAGTAGCTAAGGCTCAAAAAAGTATTTTGGGAATCCTGAAAGTATGACACTGCTCTCCCGCTCCCCTAAATAAGTTTTGTGAAAATTGAACGAATGTGTTAAACTGTATAAAAATATTTTAATGTATTCGGGTGATGATATGAAATATGGTTTTGTTAGAGTGGGAGCCGCAGTTCCAAAGCTCAAAGTGGCAAATTGTGAATATAATGCGGCACAGATAATTGAATTGATTAAAAGAGCGGAAAAAGAATACATAAAGTTTCTGGTTTTCCCGGAGCTTTGTATAACGGCTTATAGCTGTGGTGATCTGTTTCATCAGGATGTACTCCTGAAGGAAGCCTCAAAACAGCTCGGGAATATACTGGAAGATACAAAAGGCATAGATTTGATTTCTGTGATTGGAATGCCGGTTAGCTTAAACAATCAACTGTTTAATTGTGCCGTTGTAATTCAGTCAGGCAAGATTCTTGGAGTTGTACCTAAAACCTTTATTCCAAATTACAGTGAGTTTTATGAGGAAAGATGGTTTGCAACAGGTAACAAGGCTTGTGGGGACAATATTCACCTTTGTGGACAGAATGTGCCTTTTGGTGTAGATCTTCTGTTTGAAGACAGGCAAAATAGTGATTTGTGTTTTGGTATTGAGATATGTGAGGACTTGTGGGTTCCGGTACCTCCAAGTTCTTACCAGTGCGTGCAGGGTGCAACACTTATTTTTAACCCCTCTGCCAGCAACGAATTAATAGGTAAGTATGAATACAGAAGAGATCTGGTCAGACAGCAGTCTGCCAGATGCATAGCCGGATATGCATATACTTCTTCAAATAGTAATGAGTCAACAACGGATGTAGTTTTTGGAGGACATGCCTTAATTTCGGAATATGGTTCCATCCTTTCGGAGAGTGAAAGATTTAAAGATGACGAGCAGCTTGTTTATTCTGATATAGATATTCAAAAGTTGATAAACGACAGGAGAAAGAACACAAGCTTTATGGAAGGTTCTGTAGATAAGAAATACAGAAGAGTCTATTTTGAGCAGAGTGAAAGCCAATCGGTTGAACTGGCCAGGTATATAGCACCACATCCTTTTGTGCCTTCTAATACAGGCAACAGGGATATACGGTGCAAAGAAATCTTCTCCATCCAGACCAGTGCTCTGGCCAAAAGGATTAAGCATACGGGACTAAAGCATTCGGTTATCGGTATTTCAGGAGGACTTGATTCTACGTTGGCACTACTTGTGACAGCAAAGACTTATGAGCTCTTGGGCATACCGTCAGATAATATTATAGCAGTAACCATGCCCGGGTTTGGTACGACCAATGCAACCTACACAAACGCTATGGAGCTTATGAAGGCTATGAAGGTTACTATCAGGGAAATAAATATCAAGGATGCGTGCATTCAACATTTTAAAGACATAGGGCATGATGTGGATGTCCATGATGTTACTTATGAAAATGTTCAGGCAAGGGAGCGTACACAGATTCTAATGGATCTTGCAAATAAGCTGGGTGGATTGGTTATAGGAACAGGTGACCTCTCAGAACTTGCTTTGGGATGGTGCACATATAACGGTGATCATATGTCGATGTATTCGGTAAACTGCAGCATCCCGAAAACACTGGTTAAATTCCTTGTAAAATGGGTAGCCGATAATATGGTTGATAAGAATGTAAAGGATATTTTAGACAGGATTCTTGATACGCCAATATCGCCCGAATTGCTTCCTCCAAGTGCAGAAGGTGAAATTAATCAAAAAACCGAGGATATTGTAGGACCGTATGAGTTGCATGACTTTTTCCTTTACCATATGATAAGGTATGGTGCTTCACCGAAAAAAATAGTTTATCTTGCGGAAAAGGCGTTTGTTGGCAAGTATTCATCCGAAGATATTAAACACTGGCTTAAGACTTTTATAAAGAGATTTTTCACTCAGCAGTTCAAGCGTTCTTGTCTTCCTGACGGACCTAAAGTGGGAACTATAAGTCTTTCACCGAGAGGCGACTGGCGTATGCCTAGTGATGCAGATGCAAATGTATGGCTCAAGGAGCTTGATTGATGAAAGGAAAATAAGTATAAACTAAAAAGGGGCTAAATTCACTTTTAGCCCTTGAGTTTAATTTAGCGGGTTTTAATTACCCAACGTCTTTAAATTTGGAATGGAGAAAGTTAATGTCTTTAGACGCTTCATTTTGTTCATCGATTTTTTTCTTTTTAAGTTCTTTTCTTTTTAGGATGTTTAACGAACGCAAGCCTAGCATTGTGCCGACAATTCCGAGTAACAACCCAATTACCAATCCAATCAGTGTTCCAAGAATTAATGCAAGAACAACATTTAACATATTAATCACCATTTATCGTTAGTATAATATAATATTAATAACACTATAATATATATCGTCATTATTAAAACTAATTTTACAATATTATGTATTTTATTGCAAGTTTATTTTTGGTTAAAAGGGTAATTATATTATGGAAGAACATTTGGATATATAAGAAATTGGGGTGTATTATCCTAGAAAATGTTATATGATTGACTATAAAGTAAAAATGTTCAATCTGAGTTAAACTAAAAAACGTATAACAAAAAATACTTATAAAAAAATGAAAATTGTGCTTGACTTTTATGTCTATCTGTCTTAAAATAGCGTTGTGCCTTTTTTAAGGGGCACAACATGGTGGATGTAGCTCAGTTGGTTAGAGCGCCAGATTGTGGCTCTGGAGGCCGTGGGTTCGACTCCCATCATTCACCCCATGTAGGGATGTAGCCAAGTCGGTAAGGCACCAGACTTTGACTCTGGCATTTCGTAGGTTCGAGTCCTGCCATCCCTGCCATACGGGCCATTAGCTCAGTTGGCAGAGCACTTGACTTTTAATCAAGGTGTCCCGCGTTCGAGTCGCGGATGGCTCACCAAAGTACCTGTAACCGCAAGGTTGCAGGTATTTTTATGTGTTTTGGAGTGGATATCATCCTGAATTCCTATAAATTTACAATAGGATAATTTTGAAATCTGCAGGAAGGGAGTACCTACTGTTTTAGTGTCAAACGCCTCCATTACATGACCTTCGCACCAATTACTGTTAATGCTGGATAAGCTATTTTTGAAAGCTCCTAATTTTATTTTTTGAGAATCATCAAGATTGATTAATCTAATCAAAATCTTTTGGCTAATTCACTATACCATGTCACTTATCATGAAAGATGAGCAACAATGTTTGTACGAATAATAATGGAGAAGATGAAGTAAGGTTTAAAATTATTACTTATTATGGTATTCTACTACTAGATTAAATTATATGACAACAAAACATATGATAGACTTCATATTTTGTTGTATAGCTTGGAATTTATCGATGAGGTGAACAAATGAGAATTATCAGAGAATTATTGTTATTAATTATCCTTACTTTTATTTTGACTTCCTGCAATTCTATTTCGCCCGCTAATCCATCAAGTTCTCCAGCCTTAACTTCGGTAAGGACAAATGAGGATTTATCACCATTTACACAATTTGAAAACCTTAAAAGAGTTGAAATGGGTATTGATGGCGAACAGGTGGATAACCTTTTAAAGACATATGGTATCTATGATGATATACTGGCAAAAGTACCTAAAGAAGCTTACAATGTATCGATTTGTAGAGACGTGGGAATTAGTGGTTTTAGCATTGGGGACAAAAAGGTAGCAATATTGCTGATAAATAAAGGCCATCTTTATATTTACGTGATGTTTTCAAACAGTAATGATAAATGGTCGGTTGATGGTTTTGCTTACCAAAATGAAAGGGAAAAGCCGGAATATAGGGTTGAACAATCAGAAGATGGGACTAGATATTGGCTGGTAGTCAAGCACGAGGCAAATCATGGTACAGGATTATATATTTATGATGAAGTCTGGTATAATCCAGATGGTTCTGTTGCTGCGGAATATCCAATAGAGGGTAGCACCTTATTCTTCCCGCAAATCGTTGAACCGGATGCAAATACTTATTTTTCTGCTTCAGCTTATTATGATGGTGACTCCAAGATATCCTTATCCTACTCAATAAGTTTTGAATATGGCAACAAAGATAGTTATCATGACTACGGTTTCTATAGATCTCAAAGTAAATACTCTCCTGTTATATTTGATAACTGGGAATATGATCTAAACACACAGAAGCTACAATTTGTCTCATGTACCCCGGATTTAGCAGAAAGCTACAGTGCTTTGGAACATGTAGAATCAGTTGAATATGGTATACTGCAAGGGTACATTGATTTCTACAGAATGCGCTTAGGGGATAAAAAGATTACAACGATAGAAGAATGGGAGAAATTTATTGGACTAGAATAACTAAGTGATAAAAATTTAAATTAGGAATAATTTTTGTTATGAGGCACTAGTGTCCAATGGGATAAAAGAAATTAGCGTGTATATTATTACATTCAGAATTCTTGAACAAAAGGAGCTTTTTCTCTTTAAAGGGTTTGGATACATGATGTCTAAAACAGGGGTCTAGGCTTTTGATAAACCTAGACATGGTGCTTTGGCGCAAAATGGTAACTGATTTTAAAAGCTATTTTGTAAATTCTGTATTAATGCTGATTTTGGTCACTACAGGATCTTTTTCATGTTCGTTGCTTGGATTATCGGATACTTGCTCCTTAGGGTATAAGTCTATTAGCATTTTAGGGTCTATATCCGGATTGCCTGGTATTAACATCTTAGGATCAATGTTGGCATTGCCTGGCAGAGCCATTTCAGGGTCACAATAGCTGTATTGTTTATTATTAAGGGTACTCTCATCATTGATTATAGCACTATCTATTTCATTATTGGGCTTTATAATATCATTAATTGGTTCAGCATTGCTATCTATTGGTGAGTAAATAAGATTTAATGTTGCAAATAGGAAAATTAAAACCAGCTTTATTTTTTTCATCGTCAAAAATCCTTTCTATTAAGTATGACTTTGTTATATTATATTAGACACAGAAAAATCAAAAAAGTTCCCACTTTTTAGTGGAATAAATCGATATTGTTTTCAAATTCTTTAATTTTATCTTCGATTTGTGTATGTAAAATTATTAATAAATTTTTCTGTTATGGGCACTATAGATGAAAAACGCTGATCAAAATACAAAAGTGGAACTTACTTATTTAATTGCAGCTTTTGTTGCAATATGGTATATTACTGAATGGGAAAAAATTAACTTTGTACTTAATTATAAAGGTGGTAAGAATTTTGAACAGTGAAAAGATTGAATTGGATGAGTGGAGAAAATTGTATGAAGCTGCGGCCAGGTTTAAGGAAACGGAGTGCTGGAAGTGGATAGCTGATATCGATATTTTTGGAGTAGAGAACATAGATACACATGAAATTGGATATTGTTGCGTTATGGGTAACGCCGGGCAGGTATATGGTATAAGTATATATGTTGGGGAGGATGGATTAAAGTCTTATATGGACACTCTATATCCCAATATTCCTTTCGAAGATTTGGGGTATATACAAAATTGTATAACTTTATATTTTGAAGATAGAGAAAACTTAAATAGAGATGATCTGAATATTATTAAGCAGTTGGGTTTGAAATATAGAGGAAAGAAGCAGTGGCCACAGTTTAGGAACTACAAGCCTAATTATTTTCCGGCCCAACTTAGTAGAAGTGAAGTTATATATATGGCCTATGCCTTAGATCAGGTTATAAATGTTGCATTAAGGTGCAGGGAAGACGAAGCATTGTTAGTTCCCGAAGATGAGGATCAGATTTTGGTCAGAGTTTCGAAAAGAGTTGATAAAGAAGATGTGTGGGAAGATAAGTATATAAATCTTATTCTGGAAGAAAGTAATAGTGAGTATGAAAAAGTAAATGAGATTGCCCTGAAAAGAATTAAGGACAACAAACCAAGAAAAACCGGTGTGTGGGAAGTTGACTTTTTTAATGCACCTGCAATGGTTAAAGAAAGCGGAAGACCATATTACCCGTTGATGTTAATGATTGCAGAAGCTGAAAGCGGATTAATGCTGGATATGAAGATGACTTCCGATTTTGAGGGATATATTGGAGAATTCAGGGACGAGATTATTGACCTGATAGCACGTAATAAACAGATACCTGAGGTTATTGTTGTCCAAAGGAAAAAGGCTTTTCAAATGCTTGAGCCTATATCATCAAAATTGGGCATAGATTTACAGCCTGTGGAGGAATTATTTAGTATTAAGGAATTCAGAAAGGGTTTGGAAGAATTTCTCTGATATTTAAGTATATATGCTGTAGAAAAAAGAGATTTCCCGGGAAATATAGTCAGGTTTTTTGTCGAAACAATAATTTGTAAAAAGCCCTCTTGCTGCAGCAAGAGGGCTTTTGTATCCTGAATATTAAGTGATGACTAAAATATAAGTTCTAACTCTGGATAACGAAAAAACTTGATTTAATAATGTTTTCAAAATATGAGAATAGGAAGTTGTTTTTCGTTATCCCTAAGTAATGAGTGAAATATTACTTCCACCATCGCCAAACTAACCCTTTTTTGCAATGTCGTATAACTTTAATGAACTGTTTTTATCTTCTGCCCACCGGATTGACCACTCGTTCTCAAAGAGAAGCACATATCGTCCGTTTTCGTCTTCTGCTATCATTGTAGAACTGGTGAGGGTCAGTTTTCTGGGATCAATTCCGGTTCCATCAATCCACCTGGCGTGTTTAAAGGGTAAGTGCTGAATTCTCAAATCAACACCATATTCATTCTTAAGTCTGTATTCGAGGACTTCAAACTGAAGTGCTCCAACAGTACCGATAATTAAAGCTTCAATACCAATATCTACTTGCTTGAATACCTGTATGGCACCTTCTTCAGATAATTGGTTGATTCCCTTAATAAACTGTTTACGCTTCATGGTATCTGTTGACACTACTCTTGCAAAATGCTCTGCAGGGAAGATTGGTATACCTTCAAATCTAAGGTCACCGTTTGCTTCACAGAGAGTGTCACCAATGTTGAAAATACCCGGATCAAAAACACCTATTATATCACCGGCGTATGCTTCTTCAATGATTGTGCGTTCCTGGGCCATAAACTGCTGAGGTTGTGAAAGCTTTATTGCCTTTTTTTGCTGAACATGATTTACTTCCATTCCTCTTGAAAAACGTCCTGAACATATTCTCATAAAGGCTATTCTGTCTCTGTGCGCAGGATTCATGTTTGCCTGTATCTTGAAAACAAACGCAGTAAATTTATCCCAATCAGGATCAACTTCTCCGGCGGTAGAATTTTTAACTCCAGGCTTTGGTGCGAGAGCAAGAAACTCTTCAAGGAAAGGTTGAACCCCGAAGTTTGTCATGGCACTTCCGAAAAAGATTGGTGTTAACTCTCCTTTAAGTAGCTTTTTCTTGTCAAATTCATCTCCGGCCATATCTAAAAGTTCTATGTCTTCACATAATTTATTGTGGTAGTGATCTCCCAAAAGATCGGCAAAAATTTTGTCATCTACGGTTCCTTTACTTGATGAAACAGCAGTCTGGCCATGATCCCCACCTGAGAACAACTCTATCTGCCCGAGCTTTCTGTTATAAACACCCTTAAAATCACCATCGGTACCAATTGGCCAATTTATCGGATAAGAATGAATACCCAGTACATTTTCTATTTCTTCCATTAGTTCAAAAGGGTCTTTTGCTGCTCTGTCCATTTTGTTGACGAAAGTAAATATCGGAATACCCCTCATCTTACAAACGTGGAAAAGCTTTATGGTTTGTGCTTCCACGCCCTTTGCACCGTCAATCAACATCACGGCGCTGTCAGCGGCCATAAGTGTCCTGTAAGTGTCTTCACTGAAGTCCTGGTGTCCGGGGGTATCAAGGATGTTTATACAAAAGTCATTGTATTCAAATTGCATAACACTTGATGTGACAGATATTCCTCTCTGCTTTTCAATTTCCATCCAGTCAGAAACTGCATGCTTGTTGGCTTTTCTTGCTTTAACCGATCCAGCAAGTCTTATCGCGCCCCCATACAGAAGAAGCTTTTCCGTTAGAGTGGTCTTTCCGGCGTCAGGGTGCGATATTATAGCAAAAGTTCTTCTTCTATCTACTTCTCTGGAAATAGTTTCCTTTATATTTGACATTTATAATACCTCTTATAACAACAGTTTTTTAGCAAGTTTTATTGTATATTATACCTTATATGATGTCAATTCATAAAAGCAATATCAATTTGTATAAATAGCTCCACTAACGTAATTGCAGGAATGGTAAAGTACATGTTATGGTATGACTAAAATATAAGTTCCTACTCTGGATAACGAAAAAACTTGATTTAATAATGTTTTCAAAATATGAGAATAGGAAGTTATTTTTTCGTTATCACTAATTATTAAAGTCAAACTACATCTTTGTACATTAAAATGCACAATTATTAGAGTTTTATGAACCAAAAGAGGAATTTTTCTCAACATATAGAATACTTCTAGTTATATATACTAAAGTTAAAGATATCCAAAGGCAAAGTTATTTAACTGTTTACTGTCAAGCGCTGCTTGACTTCTTGTAATTTTTCTTGACTTTACAATTGGTTATCTTCTGGCAGTATAAGTTTATCTCTACATTAAATATAAAATACAAGGGGTCATTAATATGAGAGAGAGTAATTTGAATTTAATCAAAGTTATTTTACCGGATGGAAGTGAGAAGGAAGTAGTTGAAGGAATATCTTTGCTGGAACTGAGCAAAGACTGTGCGGATGATTACAAGTCCACTATTGTTGCAGCTAAAGTAGATAATGATATTAAAGAACTAAGTTTTCATTTATATAATAGTGCTCGGGTAGAGTTTATAGATTTGACTGACGATGATGGAATGAGAATATACAGGAGAAGTCTGAGCTTTGTCTTAATAAAAGCGGTTAATGATCTTTTTCTTGACAGGAAGGTGACAATCTGCCACTCCATTAGTAAGGGAATATTCTGCGAGGTTAGCGGAGATACAGAACTTACAGCTGAGGAAGTATCAAAAATTGAAAAGAGAATGGAGGAATTGGTTAGGCAGAAGATTCCTTTTATAAAAAGAATAATCTCTATAGATGAGGCAAAGGAGATATTAAGCAAGACAGGTAGAATTGACAGGTTTCGTGCAATAGAATACCGAAAGAAGCCCTATGTGACAATATATAACTGCGACGGCTACGAAGATTATTTTTATGGGTACATGGCGCCTGATACGGGGTACCTGGATAAATATGCACTCAAATATTATTCTCCGGGTTTGATATTAATGTTTCCTGAAAAATCAAATCCTGATGTTATTCCAAAGTTTAAGGAACAGAAGAAACTTTTTTCAGTTTTTAAAGAATATAAAAACTGGGGACGGATACTTGGTGTTGCAAACGTGGGACAGCTTAACTCCATTGTTAAGAATGGCAATGTTAATGAACTGATAAGAGTTGGAGAAGCACTTCATGAAAAGAAAATTGCACAAATAGCGGATATGATCGCATTCAATAAGAACAAGAAGAGAGTTGTGCTGATTGCGGGACCTTCGTCTTCAGGCAAAACTACATTTGCTCATAGGCTTGCTATCCAATTAAAGGTTAATGGTCTTAGGCCTGTTACCATTTCCCTTGATGATTATTTTGTGGATAGGGAGCATACGCCGAAGGATGAAAATGGAGAGTATGATTTTGAAGCTCTGGAAGCTATAGATATTCTTCTTTTTAATCAACATCTGGCAAGTTTGATTAAGGGTGAGGAAGTGGGGATACCCATTTTCAATTTTCCAAGTGGCTGCCGGGAAAACTTTTGCAGGAAATTAAAAATTGATGATGACCAGCTCCTTATAATTGAAGGGATTCATGGTCTGAATGAAAAACTTACATCCTCCATACCGAAGGAAAGCAAGTTTAAGATATATGTAAGTGCTATCACCTCAATGAGTATTGATGATCATAACAGAATACCGACTACTGATTCAAGGATGTTGAGAAGAATTGTTAGAGATTTCCAATTTAGAGGATGTAGTCCAATAAATACTATTCAGAGATGGCCATCGGTAAGGCGCGGGGAAGAAAAGAACATTTTCCCTTTTCAGGAGGAAGCGGATATTATGTTCAACTCATCACTTCCTTATGAAATTGGTGTTTTGAAAGTGCTCGCCGAACCGCTTTTAGGAGATGTCAACAGTTCACAGCCTGAGTACTCTGAAGCCAGAAGATTGATTGAATTTATGACGAATTTTCTGGAAATTGAGTCAAAGGAGATCCCAATGAACTCGATAATCAGAGAATTTATAGGTGGAAGCTGCTTTTACGGGTAATGAAGGTGTGCATATTACAATTGAGTGAAGAAAAATATGGAAGAAACATTGTGAAGCAAGTCGTAGAGCCTGTTAATACGACGAGGAAAGGGAGAGCATTGTTTGAGCGAAGCGAGTTTTGCTCGACCCCGAGGAGTATTTACAGGATCTAGGCTGCGAAACTTAAGTTTCTGGAATATTTTTCTTCATGTTTATTAGATGCACCCCGGGTGTTGTTACAAAACTGTCAATAAGTTATAATAAAATTAATGGCTATAAAAATAAGAAATGATGAAGGCAGGGATTATATGAAAGTTAGTGAAATTGCCACTATTCTTGAAGCTGAACTTTTAACAGGCTGCGAAAATCTGGAGATGGATGTATGTTCTGCTTGTGGAGCTGACCTTATGAGTGATGTCATGGCATACGTTAAAGAGAATGTTGTTTTGCTAACAGGCCTTGTAAATCCTCAGGTTGTCAGAACGGCAGAAATGATGGATATAAAGGTTATTGTCTTTGTCAGAGGTAAGAAACCTGATGAAAAGGTTATTGAGTTTGCAAAGGAGAAAGGTATAACAATCTTTATAACAAAACATCCTATGTTTATAGCATGTGGCAAGCTTTATAGTTCCGGTATTACGGGAAGAGGTGTATGGGATTGAGCGATAACATAATAAGGCAGAATTATGTTATTCCTGCCGATGATTTTTCATTAGCTGGTGAAGCTTCCAGCAGTGTTAAAAAGATGCTCAACCAATTGGGAGTTAACCCTCAGAAAGTTAAAAAGGTAGCTATTGCCATGTATGAAGCGGAGATCAATGCGGTTATTCATGCCGGAGGAGGAACCGCAGATGTGGAAATAGGCAAAGGGAGGGTGTTGGTAAGAATAAACGATGAAGGCCCAGGTATTCCAGACATCGAGCTGGCAATGCAGGAAGGCTATTCTACTGCTCCTGACAGTGTGAGAGAATTAGGATTCGGAGCCGGCATGGGGTTACCGAATATAAAAAGATATGCTGACAAACTCGATATAAAAACTGAAGTTGGTAAAGGAACCAGTGTTGAAATTACTGTGTTTTTACAATAGTAACCCGTAATATATTAATAGTAGTTCAATAGAACAGTTGAGACTCTTATTTGCTTATGATGCATGAGTCTTACTGAGGTCTGTTATAGGGGGGAATAGAATGAAGGAATACTTTCATTCGGTTACTTTAGATGAGGGAAAGTGCAAAGGATGTACGAACTGTATCAAAAAGTGCCCTACTGAAGCTATTAGAGTGAGAAAGGGTAAGGCTAGAATTATTGCGGAAAGATGTATAGACTGTGGAGAATGTATAAGAGTCTGTCCTTATCATGCAAAGAAAGCTATTACAGACCAATTTGACATTATTAACAATTTCAAATTTAAGGTTGCAATACCTGCACCCACAATCTATGGACAGTTTAAATCTGCCCGGTCTACCAATCATTTACTGAATGCTCTTAAACTCATAGGCTTTGATCATGTGTATGAAGTGGCTAAAGCAGCTGAAATTATAAGTAACGCCACTATAAAATTGATGAAAAAGGCTGATTTGCCAAAGCCTTTGATTTCTTCTGCTTGTCCCGCTGTTGTCAGATTAATTCAGGTTAGATTTCCAAGCCTTATCGATAATATATTAAAACTTGAATCACCTATGGAACTTGCTGCAAAGATTGTTAAAGACGAAATTGTAAAAGCTCGGAATATCCCTCTGGAGGATATTGGTGTGTTTTTTATAACTCCATGTGCTGCTAAAGCTACGAGCATAAAAGCGCCTTATGAGAGAGATAAATCCTGTGTTGATGGAGCGATATCGATTAAAGATATTTATTTAAAACTGCTTACTGCACTTGGAGAAGTTGAGAAGGAGGAAGTACTTGCAAAGGCGGGATTTGCAGGAATAAGATGGGCAAACTCCGGTGGGGAAAGTCTTGCCCTTGGAACGGATAACTTTCTTGCTGTAGATGGTATTCATAATGTAATTTCCATTCTTGAGGAAATAGAAAATGACAAACTTGAGGATATAGAATTTATTGAAGCTCTCGCTTGTCAGGGAGGATGCCTTGGAGGGCCTCTGACTGTAGAAAATCTGTACGTTGCCAAAACCAGAATCAAGAAATTCATTGATATGGCAAAGAAAGATAAAAACAGCACAGAGGAAGATATAGATGCTGCCTATGATTACGATCTGTTATGGACAGGAAATGTTGAACACAAGCCAATTATGAAACTGGATGAGGACTTTGAAATTGCATTAAAAAAACTGGAAACACTTCAATCAATAAGTGAGGAACTGCCGGGACTTGACTGCGGAGCATGTGGTGCTCCGAATTGCCGGGCACTCGCAGAAGATATCGTCCGAGGTAATGCAAATGAAACGGATTGTGTGTTCAAGTTGAGAGAAAAAGTGAGAGATCTTACTATTCAAATGATGGAACTTGAATCACAAATGCCACCGGTTTTAGATAAGGTTGATCTGCAAAAGAAAAATATAAAAGATAGGGGGGATAAGGATGAAAATTAGTGAATTTGCTGATTCATTACAGATGAAGGTAGTGACAGACGGCAAGGGATTGGACAGAGAAATATCAGGGGTATATATTTGTGATTTGCTCAGTTGGGTTATGTCGCACGCAAATAAAGGTGATGTATGGATCACAGTCCATACGCATTTGAATATTGTAGCTGTTGCATTGTTGGTAGAACTTGCATGTATAGTAGTGCCGGAAGATATACAGGTTGAAGAGGCTACAATAAAGAAAGCAAATGAAGAAGGAATTGCGATATTAAGATCAGGGAAGACTTCCTATGAGATAGCTGTTGAAGCGAACCGCATTATAGGAGAAGAAACATGAAAGCGTATTATGATCTTCATATACATTCGGCGCTTTCCCCTTGTGCAGACAATGAGATGACACCGAATAATATTGTGAATATGGCATATATTAAAGGACTTGATGTTATAGCAGTTACCGATCACAATGTGGCACTTAACTGTGAGGCGGTATTAAAATGCGCCAAAAACCGCGGTATTGTTGCAGTGCCTGGTATGGAGATAGAAACTAAGGAAGAAGTTCATATGCTGTGCTTGTTTCCAGGGCTTGATGAAGTGCTGAAAATGCAAAGTATAGTGAATAAAGCTCTTCCTAAGATGGAAAACAGGGAAGACATTTTTGGACAGCAAATTATTATGGATGAAGACGACAATGTGATAGGAAATTATAATCAGATGCTTCTTACAGCTACGGGCTTGAGCATTGATGAGGTGTTTGAAAAGGCTGGACAGCTTGGTGGTGTAGTTATTCCTGCCCATATCGACAGAGATTCTTTTAGTATCATTTCAAATCTTGGAATTGTGCCGGACTATTTAGGGATAAAGTATTTAGAAGTTTCGAAAGCTTGTCTGGTCAGTGATTTCTTAAGCAGTAACCCTTATCTTTCCCAATACAGTTTTATAAGATCTTCTGATGCCCACAATCTGGGTGATTTGATGGAAAAAGAAAGCAGCATTGAAGTCAGAGAGATAAGTATAAGAGGTCTTTTAGATTCGTTAAAAAAGTAAAATTGAAAATTGGTCTGTTTGGAAAGTATTAACGTTGAAAATACTATTGTTCAAATTTATAATACAATTTGTTTCAATATAAGAAATAGCTCGAAATTTTTTTTGTAATTGTTATAAAAAGAATTGCAAGCTGTGCTGATAATACCTTCACTGTTTCAGCATTTTTTGTGAAAAAAAGTTCCGTTTTAACATTTCTGATTTGGTGAGAGTTTTGAAAAAGTAAGAGTTTTTAGTCGAATGGAATACTGTATACAATTTGAAGATGCAATTTCATAGATGATAAATTGCATAAGACCTTGCAATAAGCACTTTTCAAACACTTATAATTTTCAACTGGGAGATAATTATTTGTAAATTTTATTGAATGTTAAAGTGAAATTTGCTATAATTAGTTGGGATATTGTTAATTTGTTAACATTCACTATTTTTAAACGTTATGCAAAAAAGACTAGTGTTAGGGGGTTATTAATCAAATGAGCGCAAACAATTGTTGCTGCTGTGGTGGGGTTGATTCCAGAGATCAGAAACTGCAGGAAATCATTGCAAAGTATAAGGATACAAGAGGAGCGTTAATACCTGTATTACATGAGGCACAGGAAGTGTACGGATATTTGCCTGTTGAGGTTCAAAAGAAAATATCCGAGGGATTAAATGTGCCTTTATCAGAAATCTATGGGGTTGTTACTTTTTATACCCAATTTTCCTTAAATCCAAAGGGAAAATATAAGATTTCGGTTTGTATGGGTACTGCATGTTACGTTAAGGGATCAGGTCAGATATTGGATAAATTTAAAGAAAAACTTGGTCTTGAAGTTGGACAGTGTTCGGAAGATGGTCTCTTCTCATTAGATGCATGCAGATGTATCGGTGCATGTGGGCTGGCACCTGTTATTACAATTAATGATGATGTATACGGCAGACTGGTACCTGATGATATAGAAGGAATACTGAAAAAGTATAAGGAATAATGAGAGATTTATCATTGCATCTTATGGATATTGTGCAGAATTCTATTTCTGCAAAAGCCAGTGAGGTTTGTATTTCAATAACTGCTGACAATAAAGTTGATCTCTTGACTATGAAAATAGCAGATAATGGTGAAGGCATAGAAGAAAGTTTATTAGAGGATATAACCAGCCCGTTTACCACTACAAGAAAGACAAGGAAAGTTGGTATGGGTATATCTCTTCTGAAGGCTTCTTCAAATATGGCGTGCGGTGACCTTGAAATTTATTCTAAGAGATTTGAGGGCACTACAGTTGAAGCTACTTTCAAGATATCACATATTGACAGGCTACCTCTTGGGGATATAACTGAGACAATAGTAACCTTGATTATTGCAAGCCCTCATATTGAATTTGAGTTGGTTTTAAGTAATGAGGATGATTGTTTCAGGTTTAGTACTGCCGAGGTAAAGGCACAGCTAAAAGAAGTTCCCATAACGCAGGTTGAAGTATTAAATTGGATACGTGAATATATAAACAGTGGTATAAAGATTATTTTTGGAGGGGTGCTAAATGAAATCCTTAGCTGAGTTGGAAGAAATCAGGAAGAAAACCCTTGATCAAATGAGTCTTAGAAAAGGCAATGATGGTATGAGGGTAATCGTTGGTATGGCTACTTGTGGTATAGCTGCTGGTGCCAGACCTGTTATGAGCGCGTTTGTTGAAGAAATAAATAAAAGAAATCTTACCGATGTAACTGTTACAATGACAGGTTGTATTGGCGTTTGCAGACTTGAACCTGTTGTTGAAATCATTGATAAAGACGGGAATAAGGTGACTTACGTTAAGATGACTCCTGAAAAGGCAGCACGTATTGTTGCGGAACACATAGTAAACGGAAGAGTATGTGTGGATTATACAATAGGAGAAGCTGAAAAGTAGTGGAAAGTATTGTTTGTAATTAATAGTGTTGTTTATGATTTATATGTATAAGGAGGGTTATAAATGCAATTATATAGATCGCATGTTCTGGTTTGCGGTGGTACGGGTTGTACCTCATCAAATTCAGAAAAGATAATTAGTGAGTTTGAGGCGCAGCTCGCAAACAACAATCTTCAGAATGAAGTGAAGATTGTAAAGACAGGGTGTTTTGGCCTTTGCGCTCAGGGACCGATTGTTGTTGTATACCCTGAAGGTGCTATGTATACAATGGTAAAGGTTGAAGATATAAAAGAAATAACAGAAGAGCATCTCTTGAAAGGTAGAATAGTTAAGAGATTGCTTCATAATGAGACACATGATGATGGTTCGGCAAAATCCTTAGATGGTGTAGAATTTTTCAAGAGACAGATGAGGGTTGCGTTAAGAAACTGTGGTGTTATAAATCCGGAAAATATTGATGAGTATATTGCATACGATGGTTATAAAGCCTTTGGTAAAGTATTGACTGAGCTAAAACCCGCAGAGGTTATTGATATACTTAAGAAGTCAGGACTTCGTGGAAGAGGGGGCGGAGGCTTCCCAACTGGACTTAAATGGGAATTTGCTGCGAAGCAGCCAGAGGGAAAGAAATATGTATGCTGTAATGCTGACGAAGGAGACCCGGGTGCATTCATGGACAGAAGTGTTCTTGAAGGAGACCCTCACTCACTTATTGAAGCAATGGCTATTGCAGGATATGCAATTGGATCAGACCAGGGTTATATATATGTAAGAGCTGAGTATCCTATAGCAGTAAAAAGACTTCAAATAGCTATAGACCAGGCTAAAGAATATGGCCTTTTAGGTAAAAATATATTTGGAACAGATTTTAGTTTTGATCTTGAAATAAGACTTGGTGCAGGAGCTTTCGTTTGTGGTGAGGAAACAGCTCTTATGACTTCAATAGAAGGTCATAGAGGTGAACCTAGACCAAGACCTCCATTCCCTGCAGTTAAAGGGTTATGGGAGAAGCCTACAATTCTTAACAACGTTGAAACCTATGCAAATATTCCTATGATCATATTAAAGGGAGCTGACTGGTTTGCAGGCATAGGAACTGAAAAGAGCAAGGGAACGAAAGTTTTTGCGGTTGGCGGAAAGATAAACAATACAGGACTTGTTGAAATTCCTATGGGTACAACTTTAAGAGAAGTTGTATATGATATCGGTGGCGGTATACCGGGAGGAAAGAAATTTAAAGCTGCTCAAACCGGTGGACCTTCAGGTGGATGTATTCCAGCAAGCCACTTGGATACACCAATCGATTATGATTCATTGATTCAGTTGGGATCCATGATGGGTTCCGGTGGACTTATTGTTATGGATGAAGATAACTGTATGGTTGATATTGCAAAGTTCTTCCTTGAGTTTACAGTTGATGAATCCTGTGGTAAGTGTCCTCCTTGCCGTATTGGAACCAAAAGGATGTTGGAAATCCTTGAAAGAATTACAAATGGAAAGGGAGAAGAAGGAGACATTGAAAAGCTTGAGACTTTAGCTAAGAATATCAAAGCTTCAGCACTTTGTGGACTTGGCCAGACTGCTCCAAACCCTGTTCTTAGCACATTGAGATACTTCAAGGATGAATATATGGCCCATGTTGTAGACAAGAAATGTCCTGCAGGGGTATGTAAGTCAATGATGAAATATGTTATAAATGCTGAAACTTGTAAGAGCTGCGGCATTTGTGCAAAACAGTGCCCTGTTGGTGCTATCAGCGGAGAAAAGAAAGTTCCTTATGTTATTAATCAAGATAAATGTATTAAATGTGGTGTCTGTATGGAAAAATGTCCGTTCAAAGCCATATTTAAGAATGTTTAAGGAAAGGAGTGCATAGGATAATGGAAATGGTTAATATTACTATAGATTCGCGTAAGCTTCAAGTGCCAAAAAATTATACTGTGTTGGAAGCTGCTAGATTTGCCAACATAGAAATACCAACTCTTTGCTTCTTGAAGGAAATAAATGAGATTGGTGCATGTCGTATGTGTGTTGTTGAAGTTAAAGGAGCAAGAAGTCTTCAGGCTGCTTGTGTATATCCTGTTTCAGAAGGCCTTGAAATATACACACAATCTCCTGCAGTCAGGGAGGCAAGAAAAGTTACACTTGAACTTATATTGTCAAACCATGACAAGAAATGTCTTACTTGTGTCAGAAGCAAAAACTGTGAGCTTCAGACTTTGGCTGAAGAACTTAACATTAAGGATATCAGATTTGAAGGCGAAGCTCATAAATTGCCTTTGGACAATTTCTCACCCTCAATTGTCAGAGATCCAAACAAATGCATACTCTGCAGAAGATGCGTAAGCATGTGTAAAAATGTACAGCAGGTGTCCGTAATTGAGACAAACGAAAGAGGATTTAAGACTATCGTATCATCAGCTTTTAATAAATCATTGAACGAAGTTCCTTGTACAATGTGTGGACAGTGTATCAATGTTTGTCCTGTTGGTGCTTTGAAGGAGAAAGATGATACAGATAAGGTATGGAGCGCGCTTGATAACCCTGATCTGCATGTTGTAGTTCAGACTGCACCGGCTGTAAGGGTAGCATTGGGTGAAGAATTCGGCATGCCTATAGGTTCAAGAGTAACAGGCAATATGGTCGCTGCATTGAGACGCTTAGGCTTCAATAAGGTGTTTGATACAGATACAGCTGCCGACCTTACAATAATGGAAGAAGGAACAGAAGTAATAAATAGAATAAAGAACGGTGGAAAGCTTCCTGTTATAACTTCATGCAGTCCAGGTTGGATAAAATTCTGTGAGCACAATTATCCTGAGTTTTTGGAAAACCTTTCTTCATGTAAGTCACCACACGAAATGTTTGGTGCGGTTTTGAAATCCTACTATGCTGAAAAGGAAGGCATAGATCCTGCAAAGGTTTTTGTTGTATCCATCATGCCTTGTACAGCTAAGAAGTTTGAAGCTGCAAGATCTGAGCTGGCTGCAACTGGCTATCCTGATGTTGATGTGGTTCTTACAACAAGGGAGCTTGCCAGAATGATCAAAGAAGCTGGTATTGACTTTAAAGAGCTTGATGAAAGACATTTTGATGATCCTATGGGAGATGCTACCGGAGCAGGTGTTATTTTCGGTGCAACCGGTGGTGTTATGGAAGCAGCACTCAGGACTGTTGCTGAGGTTTTAAGTGGAAAGTCAATAGAGAATGTTGATTATGAGCAGGTTAGAGGTGTTGAAGGTATTAAGGAAGCTACTGTAAAGGTAGGAGATCTGGAACTTAAAGCTGCTGTTGCTCATGGTCTCGGAAATGCAAGAAAGCTTCTTGACAGAATAAAAGCAGGAGAAGCAAATTACCATTTCGTTGAGATAATGGCATGTCCAGGTGGATGTGTTAACGGAGGAGGCCAGCCGATACAGCCTTCAAAGGTAAGAAGCTGGACTGATTTAAGAGCCGAAAGAGCAAAGGCAATTTATCAAGAGGATAGGGAGCTTCCAATCAGAAAATCCCATGAAAATCCAAAGGTTAAGGCGCTTTATGATGAATATTTAGGAGAGCCCGGTGGCCATAAGTCACACAAACTCCTGCATACTCACTATACTAAGAGAGAAAACTACCCTGTTGAATAAGTGTTATATATTTTAATAAATCAAAATGAGGTCAGGTTTATAATAGCCTGGCCTTATTTGATGCATTATATACTTATGATAAACAACTGAATACTGGAAATTACGTTATTATTGTTTTCTTGGAGTATAGGAATTTATAAATCCTATAATTCATGAGAAAAGCGAATTTTCTTGAGGAGGTTTGATAATGACGGAAATAGATGTTGTAGGTGCTGCAATAATTGATGGCAATAGAGTGCTTGCTGCCCAACGGTCTGAAACAATGAAGTCACCATTAAAGTGGGAGTTTGTTGGCGGAAAGGTGGAAAAAAATGAAACTCATCAGGCTGCTCTGAAAAGGGAACTGTATGAAGAGTTGGGTATTGATATTAGTGTAGGGGAGTTTATTGCTAAAGGTTCTTCGATTATTGAAGACAAAAAGATAAATCTATATGTATATCGTGCTCGGATAATGGAAGGTGTGCCTAAGAAAAGCGAACACGCCAATATAATATGGATAGATATTGAAAGAATAATGGAGCTTGATTGGGCAGAAGCTGATATACCAGCTTGTGAGCATTTACAGTCTCTAAAATGTGAAACTTGAGTTTCTGGAATGTTTTTCTTTACATTTATTAATGCGACCCAAGGAGCCTTGAGAAGGATATATACTCAGCGTTGATTTCTATAGATGAAGAACTCTAAAACTAAACTAAATGTGAATATTATACTTGCTTTTCGTTATTTTAAGATATGTTATCCAAAATAATTTTTGGGTATTATAGTAATTAGAAGACTACTGGCAAAATAAAACCTTCATGTACTATTTTAAGCTGATAGTGTATAACTTTATAATAGACACTATTATGATAAACAATATTGTAAGGAGACCAGGGATGGATATTCACAAACTAATAGAAAACAAAACGAGTATAAGGTCATATAAGAAGGATCCGGTACCTATAGAGATTGTAAAAAGGATTTTACATACTGCTTCAATGGCTCCTTCATGGGCTAATAGACAATGCTGGAGGTTTGCTGTTGTCGACACACATGTAGGTAAGAATATTATTGGTCAGGCATCAGGCCAACCTCAGATAGTAAAGGCATGCAAGGATGCACCTTATGTAATTGTCCTTTGTGCCCATGTCAAGGAATCAGGTGTTAAGAATGGCCTTGAGTATTTTATGTTTGACAGCGGTCTGGCCATGAGTAATCTCACATTGGCTGCTGAAGCAGAAGGTTTGTCAACGTGTATAGTTGGATGGTTTAATGAAGGTGCTATAAGAGGATTGTTGAATCTTCCTCAGGAAATAGCGATAGTCGCTTTTACCCCATTAGGGTATACAGATGAGCCAAAAAGGCTACGTAAGAGGAAGAGCCAGGAGGAAATTGTGTTTCACAACTCTTGGGGGATGCAAATAAAACAAGACTAAATTGAAGAGGTATTATAAAATGGCAAAACAACAATGGAAACCTACTACTGCATTAAATCCTGTTCCTGCGGTAATGGTAACCTGTGCAGACTGCGAAGGTAAACCTAATATAATTACAATTGCATGGGCAGGGACAATTAATTCAAAACCGCCAATGGTTTCAATATCCGTAAGGAAAGAACGCTATTCCTATAATCTGATAAAGGAAAAAGGGCAGTTTGCGATAAATCTTACAACTGAAAGCCTTGCTTTTGCATCAGATTTCTGTGGAGTTAAGTCAGGAAAGGATATAGACAAGTTTGAGGCTTTAAAGCTTTCAACCGAAAAAGCATCTAAGATAGATGTTCCATTAATAAAGGAGAGCCCTGTAAATATTGAGTGTATAGTAAAGGATATTATTGAGCTTGGGTCACATGATATGTTTATTGCGGAAATAGTTGCGGTTAATGTTGACGAAAAACTACTTGATACGGAGGGCAAACTCTGCATGGATAGAGCTGGGCTTATATGCTATTCACACGGAGAATACTGGACTTTGGATAAATCTTTAGGGTATTTTGGGTATTCTGTTACAAAAAAGCCTACTTTAAAAAGAAAACTTAAAAGGAAAACCTAAAAAGAAAACCTAAAAAGATGACTACTCATAGTGCTATATACTATTAACAATGCACAAAGGTCGGTATGCCAGATTTCCAACATACCGACCTTTGTACAATAATTTTGCAAAGTTGTATCGTACTAATTATATACCCTAGAATTCTAGATAATAACATGAATCCAAATAATTATTGATTTTATTATATTCCATTATTCTGTATGACATTTTTGTACCAGTAACCACTTTGCTTTATGGTTCTTTTCAATGTTTTATAATCAACATGAATTATACCGAATCTTTTGGAGTAACCAAATCCCCATTCAAAGTTGTCCATGAGTGACCATACAAAATAACCTTTCAGATTTACACCATCTTGTATTGCTTTATTGCAAGACAGTAAATGCTCATTAAGATAATTGATTCTTCGCTCATCCCTGATGCTTCCATCACTTTCAACAACATCGTTAAAAGCAGCGCCGTTTTCAGAAACGATGAGGTTTGGCTTTCCATAATCTTTGTCGAGACGTTTTAGTAAATCGTACAAACCTTGTGGGTAAACAATCCAGCCCATTTCAGTTTTCTCGAAATTACTAAACTCACCATTTATTCCTGCAAATTCGGTGTTATCGTCATGTCTTATAAATTCGGGTGAATAATAATTTAGTGCCAGAAAATCAAAAGGCTGTTTAATTATTTTCAAATCTTCTTCGGAGTATGTAAAGTGGATATTTCTCCTTGAATAATGCTCCAATACATCTTTTGGGTAACAGCCCTTGAACAATGGATCCAAGTACCATCTATTCAGTAAGCCATCGGACATCCATGCGGCTTTAATATCTTCTTCCTTTTGGGAAACAGGATATTTTGTAGACAAATTAAGTGAAATGCCGATTTTTCCCTTTAAATTCATATCACGATAGAGTGAAACAACTTTGCCGTGAGAGAGCAAGAGGTTGTGTGCCACATATAAGGACTCTAAAAGATCAGTTTTTCCCGGTGCGTGTGACCCAAGAGCATGTCCAAGGTGTGAGAATACATAAGGTTCATTATGGGTAAACCACATGGGAACAATATCGCCTAAACTCTTAAAAATATAGGCTGAGTACTCTTCAAAATGTTTAATGGTGTCACGGTTTGCCCAACCGCCTTTGTCTTCTAACTTCTGAGGGAAATCCCAGTGGAAAAGGGTCGCGGATGGAGAAATACTATTTTCCAGTAGCAGATTTGCAAGCCTCTTGTAGAAGTCAATTCCTTTTTCGTTTGGTTTTCCTGTACCGTCAGGGAATATCCTGGGCCATGCAATTGAAAATCGATAATTCTTAAGGCCAAGCTCCTTCATTAACCGTACATCTTCCTCATACCTGTGGTAGTGATCGCAGGCAACGTCACCGTTATCACTGTTTTGAACCTTCCCAGGTGTGTGGCTAAACCGATCCCAGATGGATTCGCCCCTACCATCTTCGTTATATGCGCCTTCAACTTGATAGGATGCTGTGGCAGAACCCCACATAAAATCTTTTGGAAACTCTGATTTTTTCATATCTACCATCCTTATATAAGTTTATTTGTCATTATATTATTATATTATATCCTAAAAGTACAATTGTTTCCATTCAGAATATTATTTATTATTTCAATATCTTATGATAATATTATAGTGTTGTTTTTATACTTTACAGAATTTACAAAAGTGAAGGGGTGAATTTTCTGATAAATAAAATTAATGTATCTGCCAACCAATTCTCCCCAAAAGTATTAAAGAGTTTCCTTTTTACGCAGGGGTTAAATTTTCAAGAAGGATTCAGGCTTAAGGAACGATATGTGTATGACTATGAGCTTGAATTCTTTGTTTATAGCAAGGGTAGTATGATTATTGATAATAAGGAATATGACATAAGTAAGGGCGATGTGGTATTCAGAAAGCCCGGTCAATATACTCAAGGCATTATGCCATATTCATGCTACTTGATATGCTTTGATCTTTTAGGTACTTCAAACAAGGATCCGGAAACATATGATTTTACAAAAGAGCAGGAATTCCAGTGCAATTACTCCAATACTATTCTTGATGAAATTCCTCCTGTATTTAAACCGTCAAACTATAGGAAATATCAGGAAATGTTTGATTTGGTTTTAAAAGAGTTCATCAACCCCAGGGAATACTCTGAAATACTCCTCAAGTCAAGTGTACTAAGAATAATTTATGAGATATGTTCTGACATTAAAAACCCTTTTGTCAGTAAGGAAAGCATAAATTCCGCTCACTATATGGCTGTAAAAAGGGCAATGGAATATATAGAAACTAATTTAAAGGAAAAGATTAATCTTGAAAAGGTGGCTTCGGTTGCGAACCTTAGTCCGACATATTTCCATAAGGTTTTTACCAATACACTTGGTATGACACCAACAGAATACATTACTAAGGTAAGGATTGACAAGGCAAAGGAGCTTTTGGTAAAGACCAATATTCCTGTATATGAAGTTGCTCTTGAATGTGGCTATGAAAATATTCCGTATTTCAGTTATACCTTTAAAAACAGGAATAATATTGCTCCGGGTGAATTCAGAAAGCGTCATAGTTATTATATTTAGTGCTTTTAACATTTTGGAACAAAAAGTTAGAAAAAAGTACAAGACACCCTCATATGCTAAATAACAGAAAGCATATTATTGTGGAGGCTATATGAAACAAGCTAGGCGACTTGATAATGCACCACCTTATCTGTTTGTTGAAATTGAAGAAAATATTAAACGGGCTTTGGCAAACGGTGTAGATGTGATTAACTTGGGTATTGGAGATCCGGACATCCCTACGCCTGACTTTATTGTCAAAAAGATGATTGAGGCTGTAAAAAATCCTTTATATCATTCCTACCCCGAATATGACGGTTCAATGGAATTCAGATGTGCAGTGGCCAGGTTTTATAAAAGAAGGTTTGGTGTTGATTTGGATCCTGAGACTGAGGTGGTTGCACTCTTAGGGTCAAAGGAAGGAATTGCACACATTTTTTTTGCTCTTGTTAATGAGGGTGATTTCACACTTGTCCCGGATCCTCAATACCCTGTATATGAGTTGGCTACAGCATTGACTGGTGGGGTGCCGTATCCTATGCCTCTGGTTGAAGAGAATGAGTTTTTTCCTGAACTTTCAATAATTCCCAAAGAAGTAATAAAGAGATCAAAGATCTTGTTTGTAAATTATCCTAATAATCCTACCGGTGCAGTAGCGGATCTGGAGCAGTTTCAAAGTATTGTTGATTTTGGTATCAAACACGATATTGTGGTATGTAATGATAACGCATATTCAGAATTTACATATGACGGGATAAAAGCTTCAAGTATTCTGATGGCAAGGAATGCAAAAGATATTGCTGTTGAATTTCATTCCTTTTCAAAGTCTTATAATATGACAGGCTGGCGTTTAGGCTTTGCCGTCGGAAATAAAGACGCAATAACTAAACTTAAAAAGATGAAGAACAATATCGATTCAGGAGTATTCACTGCGATACAAGTAGCAGGTATAGAGGCTCTTGACAACGGTGATAAGTCTGTTTTGCAAATGAAGAAAATTTATGCACGAAGAAGAGAGATTACTATTACAGAGCTTAAAAAGCTTGGATTTGAATTTATAGTTCCAAAAGGTGCATTTTATTTATGGATTAAGGTTCCTGATGGATTCACTTCCAAGAGTTTTACAGCAATGCTTCTGGACAAAACAGGAGTAGTGGTTGCACCGGGGAATGGATACGGACAGTACGGTGAGGGGTATATTAGAATTTCATTGACAATCAGTGACGATAGGTTGAAGGAGGCTTTTGATAGAATTAAGAAGCTTGGAATATAAATGATTGCATCCGGAGGAGGTTTCAAACAACAAACTACAAAGTGGCAGTAGGTAAAGCCGCTTTGTAGTTTTTTAGGCTTTTTAAATATATTTCAAAAGATAAAAATATACTATTCCAATAGTACTGTTTTATGATAAAATAAGAAGCAACGTAAATAAAAGCATTTTAGGAGGTTTGTATGGAAAACTCAATTTCTGATATAAAGAGAAAAGCAAAGATTCAAATCAAGGGCAATGCATTTAATTCCTTACTTTTAGCAATGATGTTTATTTTTGTGTTCGCAGCAATGCCGTATTTTTTTAAAGAGGTTGGCATATTGATTACATTTCTACTTTCAGCACCTATATTCCTCGGGCTGTGTATTCTGTTTCTTTCTATTGCCAGAGTGGACAAAACTCCATCTGAGGAGATGAAGGTAAGTAAAACATTAAGGCCACTTGGTTTGGACTTTGTTCATGCAATAAAATCTATCGGAAATGTCAATCCATATCAGGCAAATCTTTCTTTGGTGTTTTATGGATTTAAGCATTATTTTAAGGCTCAGGCATTATTTTTGTGGAATATTTTGCTAATTTCTTTGTGGTCAGTTTTACTTGTTGTACCTGGGATAATCAAAGCAATCAGCTTAAGTATGAGCTTCTTCATTTTGGCCGATAATCCTTCTGTAAGTGTGCCTAAAGCCATGGTTTTAAGTGAGAAAATGACTCAAGGACATAAGAAGGATTTGTTTCTTATTGGTCTGAGCTTTATTGGGTGGATTTTGCTTACGGTGGCTTCTTTCACGCTGGCAAGCTTTGTTACCTTACCTTATATTATGACTTCATACGCCTTGGTATATGAGCAATTAAAAAAAGAAAGTATAAGTAAGGGAGTAATTGCAGAAGATGATATTGTGTCCCTAAAAACATGGGAATATTGATGTTAAGTTGAGAAAATCAATTGTTGCAGAAGAGTGAGATTTGTGGTATAATTTCCTTTAAAATAATTATTGATTACACGCGATGATAGAGAAAAGTAAACGGTTGGAGCTAATATAAGAGAGAAGATATCACCGGCTGAGAATATCTTTATGAAGCAAACTGTCGAAGTTCCCTCTTGAGCTGCATCCTGAACGTGTTAGCGATTACAGTGCTTGACAAGTAGGAGATGCCGGTATGCAGCCGTTATGTGCAAAGAGAGCTTATATACTTATTGTATAAGAATCTGGGTGGTACCGCGAAGAATGCCTTCGTCCCTTTTTGGGGATGGAGGTTTTTTATTGGAAAATAGATAGGTAAAAACTATAAATATGGATATAAGGAGGAGGCTAAAGAATGAAAGAGCAGTTGAATAATATCAGAGTTCAGGCTGAAAATGAACTGGCTGCTGCCGAAACTATACAGGATATGGAGAATATCAGAGTCAAATTCTTAGGAAAGAAGGGTGAACTTACTTCTGTTTTAAGAGGAATGGGTTCGCTTTCAGCAGAAGAAAGACCTGTTATAGGGCAGATTGCCAACGAAGTAAGGGAAGCACTTGAAAGCAAAATCGAAGAGATAAAGAAAAAGCTACTTGACAAGGAGAGAAACTCAAAACTTGCTCAAGAGGTTATCGATGTAACAATTCCGGGAAAAAGAAAAGCTCTGGGAAGGAAACACCCTCTTACCATAGTAATGGACGAAATTAAAGAGGTTTTCATAGGCATGGGATATGAGATAGCCGAAGGTCCTGAAGTTGAAAAGGACTACTACAACTTTGAAGCTTTAAATATTCCAAAGAATCATCCTGCCAGAGATGTACAGGATACTTTCTATATCAATGAAAACATAGTATTAAGGACTCAGACTTCACCTGTTCAGATAAGGGTTATGGAGAGCAAAAAGCCCCCTATTAAAATTATCTGTCCCGGTCGTGTTTACCGTTCGGATGCCGTTGATGCAACACATTCGCCAATATTCCATCAGGTAGAAGGGCTTGTTGTAGATAAGGGTGTGACAATGGGAGACCTTATAGGAACTTTAAAGGTTTTTGCAAAGAGTTTATTCGGGGAAAAGACAGATATAAGGCTTAGACCACATCACTTCCCATTTACCGAACCAAGTGCAGAGGTTGATGTATCTTGTTGGACATGTGGAGGTAAAGGCTGCAGGGTATGTAAGAATGAAGGCTGGATTGAAATTTTAGGTGCCGGAATGGTTCATCCTAAAGTACTTGAAGTATGTGGAATAGACCCAGAAGTTTACAGTGGGTTTGCTTTTGGACTTGGGGCAGAGAGAACTGCGATGGGAAGATTTAATATAGATGACCTGCGATTGCTCTATGAAAACGATATAAGGTTTTTAAAGCAGTTCTAAAACATTATAATTAAATTTGTGAAAGGAGTAGAAGGTTATGAAGGCACCATTAAAATGGCTTAAAGACTATGTTGATATAAATGTAACCCCGAAAGAATTTGCTGACGCCATGACACTGTCGGGTTCAAAAGTCGAAGGGATTGAGGTACAGGGAGAGGAAATCAGTAAAGTTGTTGTAGGAAAGATAGTATCAATTGAAAAGCATCCTGACGCCGACAAACTGCAGGTAACCAAGGTTGATATAGGGAGTGAAGTAATACAGGTTGTTACAGGAGCTCAGAATATACAGCTTAATGACTACATTCCCGTTGCACTTGTTGGAGCAACTCTGCCCGGTGATAAGAAAATATCAAAAGGTAAGCTCAGGGGAATAGAGTCAAATGGTATGATGTGCTCAATTGAAGAACTCAATCTTTCCAGAGAGGATTACCCTGATGCCTCGGAGGATGGTATATATATACTTGAGCCCGGACTTGAGCTTGGCAAAGATATAAAAGAGGTAATGGGAATTAATGAAACTACAATAGATTTCGAAATAACATCCAACAGACCGGATTGCTTTAGTATAATAGGCCTTGCAAGAGAGGCGGCTGTTACCCTGAAGAAGGAATTTAAGAAGCAGCAAATAAAAGTGCAGGAAGAGGGCGATGAGGCAAAAAATTATGCTTCAGTTGAGATAAAAGAGCCGGATCTTTGTCCCAGATATGCAGCCAGAATTGTAAAGGATGTCAAGGTCGGACCTTCACCCAGGTGGATGAAAGAAAGACTTAGAGCAGCAGGGGTAAGGCCGATTAACAATATAGTAGATATAACTAATTACGTAATGTTGGAATACGGCCAGCCTATGCATGCTTTTGACTTAAAAGACGTTCAGGGAAATAAGATAATTGTCAGAAGAGCTTTTGATGGTGAAACGCTTAAGACGCTTGATGATCAGGATAGAAACTTAGATTCTTCCATGCTTGTAATTGCTGATGAAAATAGAGCTATAGCTGTGGCAGGAGTAATGGGTGGGGCAAATTCGGAAATATCAGACAATGCAAAAGCTATCTTATTTGAATCGGCAAATTTCAATGGAACATCCGTGAGGCTTACGGCAAAGAAACTTGGTCTGAGAACTGAAGCTTCCAGCCGTTTCGAAAAAGGTCTTGATGTGGAAAATGTTATACCGGCTGTTGAAAGGGCGGTTCAACTTGTTGAGGAGCTCGGAGCGGGAACAGTTTGTAAAGGTATTATAGATTGCTATGTGAAAAAGTCCGAACAGGTAACACTGAGCTTAAGACCTGACAAAATAAATGCTTTCCTAGGTACCAATATACAAAAATCGGAAATGATAGATATTCTGAAGTCTCTTGAATTTGAAACAGACGAAAGTGGTAGTAATGTAAAAGTGCCAACTTTCAGACCTGATGTGGAGAGAGAAGCGGATTTGGCCGAGGAGATAGCCAGATTTTACGGTTACAATAATATAGAGGCAACATTATTATCAGGAAAGTCTTCAACGCTTGGCAAAAAGACATATAAGCAGAGTATAGAGGATTTAATTAAGGATACAATGGTTTCAAGCGGATTATATGAAGCATATACTTATTCTTTCACAAGCCCTAAGGACTTTGATATGCTTAATCTGCCTGAAGACAGTGCTTTAAGGAATACAGTTGTTATATCAAATCCTTTAGGCGATGATTACAGCATAATGAGGACAACTACAATTCCTGATATGCTTTCGGTTATTAGTACTAATTATAACAGGAGAATAGATGAAGCCAGACTTTTTGAAATGGGATTTGTCTATTTGCCTGAAAGTCTGCCAATAAAGGATCTTCCAAAGGAGAAACCTATTCTCACTATTGGAATGTACGGAAAAACTGATTTCTACGAATTGAAGGGAATTGTGGAAGAGCTTCTCTTAAGGCTCGGGATAAAAAATTACCAATTTGTGCCGGCTAAAGATGATCCCGCTTTCCATCCGGGAAGGACAGCAAGTTTGCTCATAAATGGCGAAAATGCCGGTATAATCGGTGAAGTTCATCCTTCTGTCTCGGAGAAATTTGAGTGTCCTGAAAGAACGTATTTAGGAGTAATTGAGGTTGAGAGACTTATAGAAAATGCGGCATTAGAATCCCAATACAAGCCTCTGCCGAAATTCCCAGCGGTCTCCAGGGATATTGCAATGCTTGTAAAAGACGAAATACTGGTTAAACAGATAGAAGATGTTATAAAGCAAAGGTCTGGGAAAATACTTGAAGATATCAAGCTGTTTGATGTATACAAGGGTAAACAGGTGCCGGAAGGTATGAAGAGCGTAGCTTATTCAATAACTTTCAGGGCGTCGGACAGAACACTTACTGATGATGAAGTGAGCAAAACCATGACAAAGATCCTTGACGGGCTGAAAAACAACCTCGAAGCTCAGCTTAGGGAATAGTACATGAAAAACAATCCCGGCGTATATAAGCTGATTGAAATTGTAAACAATATCTTGTAAATAAAATACCGACATCTGATTAGGTGCCGGTATTTTTTATATTAGAAGGGGCTTTTAGTTGAAGTGTATACTTGCTTTTTAGTGGGTTTTAGTATTTTTGTTTTTTGTTATTCTTAAACCAATTGGTTTTCTGCCATCTGAATCATTCTCTTAACCATCTGACCACCGATTGGTCCACCTTCTAAACCATTAACTTTTGCAGGGACATCTCCCTTGTAATGGTCGTTGTTTTCCTTGACAAACTGTAAATGTCCTATTTCTTGTGCACATTCCATCTTGAACTTGGTCAAAGCATCTCTGCTTTCAGGTACTAGTGGAGTTTTTGGCCTTGACATATTAATCACCAACCTTAAAATTATTTTTGGTTTACAATTATATTTTTTACGTAAATTTAAATTTGTTACATAGAAATTTAAGGTTCTGATAATAATAACTTCCTTAAGTTTATTAACAGTGAGTAGAATTGAAAGGTGAATATGGATGGAAAAATTAGAATACTCTATTGCTTTGAAACAAATCATTTGTTAATATATAGACAATGTATGGCAATTACTAAAATTAAATAGGACGAATTTTGTTGAATGTGGCAAAATTGGTTGTTATAGGCAGGAATAATGATGTTAAAATCAAAATAATTTCATTTGTTCCTTAAATTTAATATATTGGAGGGTTTTCTAAATGGAAAGAATTAAATTTGATTATTCAAAAGCCAGTGAGTTTATACAGGATAGTGAAGTCCGCTGTCTTGATAGTTTTATAAAATCAGCTCACGAAATGCTCCACAATAAGACAGGAGCAGGTAATGATTTTTTAGGTTGGGTTGACCATCCTGTTAATTACGACAAAGAAGAGTTTGCCCGGATTAAGAAAGCTGCAGAAAAAATAAAATCCGATTCGGATGCACTTATTGTTATAGGTATTGGTGGATCGTACCTTGGTGCTAAAGCTGCAATTGATATGCTTTCCCATTCGTTTCACAACGTAATGCCAAAATCCAAACGTAATGCTCCGGAAATTTATTTTGTAGGAAACAATATCAGTTCCACATATATTGCAGATCTGCTTGAAGTATTAGAGGGTAAGGAAATATCGGTAAATGTTATTTCAAAATCCGGTACAACTACAGAACCTGCTATTGGATTCAGGATTTTTAAGGAGTACATGGAGAATAAGTACGGGAAAGATGGAGCAAAGAGCAGAATTTACGCAACAACCGATAAAGCTAAGGGAGCATTAAAGCAACTGGCAACTGAAGAGGGCTATGAAACTTTTGTTGTGCCTGATGATATCGGGGGAAGATTCTCAGTTTTGACAGCTGTTGGATTACTTCCTATTGCAGTATCGGGTGCTGATATCGACAGCATGATGAAAGGTGCACTAGATGCTTATAACCTTTATAACAACACAAATCTTGAAGAAAATGATTGCTATAAATATGCTGCAGTAAGAAATGCTTTATATAGAAAAGGTAAGTCAATTGAAATTATGGTGAATTACGAACCATCACTTCACTTCTTTACTGAATGGTGGAAGCAGTTATACGGTGAAAGTGAAGGAAAGAACCAAAAAGGTATATTCCCAGCAGGTGTTGATTTTACAACAGATTTGCATTCCATGGGTCAATATATCCAAGATGGACTTAGGAATCTTTTTGAGACTGTGGTTAAAGTTGAGAAGCCAAGGAAGAACATTGCAATCAAGGCGGATAAGGATAATCTGGACGGCCTGAATTTCATTGCCGGAAAAGATATAGATTTTGTTAATAAAAAGGCTATGGAAGGAACTTTGCTTGCTCATAATGATGGTGGTGTTCCAAATCTTATTATAACCATTCCTGAGCTCAATGAATATTACTTTGGAAATATGGTTTATTTCTTTGAAAAAGCATGTGGAATAAGCGGATATGTGCTTGGTGTAAATCCTTTTGATCAGCCTGGAGTTGAGGCATATAAGAAAAATATGTTTGCACTTTTGGGTAAGCCGGGATACGAAGATGCAAAGAAAAAACTTGAAGAACGTCTCTCAAAATAAAAATTTGTAAGTCAATATTCAGTATTATATGGGTGAATATTTTTCTTCACATTTGATATATGTACCCATATTACTATTGTCTGAAATAGGGCTGACTAATGGTCAAGCCCTATTTACTTAAAATATAGAACTGTTATTTCAGGTTTGGATAAAAACCTCAAAGGGAATAATACGTTTCCAATACCGCTGTTTATGTATATCATAACATTGTTTAATTTATGGAGCCCCTTTATAATACCCATTTTACATATCTTTTCGTGCCTCAATATCATGAACTCAAGGTTAAAAGGCATCCAAATCTGTCCGCCATGAAAATGACCGCATAATAAAAAGTCAGCTTTACCTTCCGGAAGTTCTAAAACTATGTCGGGATTGTGGGAAAAGGCTATATTTGCTGTTACATTGCTCTCGCAATTTTCAAAGGCTTTTTTAAGGTCGTAGCGTTTTGACCTAAAGTCTTCGATACCAATTAAATTATATGTGCTTTGACCTTTCTTGTAATATACTGACTCATTAAGGAGTACCTTAATACCTTTTTGTTTTATATCTGACACAAAGCGCAAAAAACCTGATTCGTTTTGATGAAAAGCTCCATAGTCATGATTGCCGAAGCATAAAAACACCTCATTACCACCCTTTATTCTATCGAGAAAACTGAAAAAAGCCGGTATTTGTTTTACACTATCTATGTAATCTCCGGTCAGAATGACCAAATCCGGTTTTTCTTCTTCAAGTACCTTAAGTATTTTGGTTATGTTGACTTTTAAAAACTTTATATGGATATCTGAAAGTTGAACTATCTTAAGGTGCTGTGAACTCCGTGTTAAGTATACCCTTCTTACCTTCAGAAGGGTTGTTTCAATACGCATATATAAAAGAACAATGAAAGCAATAGCTAAAATCATGTACAAAAAGCTCATAATAACTCTCCAAATCATATATTAATACAAAGATTATCTTATATACTAATATATCAGTTAGGGCATTTTAGCACAATACATTTCATGTGTTTGATTTCCAGCGTAAAAGTAAATATTTTTTTGATAATGGCTGGAAAGTCCGCAGATTATAGAAATTATATCCTGTAGATTTGCCTGTGGTCGAAGTTATATAATTTTACTGGGGGTGAATATTATGTTTTTCGAAAAGGACTATGACTTGTTGCCAAGAACTTATTCGGTTAAAAGTTACAGGAGAAAAGAGTCAAAATTTTTAAAATGGTTGACAGGTATATGCATGTTTCTATTGATATTATCCATTGCTGCTTTTGCATTCATCCTATTCCTAATGAAGTAAACCGTTTCAGAACTTTAGAGAGTATGAGAATTAAAAAAATATTTATGTTAACGATTTTATCGCAGCGATAGGTGTAGTCAATGAAGTAACTATCGCTGCTACGTACATAAGCTATTTCATTTCACCTGATTTTTATCGGGTTATTTTTCATTAAAATTTTCTATATTTTAGATATCAAAGAAGGATTTTTGCTTTTAATATAGAAATTATTATTTGGTGAAAATTTTTCTTTTATCTTATTTCTCGACTAAAGGTAATTCCAATTTCTATTGATATATTTATATAAATTACTATCTGCAACTCTAATGTACTCTAGGAGGTATCGTATGAAAAGTCTGCTTAAAAGGTTTTTAAGTCCCTTGGGTATTGCTTATGCTATTATTATTGCTATAACTTCTATTGATTCCATGATTCTTTATATGAATTCGGGTAAAAACATTAAACCGATTATCGTCATTATTTTATCCTTTTTAACGGTTGCGATTGTCATGAATTTAGCAACAAAGATGACTTTCAAAAAAATCATAAATAGCATAAACGCAGATATGGAAAAGGCAAGTCAAGGCGATTTTTCACATATGATTGTGACGGAGAACACTGGAATTGTTAAGAAAATATCTATTGCTGTCAATTCTATAATAGGTGAAATGAGTTCACTGGTAAAAAGTTTTTTTTCAATGTCTTCGCTTATTGTGGAATCTACAGATAAAGTGAGGATTGCTTCAGAAATGGCTTCAAATGCTATGAGTGAAATAGCTATAACAGTGGACCAAATAGCTAAGGGAGCATCTTCTCAAGCTGGTGATGCGCAGCAAGGTGTATTTCTAGTGGATAAATTATCTGAGCAGATCAGCTTATTATATCAAAGCTATAACAGTGTTACTGAAGATACAAGAAAAATAAACGAGTTAAATAATATCGGGCTTGAATCAGTTAATGTGTTGAGGGGTAAATCTAAAGAAAACCATGAAACAACAGAAAAGATATTTTCAGTAGTTGAAAAGCTTACAAATAGTGCAAAAGATATTGGCAGTTTTGTGGAATCTATTGAGAGCATAGCCGAACAGACAAATCTATTAGCTTTGAATGCGGCAATAGAAGCTGCTAGAGCTGGTGAAGCGGGAAGAGGTTTTGCAGTTGTTGCCGATGAAGTCAGAAAACTTGCAGATCAGAGCAGACAGTCCACAGAGGAGATAAATGTTTTGATGAAAAGCATAGAAGAAGAATCCATGTTGGCAATTGAATCTATGGGAATTATGAGGAAAGTATCAGCAGAACAGAATTCAGCAGTAAACAAGACAGACAGCGCATTTAGTGATATTGCAAATGCGATAAACTCCATAGTTCTAAAAATAAATGAGGTTAATCAGGCAGTAACAAAGATGCAAAATGATAAAACTGAGGTAATAGCTGCTATTGAAAATATTTCTGCCGTTTCACAGCAAACAGCAGCCTTCAGTGAAGAGGTGGCAGTTACTTCAGAGCATCAGTTAAAGTATATTGATGATATGAGGGAAGCATCCGGAACACTCGACAAGTTGGTTAAAGAACTTGCTGAAAAATTGAGCAAGTACAAAATATAGATATCTACAAAAATACTAAATTTGACTGTTGACAAAATCAACTTCCACAAGTATAATAGTCTTTGTCGTCAAAATTATATGCTTGCGGATGTGGCGGAATTGGCAGACGCGCTAGACTTAGGATCTAGTGTCGACGACGTGGGGGTTCAAGTCCCTTCATCCGCACCAAAAACAAAAGGCAAAAAAGATTTATTGCTTACAAAGCCAGTAAATCCAAGCCTTTCGAGGGCTTCCACGATGAAAAGTGGAAGCCCTTTTCTCGTAGATTTATTAGGGTAAAAGCTTCACTCAGACAGGACTCAAACCTACAAGTAAGAACATTCATGAGTGGCGCCCTTTTTTGCACAGAGAAAATGAAAAAGGGCGCCACTCAAAATACAATCAAAGGAATGAGCTGAAACCAAAAAGGGCGCTGATTTTTAAGGCTGATTGAAAGCCGATAAAGTTAGCGCCCTTTTTTATATATACACCAAAATCACATTAAAAATGAAAGCATCGGAAAGCCGGAGAATTGGAGTGCGGAAACGCACTTTATTTTCCGGCTTTTTTTGTTTTCTGGAAAGGAGTAGCCATGTTGGTACGCTATAAAAGAAATAAACAAACCGCCTGCTACGATTCAAACAATCTCGTCACCGTAGGCAAAATACCATCGGCTGAACGGCCACGCGGCCCATTCCAAAGCTGCGGCAGCTGCCCGTACCCATCCCATGGATTTATCTGCTATAGCTCGGAGGGCGATTGTCTCAGAAGCGATATGCAGAAAATTGCAAAACGCAGGAAAAACGAGGTGAATGATGGAAACCGAATTAACAAAACGGATTAAGGCACTGACTCATCACTATCGCCCAAAGCTGCATACCGAAAAGCGAACCGTCCGGTGGGCGGATGAGGTATGGACGCCGTCAGGGATCGTAGACAGTATTCGGTTTGAGGACTATTACGAGAATGAGGAATATCTCTGCAGGCTTTTGGATGCGGAGCGGTTTTCCGAAAAGGAACCGTGCCTGACGGCGTATAGGCATGAACCCGGAAAATGCTTTCGGGACGGCAGCACAGAGCAAAATGCACAGAAATGCCATGGCTGCGTCCTGCGGTGCCATAACTGGCATATCGGCATGATGGTCACCTGTTTTGAAGTCAAAATCACCTATCAGGATTTCAAAAGCAGAAACGGCCATAACTTTCATGGAAACGAAAATTACTACTGCGTGCCGACAGCCCTTACCGCCAGAATCGCCGAGGAGATCCCCTGCCACATCGGCATCCTTGCATATTTTGAAGGGGAACGCCAATACGGGCTTCGGCAGTTCAAACCGGCCACATGGCAGGAGGTATCGGATCAAACCAAGGTACTGTTGCTGTACAACGCCATGAAAAAGTGGTGCGACGGAGCGGTTTTCGTGTAACCGCCGGATGTGCATTGCAGTGATCAATCAAACGGAGGTATCAAGATGAGCGTTAACGCCAGAGAAGAAAAAAATTTTTCAGTAGAACTCAGCCGGTGGAACCCTTCCGGTATAAATCCGTCGGCAGAAATCGCACTCCCCGCCACACCCTATGAGCTGGCGGATGCGTTGGAAAGAGCGGGAACCGCCGGGGACACCGTTTATTCTGCGGAGGTTTTAAGCTGCCAGCTGGACTATCTGCCGCAATTTATCCAGCCCGATATCAATCTTCATGAACTGAACCACCTCGCACAGCGGCTGTCTTCCCTGAGTGCATGGGAACTGGACTGCTTTGAGGGCATGGTGATGATGGATGCCGTTCAGACTCAGTACGCTCCCATTCCGGTGGAGCGGCTCATCAACATGACACACAGCACCGAGCACTGCCAGATCGCCTATGAAGCCCACGACGATTCGTCCCTCGGTAAATTTTATGCGGATAATGACTTTGTACCGGCACTGGAAAAGGTATCGGATGAAGTCTACGCATATTTGGACTTAGGTAAAATTGGCAGAGAGATGCGTGAGGGCGAGGGCGGCGTATTCACGCCCCATGGCTATGTGGTGCAGAACGGTGAGATTGCAGCGGACTACCACAGCGGCGATGCGGTTTCCCTTGAAAAGCCGGATTACACTGTGCTTCTCCGTGTAACCAAGGGATATTTTAACGGCCCTGCACAGGACAGTGAAGCGGCTGTCTACCTGAAGCTCCCTGCCGGGGATGCGACGCTTTTGCAGGCGGTTGATGCTGTCGGAGTGGCTTCCCCGGAGGAATGTGCATTCTCTGCGGAGGACTGCATGGCGCCAAGCCTCACCGAAAAAATAAATGACGCCCTGTATGCCTCGGAGGGCGACTGCTACGGTCCGGTGAATGAGCTGGCAGAGCAGCTCCGGCAGCTTGAAATGGAAAACCGCCTGCCGACCTACAAGGCGATGCTGGAGGAAGCACCCGGCGATCTTTCTCTGGAGGAAGCCCTTGACCTTGCATCCATGACAGAGGAATTCAAGCTTTTGTCTGATTCTCCCGCAGAGTATGCGAAAAAGGAAATCCAACGGATGCTGTCTGTGGGAAGCGATTATGGGCTGAACAAATTCTGCGATCTGGAAGGCTACGGGCGATATCTTTTGGAACAGCGCGGCGTTGCTGAAACATCCTATGGAATGCTGGAGCCGCAGAACGGCATGACGGTGGAGCAATGCCTGAACCGTCCCAGCCAGAGCTTTGGGATGGAAATGAAATAAGCGAAATTTTGTTGGCATTTGGTATAGCTATTCCAATGAAGCTGTGGCATTGTGTTGTGCTGAAGGAGGTGAGGCAGTTGGACGAAAAGCTCTTGGATTTACTGGATATGGCGCTTGCGGAACGATTTCAGCTATCGTATGCTGCCCTGCGTGAATCAGACCCTCAGTCGGAGAAACTGGTGCAGGAATTAATGTCACTCGGTGACAGCATCCAGAACAGCTTTGAAATCAGTCAAGGTATAAAAGACAGAATTGAGTATTATCTGAGTCAAAATTCGGATTTGGAGGTAACGTTTCAGAAGCATCTGTACATTCAGGGCGCCAAGGACTGCGTAGCAGTGTTAAGAGAGCTTGGCGTAATCCAGTAGCGCAAGCAGAGATGCCTGTGCTTTTTTAGACCCAACATCAACACAGGGCCGTTTCCCCAACAGGAGGCGGCCCTGTTTTTTTGCGCCCTTTTTGCCTTTCTTTCCGGGGAAACGGCCGGAAAGGAGGACCCATGCAGAAAGAACAGCTTGCAGAGCATCTGCGCCGGTATCACCACGGCGCAGAAAACGCCGTCATAAGCAAAGAGCTGGAACGCAGCTTCGGCGTTTCAGGCAAGGAGCTGCGGGATCAGGTCAATGCCCTGCGCCGGGAGGGTGTTCCCATTGCCAGCGACCAGAACGGGTACTTTTATGCGAAAACCGAAGCCGAGGTGCGCATGACCATCCGGCATATGAGAAACCGCATCAGCGGAATCAGCGCCGCCATTACCGGCCTGCGCCGCTCCCTTGCGGCCTTTGACGATACCCAACTGCGCCTGCCGCTGGAGGGAGGTGATGACTTCTGAACAGCTTCATGTCCTGGATCGGCGGGAAGAAATCCCTGCGGGAGCTGATCGTCACCCTGTTTCCCCTCTATTATGAGCGGTACATTGAGGTGTTCGGCGGAGGTGGCTGGGTGCTGTTCCATAAGCAGCCCGGCAATGATTTTGAGGTCTACAATGACTTCAACGGCCTGCTGGTCAACCTCTACCGCTGTGTGCGGGAGAAGCCGCAGGAGCTGAAGGCGGCACTTGCCTACTGCCTTAATTCCCGCGCGGATTTTGAGCTTGTGAAAAACGCCCTTGCCCGTGACAGCCCCGCATCAGACGTGCAAAGGGCGGCGTGGTTTTACCAGCTCATCCGCTACAGCTACGCTTCGGGGCTGACCAGCTACGGCAGCCAGCCCCACGACATCCGCAGCAACTTTCCCCTCATTGAGCAGGCTCACCGGCGGCTTGCCAAGGTGGTCATCGAAAACAAGGATTTCGAGAAGCTCATCGGGCAGTATGACCGCCCCGTCAGCTTTTTCTACTGTGACCCTCCGTATTTTGAAACCGAAAGCTATTACAAAAACGTGGGCGAGGACGGCTTCACGGAAAAAGACCATATCCGTCTGCGGGATGCACTGCTGGGGATTGAGGGGAAATTCCTGCTGTCCTACAACGACTGTGAATTTATCCGCAGCCTCTATGAAGCACCCGGAATCCAGACGGAAGCCTTTACCCGCATCAACAACATCAAGCAGCGGTATGACAATGGAGCGCAGTTCCCTGAAATCCTCATTGCCAACTATGATCTGCATGAGCGTGAGAAAAACGCGCCGTCACAGCTGAATCTGTTTGGGGAAGGAGGTTTCTATGGAGTAGCAAAATTCCCCTGACACAGCATTGCGTGAAAAGTAAAAAAATTTATAGGAGGAACTCATTCATGAAAAAGAATCAAATGCCCCAAATCGGTCTCCCTGCCGACGCCTGTGAGCAATCCGGCTTTACCGACAAGGATACGCTGGAGCTTCATGCCGGACAGAACGCCCTTGTGTTTCTGAAGGACAAAATGACGGCCTTGGAGGTGGCGAACGCCATCCATAGTCTCAGCGCCCTCGCCTCGGATTTGACCGTCGTTCTCGCCTCCGCCTGCGGCCTTTGCAGCAACTGCGGCGATGAATGCGGGGAGGGCTGCCCCGCCGAATGGGTGGCAGGGTGCTCTCTCTGCCATGATCTGCTGGATGAAAGCCAAAGCATCCGCATCCCCGGCTATCTACTGGAGGAATCGGGCATCCCCGCGGACGCCAAGCTGGAAGCCTATACGGACGAGGACAGCGGCGAAATCACGGTGGTAGAGGCGGATGTCCAGCAGGACATTACCGATGTGCCGGCAGGTATTCTTACGGTGCTGGCCCAAAGCGGCGTGTGCCTCGCGGAGCTGGATGAGCTGATTATGCTGGAGGAAATCGTCTACGGCAAATAATCGGTCTTGGATTCCCAACACACGATCCGGGAGGTGAGCATATGCCGGGAATCACCCTGAAAAACGGCCTCATTTCCTACTACGGAAACCCGGCCGGATATACAGAAAAAGAAAAGGCGGTGGTGGACAGCATCTTCCGAAACGACGAGCTGACCACATGGCTCAAAAGCCGCAGCCTGACCCCGCAGTGGACGGACGGCGTGATGGAGCGCCTTGCCGCGGGGGAACGGATGGGCGGCATGGCTGAAGCCGCCGCTCCGCTCAAAAATGTCCGCATCTGGCAATTGAAGCCGGATACGGACGTGTATATGAAGTTTATCTCCTATGAGGAAACGGTGCGGCAGTTCGGGGAGCCGTCCCCGGAGCATTACCGCGTTGCCTATGACGGCCAGCTGGATACCAACGATCTCGAAGCCATCTACACAAGATGCAATGTGAATCATCCGCCCGGTTATGACGGACACTCCCTGTCCATGTCCGATGTGGTGGAGCTGTATGACGCAGAGGGCAGCGAATTTCACTACTGCGACCGCTTTGGATTTCAGAAAATCAGCTTCGGGGAACCGGAGCAAACCCAAACCATGGGTATGCGTATGTAGGCAGCCGTCGGCTGTCTTTTTTCATGCCCTCATCATTAGAACGGAGGAAAAAATGAAGAATCTATTTTGCAAGCTTAAGAAAAAAATCGGCACGGCAGCTGCCAAAAGTCGCTCCATCCTCACGGGGAACGCCGGGGAGGGCTACATTGACACCGCGATCAAAATTCTGATTGCCGTTGTTTTGGGCGCTTTGCTCCTTGCGGGGCTGTATGCCCTGTTCGGGGAAACGGTGCTGCCAACCCTTGTGCAGCGCATTAAAGAGATGTTCAATTACGCCGGTTAAAGATGCCGGACATTTTGAGAAGGAGGAAAGATCATGCCTAACAATACGACACCATCCGCCCCCAAGTACGATGTGAAAATCCACTCCATCCGTCCGGAGGGCAGCTGCAAGGCCACCGCCTCGGTCAATGTCTACGGCGATTTCGCCGTGCGGGGCATCAAAATCATGGAGGGCTCCAAGGGGCTGTTTATCTCCATGCCAAGCTACAGAGCCGGAAACGGCGAGTACAAGGATATCTGCTTTCCCTGCACCAAAGAGGCCAAAGCGGAATTCGACAAGGCTGTCCTCGGCGCTTACCAGCAGGCGCTGACTCAGGGACAGACCGCCGCGCAGAAACAGGAATCCCCCGCCCAGCAGGAGCAAGGCCAGCCTGTCATGGGCGGAATGTAGGAGGTGCCTATGAAGAAGAAAATGAAAAAGCCGCTGGGTCTCGTCCTCGCCGTTTGCCTTGTGCTTTCCCTGCTGGCAGGCAGCGCTTATGCGGTAAACCGGTATTTTGAGGATGCCAAGGGGCATTGGGCGGAGGAAGCCATTCAGATTCTCACGGAAAAAGGCGTCATCAGCGGTTATCCAGACGGGCTGGCGCACCCGGATGACATCATCACCAGAGGGGAATTTGCCGCGCTGGTTTCCAGAACCATGGAGCTGCCGGAACCGGAGGAAAGCGAGGTTACCATTCGCTTCACCGACATTGCCGGACACTGGTCGGAGCAGGATATTGAAGCGCTCATCATCGCTGGAATCATCCAAAAGGACGATTTCGGCATAGAATTTCAACCGGATCAGCCCATTTCCCGTATGGAAATGATCCGTATGCTGGTGCGGGCCATCGGTAAGGGGGAACATGACGCCTCCTGCCCCTGCGTCACCGGCTTTTCCGATGACGGCACACTCTCCGAGGCGGATAAATCCAGTATCTGCACCGGCAAGGAATACGGCATTGTAGACGGCTACCCGGACGGTACGGTCAAACCGGACGGCGAGGCCACCCGCGCCGAAGCCTTTGAAATGCTGGTGGATACAGAAAAGGCCAAAGAGCAGATCAAGAAGGAAGAACCGCCCAAGCCGACGACTCCTGCCAAGCCGGAGGATAAGCCCTCTGGCGGAGGCAGCTCCAGCGGCGGTTCCGGTGGCGGCAGCTCTTATGTTCCCGCCCCGCAGTTCAGCTTCACCTTGCCGAAAACTGCCTATACCGCCGATGAAATTGAGATCAAGCCGGAAAGCCGTTCTGTGAGCGGTGTGACATGGTCCGCCCTGAAAAACGGCCTGCCCGTGGAGCTTTCCGGGCTGACAGACGGTACCCTTGATAAAAACGGCGGCAAAGTGAAATTCACACAGACCGGCAGCATTACCCTGATTGCCACGGCAAAAAACAGCCGGGGCGTCACGGTGACCCATGAGCAGACCATCAGCATCTACCCAGTGGTGACGGCGGCGTTCACGCTGCCGGAAACCACCCATACCGACAAATCCGTAGCGGTGGAGCTGACGACCGAAAATCTCGGTTCCAATGCGGTGGTGTGGTCCCTTGAAAAGGACGGCGCTGCCCTGGATATGGAAACGGCTCTCAGCGGAGCGCTGGATTCCATAGGAGGCACGGTGCTGTTTAAAGAAAAAGGCGTCTACAAACTGACCGCCTCTATTACAGACGAGTTGGGCAAAGTTATCACCGCACAGGACAGCATAAATGTCTACCCGATAGCGGAAGTCAAGCTGACACTCCCAGCCGTTTCCCATACGGATAAAACCGTGGCGCTCAAGACAGAAACAAAAGAAGCGGAGGGGCTTGCAGCAACCTACTCCCTGACCCGGAACGGCGAGCCTGCCCAAACCGGCTCCTTTATTGAAGGTGCGCTCTCGGACGGCAGCATCCGTTTCAAGGAAAAAGGTGTGTATGCGCTGACCGCCTCTGTCACCGACGCCACCGGCAGAGTGTTTTCGGATACCGTCAATATCACCGTCTACCCGGTAGGCTCCGCGGGCTTCTATCTGCCGGAAATCTTCCACACCGACAGCGCCGTCACCGTGGAGGCGGTCTTCGGGGAAATCGGCAGCCATACCGCAAAATGGACGCTGCTCCATGATGGAAAAGAAGTATCCCTCACAGGTGTCACCGAGGGTACGCTGGGCAACAGCGGCGGCAAGATGCGGTTTCATGCCAAGGGCAGCTATGTTCTGAAAGCGGAATTCACCGATGACGGCGGCAGAACCTACCGCTACGAGCAGAGCTTCAAGGTGTATCCTGTGCCTGCCGTCCGCTACAGTCTGCCGGAGTATGTCCACACCGATACGGATATCACAGTCAAAATCGAAACCGCCGATCTGGACGGCCTCACCGTTGAATGGCTGGTGGACAACACCTTCGGGTTTCAGGACTGGCCGACCTATGTGGACGGAACACTCACAAACGGCGGCGGGACCATCCGCTTCAAACGGGCCGGTGTCTATGAGCTGGCAGCCAGAGTCACCGATGAAACCGGCCGTGTATTCCTGTACGAAAGCCATGACAAATGCGAGGTTCTGCCTGTGCTGACCCTCGGTTTTGACCTCCCCGAATTTGCCTATACCGATACCGTCCTCGACCTCAGAACCCACGGCAACAATCAGGTGCTGCCGGTGGAGTGGTCCGTGACAAAGGACGGAAAGAGCCTTCCGCTCTCGGAGGCTTTCAGCGGCGGACTCAACGCGCAGGGCGGCAAAATCACCTTCAAGAATGACGGCGAATATATTCTCACCGCTACCATGACCGATTACCTGAAACGCAGCTATTCCCACAGCGAAAGTATCCGCATCCTGCCGGTAGTGCAGTACGCATTTATCATGCCGCAGACCGTTCACTACGGCACGGAGTTTGAGGTTGCCGCAAAGAATGTTCAGTATCTTGGTTGCTATACCGTAGCTTGGACACTGGAAAAGGACGGCAATCCCGCACAGTATCAGGGAACCCTCGGCAATGACGGCGGGAAAATCGCCATCCGTGATACCGGCACATTTACCCTGACCGCCTCCGTTACCGACAGCGAAGGGCGTATCAGCACTCATTCAGAAAACATCACGGTCACCAACACGGTGCCGAACGCTCCAGTGGTAGAAGCCGTTCCCACCCGTACCGCCAAGGACGGCAAGTTTCTTGTGAATATCACTGCCAGTGCCACAGACCCCGATGGGGATGCGGTGACCTTGGAGTATGCGGATACTGCGTCCGACAGTTACTATACGCCGGGAAATCACACTATCCGTGTCCGGGCAAAGGATATCGCCGGAGCGTATTCCCCATGGACAGAAAGGACCTTTACCGTGACCAATGCCGCACCAACCGTGACCCTGACCGCCGAACCGACCCGTACCGTTAAGGATGGCAAGTTCCTTGTCAATATCAGTGCCACAGCCGCTGATGCGGACGGCGACGCCACCACGCTGGAATGGGATAACAAGGCGGCGGACGGTTACTATGCGCCCGGCACCCATACCATAAAAGTTCGGGCCAAGGATATTGCCGGAGCATATTCTCCATGGGCAGAAAAGACCTTTACCATCACCAGCTCCGCACCGATGGTAACCCTGACCGCAACCCCCGCCCGCACCGTCAAGGATGGTAAGTTTCTTGTTAACATCACCGCCAAGGCAACTGATGCGGACGGCGACGCCACCACGCTGGAGTGGGAAAATAAAGCAGCGGACAATTACTATGCCGTTGGCACGCACACCATCCGTGTTTGCGCCAAGGATGCAACCGGGTTGTATTCGGAGTGGGTGTCCAAGACTTTTACCGTGTCAAACTCCGCCCCGACCGCGCCGGTGATTACCCGGACGCCGAACGGCAACAGTGTAGCACCGGGAACGCCGGTCACGATTACGGCCGCCAGCTCCGACCCGGACGGTGATCCTGTCACCCTGATTTGGGAGGGCCGAAACGCCGAAACACAGACCTATCCCCGTGGGAAGAACGTGGTTCGTGTCAAAGCGGTGGATTCCGCAGGGGCTGAGTCCCCGTGGGCGGCCATCGTGTTCTTTGTGGCGGATTCTAACGGCGGCGGTGGCATGACACTCACCGGTCCTGATTCCGTCATCATGGAAAACGGCATTGAAGGCGCTACCATCACGGAATATACCTTTACAGTACCGCCCGTCAGCGGGCACAGCGGCTCGGATTTCGGCAGGGTGCGCGGCTACAACCAGCTGACCGGGCAGTGGGATCAGCTGGACTACGGCACCACCTCCAACGGCATCACCTTCACCCGCACCCTCGGCGCAGGCGTGTATACGCAGCTGGAGTTCTATTATTACACCAACCATGATTGCATGTACAACAAATCCAACATCACCTACTCGGTGACGTACCATTTTGAATAAGGGGGAACATCCATGAAGCATCTCATTTGCAAGCTGAAAACCAAGGCGGCCATGACCGCCGCCAGAACCCGCCGCGTCCTTTCCGGCAGCCGCGGGGACGGCTACATTGACACCGCCATCAAAATCCTGATTGCCGTGGTTTTGGGCGCGCTGCTCCTCGCGGGGCTGTATGCCCTGTTCGGGGAAACGGTGCTGCCGACCCTGACCGAGCGTATCAAGGAAATGTTCAATTATGCAGGCTGATAGCATCGCGCAGGCGGTGCTTTTTTTCTGTCTGCTGCTGGCGGCTTCTGTGTGGGATCTCCGCAAACGGATCATCCCGGACAGCATTTGCCTGATGATTGCACTGACGGGGCTGATGGATTTCAGCCCCGTCAGGCTTTGGGGCGTCCTTGCGGCGCTACCACTGTTGATTGCCGCCCTCTGCAAGCCGGAGGGCATCGGCGGCGGGGACATCAAGCTCACTGCCGCCGCAGGCATGGTGCTGGGCTTTGGGAGATGTACTGCCGGGCTGCTGCTCGGCCTGACCGCATCCCTCTTTTTTTATCTCATCAACCAACTGGTTAGACGGCTCCGCAAGCTGGAGCCGCAGAAGGCGTCGCAGGCATCCCTGCCCATGGCGCCCTTTTTGTCCCTCGGCTTTCTTGCCGTAACCATTTTGAAAATTGGAGGAAACATCCTATGAAAAGAATCCATATCACCAGAAAAAACACCCTCATCGTTGCCGGTATCGCCGCCGTTTCGCTGGCGGCCGCCGCCCTGATCCCCAAGGCCGTGAAAGCAGTGAAACACCGCAGATATAGCTCCAGCTTCTAAAATCACCATGAAATCAAGGAGGAAAAATCTATGAGCCTTTTCAAAAACCGCACGGTGGTCGGCGTGATCTGCATCCTTTTATCCCTGCTGATCTGCTTCGGCGTGACGCCGCTGTTTAACCAGTCGGTGAGCCAGAAAACCGAAATTGTCCGCGTCGTCAAGGAAATCAAGGCAGGCGAGGAGATCACCAAGGAGATGGTGCAGACCACGGAGGTAGGCGGCTTCGGGCTGCCGGACAATGTTCTTCGCCAGAGTGAAACTGTCGTGGGCAAATATGCCACCGCCGATCTTTCCGTCGGGGACTATATCTTAAACACCAAGCTGTCTGATACTCCCGCTGCAGAAAATACCTATCTTTACAGTCTGGACGGTACCAAGCAGGCCATGTCGGTGACCATCAAGAGCTTTGCGAACGGACTGTCCGGCAAGCTCCAGAGCGGCGATATCGTGTCGGTGATTGCCCCGGATTACAAAAAGCAGGGCTCCACCGTGATCCCCGCCGAGCTGAAATATGTGGAGGTTATCGCCGTCACCGCAGGCAGCGGCTATGACGCCAACACGGGAGAGCAGACAGGAAATGAAGCAGAGGACGAAAAAGAGCTGCCCTCCACGGTGACCCTGCTGGTGTCTCCTGAACAGAGCAAGGTGCTGGCGGAGCTGGAAGCAGACGGCAAGCTCCACCTGTCCCTCGTTTACCGCGGCACGCCTGCCAACAGTGCCAAGTTTATCGAAGCACAGGACAAGGTCATCGCGGCGCTGTATCCCACAGAACCGGTGCAGAACGACACTCCCAAATCCGAATCCCAGGGATCGGAGGAAAACACTGTGTCCGAGGCGCCTGCGGAAAGCGAGGTGCAGTGATGCTGAACTTTAAGAAAAAGGGCATCTTCGCCCGCCAAGCCCCAAAGGAGGATGCCTCGCCGGAGCAGGAGCCGCAGGACGGCATCCTTGCGGTTTGGGGCTCCCCCGGCAGCGGCAAAACCGTCACTGCTGTAAAAATCGCAAAGCACCTTGCTGACCAGAAGAAAAACGTGGTGCTGCTGCTCTGCGATATGACCGCGCCCATGCTGCCCTGTATCTGCCCGCCCTCGGAGCTGGAGGGTGAGCATTCGCTGGGCAGTATTCTAGCCGCCGCCCATGTGACGGAGCCGCTCATCAAGCACAATCTGGTGACGCTGAAAAAGCACAAACACCTCACCATCCTCGGCATGAAAAAGGGTGAGAACGAGTACACCTACCCGCCTTATGAGCAGACTCAGGCGCAGGAGCTTCTGGACAATCTGCGGAAAATCGCTCCCTTTGTGGTGGCGGACTGCGGCAGCTATATTGCCAACGATATTCTCTCCGCCGTGGCGCTCATGGAGGCCGACAGCGTTTTACGGCTTGCAAACGCCGATCTCAAATCCGTGAGCTATCTCTCCAGCCAGCTCCCGCTGCTCCGGGATTTCAAGTGGGACGCAGAGAAGCAGTACAAGGTTGCCTGCAATGTAAAGCCCCGGCAGGCCGGGGAGCAGATCGGGCAGGCGCTGGGCTCCGTTGCCTTTACCCTGACCCATTCGCCGGAGCTGGAGGAACAGTACCTTGCCGGGAATCTGCTGGCGGATTTGTCCCTGAAGGACAGTCGCCCCTTCCGCAAGGAAATCGAAAAAATTACAAGGGAGGTGTTCGGAATATGAGTTTAGGCAAAAAGCGAAATTTTACTGCGTTTTCAGGAAAGAAAAAGAAGCCGCAGGCTGCACAGGCGCAGACAAAAGCGACACAAAATCAGCCAGCAACAGCTGCCATTTTGAGTAACACCGTGGAGCAAGAATCTGCTGTGAACCGCCTTGCGGAGCTGACCGGCACCAACCGTGCCCATGCGTTGTTTTTTACCCCCGAAGCCGGGGGAAAGGACTTCTCCACGGTGCTTGCCGAGGTACAGGCGTACATCTCCGAGCACTATAGCACCCTCATCACAGAGGGCGGTGAGGACGCCAAGGCGCAGATGAAGCGATACATCCAGAAATTTCTACAGGACAACCGTGTCTCCGTAAACGGCATGAGCGGCGGCAGGCTGGCGGACGCTCTCTACACCGAAATGGCGGAGTTCGGCTTTCTGACCAAATACATCTTCGGCACCGGCATTGAGGAAATCGACATCAATTCGTGGCGGGACATTGAGGTGCAGTATTCCGACGGCCGCACGGTCAAGCTGGAGGAACGCTTTGAAAGCCCCCAGCACGCCGTGAATGTGATCCGCAGGATGCTCCACATCAGCGGCATGGTGCTGGATAACGCCAGCCCCATCGTGCTGGGGCATCTCAGTAAGAACATCCGAATTGCCGTCCTGAAAAGCCCCATTGTTGACGAGGATGTGGGCGTTGCGGCCTCCATCCGTATCGTAAACCCCCAGAGCATGAAAAAAGAGGACTTTGTCACAAGCGGTACGGCAACTGACCCTATGCTGGACTTTTTATCCCTCTGTATCCGCTACGGGATTTCGGTCTGCGTGGCGGGCGCCACCAGCTCCGGCAAAACCACAGTGGCAGGCTGGGTATTGACCACGGTTCCGGATAACAAGCGCATCTATACAATAGAAAACGGCTCTCGTGAATTGGCTCTGGTGCGGGAAAAGGATGGCAAAGTGGTCAATTCGGTCATCCATACCCTGACCCGTGACAGTGATAATGACCGCCAGCGCATCGACCAGACCAACCTTTTAGACTATGCCCTCCGTTTTAACCCGGACATCATTGTGGTGGGCGAGATGCGCGGCGCCGAGGCAAACGCGGCGCAGGAGGCCGCCCGAACCGGCGTGGCAGTGCTGACCACCATCCACTCCAATTCCTGCGAAGCTACCTATCGACGCATGGTGTCTCTGTGCAAGCGCGCCGTGGATATGTCCGATCAGACTCTCATGGACTATGTCACCGAAGCCTATCCCATTGTGGTGTTCTGCAAGCAACTGGAAAACAAGCAGCGCCGCATGATGGAGATTCAGGAATGCGAAATCCTGCCCGACGGCACAAGGCATTTTCGTCCGCTGTTTCAGTATGTCATTACCGAAAACCGCATGGAGGACGGGAAATTTGTCATTGAGGGGCACCATGCGCAGGTCAATACCATCTCGGACAGCCTCGCCAAGCGACTTCTGGAAAACGGCATGCCGCAGACGGTCATTGAACGCCTACGGAGAAAGGAGGCACAAATCGCATGACAACAATACTTTTAATGGCCTGCATTGGCATGATCGCAGGCTCTTTTCTTTTGCTCGGCCTTACTCCCATGGCGTTTACAACCGCCATTTTCGGCAGGCTGACGGATCAGCCCAAAGCCCTCCGGGATGAAATCAATGAAACCACCCGCAGGAAAAAGAAGTCCTATCTGCGCCGGGAAATCGCCGAGGTGCAGTCCATTCTCAAGGTAACCGGCAGATCGGCACGCTTTCCCATGCTGTGCGCATTGTCCCTGCTGTTCTTTGCCGTGGGTGCGTCGGTCGCCGTGGTGCTCTCGAACTTTTTTCTGGTTCCTGTCATGGCGGCGGGCTGTATGCTTCTGCCGTTCTGGTGGGTAAAGCTCACGGCCAGTCACTTCAAAAAGGACATTGCGGCGGAGCTGGAAACGGCTCTTTCCATCATCACAACAGCCTACCTTAGAAATGAGGACATTCTGACGGCGGTGGAGGAAAACCTCCCGTACCTGAACCCGCCGGTGCTGTCGGTGTTTCAGGGCTTTGTGTCCCGCGTCCGGCTGGTGGACCCCGATGTAACGGCGGCGCTCCATGATGTGAAAATAAGAATTGACAACGCAGTGTTCCATGAGTGGTGCGACGCCCTCATTGCCTGCCAGCATGACCGCAGCCTGAAAACCACTTTGACGCCCATCGTCAGCAAGCTCAGTGATATGCGGGTGGTCAACGGTGAACTGGAAACCATGGTGTTTGAGCCGAGAAAGGAATTCATCGTTATGGTGGTTCTCGTGATCGGAAATATCCCTCTTCTATATTTCTTGAATCAGGACTGGTACCACACCCTGATGCACACCCCGCTGGGGCAGGTGGTGCTGGCGATCTGCGCCGCCGTGATTTTCATTTCCACGGCGTTTGTGATCAAGCTTACCCAGCCCATTGAGTATCGAAGATAAGGAGGAACCCATGACAATCTATCTGTTTTTATTCGGAGTCCTCCTATCGACAGGACTCTTTTTCCTTGCCGCCGACCTCTTACATCTGCCCACTCTCGCCACCCAAAAGGCAATGCTGTCGGCAGGAAAGCAGACCAAAGCCAAGCCCAAAACCACCGATGCCCTGCTGCGAAATGCCGCCGTCGGGCTCTCCCGGTATCTCCGCATGGATGCGTACAAAAAAAGCCGGATGGAAAATGTGCTGTCTGCGGCGGGACTTTCCGACTCGCCGGAGCTGTTTGCGGCAACCGCTATTGTGAAGGCGGCGGCTATCGGGCTGTGCATCATCCCCTGCCTGATTGTCCTGCCCCTGCTGGCGCCCATTGTGCTGTTTACCGCCATCTTGACCTATTTCAAGGAAATCCGCAAGGCGGACGAAGCACTTTCCGCCAAGCGTGGAAAAATCGAACAGGAGCTGCCCCGTTTCGTGGCGACCATCACCCAGGAGCTGAAAGCCAGTCGGGATGTGCTGTCCATGCTGGAGAATTTCAAGAAAAACGCGGGTGAGGACTTTGCCGCCGAGCTTGATATCCTCACGGCGGATATGCGTTCCTCCAGCTATGAAGCGGCGCTGACCCGTTTTGAGGCAAGGTTCAATTCTCCCATGCTCTCGGATATCACCAGAGGGCTGATCGGCGTCCTGCGCGGGGACGACGGATCTATGTACTTTCAGATGTTATCGCACGATATGAAGCAGCTGGAACTTCAGCGGCTGAAAGCGCAGGCCATGAAGATCCCGCCGAAAATCCGGGTGTTCTCCTTTGCCATGCTCATGTGCTTCCTCATGACCTATATGGCGGTTATTGTCTATGAAATCATCACATCCCTCGGTGGGATGTTCTAAGGGAGGTGTAAGCCAAATGACAGAACAGGAAATGATGACGCTTCTGCGCAAAAAGCTGGACAATGGAATGGCGCAGTATCAAAAGGAGTGGCGGCGGAAACCGGCCTCCGAGCTGGTGGAGCTGGCAAGTGAGATTGCCGCCGTACAGTTTGTGTATAAAGAGCTGTCCGGCGGCAGCTATTCCGCCGAATATATGGAATATCTGCTCCGCTTCGAAAACCCGCTGGAGGTGGTAGCGGATCAGTGGATATCCGAACAGAATGTTGATTTCAGCGAGGAGCTCACCCATGCGCTCTGGACACTGTGGGACAAGGGCGAATCGGAATCAGAATATACCCTTGACCCGGACTATGCGCCTGTTTCCGCAGAGGAAGTGAGAATCACCCTGCGGGAATTTATTGAAGCGCACCCGAACGCATCGTTTGACATGTTGACGCCCGGCGGGTATGTGAACCTGACACCGGAAACCGCACAGCTTCTGCTTTCAGGCCAGAGTGTGAAAGGAAACCCCGGCAGCGCTGAATTTTCCAGAGATGTCCCTGCGGAGGAACTGCTGGAGCAGGAAATCTGCACCGCCGATTTCAGCAAGGGTGCATGGCGTGTGTTAAGTGATCACAATCCGGAACCCCGGCAGGAGCAGGGACCCTTTGAGCAGGGGGTGACCATGTGCTGAGAAAACTTCTGAGAAACAAGCGCGGCGAGGGCTATCTTGATGTGGCGGTGCTGGTACTGTGCGCCATGCTGGTCATTGCCCTTGCCGTGAAGGTGTTCCCCGTCTATATCCAAAAGCAGCAGCTGGACACCTTTGCCACAGAGCTCATCCGGGAGGCGGAAATTGCCGGACAGGTGGGCGGCGAAACCAGCCGCCGTGAGCAGCTTCTACGGGAAAAGACCGGGCTTTCTCCCAGCGTAGAGTGGTCTGAAACCGGCAGAATCCAGCTGAACGAGGAAGTCACGGTAACGGTCACCTACCAGAGCAACATCGGACTGTTTGGCGGCTTCGGCTCGTTCCCCATTACGCTGCGGGCGGACGCGTCGGGAAAGAGCGAGGTCTACTGGAAATGACGGATAAAATCAAGCAAATCCTACGGGGAAAAGGCGGCGCGGGCTTTCCGTTGATCATCGCAATCACCCTGTCGCTGGTCATCATCTTCACCGGCATTTCTGAATATTTCCGGCTGATGATTGTGGCGCAGGGTGTGCGGGATGCGGTGCAGGCCGCCGTCATCTCCACGGTGGTGGAGAATTATGATGATGTGTACCACGGTGTGCGGGAGGGCTATTCCGGAGCCTACCAGCCCTATGCCGGAGATTTTGAGGAAAGCCTTGATTACGGTGATATTTATGACCGGCTGGACGGTATCCTTGGACTTTCCTACAGCAGCGGCTATCACGAAAAGCGCACGCCGGAGGGCAAGCTGGAGTTTAAGGTGTGGAATCTGGACGTGGATATCCGAAACGCGCCCCTTGCCTCCGGTGACCAAGCCTCCGCCCGCTTTGAAGCGGACAGCACCATCCTGCTGGAGGTTCCCGTATCCTTTGGAGGCAAGCTGCTGCCGCCCATGACCATCAAGGTCAAGGTCAGCGCCGGATACACCCCAAGGTTTTGACTGGTTTCAACAGTTTTTCTATAATATAGATAGACTTTTTGAAAACTTCGTGGTAGGGTGTGTCGTAACAAGAAAAAATCAAACTTTCACGAATAGGAGGATACTCTTATGAAAAATATGAATCCAAAAGTAAAGAAGTGGCTGGCTGTCGCCGGTGGTCTCGCCCTCTGCGCGGTGCTGCTGGTGCTGATCGGGCAGCGGTTCCAGACGCCCAAGCCGGTGGATGCGTCCCTCCCGTCCCAAAGCTCCGAGGTGAGTAGTGTGACGGTAGACCCGTCCGTGCCGGACAGCACAGAGAAAGAAAATGAGGTCACTGTAACCCCGCCCGATACCACCCAGCCGGTGAGCACCGACAACGGTGCGGTTTCCAGCGGCACGGAGCAGACCATTCAGGGCAATGTAAGCAAGCCGGAATATACCGAGGAACAGCTCCAAGACCCTACGCAAAAGCCTAACGGTGAAAAAGTCACCGAGCCTCCCACGGCTGTCGACCATGACAAGGTGGAACAGCCAAAGGAAACCCCGAAAAGTGAAAGTCAGCCCCAGGGCGGCGAAACCAAAGACGGTAAGATTTATGTGCCGGGTTTCGGGTGGATCGAGGATATTGGGGATGGACAAGGAACGACTGTGGATGGTGACGGCGATATCAACAAGCAGGTTGGCATTATGGATTAAAACAATGTTTATATGTAGGTACGGTTGAAAGATACCGTGCCTTTTTCTTTTGCAAAAAAAGGAGGTCAGGATGAAAAAATTGCTTTTGAGAGTCTTGCCGATGTTCCTCATTTTTTGCCTGCTTTGCCCGATGGCTGCGTTTGCCGACACCGGCGGAAGCGGGAACATTGACGGCGGAGGCGGCGGTATGGGGCAAGGAACCAGCACAAATTCATGGAACGGCGCCAACGAAGGTGTGCGTGTGACGGTGGTGCGTGCGAGCGACCATGCGATTGTTACTACACCGGTGGATTTTACGAATAAAACTCCCAGCAATGTTCGGCTACACTTTGGAGGGAAAAGTAAAATCAGTTATACGAACGGTCAGACACTCGTACCAAGTGTAAACCCGTATAAATTTATTAACCCTGGACAGACCATGCCCCGCATTATCAGCACCAACGGCAGTAATAACATTGAAGCCATCAAAAAATACTTCTGTTCGGAATATGTGGTCAAGCGCATTGCAGAGGTTACGGGCATGAATTACGATGTCCTCATCGGTGGTGAGTACAAAATACTTTTGGAGCCCATCGCCTACTACAAGTTTGAGGGCACCATGATTGCCACCACCGCCACCGAAGCGGCGCTCTATGACGAGCAGACCAGCGGCCTGTTAAGGCGGCGCATGGTATCCCTCACTCACAAAAATCTGCCCCTTGCCATGTTTTTGGAGGTGAGTGACCTCGGCTATCCCGCATGGGGAGGCAGCAAGACCAGCGCCGCGACCAATGCGGATATCAAGTCCAGCCTTGGGCTTGGCATCGTCCGTTTTGAAGAAACACCGGAGGTGCCACAGATTGAAGCCTACGATTATGAGTACCGGGTCAACACCGACGTCATCACAGCAGTGAGAGTCAGCGGCGGCCAGTCCGACCCCGACAGCCCCACCCGTGTCAGCTTTAACATCGGCGGACAGACCTACAGCGTGGGCAATGTTTACTACCCCGATGGCGACAGCCAGCTGGCGTGGGTGAAATGGAAAACCCCCGATACCGAACAGGACATGACCATTCAGGTGACAGTATCCGGCCCCGGCAGCACGGCGAAAACGACCCTCAACGTGAAAATCGTTGACCTTGATAAGAACCCGCCGCCCAATCCCATAGCCGATGACCGCAACGACAGTTTCTCCCGTACTTCTGTCCCCAGCAGGGAGGTGAAAAGCACGGCAAGCTGGAGTGTCTGGCGCCCGTGGTGGCAGGAATATTGGGTATGGCACGGAGATGATGAGGACGGATATTGGTGTGACCACGGCTGGTACGAATTTGATTTGGATCGCTACAGCGCCAGCCTGACCGCCGATATGAGTATCATGTGCGATGATAAAAACCCGACTGCCAGCGGAACGGTAATGAAATCCGGGTACGGCATCAACCAGACTGTCACCGGGAGTGTCAGTTCCAACCAAAGCTCTGCGGTAACCCAGCCGCAGAATGCAGTCAGCTACTTCCCCGAATTTGGCTATGAAACCTACTGGCGGCTCTTGGAGCGCATGGGATCGGGGCGGTTTGAGTTTCAGAAAAATCCGTATTCCACCTACAAAAACCGCACCCATTTCAGCCCGATCTGGATGCCGGACGGCGCCTATACCGTCAACACATGGCTGCTTGATGCGTGGACGCCGGATGGAATGCTGTCTGCGAATCTGACCGACAGCCTGATCATTCGCGGCAATCTGTGGCAGGATTGGCATGCCGGTCCCATTCAGCCGTAAGGGAGGGACGAAGATGGCATATGAACGGATTGAAGCTCCCAAAGGCAGCCTGTACCACTACACGAAAACAGATCGGCTGGAGGCAATTCTCAAGGATGGCCGCATCCGGCGGTTCGGAGATCAGGAGTGCTGGTTCTGTACCTCTCTTGCGGATACCCTGCGGCTTATGGAAATGACCGTTATGCAGGAGGGGCATCCTTACGTGGATGTGCAGGGCTTTTGGCGGAAATACCCCGCTTTCGTGCCAGAGGATTATGTGATTCTCATGCTGGAGCCGCGCTATCAGAATGGCGATTGGATACGCTGGAATCAGGAACTGCCTCCCGGCTGTTCCGCTGAACTTCTTGCACAAGCGGAGGAATTCAGTGCGCTGAAAAAGGGATTCCGGGGCGACCTGAAGTTTTACCAAAATCCGCAGGTGCTTGCGGTAGCTCCGCTTTTGGAGCAACAGACTCCTGGCATGGACGTGATCATGCAGCTATAAAAGCAGAAAAAGAACAAGGCCGCAGGGGGTGAAATCTGCGGCCTTGTTCCTCATTTCGGAAAGGTGGTCTTTATGAAAAGATGTAAAAAAATCGCGCTGGCGCTCTCCCTCGTTCTCATGGTAAGCCTGCTGTTCAGCACAACTGCGTTTGCGGTAAACGGCGATGTGGCAGGAGCAATCGAGGGAACGTGGAACGACGCCTCCGGACAGATTAAAACCGTGGTCAACAAGGTGGTGTTTCCGGCAATCGACCTGATTCTGGCGGTGTTTTTCTTCGCAAAATTGGGGACGGCGTACTTCGACTATCGAAAGCACGGACAATTTGAGTGGGCCGCGCCAGCGATTTTGTTTGCCTGTTTGGTGTTCACCCTGACGGCACCGACCTATATCTGGACGATTTTGGGGATGTGATGAAAAGAGCAAGCTGGCTCCTTATCTTGTGGGACCGGCCTGCTAATCTTTATTATTATAACCCATCAAAATATTTAAGTATATAGTTTGTATTTTTGCCTCCAGTTCACAAAATTATTAATCAAAACTATAGATTGGCAGCTTTTTTAATTATTTCAAAAAGTTATTGACATATGACATAAACGGGGTATAATAAGAATAGATGGCATATGCCACAAACCATAAGGAGGTGAATATTATGCCAAGAAGGGATGGAACCGGCCCAATGGGTGCGGGATCAATGACTGGAAGAGGATTAGGGCTTTGCACAGGTGCTAATGTAGTAAAGTACGGAGCTGGTCTCGGAATGGGATTAGGCCTTGGACTTGCTTGCAGACGCGGTTTCGGTCGCGGTTTTGGTAGGGGTTCTGCGATTAATCAGACCTCCTCAAAAACACAAAAAGAGCTGCTGAATGAACAGAAAGCCATGTTGCAAGATCGACTTGAAGTTATTGAAAAGCAAATGGAGAACCTATAACGGGCATCAGGGATAACCGGAGGACGCTCTGGTTATTTCTGATTAGGATGGAGGTGATGAATTATGGCGAGACCGATGAAGTGGAGAAAAGTTTGCTGTTTGCCTGAAAGCAATAGATTTGGGCCTCTTGATTCACCTGCCGACACAGAAAACCATGTAAACATGACTGTAGACGAGTATGAGACCATAAGACTTATCGATTTGGAAGGCTTTACTCAAGAAGAGTGTGCCAAGCAAATGAATATTGCTCGTAGCACTGTTCAAGGCATTTACATTGAAGCCAGAAAAAAGCTGGCTGAATCTTTAGTAAATGGAAAGGTGTTACTGATTGAGGGTGGCGAATATCGGCTTTGTGAAGGGTTGGGGAATGGTTGTGGTCGCGGCTGTCATAGGCATAGGCGTGGTCGATGCTTTACAGATGACACGGATCGAGGTGGTTGATTATATATTCAGAAAAAGTAATTGAGCATTTTATGTGTCCGCAAAATACTCATAGTATGCCCGATGCAGATGCCGAGGGAGACTACGGGGATCCTTCCTGCGGAGATTATTTGACCGTTTATTTAAAGGTAAAAGATAATCGTGTAGATGAAATCAGCTATCTTGTGTTTGGCTGTTGTGCTTCAATTGCAACATCCAGTATGACATCGGTATTAGCAAAGGGTAAAACCTTAGAGGAAGCATTGAATATTACGGAAGAAGACATTATCCAGGCTTTAGATGGACTTCCTGAAAATAAGGTTCATTGCTCAAATTTAGGTGTGAGTGCGCTACGCAACGCAATTGAGAATTATTTAAACAAAAATAGAACGGAGGATTCTTATGAAAATAGCAATTCCAGTAGATGAGAAAACCTTGGAGTCGAATGTATGTGTGTCATTTGGACGTACTCCCTATTTTCTTATTTACGATGTAGAAACTAAGGAAAGTATATTTATTGACAACAGTGCAGCGGCAAGCACAGGAGGTGCAGGGATTAAAGCTGCACAAATAATAGTTGATAACAAAGCAGATGTTTTACTCACTCCCCGCTTAGGAGAAAATGCTGCTGAAGTGCTAAAACCCGCTGAAATCAAAATTTATAAAACGATAACCGGTTCAGCCAAAGATAATATTGATGCTTTTATAGATGGGAAATTACCTTTGCTGGATGAATTTCATGCCGGATTTCACGGGCACGGGGGCAATTAATATGAGAATAGCTGTGCTAAGCGGCAAGGGCGGCACAGGAAAAACACTGGTATCGGTGAATTTAGCTGCGGCAGCGAAAGCATCCACATATATAGACTGTGATGTAGAAGAGCCGAATGGACATCTGTTTTTTAAGCCTGAAGGGGTTCAGGTGGAAGAAATATCAGTAAAGATTCCAAAAGTTGATCATGAGTTATGCAATGGATGTCGAAAATGCGTTGAATTTTGCAACTTTAACGCCCTTGCCTATATTAAAAACAAACTGATTGTCTTTGACGATGTGTGCCACTCCTGCGGTGGCTGTATCTTGGTTTGTCCTGAAAGTGCACTAACAGAGAAAGCAAAGGTTATTGGCAAAATTAAAAAAGGGGTTTCTGGCGAAGTGGCGGTATGGACAGGAGTATTGAACACCGGTGAAGCTACGGGTATTCCTATCATAAAAAAGCTACTTGAGGAAAGTTCGGAAGTAAATAAGCAAACATTTATCGACTGTCCACCAGGAAGTGCTTGTATCGTGATGGAGAGCATCAAAGATGCGGACTATTGCATACTGGTGGCTGAGCCGACATTGTTTGGTGTTCATAACCTCAACATGGTATACGAACTGGTCAAGTTATTTAACAGGCCATATGGGGTGATTCTTAACAAATGTTTGGAAGGAGAAAATCCTGCTGAGAAGTTTTGTTTGGAAAAAAATATTAAGATTTTAGGCAGGATTCCATTTGACAATGAACTTGGAACCTTGAACTCAAATGCGGAAATCGCCGTTAATAAAAATGAGGAATACCGGGAATTGTTTTCTTCTCTGCTTAACAAGGTGACAAAGGAGGTGCAGCATGAAACAACTACTAATCCTTAGCGGTAAAGGCGGAACCGGAAAAACGACAATAGCAAGTGCGTTTATAAAGCTTGCTGATGCCAAAGCATATGCGGATTGTGATGTAGATGCGCCTAACCTGCACCTCATTACCGGATGGAGTGTTAAACCTGCAAGAACAGATTATTATGGGCTACCAAAAGCAGATATAGATCCGGAACTTTGCATTAAATGCGATCAGTGTAGGCAAAACTGCCGATTTGATGCTATTTCAATAGATGAAAAATACAAAGTGGATCCTTTCGCATGTGAAGGCTGCGGCGTTTGTGAGTATGTTTGTCCTGTGGAAGCGATAACTATGAAACCGGCAGTGGCCGGGGAATTAATGCTGTATTCTGATGGAGAAAAAGTTTTTTCAACAGCGCAACTAAAAATGGGCAGTGGTACCTCCGGAATGCTTGTAACTGAGGTGAAAAAGCAAATGAAGGCGACAGCAGCTGATGCGGAACTTGCCATTATTGATGGATCTCCCGGAATAGGCTGTCCTGTCATCGCATCACTTAGTGGTGTGGATATGGTTTTGATAGTCGCAGAACCTTCCATATCAGGTATCAGCGATATGGAGCGCATTATAAATACGGCAGCAAAATTCGGAACAAAGACAGCGGTATGTATCAACAAATACGATACTAACATTGAGAATACAGAGAAGATTGAAGAGTTTTGTAAAAAACAAGCGCTGCCCTTTATTGGCAGGATACCCTTTGACTCTAACGCGGTCAAAGCGATTAATAATGGTCAAACCGTTGTAGATATAGACTGTATATCGGGTACGGCGGTTAAAGAGGTTTATCACAAAACAATGAATCTACTCTTTGAAAAAGGTGGTGGCTAAAGTCATGCTTATTAAAACTTTGGTTGAAAACACCTCGATATCAAAAGACTTTGGCAGCGAGCATGGCCTTAGCCTGTATATAGAAACAAAGAAACATAAAATATTGTTTGATGTGGGCGCAAGCGAGCTGTTTCTTCAAAATGCAAAAAAGCTTAATGTGAATATTGCTGATGTTGACTTTCTTGTGATTTCGCATGGACACTATGACCACGGCGGAGGGCTAAAAACCTTTTTGAAAGAAAACACAAAAGCCGAGGTATTTCTACATCGTCTCGCTTTTGAAAAGCACTATGCTATTCGCCCAAATGATGAATTGGAATTTATCGGTCTTGATGAAGAACTGAATCAAAACAAACAAATTATTCTCACGTCAGACCGTTTCTTTATTAACAGTGGAATCCAAGTATTCTCTAATATCGTCCAAAACGAGCCACGCCCAAAATCAAACAGTGGTTTGCTCAAGGAATATAAGGGGCAAACGATAGATGATATCTTTGCACATGAACAAAACCTCGTGGTAGAGGAAGACGGGAAAACCCTATTAGTAACAGGCTGCGCTCATAATGGCATCATAAATATACTTGAGCATTTTCACACGCTAAAAGGTCGAATGCCGGGCTATGTGATAGGTGGATTTCATCTTTCCAGCCGCTCAGGCGGAAACGAGGACTCTAAAATGATAGATAGAATTGGTAAATACCTAATGGATACAAAAGCAAAGTTTTACACTTGCCATTGTACAGGTGTCGAGCCTTATAAAAGGCTTAAAGCTATTATGGGTGATAGCATCGATTATCTGTCAGCAGGCAGTGAAATTGTAATCTAAATAAAAGGAGCAAGATTATGAGCGAAAATTGCAATCAAAGCTGTAGCAGTTGTTCGGAGGACTGCGCAGAAAGAAAAGAACAAAAAACAGATTTCTCCGAGAAGCTGCATGAGATGAGCAGTGTAAAAAAGGTTATTGGTGTTGTCAGCGGCAAAGGCGGTGTCGGAAAATCACTTGTTACCTCAATGCTTGCAGTTACAATGAATAGAATGGGCTATCATACCGCTATTCTAGATGCGGATGTTACCGGACCTTCTATTCCTAAGGCATTTGGAATCAAAGAAAAAGCTAAAGGCAGTGAGTTCGGCTTATTCCCTGTTAAAACGAAGACCGGGATTGATATCATGTCTGTTAATTTGCTTTTAGAAAACGATACTGATCCGGTTGTCTGGAGAGGGCCGATTATTGCCGGCACAGTAAAACAGTTTTGGACAGATGTTATTTGGAGCGATGTAGATTTTATGTTCATTGATATGCCACCGGGCACCGGCGATGTTCCTCTTACGGTATTTCAGTCTATTGCTGTTGACGGAATTATCGTTGTGACGTCCCCACAGGAGCTTGTATCCATGATTGTATCAAAGGCTGTCAAGATGGCAGAGATGATGAATATTCCCATTATCGGCCTGGTGGAAAACATGTCCTACTTTAAATGCCCTGATAGTGGAAAGGACTATCAGATATTTGGCGAAAGTCATATTGAAGAAATTGCCGAAAAACATAATTTAAAGGTTCTTGCTAAGTTACCTATCGACCCAAAAATTTCGGCTGCATGTGACAAGGGTATGATAGAGCTTTTCGATGGCAATTGGTTTGAGCCGGTTGCAAAAATCTTAGAAAAAATGGAGGAAAACTAAAATGCTGAAAATTGCAGTAGCAAGCGAAAATGGAATGGTGACTGAGCACTTTGGACATTGCGAAGGTTTCATGATTTTTGATACTGAAAATAATCAAATCATCAAAAGCGAAACCGTTGCTAACCCCGGGCATAGGCCTGGATTCTTACCTAACTTTCTTGCTGATCGTGGTATCAATGTCATTATCAGCGGTGGTATGGGCGGAGGTGCGGTTGAGATTTTTAATGAAAGGAATGTTGAAGTTGTAGTAGGAGCTTCTGGCGACGCCAAAACTGCTGTTGAGAACTATCTAAAGGGCGACCTCAAGACAACCGGTTCCGTTTGCCATGAACATCAGCATCATGATGAATGCGGCGAATAGAAAACATTGAACACAAGGATATAATTGCATTATAAAAAGACTACCCTGTTGAAAATAAATCAGCAGGGTTTGTTTTTTTAAATTATAAAATATCACTATCCTTATGCAAGGATACTCTGGACGATTTTGGGGATGTGATAAAGGAAAGCGGCTGGCAAACTGCACAGCACAGCGCAAACGCCAGCCGCTTTTCTTACAGAGCATTATTTATGATTCGCTCTCGTAAATCTTCGATTTTAGAGTGAATTTCTTTTATGGTGCGTTCAAACTCTATGTCGCTTTTCCCTGTGGGGTCATCCAGTCCCCAATCCTCACGATGCTTGCAGGGTAAAAAAGGACAGGCAACATTACAACCCATTGTGATAACAACATCAACGGTAGGAATATCTTCCAGTAATTTTGAACGCTGTGTTTGCTCCATGTCAATGCCGTATATTTCTTTCATAAGCCGTACCGCATCTTGATTGATCTGCGGCTTCGTTTCCGTCCCGGCAGAGTAGCTTTCAAATACATCCGCGGCAAGATGCTTACCAAGTGCTTCCGCAATTTGGCTGCGGCAAGAGTTATGCACACAGATGAATGCTACCTTTGGTTTCTTCACTTCATTTACCATAAAAGTCCTCCTTATAGCTCTAACAGCTTATCGCCTTTGATTTCTTCACTGTTCCACTTAATCACTGCGAAATTTCCACCTGCATGAGCAGCAACATTGTTAATCCACTGAATTTCGTTACTTGCTTTGGCCTTTAGCATTTGGTTTGTGGTATCCGTTGCATAGAGTGAGGAATTGATAACCCACCACTTACTATGGATGCCAGCTCGATGCAAATCTTCTTCTAATCGCATAGCTTCAAAAACAGGGGTTGTTTCAGCAAGCGTTACAATGACAACTTCTGTTTCATTGGCATTTCGTAACTTCGGCAGCAGCTTTTTCACAGATTCCGGTGTATCACCCATAGTCCGCTGAACCTCTTTATGGTAGCTCTGTGTGGAGTCAAGCAGTAAAAGTGTGTGTCCTGTTGGTGCAGTGTCAATAACAACGACCTCTTTTTCTGCACGGTCTACAATATCAGCAAATGCACGGAAAACTGCAATCTCCTGCGTACATGGGGAACGCAAATCTTCTTCAATATAAGCAATGTCATCGTCACTCATATTATTTTCTCTCGCTTTTTTCAAAACAGTTTCCTTATATTTCTCTAAAACCTCATGCTCGTCAATGTGGCTCATGGAAATATTGGGCTGCTCATCAATGACATTCTTTAGGTGTGCTGCGGGGTCAGTCGTTGTTAAGTGGACTTTTACACCTTTTTGTGCAAGACCAAGAGCAATGGCCGCCGCAACCGTGGTCTTTCCAACACCGCCCTTGCCCATGGTGAAAATGACCTTTTTGTTGGTATTATAAACATCTTCGATAACGTCCTTCAAATGGGGAATATAATCGCTTACTATCTTTTCATTTTTTATGACATAGTGATCATCAGTTAAAAATGAACGGATATTTTCAAGCCCCATAATGTTATAGGCTCTCAAAGGAATTTGAACGACAGGTATTTCCTTTAATCGGTTTGGCATATCAGAGAGCGACTTTTGCTGCTTATCAAACAATTTCTTAGATACCTCATCATCATACGTCAGTAGAATACCGTTGATGATTAGCAGTTGGTTGTCAATGCCAAGCTCACGAAGTTCGCTGGATGCACGGTCGGCTTCTTTCAGTGGAGCATTATCGGGTCTAGACACCAACATAAGAGTGGTCATGGTCTTGTCTGCAAGGGTAGACACAGCCTGTTTGTATACTTGTTTCCTGTCCTCTAATCCCGAAAGCTGGCCAAGGCAGGAAGCACCGTGGGTGTTCTCACTGATAAAGTTGCTCCAAGCCGAAGGTAACTGCAGCATTCGCAGTGTGTGGCCTGTGGGAGCAGTATCAAAAACAATATGATCGTATTCCTTAGCAAGGGAATCGTCTGTGATGAAGTTGGAAAATTCGTTAAAGGCGGCAATCTCTACTGTACAGGAGCCTGAGAGTTGTTCCTCCATATTTTTGAGTACCACGTCGGGTAGCTTGCCACGGTAAGGTGCAATCACGCTTTCACGATATTCGGCTGCCGACTGAATAGGGTTAAGGTTTGCAACCACTAAATTAGGTACTGCTGCGATTGGAACGCCTTTGCCGTCTAATTCCGTTTCAAAAACATCCTGCAAATTGGACGCTGGGTCGGTACTAATAAGCAACACCTTTTTACTACTGTCAGCAAGGGTAACTGCGGTAGCGCAAGCCACTGAGGTTTTACCAACACCACCCTTACCGGTATAAAAAAGATATTTTGTGTATACCTGTTTTTGCGGATTAAACTGTTCCATTAGCAGCATCCTCCCTTACAGCCGCAGCCACCGTTGCCTTGGCTTTTAGTAATTTTCGGTTTTGCAGATTCTACCCCAAGATAACTCCTTGGAACATTAAGCAGGCGAATCAACTCATCGTTAGTAGGGTAGCTTCCTTTTTTAATAATCTCGCCATCCAAAACTGTAATTGGCAGTACCTCTACTCCTTCGGCAGACATCATCTTATTCACCATTTGATTTTTAACGAACTCTTGTGGTGCATTAGAAAGATTAAATCGAACAACCTCAATGCCGTTCTTTTTTAAGCTGCTAATCACAGTGGAAATTCTAAGAAGCTCAGGGTCAACAGAAACACCGCAAAGACCAGTGGAACAGCACATAGCAGGCTCATAAATAAACATTTTTTTCATAATAAATCGCTCCATTCTAATTTGGTTTATTTTAATTTGATTTAAAACTCAAGATAAATCGTTACAACAGGTTCAGTGATGGTATCACTGAACCTGTTGTAACGATCAGATACCAAACAATCGCCATTTGTTAAACAGAGCTGGTCAATATGGATACCGCTTGCCCTGACCATACCTCTGCAAATTTGCATCTCCAATCCTATACTTTTGTATCCACCGTCATTGCTCCTTTGGCAGTTATATCCTAAAGCTTTATTTGACGTCAGAGATACCGCACATATTATTAATGCTGTATTTCTTTGTACTGTCATCTGATACCCCATTCATGCTGGTCAGGCTAAACTTCTTTTGCGGGTTATCCGATACCCCATTCATGTTGGTCAAGCTAAACTTCTTTTGCGGGTCATCCGATACACCATTCATGTTGGTAATGCTTAAATTATTTGTCATCACAAAACCTTCTTATTAATTTGTGGATATATTTTCACTCCTCTTTAGGCTGAGGAAACCAATGAGTCGTTTTATTTGCAATTTTCACAAGGAAAAGCATGACGGGTACTTCTGTTAAAACACCTACCACCGTAGCCAGAGCTGCCGGTGAAGTTGTGCCAAACAAGGCAATTGCTACTGCAACAGATAGCTCGAAAAAATTGGATGCACCAATCATTCCGGCAGGAGCCGCAATATTGTGAGGCAACTTCAACCATTTGCAGGCAAAGTATGCAATAAAGAAAATTAGGAACGTCTGAATTGTAAGTGGTACTGCAATCAGCAAAATGTGTAACGGGTTATTGGTGATAACATCCCCTTGGAAGGAGAATAAAAGCACCAATGTAAGCAGTAACCCAATGCTTGTGGCGTTGTCAAACTTGTGAATAAAGGTATTCTCGAAATAGTCCAGACCTTTTCTTTTTGTTACCAATACACGAGTCAAAATACCACCCGCCAATGGAATAACCACAAAGAGAACTACTGAGAGAATAAGAGTATCCCAAGGTACTGCTACATTAGAAACACCAAGCAGAAACTTTACAATCGGTACAAAAGCAATCAGAATAATCAGGTCATTGGTTGCCACCTGCACAACCGTATATGCAGGATTTCCCTTTGTGAGCGTACTCCAAACAAACACCATTGCTGTACACGGAGCTGCACCTAAAAGCACCGCACCGGCAAGATATTCTTTTGCAAGACCCGGTGCAATAAATCCTTTGAATACCACATAGAAAAACAATGCAGCAATTCCATACATGGTAAACGGCTTAATCAGCCAGTTTGTTACCCATGTCACAAACAGCCCTTTGGGGTTTTTGCTTACATTTTTTACGCTTTGAAAATCAACCTTCATCATCATTGGGTAAATCATAACCCAAATCAGAATTGCAACAGGAATGGATACCTTTGCATATTCAAATTGATTCAGAAATGTCGGAATTTCCGGAAGAAATTTGCCAATGAGTACACCTGCAATCATGCAAAGTGCTGCCCACACCGTTAAGTATCTTTGGAAAAATCCAATTCCTTGGTTTTTTTCGTCATTCATAACAGTCACCTCATTATTTAATTTTTTTGCAGCTGCATAGGTTAAGCTGCTTGCATTTCGTGTAATTTTCGCAATCTGTTTGATAGCAGGGAATATTGGTTAGTTTTCTTTGCAAATAAGCATATAACTCACCATTTTCTTCTATAAACAGTGGATTCATCTTGTAATATGCCCATTGCGCTGTTTTATAGCTCTCCAAGACTCCTGCTTTTTTCAGAATAGTCAGATGCCTCGAGGCATTTGACTGTGTGAGCCCCAAGCTGGCCTCAATTTCACAAACACACATCTCACCTTGAAGTACCTGAGCCAAAATACGGAGTCGTGTTTCATCTGCGATTGCTTTTAATGTATCAATCAAATTAGCGCCTCCATTCATTTGTGAATATTGTTCTATAATTTGATTTTTTGCTATTCATCGTATAAAAGTCTGTTGGATAGCTATTTTGTTCGTACTTTTGTAGTATTCATCTAAAACTTCCCATTTAAACTTAAATTATTATATGCTCATACACTCATATACTATGCTTTTAAAAAGCTATTGTTACAATAGCTTTTTAAATAACTTGCTTTACAAAATTTTTAAGGACTAATTTCTTACCTTTTGCAGTATTTTTACAACTTCATCTGTTTTCAATACCTTGCCAAAAGATACTACTTTACCATCTACTACAAGAGCAGGGGTAGTCATAACGCCGTAAGCTGCGATTTGTGTAAAATCGGTGACATGGTCTATCGTAGTGTCCATGCCAAGTTGCTCTAAAGCAGCTTTTGTTGCAGCTTCAAGCTGATTACATTTTGCACAGCCGGAGCCGAGCACCTTGACGGACGAACCGCTGACTTTTGCTTTTTCGGCTTCTGCAATCGTTTCTGCACTGCAGTCACCGCCGCAGCAACAACCGGAACTTTTTGCTTTTGCTTCTTCGGTAGCTTTCTTTGCAGCAATTTCGGAGGGCTTGCACATTCCGCCACAATCACACTGCACCAGTTCTTCCTCTGTATTTTTCTTTTTACTAAAACCAAACAATGCCATAATAAAATCCTCCTCAAATTAATCATTAGAAACCTAAATAGAACAAATAGAAACCGATGAGCAGGATAACACCGCCCATGACGATTTTCAAAATGGTGCTGGCTTTTCCATACTTCTCGCTTTGGGAGAGTTTTTGGACAAAGCCAATGGAAGTCCCGGCAATCACGGCGAGAATTCCATGCCCAATGGAATAGAGCAGGAGCAGCAAAACACCCCATGCAAGGCTACCCTTACCGGCAACAATGGCAAGTAGTGCAATGAGCACAGGTGTTGAGCAGGGTGAGGAAAATACACCGCCGAGAATGCCTGCGATGAACGCTCCGGCATGACCCTTTTTTGTGTTCTTTGCAAGCAGATAGCTGGAAGGGATAATTTCAAAAATGCCCCACATTTGCAATGCCATCAGTACCATCAGTACGCCAAGGACAAGGTACCACCAACTTGCGGAGGTGCCCATCAAGCTGCCTGCTGTTGCCGCAATCACACCCAGTACCGTAAAAGTTACTGCCGAGCCGAGAGCGAAGGTCAGTGATAGCCGCATCGCCTTTTTGGTGTCCCGTGCACCGGTGCCTCCCACATAGCCAATCACCAGTGGGATGCTGGATAAGGAGCAAGGAGTAAAAGAGGTCAGGACACCAGCCAATAATGCCAGCAGTGGTGCAATCCAAAAGTTATTCAGCATAAGCTGTGAGATATTTTGTAGGAGAGATGTCATCATTCCACCCCCATATCCTTGAGGATGGCTCTCATTTGCTCCTCGGTCAGTCCGCCTTGATGTACCGTAAACGCAATCTCTCCAGTGTCCTTGTGACTATACTGTGTAAATTCAATCTGCCCAGCCACTTCATCACTGGGATTATACGGTGTTCCGTCTGCGGCAATCAAAACCTGTGTTGGAATCACCTGAACAGGAAAATCCTTTGCAGCATCCGGATTCTTCCACACATCCACAAACTTGACGATAGCCTTGCCCTGCATTTCGGCGTTCATCGTTTGTAATACAGGAGCCATCTCCTTGCAAGGGATGCAGGAGTCTGAGCCAAAATCGATAATGAGCGGCAAACCGTAGGCGGTCAGCGTATCCAAATCCACAAAGGATGCTTCCAGAACAAAATCTGTGTCATTGTTTGGCTCAACCACGTCAGCTTTATTGTTGCTTGTAGCAGGCGGCGCAAGCGGTGCAGTGGCAGTCTTGTTTTTTACGACCCAAATCCCAGCAATGACGGCGATAATCAAAATTGGAACAACTATTTTCAATATCCTTTGTTTTCTCATCTGCAAGTACCCCCAGGGCAGCAACCACTTTTCACAGCCTTTCCCTCAAAAAAGCCTTTGAGATTTTCTGGAAGTGCATACTCGCTGCAGTCACAAGCGGGCTGCACCATCCCGAGCACAGCGCTTAGAATTCCATCGGCCAGCATGGCTTTAGGTGGTACTTCATAGGTTTGACCCTTGTATGCAAAGGTACGGCAGGTTACATCGGTTCCGCTGATTTCTCCACAACAGCCACAGGTGTTTTCCTCAACAGGTCCGCAGATGTCTTGCCCATTTACCCGAATTGTGGGTGACGCAATGAACCGGTATTGCTTTGCCAGCTCTTCTGTGGCAATCTGCACCTTTTGAAGCTGTATAGTATATCCAGCAACCTCCAGTGCGGGTACGACACTGCGCAAAACTTCTTCCAGTACTGTGTCGGCACCAATGCAGCGTTCACAAGTATTTAGATCAAGATAGAGATATTCCACAAGCACAGACTTGGAAGAACTTTCTTCGCAAGTTCCATCGCAGCAACAATCTTCGCTTTCTGCTGCACTGTGTTCACCGTTTGGCGGTGTCCAGCCAGTATCATCGCCCACATAAGAGATGGCGCCTACTGGGCACTTGTTGCCACAGCCGTGGCAATGGTCAATGCAATTTTCTGTTCGGACGACCACGGGAGAGGGAGCTTTCGCCTTGTCATAAACACCGTGTGAACATTTCGCAATGCAGGTTCCACACTCCGAACAGGCAAGGTAGTCAATTACAGGATACCAACTTTTAGCCATTTTATTTCCCTCCCATTAAACCAGTAGATACTGAAATATATTAAAAAGATAACCGACAATGATAATGCCAATCGTACAGATGGCTATAAATGTACCCAAAAGCTTAGGTTTTACCGCTTTGCGAAGCATAATCATGGAGGGCAGGCTCAGGGTGGTTACTGCCATCATGAATGAAAGTACCGTGCCAAGCTGTGCACCTTTGTAGAGCAGTGCTTCGGCCACCGGGATGGTGCCGAAAATATCGGCGTACATGGGAACGCCAAGCAGAGTTGCCAGCACTACGCCAAAAGGATTATTGCTACCCAGCACCATCTCAATCCAGCTTTCAGGAATCCAGTTGTGAATGATAGCTCCGATGCCCACGCCAACGAGAATGTATGGCAGTACCTTTTTGAAAGTTGATACCACCTGATCCTTGGCGTAAATGACACGCTCCTTGCGTGTTAAGTCAGGCGAATCAATATCTACGCTACTTGCCGAGCGGATGAATTCCTCCACATAGTTTTCCATATGGAGCTTTTCAATCAGAGTGCCTCCGATAACGGCAACGATCAGTCCCACAACCACATACACGATAGCAACCTTTGCGCCAAAGATGCTCATGAGCAGAACGAGCGAACCAAGGTCTACCATGGGGGAGGAAATCAGAAAAGAAAAAGTCACGCCAAGGGGCAGTCCAGCACTGGTAAATCCAATGAACAGCGGTATGGAGGAGCAAGAGCAAAATGGAGTCACCGTGCCAAGTAGTGCTGCCATGATATTTGCCCATACGCCGTGAAAGCGGCTCATGATTTTCTTGCTCCGCTCTGGGGGGAAGTAGCTTTGAATGTACGAGATGATGAAAATCAGTACACAGAGTAACACTGTGATTTTAAGTACATCGTAGATGAAGAATTGAACGCTGCCGCCGATTCGCCCTGTTACATCAAGACCAAACAGCGAGAGCAGATTGCCGATTAGGGCGTTGAGCCATTTCATTCCAAGCACTTGGTCTTGAAAGAATAGCCACGTATTTTGAAGGATTTCCATAGGGTTAGCGCCTCTCTTTCTTAAATTCAATAGTCATATCAAAAAAACTTGATATATTGTGTCGAATAAAAGCCATCTCCCAACAGATGGCTTTTATTGATTGCAACAACGTGTATCTTCAGCGGTTGCATTGGGGGTGGTAATTGCTTTTAACAGGAGCATGGCCTCATGGCTACCCTGTTCACTAATTTTATAATGTGTCCATTTGCCTTCCTGTCTGCTTTCCACAATACCCGATTCACATAAAATCTTCATGTGATAGGATAAGGAGGACTGCCCGATTTCCATTTGGTCAATGAGTACACAGGCACATTTTTCACCGCTGCGCAACAGCGCCAAAATGGCAAGCCGCTTTTCATCGCAAAACGCTTTGAATACCTTAGCGTTTTTATCCGGAGTAAGTTCCAACTTTTATCACCTCACATCAAATTATCTTGATGTGAATAGTATATGCTTCAAATCAAAAAATGTCAATATGAAAGGAAGCGCTATTCATGAAAAATAAAATCCGTTCACCGTCCTAATGCAAGGATGCTCTGGACGATACTTGGTATGTAAGCAGGGACAGATTGACTTCCGGTGCATAAAGTGATATTATAATGGAAAAAATAACAAATGAAAACAAGCAATATAATATCACTCAACTGGGAGGTGAAGCACATGGAGCAGATTGGATATGGAGAACACATTGCAGAAACCGTTAAAAATATTCCCTACGAAGCAGCCATCCAAACAGAAAATATAGCGGCACAGCTGGCGGGAACCTTTGACTTGCCCTATGCGCAGGCCAAGGCCCTGACCAATGTGAAGCTGAAGCGGATGGCGGACAAGGGCGAAATCGAAAGGCTGCAAAAAGGTGTCTATTGTCAGGTGAAGCAGACCGTGTTCGGGAGGGTTACGCCCAGCATGGATCAGGTGATGAAGAAAACTCTGACGAAACAGAACGGTGCCAGAATCGGATACGAATCGGGTGCATTCCTGATGAATACGCTGGGACTGACCACATTGATTCCCCGCGACATGGAAATCACCACAAACCGCTATGGCGCAAAGCTGCCGAAGGATTGCCATATTAAACTGAAAAAGCCTGCTGTGCCGGTAACGGATGATAACTGGAAATATCTCCAGTTCATCGATTTGACAATGGCGCTTGCCGATGCGCACATAGATGCACAGAGGCCGGAGCTGCTGCTGGCAGGCTACGCAAAACAGCAGGAGCTTGACGGTCTTGCCCTGCTGTTTACCGCACGTAAACATTACCCGGCAAAGGTGATCCTGCCCCTTATTGACTTACTCATGGAGGTGAACGATGAACTTACATCAGGATAAAGACGCATTTGAAGCCCTGCTCTCGGACGTCAGCCGCAGGACAGGCATCCGAAGTGACATTGTCGAAAAGGATTATTATCTGACGCTGCTGTTATGGGAGCTGTCCGAAAAGCAGGAATCCCTTCCTGCATACTTCAAAGGCGGAACCGCTCTGTATAAATCCATCGGCCGCATGAAACGCTTTTCGGAAGATATTGATCTGACGGTTGCGGTTCATGACTGTTCAAAAAGTCAGGGGAAAAAGCGGCTGGAAACATCGGCAAACGGCTATCATACTCTTTCAAGGACAACCGATAAAGCCAGAGAAAGCAATCAGAGGGGCAGCATCACCAGCGTATATGAATATGTGCCTGTGACTGCGGTGGATTCCGCTGACGCACTGCAGCGTTTTGGCTATGTCAAAGTGGAAGCAACCTCCTTCACCATCAGTGAACCGGTGGAAGCTCTTGAAGTTTCACCGCTGCTTTATTCGGAGGCAACCGGTGAGCAGCGGCAAATTCTCGAATCGGCTTATGGCGTAAAGCCCTTTTCTGTGCAGACCATCAAACTGGAACGGATCTTCGCGGATAAAATACTGGCTGCGGAGTTTTATTACCAGCGGCGTATGCTGTTTGATACCGCAAAGCACCTTTATGACCTTGCTATTATGATGGAACAGGAAAGAATCCGCACCCTGCTCTCAGCGCCGGAAGAGCTCACAGCCATGCTCGCCTATAAGCGGAAAGAAGAAAGGGAGCGGATCGGAAGTGATCTGTCGGAAAAGCCGTTTTCCGAATTCACACTGTTTGATGCGGTTGGCACAGATGACGAGCTGGCGGCGGCCTTTTCAAAAATGCAGAAGATTTATGTGTTTTCGCAGCGGGATATTCTTTCACCGGTACGGTTATCCGAAAGCATGGCAGCCTTGAATCAAACCCTGCTCCAGTTGGATGAGGGGCTTGAAAGGACGCAGGCTCCCGGTGGGCAAACCCAGCAGAAAATGCTGTAATGCGCAGGAGGTGATGCGGTGAACAGCAATGATATGAAAGGGAAAATCCATAACTCCATGTATCAGCAGCTGCAAAAGAGCGGCATAGCTGTCCCCGTGCAGGTGCTGATGGATTTAGACATCCTATCCAAAGAGGATTATGAGCAGTGGCGCTTCGGCAAGGTGGATTATTTGGAGCGTGTCTGCAAAGTGAACCTCTCCAAACTGTCCCTTATCATGCGGGAAATCCGAAGCTATGCCGCGAAAAACAATCTCAAGGCTTCGTGGACCTTTTATAAGCAGTGGGGACTGAAAAACCGCCCTCACGCAAAGAAGCTCCGGTTTTCCAAAAGCGGCGGCGAGGACATTGAAAAAGCCTATGCCACCCACTATATAGACCCCGTCAGGATGAGCGAGCTGAAAAACCAATCGGAATTATGCTCCAAGGCGCACTGTGAATGAACCCATGGTGCGCTTTTTTATTTCCCCCAAAAGGCGTTTGTGGCAGCAAAACAAGGAGAGCGGCAGAACCGCTCTCCTTGCTGTTTGTAAACGAATTTCGCTATTTATCGCTGCCGTCAGGCTCGGAATCTCTTTTGAGCTCCACAATAACGCCGTCATTGCCGGAGATGAAAAGCTCCTCCGTCTTTTGCTGCGCACGCTGAAGCAGCGAAATGGCATCCGTCACATCGTTGAACAGCGAATCATACATTTTTTTGTAATCTGCCACGCAATTGACCTCCTTTTCCTTATTTCGGCGGCCACCGTTGTGTGGTATTGAAGCTCTGAACGAGCAGATTGTCAAGTCGTTTTTGAAGTCTTCTAAATCTTTGCGCCCTGCCCGAAATTTGTTCAGACAGATATGTTGGCACACCGCAGGCATTGCTATGGTGTGCCTTTTTTATTTCCACAGAAAGGGGTGAGAATCCAATGTTTATCTGGGACTTTGTCCTTGGAACCGTCATGGATCAGATCATCGAATGGCTCTACGGACAGGTGGTCGGCTTTCTGGCCGACTTCTTTGCACAGATGGGAAACATGGGCGTGGAGCTGTTTGAGATGAGCTGGGTACAGTCCATCGTCCTGTTTTTTTCCTATCTGGCTTGGGCGCTGTACGGAACCGGGCTGGTGGTGTCGGCGTTTGAAACCGGCATCGAATACCAGCACGGGCGGGGCAGCGTGAAGGACACCGCCTTAAACGCCATCAAGGGCTTTATGGCGGTGTCCCTTTTTACCACCGTGCCGGTGGAGCTGTTCAAGCTCTCGGTGAATCTCCAGAGCAGCCTCACAGCGGGCATCACCGGCTACGGGACCAGCTTCGGCGACCTTGCCGGGCACATCATTTCCGAGCTTGGCAGCTCAGCGGATATGGTTGGCGCCATGGACTCTGGCGTGTTCGGCGGACTGTCTGTCATTACAAGCCCGATCTTGCTGCTCTTTATGATTATCATGATGGGCTACGCGGTCATTAAAGTGTTCTTTGCCAACCTGAAGCGCGGCGGTATTTTGCTGATCCAGATCGCCGTGGGCAGCCTGTATATGTTTTCCGTTCCCCGCGGCTACATCGACGGCTTTACCCAGTGGTGCAAGCAGATTATCGGCCTGTGCCTGACCACGTTTTTACAGGCGACCATCCTCGCGGCAGGGCTTATGGTGCTGCGAACCCATGCTTTGCTGGGGCTTGGTCTGATGCTGGCCGCCGGAGAAGTGCCGCGAATTGCCGGAGCCTTCGGGCTGGACACCAGCACAAAGGCCAATGTGATGAGCGCCGTGTATACCGCACAGGCCGCTGTGAATACCACTCGAACCGTGGTACAGGCGGTTGCGCCAAAATAGCACAGAAAGGAAAAAGCCTATGAAACTAATCTATGTGGCGTCCCCTTATGCCGGGGACATCGAACAGAATACCGAATTTGCCAGGAAAGCGTGCCGCCATGTGATGAGCGAGGGGCACGCTTTTTTTGCGCCCCATCTGTTATACCCGCAGCTCCTTGATGATTCCAAGCCGCAGGAGCGCCAGGCGGGTCTGGATATGGGACTTGCCATGTTGCCCCGCTACGACGAGCTGTGGTGCTATGGCGACCGTATTTCCTTCGGAATGCACCTTGAAATCGAGGAAGCGGTCAGGCTCGGCATTCCGGTTCGCCGGGTGATGGAGCTGGAAAACGGCTTTGCTATTGGCAGAGCTAAAGGCATTGAACCGGCTGAAGCTCCACAGCAGGCGATGAGGATGGCCTGATGATGACGATGGGGAGCCTCTTCGATGGGATCGGAGGCTTTCCCCTTGCCGCCGTCCGCAACGGCGTCACGCCCGTATGGGCCAGTGAAATCGAAGCCTTTCCCATTGAAGTGACCAAAATCCGATTCCCCGAAATGCTCCATGTCGGGGATATTACAAAGCTGGACGGAGCGAAACTGCCGCCTGTGGACATCATTTGTGGCGGCTCACCCTGCCAAGATTTATCGGTCGCTGGCCAGCGCCGGGGCTTGGCGGGTGAGCGTTCCGGGCTGTTTATGGAGCAAACCAGAATTGCAAAGGAGATGAGAAAAGCTGATGAGCAACGAAACGTACCAGCTCACCTTGTTCGACCTCGATACCTCGTTTGGGAGAATGTCCCCGGAGCCTTCAGCTCCTCAGAGGGGGAGGACTTCCGGGCGGTCATTGAGGAAATTGTCCGCATTAAGTACAGTGCCTGTGATGTGCCTCGACCTGAGTCCGGGCGCTGGGAATCTGCTGGGGCTGTCGTATTGGGAGATGAATTCAGCCTGGCTTGGCGTGTCATGGACGCTCAATTCTGGGGAGTCGCCCAGCGCCGCCGTCGCATCTTCCTTGTCGCAGATTTTGGAGGCACAACCGCACCCGAAATACTATTTAAGCAAGACAGCCTGTTTGGGGATATTGCGCAGAGCGGAGGCCCGCGGCAAGGAGCTGCCACCCCAGCTCAGGGATGCGCTGATGATACAGGCGGGGCTTGCCTGACCCCATGGGATGTACAGAGCCGCCGCATTTTTGAAGAAACCGGAACATGGCCCGCCCTCTACGGCGGCGAAGGCGGCGGGCACGGATATATCCAGACAGAAGAAAAAACGCCCATCGCTTTCGCCGCTAACCAGCGTGACGAAGTGCGGGATTTGCACGATATTGCAGGGGCGGTACAGGCCCAGCCGGGGATGAAGCAGCAGACCTTTGTAGCACAGCCGCTGTTCTGTTTGAACGATCAAGGCGGCGAACGGATGGATGTCACCGAGGATGTGGCGTCCACACTGCGCGCCGGTATGGGAGGACATCCTCCGCTGGTATCCCAGCCAAATTGCATGAACGGCTGGGACACCCAGCAAAGCCGTGTGTTCACGCCGGAGGGTGTAGCGCCGACGCTTGCCGGTGCAGACGGCGGCGGTGGCAGAAACCCGGCGGGGCTGTTGTTTGCGGCAGGCGTTGTCAGTAAGGGGGACGGGAATTGTTTTCTGACCCCCGAAACGCACACCTCGCTCACCGGCGGTGGCGGGCAGGCCGGACAGGGTTACTCCTGTGTGCTAACCGCAGGCTTCTGCGGCAGCGCCAGCGCCGAAGCCAGAGGAATCGGCTATCAGGCGGAGTGTTCCCCTACCATTAAAACGGGCACTGCGCCATCAGTTCTGTGCCTCAACGATCAGGGCGGCAGCCAGATGCACTGCTCCGAAGATATCACCGGTACGCTCCGCGCTCAGGAGCATGGGCATCAGCCGCTGGTCATGGCGACCCAGCAGGGCGGCGCTGAAATTGGCGAGGGCATTTGTCCGACTATCACGGCAAGTGCCGGTATGAGTGGCAATAACCAGCCGGTGCTGTTTGAAAATCACGGCATTGACAGCCGCTACACCGGCCCCCATGCAGTAGCGCCCACCATGTCCGCCCGGATGGGAACCGGAGGAAACAATGTTCCGCTGGTGGGGAACCCCGTTGCATTTTCCCTTGATTCAAAGGAATCCAACAGCATGAAATCAGCCAATCCCCATTCGGAATTCCGGGAAACGGACGTTGCCAGAACCTTTGACACGACAAACCCCGATCCCAGCAAGAACCAAGGCGGCATTGCTATTTTGCAGGAAACCATCTGCATTGCGGGCAACACCATTGACCGGGAGCCGGAAAACGGCGGCAACGGTCTCGGCTGTCAGCCGGACATCAGCTACACCATTACGACCAGCGACCGCCACGCCGTGTGTGAACCATACCAAGAAGTGGTGGGCGCACTTTGCCGAGGGGATGAGAAAGGTATCGGCAGCCAGTATGTCAGTCAGAACAAATGCATCGTGGAAAGACGCAACCTGATTCGCAGGCTGACGCCTTTGGAATGCGAACGGCTCCAAGGCTTTCCCGACGGCTGGACGCTGATTCCCGGCGCATCGGACAGCGCCAGATATAAGGCTCTTGGAAATAGCGTGGCGATACCCTGTGTGAGCTTTGTTCTCCGCGGGATCGCCTATTTTTTGCGAAAAATCTACGAGGAACAGGAGGAATCACACCTATGTACATCTACCCCGACAACTTAAAATCCAAGGCGACCCTGTGGCTGTGGGAGCTGCGGGACATCGGAATCATCGGCATCGGCTGCCTGATTTCCGTATTCGCTCTCTCCCGGCTGGGCTGGCTGCCGCCCATTGTTCTGACGGCGGTCTATGCCTTTTTATCCATCCGTTTCGAGGATGTGAGCATCCTTGATTTTATCCGCTACACCGCCGCTTTCTTTTTTGGAAAGCAGCAGACCTATAAATGGAGGGCGTGAATATGAACCGGAAAAAGAAGCAGGAGGCCAGAGAAAAAGCCTCCACCCGCCAGCTCATGGACATCGAGGGCATCACCGGCCACAGCCTTGTGACTCCCCACGGCGAGCTGGTATTTTTTATGATCAAGCCTACCAATATCAGTGTCCTGTCCGATTCCAGCATCGGAGCAAGGATTTATGCCCTTATGAATGTGCTGAAAGGCATCTCGGATATTGAAATGCTGTGCCTGAACAGCCGGGAAAATTTTGAGGACAACAAAAGCTACCTGAAAGCCAGAATGGACGCCGAGCAGAACCCCGTCATCCGAAAGCTGCTGGCACAGGATCAGACAGCCCTTGACCGTATGCAGGTGCAGATGGCAACAGCGCGGGAATTTTTAATCATTATACGGCTTCGGAATGAAAAAGAAAGCGATGTTCAGCCCTACCTTTCCCGCATCGAAAAGAGCCTCAAGGATCAGGGCTTTACGGTGCGCAAGGCGGGTGAAAGCGACATCAAGCGCCTGTTGGGTGTCTATTATGAGCAGAATGTCACAACGGAAGTGTATGAGGATTACGATGGGGAGCGATGGGTAATTTTGAATGAGTGACTGCGAAAAATGGGAAGCGAGGGGGTTGTTCCCAGCTTTCCATTTTGCTCATAATGCGTAGTTAAAGTGATGTTTTATTCTTCCAACATTGCAATTGCGCGAATCGGAGAACCGTCGGCATCCACATGCTTAAGCGGCAAGGCACAAAGGGTAAACAACCCATTCCCAATCAAATGTAAATTCATCAGGTTTTCAATAACTATAATTTCATTTTCCTGGAATAGTCTTTTATGAAGTGTTAGGTTAGAATCGGCAATTGGATCAAGTCCTATTGTATCTAACCCGATTCCCTTTTTATTGCTGTTTACAAGGTAACTGGCAACCTCACCATCAATGCAGGGATAATGGCCAAAATATTTCTCTGTTCCCCAATATTGTTCCCAACCAGAGTAAAAAAGCAGAAATTCAGCCTTATCCGCGATTTCTCTATACCTATTAATGTAGCCCATTGTAATGTTCTGACCTTCCGTTAAATCAGAGCAATCTATCACCAATGCCTTACCTACAAATTGAGTAATTGGAAACTGGTCAAGCGTGGTTCTGCCAGAAAATAAGTGGGCGGGTGGGTCCATATGAGTCCCGGTATGGGTATACATGGTCATAAGTGTTTCTTTAAACCCGTCTCGCTCATAAGATTTAGCGGGAGAAAACTTAGGGCCTTCTGTCCCAGGATAAACAGGCATATCTTCAGAAATAAAATGTGTTAAGTCAATGATTTTCATTTGTCTTCTCCTTGCTTGTATTATCCGTTATTAGAATCACTGTATATCAATAACTTGTACTTGAATGCAGTTGCGTTTGATGTTTATTATACCTCACATCTTTATCAAAGGGAACCATTTCACTTCAAGCCGTCACAAACGTGGCGGCTTTTGTTATATCCAAAATCAAAATCAGAAAGGAAGAAATGCCGATGGCAAGAAAAAGAAGCCCTCAATCTCCACCACAGGAGGATGTGAAAATCAAGGATTTCCTTGACATGATCGCTCCGGGCATCATCAAATTCAACACAGACCACTTCCTCTGCGGCAACACCTACCGCTGCGTTTGGGTGCTGCGGGAATATCCCACCGCCACCGAGGAGCAGGCCATCCTGCGCCACTTGGGAGAAAAAGATGGTGTGACACTGCGCATCTACACCAGACAGGTAACGGCGGCCGAGGAAAAGAAAATCATTCACAATGCCGCCAACAAAAACCGCATGGATAAGAGCAGTACCAACGACCTCCAGCAGACCGTCACCGCCGAAAGCAATCTGCAGGATGTGGTCACGCTGGTGTCCTCCATGCACCGAAACCGGGAGCCGCTCCTGCACTGCGCTGTGTTTCTTGAGCTGACAGCTTATGATCTTGATGGGCTAAAGCTGCTCCAGACCGATGTTCTCACCGAGCTGGTGCGCAGTAAGCTCAATGTGGACCGGCTCATGCTGCGCCAGCGGGAGGGCTTTCTCGCCGTAGGCCCCGCTGGATACAACGTGTTCGCCAGCCAGTTTGAACGGGTACTGCCCGCAAGCTCCGTGGCAAACCTCTATCCCTTCAACTACAGTGGCAAGACCGATCCCCGCGGGTTTTACCTTGGCAGGGACAAGTTTGGTTCCAATATCATCGCGGATTTTGATAAGCGCGACGATGACAAGACCAATGCCAATGTCCTGATACTCGGCAATTCTGGACAGGGCAAGAGCTATCTTCTCAAGCTCATCCTCTGCAATATCCTCGAATCAGGCAAGTCTGTTCTTTGCCTGGACCCAGAGCACGAATATGTGGAGCTGGCGGAAAACCTCGGCGGCTGCTTCATTGATCTCATGTCAGGCCGGTACCGGATCAACCCGCTGGAGCCGAAAACATGGGACGAGGGCGGCAGCCCGGAGGATACCGACGCACCCCAGGCATTCCGCCAGTCCACCAAGCTCAGTCAGCACATCAGCTTTCTCAAGGATTTCTTCCGATGCTACAAAGATTTTTCCGACCGGCATATTGACGCCATTGAAATCGTGCTGGGCAAGCTGTACGAACAATTCGGCATCAGCGACCGCACCGATTTCAGAAAGCTGGCAGCCACGGACTATCCCATTCTGTCCGATCTGTATGCCCTGATTGAAACCGAGTACAAGGGCTATGACAAAACCAAGTACCAGCTCTACCCGCCGGAGCTTTTGCAGGAAATCCTGCTGGGGCTTCACTCCATGTGCATGGGCGCAGAAAGCCAGTTTTTCAACGGCCACACCAACGTGACCTCCGACCGCTTTATCGTGTTCGGAGTAAAAGGGCTTTTGCAGGCCAGCCGGAACGTGAAAAACGCATTGCTGTTTAATGTACTTTCCTTCATGAGCGACAAGCTGCTGACCGAGGGAAACACCGCCGCCAGCATCGATGAGCTGTACCTGTTCCTCACCAACCTGACGGCCATCGAATACATCCGCAATTTTATGAAGCGTGTCAGGAAAAAGGAATCCTCGGTCATTCTGGCTTCTCAGAATTTGGAGGACTTCAACATCGAGCATATCCGGGAGTTGACCAAGCCGCTGTTTTCCATCCCGACCCATGCTTTTCTGTTCAACGCAGGCAATATCGACAAGCGGTTCTATATCGATTCCCTGCAACTGGAAGAAAGTGAATACAACCTGATCCGCTTTCCCCAGCGCGGCGTGTGCCTCTATAAATGCGGCATTGAGCGGTACAACCTTGCGGTCCACGCTCCGGCGTATAAAGAGAAACTGTTCGGAACGGCGGGCGGCAGATAATGAAGAAGGGAGAAAAAATCATGAACCGACTGCAACAGCAGAAAGAAAACAAATCGGGACTCCTCGAAGATATGCTGTCCTTCATCCGCTACACCCCCAACCGGGAGGCGGATCTTTTAGCGTTTATGGAGAAATACCAGAAAGCGGACTGCGACGAACGCCCCGCCATTTTGGAGCAGCTCCGCAGCTGCATGGACGGCAAGGAATACCCCGATCCCTACGCCGGGAGCTATCACTATACCCCGGAGGATGTATCTCTCATGGGCCGGATTCTGGATGATTATATTGACGATCTGATGGAAGCGCAGGGCGATCCCGCCGCCGTTTCAGAGTGTGTGCGGGATACGGTATTGAAAATCAATGCGCTCAACGAGGAATGCGGACGGTATCTCATTGATACATGGCGCAGGGAGCGGCTGTGCGGCTTCATCAATTCCGCGGCGGAGCTTGCGGGGCTGTCTCAGGAAAAAGACCTGACCCTACAGCACCGGATGTGGTAAAGGCGGTGGGTAAATGGAGATACAGGGTCAGGATTTTGGAATCGAAATTGAAATGACCGGGCTTACCAGAAGCCGCGCCGCCGAGGTGATTGCCGAATATTTTGGCACCACAAAAGAATATGAGGGCAGCTACTACGACGCCTATTTTGCGAGGGATACCACCGGCCGCAAATGGAAGGTCATGAGCGACGGTAGCCTTGACTGCCAGCGGAAGGAGGGGCGCAGAAAGGTCAGCGCTGACCGGAACTACAGCGTGGAGCTGGTCAGTCCCATCTGCCAGTATGGGGATATCGAAACAGTGCAGGAGCTAATCCGCAAGCTTCGGGAGGCCGGAGCGTTTGTAAATTCTTCATGTGGAATCCATATCCACATTAACGCCGCTCCCTTTGACGCGCCCCACCTTCGCAATCTGGTCAATATCATGGCGGCCAAGGAGGATATGATTTACAAGGCGCTGAAGGTTTCGCGGGGACGGGAAAGCCACTACTGCCGGAAGATTGACCCCGCTTTTTTAGAGCGGCTCAATCGGCAGAAGCCCGCCACCCTCGACCGGCTCAAAAGCCTCTGGTACAACGGCAGGGACGGCAGCCGGGAGCATTATCACGACAGCCGCTACCACTGCCTGAATCTGCACAGCGTGTTCCAGAAGGGCACGGTGGAGTTCCGGGCATTCAACGGAGAGTTGCACGCCGGGAAAATCAAGGCATACATCCAGTTCTGCCTTGCTATGACCGCGCAGGCGCTCAACCAGCGGTCGGCAAGCCCTACCAAAACCCAATCCAGCAATGAAAAATACACCTTTCGTGTCTGGCTTTTACGTCTCGGCATGATCGGGGATGAGTTCAAAACCGCCCGTAAGCATCTGCTGGATCATCTGGAGGGCTGTATTGCGTGGAAAGACCCGGCACAAGCCCAAAGACAAAAAGAACGGCTGCGGCAAAAGCGGGAGGCGGAGCGCTCCCAGGCGCAGACCCCGCCGGAAGAAGCGGTGCCAGAACCCATTATGGAAGCGGAGGACGATCAGTCCCCCGCTTTTACTATGTCCATGTAGAAGGGAGATCATATGAAAAATAAACTGTATATCGCCTACGGCAGCAATCTCAATCTGCCGCAGATGGCGCATCGCTGCCCATCCGCCAAGGTGGTGGGGGCATCCGAAATCAAGAATTATGCTCTTGTGTTCCGGGGCGGCCGAAGCGGAGCCGTTGCTACCATCGAACCCTGCGAGGGCTCCTCCGTCCCTGTTCTGCTATGGAAAATCACGCCGAAGGACGAGGCGGCGCTGGATGTTTACGAGGGCTTTCCCCGGTTCTATGACAAGGAAATGATGGAGCTGCCGCTGGACGGACAAATGGTGTCCGCCATGGTCTATGTCATGACGCCGGGGCATCGCTTGGGGTACCCATCGGACTATTACTACAACACCATCCGTGAGGGCTACAAAACCGCGGGGTTTGATCCCGCTGTTCTGGAGCAGGCGGTGGACTATACCGAGCAGCTCATGGAGAGTGAGCCGGAGCCGGAACAGCAGAGTCTATTCGGCTTTGGTGAAATGAAATGGTGGTGACGGCATGGCAGATCCCGCAACCATTACAGCGGTTGCCAAGGCCGCCGCTGCCGCGCTCTCTGATGAACGCCTCCGAAAGACCATCGGATGGGTAATCGCTGCCGTCCTGTCCCCGCTGATTTTAGTCATCGTGCTGGTCTGTTCCTTGCTCTCCGGCACCACCAACCACAACAACACAGCTGTGGAGCTGTGCTTTCACGGCGGTGTGATTCCAGCGAGTATGCCTGCGGAGTACCGGGAATACATCGGGGATATGCGCCAAAGCTTCACCCTCATAGACGGCGCTATTGCCAGCGTGAACGCAGAGATGGAGGGCGGCGACAGCCTTGACGATGACCGCGTCAAGGCAATTTTTTATTCTCTGTTCTTCGGCGCAGCGTCCCCCTCCCGGCTGGAGCATCGTAAATATGTGGACTGCTTTGTGACCTATGAAGAACGCACCCGCACCGTGGACAACGGCGACGGCACCACCTCGGAAGAAACCTACACCGTAGCCGTTTCCATTGATTCTCTGCCCACCGTCTACAACAACATCCGCGCACTGCTTGGCAGAGCCATCACCTATGAGGATCAGGCCAACGCCAACGAAATTTATTACCGTGCCCGGTACGGCACCGGCGCACCCATGGAGGGGGACGGCTCCGGGTTGTGGGAGGACTGGGCGCCGGATCAGATAGACGGCTTTTATTCTGATTTGCCTGTCGGAGAAAGGGGCGCAGAGGCTGTCCGGCTGGGGCTTTCCCGCCTTGGCGACCCCTATTCCCAGGAGCTGCGCGGACAGGGCAGCTACACCGACTGCAGCTATCTTGTGCAGTGGGTGTACAAAAAGCTGGGCGTAAATCTGCCCGGCACGGCTGCGACGCAGGGAAAATATTGCGTAGACAACGGGCTGACGATTCCCAAATCTGGTCTTGCTCCCGGCGATTTGGTGTTCTGGAGCCACAAGCCCAACGGCCGCTTCATGAACATTACCCACGTTGGAATCTATGCCGGGGACGGCAAGGTGGTGGACGCGTCCTCCTCCAGAGGGGAGGTTGTCTACCGGGATTTATTCGATTCCGGCAAGCAGGTGCTGTACACAAGGCCCTATGCCGACGCACCGGAAACCTCCAGCTCCGGTCTTATTTCCCCTCTTGGAAAGAGCTGGCGTTCCATGGTGACCTCCGAATTCGGCGGCAGGACGGACCCGCTCACCGGGGAATGGGCGGGACATTCCGGCATTGACCTCGGCGCATCGAAAGGAACCTCCATCCGTGCGGCCAAGGCGGGAACGGTGAAAACCGTTGTCTATGGCAGCACCGGCTACGGCTACTATCTAACCATTGACCACGGCGGCGGGCTGGTGACTTTATATGGTCACTGCTCGGGGATTCTTGTCCGTGAGGGGCAGACGGTGAAAGCCGGGGAAACCGTTGCCAAGGTGGGCTCCACCGGGCGCAGCACCGGAAACCATCTGCACTTCGAGGTGCGGGTGAATGGCGTGAAGCAGAATCCGAGAAATTATCTGCCGTAAAAAGAGAAAGAAGGAATGATTTTATGCGTGAAAACAGGATTAAGGTACTCAAAATTGAGCCGGGGCAGGCGCCCCAAGTCAAGGAAATCCAAAATGACCTTGCCAGCCTGCAGGCGGAGGTTGGAGGGCTGATTGAATGCATCGGCTTTCCAAACGGCTGCGTTGCCGTCTGCAATGAGGAAGGCAAGATAAACGGAATGCTACCCAACAGAAGGCTGGGTGCGGACATTATCTGCGGCCCGTTTTTTGTCTGCGACACCGCCCATGACGGCAACTTTACCTCGCTCGGCAAGAGCAAGATCGCGGAATACAGCCAGCTCTTTGCTGACATTCCAGAATTCACCGGGCAGGAGCCGGAGCTTGAACCCGGCTTCACCTTTATCGGATTTGAGTATTAGGAGGGCTCCCATTATGAAAAAAGAAAGCATTACCATACAAATGGACGGCGAAAAGCTCCGTGCGGTAAAACGCTACATGGAAAAGAAGGACGCGGATCTCACGAAAGAGCTTTGTGATTCCCTGCAGAAGCTCTATGAAAAATATGTTCCGTCTTCCGTCCGGGAATACATTGACGAGGGCATAGAGGGTGAAGCTCCGGCGGAGGCTTCACCCAAAAAGCAGAAAGAAAAAATCAGGCAAACAGCAGAGCCGAGGCAGGAGGAGCAATGATGCAGTATTTTGATAAGCACAGCAATGAGATTAAGGCCGGAATGTTTCTCCGCATGGAGGACGGCAGCATAGAGGAAATATACGCCTGTACTGACGCATACGGCAAAGAGGATCTCGGCATCAATGCCAGCAATGATGAATTTCTGAAACGGCACGGCTTGGGTGAGTTTGACCGGGAATTCTATTCGCTTTCCTCTTTCAGCCTCAGAGAAACAGAACTTTGCCAATCCGAGCCTATCCAAGGTCATTCTGGCATGGAGATGAAGTAGCATACCGCCCACTGCACGTATCCCCCAGCGTTGCCCCCTGTTCGCCCCCGTGTGCCGTTTTCAGGACGGATGTGGCATCCATAACCCATCCCGCCCCAAACGGCAACGTAAAGGCTTTGTGCCGGGCGTTTGGAAAGGCGCACCGGCTCCCGAATCCGGCAGGTCCCCTCGGTCGAAAAAAGAGCAGGAGAAAGGCAGGTGGTCGCAAGCGACCGCCCGCCGCCCACTTCGCCCAGCAGTGCTGGGCGTTTTTCGCACTTCCCCATGAGGTGGTCGGATTGCGGGTTTGTCACAGCCGGGGTGGTCGAAATCAGAGAAACCGCAGGAAAACAAAGGCTTTCTGACCGTCACCTTCGGGGTAGACGGCAGGCAATAGGAGGATTTGCCGATGAAAAACAACAAGGAAAGAACCGCCGTCTGGATGTACGCCGAAACGATGGATCGGATGGACGGCTGGCTGGAAAAGGACAACTGCAAAAGCCGCAGTGAGTTTATTGAGAAAGCCCTCGGCTTTTACATGGGCTACCTTGGGTCGGAGGACATCACCTCCTACCTCTCCAAAGCCCTGCTCTCGTCCGTTGAGGGAACCTTGCAGAAAACCGAAAACCGGGTGGCGGCCAACCTCTTCCGTCTGTCGGTGGAGATCAGCATGATGATGCATCTGCTGGCAACCACGCTCAATATCACAGATGATGAACTGCGCCGGCTCCGCGGCCGCTGCGTTTCCGAGGTGAAAAAGACCAGGGGCAAGATCCGTCTGGATGATGCGGTGGACTTCCAGAGCAGCCAGAATGACGAAGAATAATGGCACGCATAGTTATAAAAAACGGTTACCTCAAAGGCGGAAGCGAAAAAACAGCCGCCCATCTGAATAACCTGGTCAAGTATATTGCTACCCGTGACGGTGTGGATAAAATAAAGAACGGCCGTGAGCTTTGGCATGCCACGAAAAAACAGCAGGCTCTCGTCACGGAAATCCTCCGGGAGTTTCCCGACACCAGGGAGCTGTTCGAGTACGAGGACTATCTGGCATATCCGAACCGGGAAAACGCCTCGGAATTTATCACCATAGCGTTGGAGCAGCATCTGGATAAAATCGGTGATCGGGAAAAATATCTGGACTACATTGCCAACCGCCCCCGCGTCGAAAAGTTTGACAGCCACGGTTTGTTTACGGGCGGCGATGAGCCGCTGGCCTTAAATCAGGTTGCGGATGAGCTGTCCGCATATACCGGAAATGTGTGGATGCCGATTATTTCTCTCCGCCGTGAGGATGCCTCCCGTCTGGGGTATGACAATGCGCTTGCATGGAAGGCTCTGCTTTCCTCCAAGGCTTTGGAGATTGCGGAGAATCTGAAAATCCATCCGGACCATCTGAAATGGTACGCCAGTTTCCACAACGAGTCCCACCATCCCCATGTGCATATGCTCTGCTACAGCACCGACCCCAAAGAGGGATACCTCACCAGGCAGGGCATTAAAAAAATGAAGTCCTCGCTGGCAAATGAGATTTTCCGTCAGGAGCTCATTCCGCTCTACGGTGAAAAGAGCCAGCGGCGGGATGACCTGAAAGAACAGGCGGCCGAGTCCCTGCGGGAGCTAATCCGTCAGATGAAAGGGGGTGTTTTGCAGAGCGACCGCATGGAGCAGCTCATCACACACCTTGCCGAGCGTCTGCAAACGGTGGGCGGCAAAAAACAGTATGGATACCTCAAGGCAGAGCTGAAAAATATTGTGGACGAAATCGTGGATGAGCTGGCGCAGGACAGCCGTGTCACGGAAGCCTACCGGCTGTGGTGGGAAACCAGGGGCAGGATCGAATCCATCTATACCGAAACCCCATCCGAGCCGCCGCCTCTTTCCCGCTGTGAGGATTTCAAGCCCATCCGCAACATGGTCATTCAGGAAACCCTGCTCCTTGGGACCATGACCTTCGAGGAACCGTCATCGGCAGAACCGGCACTGCCGGAGCCGGCGAATGATCTGGAGATACCCCTCTCTGACATGACGGACAAAGAAGAACAGGAACCGATAGATGATTCCGGAGGGCAGCCCTCCAGCGATGAAACCTCTGACGGTAAGGAATCCTCTGACTCCTGGTGGACGGAGGACTACAAACTGGCAAAGAAATATTTGCATGGCGATGAGGATGCCGAAATCCCGCAAGATTTTGAGAAAGCCCGTGAAATTTTCCTCGCGGAAGCAGATGCGGATAACCCTCTTGCGCTGTATGACCTTGGCCGAATGGCCGCCGATGGTCTTGGCTGCGAAGCAGATGCCGGAGAAGCGTACCAATGGTATGAAAAAGCCCTTGCCGTTTTCCATGCCGCCGAGGAAGAAAAGCCGTGGAAGTACACCGAATATCGAATCGGCAAAATGGTTGCCGCAGGGCTTGGCACCGAGCAGGACTATCTGCAGGCGGCAGATTGGCTCACCCTCTCCGCGGAGGAGAACTACAAATACGCGCAGTATTCCCTTGGCGGTTTGTATTACCACGGCAAGGGTGTGGAGCAGGATCATGAAACCGCCTTTGCCCTCTATACCCGCTCGGCGGATCAGAGCTTTCCCTATGCCAGCTTTGAGTTGGGTAAAATGCTGTGGGATGGAATAGGCTGTAAAAAAAATCAGCAGGACGCTGACCGCCGCTTTCAAGAAGCCTTTCTCGGCTTTGTTTCTCTGGAGGAAAAGGGCCATGATGATAAGCTCCAATACCGTCTTGGCTGGATGCTTCTGAATGGTGTTGGTACTGACAAGAATGAAGCCAGGGCAAAAGAATACTTTGAAAAGGCGGCATCCGTGGGAAACACATTTGCCTGCTACCAGCTTGCCAAGCTCATCCTCTCGGATGAAAAAGCATCGCCGCAGGATGTTGAGAAAGCCCTTGGCTATCTCAGCAAAGCGGTGGAGGCTGAGAATCCCTATGCTGCATATTTTCTCGGCAAGCTCTATGAAAAGGGACAGCATGTTCCGCAGAATATTTCCGAGGCGGTACGGCTTTATACCCTGTCGGCAGAACAGGACAATGACTTTGCCGCATACCGGCTCGGCAAGCTCTACCTTGGTGGCGAGGGTATCCTCAAAGATGTGGAGTCCGCCGTCCGCTGGCTGATCTTTGCCGCGGACCGGAAGAACCAATTTGCGGAATACGCCCTCGGTATCCTCTACTTCAAAGGAGAAGATGTTCCGAAGGATATCCCCAAAGCTCTGGAATACCTGAAACGGTCTGCCGGTCAGGGAAATCAGTTTGCACAATACCGGCTCGGCAAGATTTACCTCATGGGCGAGGATGTGCCAAAGGATGTACAGGCAGCCCTTGGGTTTCTGACTGCCGCCGCTGAACAAGGCAATCAATATGCGCAGTATACCCTCGGCAAGCTGTACCTTATGGGAAAGGATGTCCCGAAAGACAAAGAAGCTGCTGTCCGCTGGTTTACCCTTTCTGCCGCCCAGGGCAATATTTACGCTCAGTTTTTCCTCGACCATATGGATAGCTTTAAAGACCCCTCCGTCCTGCTGGCGGGGACACGGCTCCTGAATCACATGAGCCGTATTTTTTCTGACAACACACCGCCCTTAAAGCCGCCCGGCCCTCGCATTGACCGAAAACGGCGCCTCAAGCTGAATGAGAAAAAGCGTGCGGCCGGTCATGCCCAGGGGGACCACGAACAGACCATGTCGCTATAACGATTGGAGGATCACCGTGAAGAAACAGAAAAAGAAAATCAAGCAACCCATCAGGTGGAAATTGCTCCGGAACCATTGCCGTCCTGTAAAAAGGGCGGCTTTTTTTCATAGAATCGGCAATCACCACAGGTAGGAGGTGCATCTATGGGTGTCTATGTATATTTTACAGATGAGCAGAAGTACCGTGCCAACAATGTGGATCTTGTGGATTTCCTCCAGCGTCGCGGTGAGAAGCTGATCCCCAGCGGCCGGGATAAACGGCTGGCGTCCGACCGCAGCATCACCGTCCGGGGAAACGAGTGGTACGATCATTCCGCGGAGAGCGGCGGGTATGCCATTGACTTTGTGCGAAACTTTTACGGTCTCACTTTTCCCGAAGCCGTGACCATGCTGCTGGGTGGTGAGCAGGGGGAGGTCTATCGGCCCGCCTCACAAAAGAAGCAGGAGCCGAAAAAGCCCTTCGCTCTTCCGGCTCCCCACAGCGATATGCGCCGTGTCTATGCCTACCTTACAAAAACCCGGCTTATCGACCGTGAGGTGGTCAGCTACTTTGCCAGGGCAAAGCTCCTGTACGAAAGCTGTGAAAAGTCCAAGGACGGCGCGAAGGAATACCATAACGCCGTATTTGTAGGATTCGATGAAAACGGTGTTCCCCGCCATGCCCACAAGCGGGGACTCTATACCGATGGACCCGGCTTCAAAGGCAATGTGGATAACTGCGATCCAAGCTACAGCTTCCACCACATCGGCACAAGTGGGCGCCTCTATGCATTCGAGGCGCCCATCGACCTGCTGTCTTACATCACCCTGCATCCCCAGGAATGGCAGCGCCACAGCTATGTGGCGCTCTGCGGTGTTTCCGAATACGCCATGCTGAAGATGCTGGAGATATATCAAAACCTAAACCATGTGATTCTGTGCCTGGACCATGATGAGGCAGGAATCGAAGCGTCTGAGAAATACCAAGACCTGCTGTATACAAAAGGGATTCCATGTGAGATAGAGTTGTCCATACACAAGGACTGGAACGAGGATATCAAGGCCAAGCACGGATTGCCGGCCATCCCCGCCGAGGAACATCCCCAGCATATGCTTCGGGATGAACTCTGCCGGCAGCTTATGGAATCGGGATTGCCTGCGAAATCCGGCTGCTCCGCGGATACCCTGTCCGCCCTGCTCATAAAAGTCCGTTCCCATCTGCATTGGGGGCAGTTTTCCGAGGCGGATGATTGTCTGCGGGAGATGTGCCGCCACGCTATAGTCGGCGCCGTGAGGGAGTACCGGCAGATGGATCACAGCCGGGATCTTTCCGTTGTGCAGGCAAGGCTCCGCAATGGGTTCAGAGCCTATGAAAACCGCGGGCATCTGAAAACCCGGTTGGATTTACTGGAGTCCGATATCATGTCCCTGCGGGGCTATGAGCGTGTGGTGTCCGCCGCCGAAAAGGAAAAGCTGGCGGAGTGCTACGAACACATTGCCGCCCACGGTCTCAAGGGCGCCATCCTGCTGGAGAAACACCGGCAAAAGATGGAGCAGAATCAGGAAATGAAACTGTCCATGTAAAGCCCGGCAATAGCACTGCCTCCGCTTCTGACATTTCAAGTCGTCAGAAGAATAAGGAGGATCTCTATGCAATCTCAGGTTTACATCTTGATTGGCGCCGCAGCCATTATGTTCGCCGTCATCGGCGGCTTGTCTCTTCTGGCGCATTATTATACTTTAAACGGCATCAAATCCCGCACGGTGGGTGACGGTCAGCATGGTACGGCACGGTTCGCATCAAAACAGGAGATCAAAAACACCTATAAGCACGTTCCGTTTCAGCCGGAGCTGTGGAGGCGGGGCGAAAGCCTCCCTACCGAGCAGGGAGTCATACTCGGAAGCAAGGGCGAGAAAAATGCGGTCACCGCATTGGTGGATACGGACGATGTTCACATTTTGATGATCGGCGCATCCGGCGTGGGAAAAACAGCGTTCTTCCTTTACCCAAACATGGAGTATGCCTGTGCCAGCGGGATGAGTTTCCTGGCGCTGGATACCAAAGGGGATCTTGCACGCAACTATGGAAGCATTGCTCAAAATTACTATGGTTACAATGTGTCAGTCATAGACCTGCGGAACCCCAGCCGCTCAGATGGTAACAATCTGCTCACCCTTATCAACCGCTACATGGATATCTGCCGCAAGGAGCCAAATAATCTGGCCGCCAGAGCCAAGGCGGAAAAGTATGCTAAGATTTTGGCTAAGACCATTGTCAATCCGGAGGGGGACGCTTCCACCTATGGTCAGAATGCTTTCTTTTACGATGCTGCCGAGGGGCTGTTGACAGCGGTCATTCTTCTGTTGGCCGAGTATCTGCCGCCCACCGAGGAAAACCCGCAGGAGCAGCGGCACATCATTTCCGTATTCAAGCTGGTGCAGGATTTGCTGGAGCCATCTAAGGTGAAGGGCAAGAGCCAGTTTCAGCTTTTGATGAATAAACTGCCCGGAGATCACAAAGCCCGCTGGTTTGCCGGTGCCGCCTTGAACAGTGCGGAGCAGGCGATGGCGTCGGTTATGTCTACGGTGCTGTCGCGTCTGAACGCTTTTTTAGATTCCGAGCTGGAGCAGGTGCTGTGCTTTGACAGCGCCATTGATGCCGAAACCTTTGCAAACGAGAAATCAGCCATCTTCTTAATTCTTCCGGAGGAAGATCAGACAAAAAACTTCATGGCCGGACTTATGATCCAGAACTTGTCCCGTGAGCTATTTTCTGTAGCGGACGAGAACGGCGGCAAGCTGAAAAACCGAGTGGTTCTTTTCTGCGACGAGTTGGGCACCATGCCCCCGTTTGACATCCTGCCCCTGTTTTCGGCAGGGCGCTCTCGCCGCCTGACTCTGGTACCAATCATCCAGAGCCTTGCACAGCTCGAAAAGAACTACGGCAAAGAGGGCAGTGAAATCGTGCAGGACAACTGCCAGGACACCATCTTCGGCGGTTTCGCTCCCAACAGCCAGACTGCCGAGGTACTCTCCAAAGCAATGGGCAGCCGCACTGTCATGAGCGGCAGCGTGAGCCGCGGGAAGAATGACCCCAGCCAGTCCTTGCAGATGATGGAGCGCCCGCTCATGACGCCCGATGAACTCAAATCCATTCCAAAGGGCAGCTTTGTCGTAATGAAAACCGGTACCCATCCCATGCGGACAAAGCTGCGGTTGTTCCTTGATTGGGGTATTCGTTTCGGGGAGTCTTATACCGTGGAGGAGAAGGCAAACCGGAAAGTGGCCTATGCCGATAAGCAGGCGCTGGAGGAAAATATCGTCCGCAAGCACACGGCCTGCATGCTGGTGGATGAAGAAACCGGGGAAATACTGGAGCCGCCGGCGGGAACAGGAACCCTTCATACCCCGGCAGTGGAACCATCTGAAAACACCATGCGCCGCCGATCCATACTCAAAACGTAAAGGAGGGTCCCATGAGCTACTTCGACCACATTTACACCGCCTCGCCCGATGAGCTGCCCCATCGGGCGAGAGCTGTTTATATATACCTTCGTGACCGCACAGGCCAGGGGCAGGACTGCTGGCCTGCTGTAAAAACCATTGCTTCCGACTTGCAGCTTTCCCGCAGCACCGTCAAGCGTGCCCTGCATGATCTGGTCAAAGCGGGGCTCATTGAAAAGGAACCACGCTATCGGGAGAACGGGAGCAACACCTCCAACCGATTGATTCTAAAAAAATAGCCAGACTGCAAAAAAGCGAAAAGACGAATTTCCCGCCAAGGGGGTCTTCCGCCTTTTCGCTGAACCCTGGAGCGGTTCACTGTGAACCCACCAGAACCTCTCACTCTAAGAATTTTTATTACAGAAAAAGAACAATCTATCAGGGTTCGGGTTCTATGAAAAGAAAATGAAACACACCATAGCAAGAGTCCTGAATGTTTTTTATCGGGATACAAGAAATCTATCTTGGCAAACAAAAATCAAAGAAAAGGAACGGTCCGTCTTTTGTCTAATAAACGACATCTATATACTGCCAAAGTTACATCAAGTGCAGTTAACGTTGATTTTTCTGTTTTGCTGCATTATAATAATGACAGATAGTACAGATAGTAAGGAGGGATTTCATGACGGACGATATTCTGAATCTCGAACAGGCGGTGGAATTTTTAGGCGTGAGCGAAAAGACCCTAATCAAGCTACTCAGGGAAGAACATATTCCTGCCCGCAAGATTGGCCGGGAGTGGCGGTTTAGCCGGGAGGCTTTGATGCGCTGGCTGGCTGATGGGGATTCCATGTCCTACATCAATCCCAACGATCGGTATATGGTCTCCGAAGATATCCCCGGAGAGTCTGCCGCTTTGTTTATGAAGGTGAGAGAGGCGCTGGCGTCCATAAGCCACGGCGACAATAGCATCAAAACTCTGCTGCCAGAGCTGGATCGAGATGTTACCATCCCTGCGGATGCCACGCTTCGTATCAGCTATAAGCAGCAGCGGGATGTAGAAAAACTGGAGTTTAAGATTTTTTGGGAGCTGCGGGAAGACTTCAAGCTGGAGGCCAATCAGAAAGCGAAATCTTCTTAAACGCAGCATGAAAGGAAAATAAGGGAGGGATTTCTATGTGGGTTGCCTATGCCTTTGGCTCGGCCTTATTTGCGGGCATGACCTCCGTTCTGGCAAAGGTCGGGATTAAGAATACAGACTCCAACTTGGCAACCGCCCTGCGCACTGTGATTGTGCTTCTGTTTTCATGGGTGATGGTTTTTATCGTGGGGTCTCAACATGCGATTGCCGCAATCTCACCGCATAGTCTTTTATTTCTTGTCCTTTCCGGCGGAGCCACCGGCGCCTCTTGGCTGTGCTATTTCAAGGCGCTGCAGCTTGGCGATGTCAATAAGGTAACCCCCATCGACAAAAGCAGCACGATTCTGACGATCCTGCTTGCCTTTGTCATTTTGGGAGAAACGCCAACCCTATGGGCACTATGCGGCGTCGCTTTACTTACCGTTGGAACCTGGTTCATGATACAGCGGCAAAAATCGGACGCAGCCGACAATGAGAGCAGAGCATGGCTTTTTTATGCCGTGTTGTCCGCCGTTTTCGCCGCACTGACCTCTATTCTCGGCAAAATCGGTATACAGGGCATTGAATCAAACCTGGGCACGGCAATCCGCACGATTGTCGTGCTGGCGATGGCCTGGGGCATTGTATTCCTGCAAAAAAAGCAATATCTCATCAAGAACATAGACCGGAAAGGCTGGGTGTTTATTGCACTTTCCGGTCTTGCTACCGGCCTTAGCTGGCTGTGCTATTACCGCGCGCTGCAGGAGGGAAAGGCCAGCGTGGTGGTCCCCATTGACAAACTCAGCATTGTGGTGACGGTGGTCTTCTCCTACATTTTCTTAAAAGAGAAGCTCACGAAAAAAGCCCTTGCCGGCTTATTGCTGGTCATATGCGGAACCATGCTGTTGTTATTTTAATTGGGCCGTTGCTCAGTTACCTCAATAGAAAAGCAATATCTCATGGTCTAAAGAGTTAAACGGCGGTTCATTTCTGAACCGCCGTTTTCTATACCACAATGAATGCTTGAAAAGATATCTCAATCTAATATCCTCACGGTTTATCTTGCTTTTTTTGCGGCTGATTGGGAAGTGAAATCCGAAACATTGTGCCTTCTCCCTCTTCGCTGGAGGCGGTAATGTCGCCGCCATGAATCTCTACAATCCATTTGACAATCGACAACCCCAACCCAGTGCCAGTGCGATTGCGCGCTTTGTCGGCACGGTAAAAGCGTTCAAAAATGTGGGGGATATCCTCCGCACTCATTCCGATGCCATCGTCAGAAACAAGGATCTCCGTCCTTTCTTTGCAGCCTTCTGCCGATACAATTACCATGCCGCCAGCCTTGCCATACTTGATACCGTTCCCAATGATATTCACAAAGAGCTGTGTTATGAGGCTCTGATCGGCGTAAATCCGCGTGTCCCCGGCAACATCATTTTCCAGCCTTATGTTTGCCTCCGTCGCCATGTCAGACAGCTCATCTATGATGGAATCGAGCATATCCCGGAGTGTGATCCACTCCTTTTCGACATAGTAACGGCCCTCATATCCGCGGGTGAGCATTAATAACTGAGAGATGATGTGGTTCATGCGGGTGCCCTCCCGCTGGATGGTCATTAGATTTTCAGTTGTTTCAGGGCTTTGATCCCCATTCAATGCGTCTTCCGTGCATGCGGAGATGATGGCGACCGGCATACGCAGCTCGTGGGAGGCGTCGGAAGAAAACTGCCGTTCCCGGCAAAAAGAGGCCTCCACCTTATCAAGCATGGCATTGAAGGCCGCAGCCAGCTCACCCACTTCATCCTCTGATACAATGCCCTCAATTCTGTGGGACAGGTCCCCTTCTCCAATGGAGCGGGCCGTTTCGGTAATCTCCGCAATGGGACTCAGTGTGCGGCGGGCAATAAAATACGCTCCAAGGGCAGAAAGGCCAAGATAGAGGGGGACGAGTGCAAGCAGCAGAATTCGGAGATTTCCCAGGGAGTGCGCCACCGAAGCAGTGGAACTGCCTACAAACAGCTTCAGGTCCAGCCCATCCGCGTGATACTCCTGCCCTATGACCATCCACTCCGCCCCGTTGTGTGTGACCATCGCATTGTCCCCATCGGTATCCGGAACATTGGACAGCCATTTGCCGTTTCGGGAGGCGAACACGATATTTTTATTCTCATCGGTCATACAGACTAAAATACCGTTTTCTATATCCAGGTCAAAGTCCACGGCCAGTTCGTTGTCGTCCACCTCCAGGGATGAAACCATTCGGGAAATGGCGACATGGAGCTCTGAGCGCAGACTTTGATAAAGGGAATTCGATATCGTGCCATATACCACCGGCAGCAGAACGCCCAGGAGTACGATAGAAAATGCGGAATACCAAAGGATGATTTTGGTGCGGATTTTAAGTTTACTCATTTTCTTCCCTCATAACATATCCGAACCCTCGAATCGTGTGAATCAGCTTGGGGGAAAAGCCTTTATCGACCTTGTTGCGCAGATAACGGATATAGACGTCCACGACATTGGAGTCATAATCAAAATCATAGTTCCATACATGGTCTGCGATTTGTGAACGGGTCTGGATGTGCCCCTGATTGCGCAGCAGATACTCCAGAAGCGCATATTCCTTTGACGTGAGCTGAATGGGTTGGTCGGCTCTATGAACCGCATGGGTGGCGGTGTTCATCGTTAGATCCGATAGTCTCAATACTGTTTCTTTCGTGTCGCTGCCACGCCGGAGCAGGGCTCGAATGCGCGCCGACAGCTCTTCAAAGGAAAAGGGCTTGATTAAATAATCGTCCGCGCCGGCATCCAACCCGGTCACCCGATCAGTGATGGAGTCCTTGGCGGTCAGAATCAGCACCGGTGAAGCGTTGCCCTTGCCCCGCAGTTCCCGCAATACTGAAATCCCATCCTTTTTGGGCAGCATCAGATCGAGGATGACGCAATCATATTGCATGGACTCTGCATAGGCCAGCCCATCCTCACCATCAAAGCAGCCGTCCACCGAATGTCCGGCTTCTTTTAACCGTTTAGAAATAATTCGATGCAGCGCGGCATCGTCTTCAATAATTAATATCCTCATGATAGTTCTCCTTTTCTTTTATACTATTCCATCAACATGAAAATCAAATGAGAAAGTACGGGCTTAAATGTAGCTACCTTTTATGAGAAAACCCTCATTTTCTTTTCACCGCTGTCTCATTTGCGGGTGCGATACTGCACACATAGATGAATACCGTAGTGTGTCATCTAAATCAAAATCGGAGGTAAAAATCTATGAAAACATCGAAACGGAGTGGGTTACTCTTTGGAGCCTTGGCGCTCGTGCTTACGGCAACCACAGCGCTTGGTACCACGGCTTTTGCCGCAAGTACAACCAGCAAGAGCAGCAATCCGCAGCAGCAGGCGAACCCGGTGGCGGTAATGGCCCAACCCACCTCTGCATCAGCAACGACCGACAACCCGACGAAAGACACCATCGCCACGGCCACCGGTGACACAGGCCAAGTGAATGGCACCAAGCTGGACAAAGATGTGGAGCAGCCGGAGGGCGCCGAGTCCCAAAACGAGGTGCAAGACCAAGGGAAGGAGGCCGCCGAAAACGCCGCTCTCGCCGCAAAAGCGACTGTGACCGAACAGGAAGCCATCCAAATCGCTCAAAACGCAAATCCGGGCTATACCTTTGTTGTGGACGAGCTGGGCGATGAAAACGGCGTAATTGTTTATGAGCTGAAGGGCAAGGATGCGTCCGGCAAAGTGCTGGAAGTCCATGTGGACGCCGGCAGCGGCGCGCTTATTCAGGAATCGGATTCCGAGCACGACGATTAAGCCAGCGGATATTGCCTCGCTCGTATAACACATCATTCTTGGACTGGCAGGAGGGTCTTTCTAAAAGGCCCTCCTGCTTTTTGAGCCAACATGAGAAAATCTAATATTCCCTTCATGGCCGTCTCATTTTGCACGTTCATACTGAAGAAAACAGTGCAAAAGGAGGCCATTGCAATGAAAGAAGATTACTCAAAATATCTGCTGGAACAGAGCCGCTATGTAGTGATTCCAGTTTACCAACCGACTGATCAACTAAAACAGCTTGTATATGATGTCACCGCCGTCGGCTACGAGGTGCTGATTGTGGACGACGGAAGCGACCCGAAATATGATGAGATGTGGGAAGTCCTGAACAAAAAAGCAACCATCATGCATCACGGCGTCAATCGCGGCAAGGGTGCGGCGCTCAAAACCGCGTTTCAATATCTGCGGGATTGTGTACCTGATGCAGGACTCGTTGTTACGATGGATGCGGATGGGCAGCACTTGCCGAAGGATATGGAGCGTGTCGTGGAAACGGCGGCTGCTCATCCCAACGCTCTGGTCTTGGGCGTCCGGCAGTTCGATGAAAGCGTCCCCGCACGATCAAGGTACGGAAATCGGATCACCCGCGCAGTTTTCTCGGCGGTCAGCAAAACAAAGGTCACAGATACACAAACCGGGCTGCGAGCTTTTGGCTGTGGTCTTTTTGATTTTATGCTTGATATCCCGGGTGAGCGTTATGAATATGAAATGAACATGCTGTTGTATTGCGGTAAGCAAGGAGTCCCCCTTCTGGAGGTGCCGATTAAAACCGTCTACCTGGACCAGAAGAACACATCTTCACATTTTAATGCGGTCAAGGACTCTTTGCGTATTTATAGGGAGATCATAAAGTTTGCCTCCTCCTCACTGATTGGTTTTGCGGTCGATTATGCTTCGTTTTTGCTGCTGGTTCCTCTCACTGCGGCGCTTCCGTACCATCTGATTTTCAGCAACATCACCGCACGCATCGTCAGCGGATCGGTCAACTATACAATCAATAAACATATGGTATTTTCCAAAAGGAAAAGCGCGTCCCATACATTCTCCCATTATGTGTTGCTTGCTATCGGAATCCTTTTCGCAAACAGTGTGGTGCTTTCTCTCTTAGACGGGATATTGGGATTGCCTCCGCATGTTGCAAAGCTCTTGACGGAGCTCATTTTGTTTATCCTCAGTTTCACCGTGCAATCTCTGGTTATTTTCAAACCGGAAGGTTCCCATTACGATCAAAAAGAGGTGGTCAAACATGCCTGATATCGCAAAGGAACGTCGTCGGCTCCCCGTGGTTTTGTCGCTGTTTTTGGATATCCTGGCCACGGCTCTTCTGGTTTTCCTCGTTTACTATACGGTATATGAGCTCCCCGCGGCTTACCCGGACAGTCCCGTTATGGCGTCGGTAAATCCGAATAGCCAGAAACTGCACCTGTCCATATCCTCGACAGAAAAAGGGGCGACTTCCAAAGTGCCAAATCATCCGGATACAAGCGCTCCGGCGGCAGACTCCCCTTCCGACGCGGCGGATTGGAAAACAAAATTTGCTGATCATTTTACATCGGAGGTTGTGTCGACCGCCACCACCTATTCAAGTCCCAATTTGTCCGTGGATATCACACAGCATACGATGGGCAGCGGAGATAACACCGTAACCTATTACATTGCCGATGTGTATATGGCGGATATCAGCAGCTTTCAAACGCACTTTGCGTATGATACTTATGGGAAATACAAGCAATCCCTGTCAGATATGAGTGCGGAGGTTGGAGCTGTGCTTGCGATAAACGGCGATTCCTACCGCTTTAACCTGAAGCACCTCAATGGCCTCTTGGTCCGCAACGGCACCGTTTATCGCTCAAACCCCACCACCGCAGATATCTGTGTACTCTACAATGACGGAAGAATGGTTACCAGCAGCCCTGAGAAATTTAATGCGCAGCATGCCCTTGACGATGGTGCCATTCAAACATGGGTATTTGGACCCAAGCTGCTGGATGACAACGGAAAGGCGCAGACAGAGTTCAATACTTGGGACTATATTCGCAAAAGTCACCCGCGCAGCGCCATCGGTTATTATGAGCCGGGACATTATTGTTTCGTAGCTGTGGATGGCAGGCAGGCCGGATATTCCAGAGGAATGAAGCTGCCGGAGCTTGCGGCTATATTTGAAGGCCTCGGTTGCACGGCGGCCTACAATTTGGACGGCGGCCACACCACCTTTATGACATTGGATAACGCTGTAGTAAATCGGCCCTATAAGCCCGAAAAAATCATTTCGGATTGCATTTGTATTTGTGAACCGAGCGCTTGACAGAAAGGATGACTGACCATGAAGTTTTTTAAGCTCTTATCGCATTTGTGTATTGTAATGTCCCTTGCGTTTCTGACCTTTTCAGTCCTTGATTGGTACAATCCCATGATGGACTTCACTACGAATTTCGTATCCTCCAAAATCCTCATTTTCTTCTGTATCAGCTCCCTGATCCTGTCAGTCCGGCAGGTGTGCATGCCTCGGATGAAGCAGAAAAAGCAGTGAAAAAAGCACTTGATGTCCGCGGAACAAACCGCGCCCATCAAGTGCTTTTTTGCGTTATGGGGCGCACTGGAGAACGGAACGGCTCGTCATGAACGGCGCCGCTGCCATATGCCCTCGATCATATCCGCCAGCTTGTATCCGATAAATCCGAACACGCAGCCAAGCAGGACACCGGCCACCACATCGGAGGGGAAATGCACATAGAGATAGAGCCGGGAGAAAGCGATCAGTACCGCGAGAATCAATGCGGGTATCCAAAGCTTTATCTTTTGGCGGCTGAACCAGAGTGCGGATGCCGCAGCGAAGGATGCCGCTGTATGCCCGGATGGGAAGGAAAAATCATCGGGGCGCGGGATGAGCAATTCCACTGCTGTGTTGATGTCGCAGGGACGAATCCGGGCGACAAAGGGCTTCAAAATACCGTTACAGATGACGACGTCAAGAGCCAGCGCGCAGCACAGGGCAATTCCGACCTTTCTGTACTTTTTGGTGATGAGCAGACCGATTGCCAGGACAATCCAGATGGCGCCCGAATTACCCAGCGCTGTGACAAAGGGCATCAACACATCCAGCCATGCTGTCCGAAAATGGTCATATATAAAGTTGAGAATAGAAAAATCAATGGCTTGCATCCGGGGTCACATCCTTTATTTTTGCTTTCCGAGTTGTTTTCGGCGGTTCATGAGAAGAAAGACACCCACAATGATAACGAGCGAGACAGTGATGGACACTGCCAATACCAAGGTGTTGTTCAGGTGAGAGGTGGCAATCATATGGACCGAAAGGGCATTTGAGGTGGAGGTGGCTCCCGTGTCCGGGTTGACGACAGAAATTAGAAACTTGAACTGCCCGACATAGGTCACCTTTACCGGAATTACAACCGATGCGGATTCGCCGGCCGCCAGAGAAGTAATGGAGTGAGTCTGGTATGCGTTGGGACCGAACTCGTCTACATTGTAACTGAACCCCCTGTCCACATCCACAATGGAAAGGTAGCAAACAAGGTTGTTCAAGGTATGGTCTGTCGTGTTGGTCACGGTGATATCGAGATTATTCTCATAAACAGGTTTATCCTCCACGGCGGTGGGTGAGTTGATCACAACGCTGACCTCCCCCGGAGCCTGCGCTGCAAAAGCGGGCACCGCGGAGCAGACAAAGAGCAATACCGCCGCAAACATAGAAATGATTTTCTTCATCTTATTTCTCTCCTTTCAGGGAAACTTTACCGCTGCCCCAAACCAAAAGTGCAATGCCAATGGCGGCAAACACAAGAAGCGGCAACACATACTGCATCAGAGAGAAAACAGAAACCTGATCCACAAGCATCTTCTCCATCAGATTAAAGCAGCAGGCGATGGGGTCAATGCTCAGGAAGAACCTGCCAACGGCCGAAAGCTTCAAAATCCCTTTCAAAAATGCGGGAAAGGTTAAAACGAGCAGGATCAGGACAGAGGTCAAAATAGACGCCTTGGTGCTTTCCAAAAGGACGGAGAGCATGACGGCAATGCCCGTAAAGGCCAGCAGAGTGAGAAGCCCGCAGAAAAAGGTGATAAACAGGGCGCTGGCCGTCAGACCGGAGCCGGCGCTGATGGCGAGGATATAGGGTACGGACACCAGCAGCAGCACAAAGCCTATGAGCAGTGAGCCCACATATTTTGACAGGGTGAGTTGCAGCTTTGAAATTGGTGTAAGCAAAAGACTCTCTAAGGTGTTTTCCTCCCGCTCGGCTACGAAGGAAGAGGCGCCAAGCACCATGCAGACCATCAGTGTCAGAAATAAAACAGCCTTGATAGCGTATTGAAGAACGTCGGTCTGTGAGAAAGCGGAAGCCTCACGGATCGTAGTGGCGAGGACGCAAAGCGCCGTGAGAATCACGGAAACCGCTGCAATCATCCAAAGTCCTTTGCTTTCGTAAAGGCTTTCCCGCAGCTCCTTTTTTACCATGGACTGATTCATGCGATACCCTCCTTTTCGGCGTCGGTGACTTTGAAGAAAATGTCTTCCATGCTGAGTGTTTTATGGGTCATTTCACGGATATCCAGACCGTTGGAAAGGATCGCCGTCACCAGCTCGTGCTTGACTGACAGTACCTCATCATCGGAAAGGCCGGACTCGCACTCAATGAGAAGCTGCCCATCCTCTCCGGCAACCCGCGCGACCTTTTTGAGCTTGCGGATCAGACCTTCTGCGGCTTCGTTGTCGCTGGTCTGCAAGAGCATGGAGTAGCCATCCCGGTACTTTTCCTGCAGCTCGCGGATGCTGCCCTGTTCCACCAGAGAGCCGTCCTTGATAATGCAAACCTTGTTGCAAAGCACCTCAATGTCTTTGAGCATATGAGAGGTGATAAAGATGGTGATACCGTCACTCTTGTTGATATCGAACAGGAGCTGCTGGATTTCCCGCTGGCCCCGCGGATCAAGGCCCAATGTCGGCTCATCGAGGAAAATGATTTGCGGGCGGTTCACCAGAGCCTTGGCAATCCCCAGCCGCTGCTTCATCCCGCGGGAAAACTGCCCGACAGGGACATCCGCTTTGTCGGCAAGGCCGACCTTGGCCAAAAGTGCTCTCAAATACTTCTCGTCAGAGCCGCCGTGATTGAACAGCGCGTAAAAGTATTGCAGGTATTCCTTGGCCGTCATCCAGTAGTAATAGCCGTGAGATTCCGGCACAACGCCGATCATCCTTCGGATTTCAGAGGCGTGGCCGTCCACCTCCATGCCGCCGATTAAAACTTTTCCCCGTGTGGGAGTCAGCAGTCCGTCCAGCATACGGATGGTGGTGGTTTTTCCGGCGCCGTTGGGACCGAGAAAGCCGAAAATATCGCCTTTTTCCACATGCAGACTCAAATCCTTTACCGCCCGGAAGCCGTTTCGGTAGGTTTTTTCAAGATGTTTAGTTTGTATCATAGGGTTTCCCTCCTTCATAATATGGGGGCTGCATGGCCCCAAGGGTTTGGCCGATGCAGCCCCGCTTTTGGTCAAACGATGCGCTTTTATTTGGTTTTGTCTTTCAGCGGCTTTCCACAGTGAGGACAGTAGGCAGCTTTTCCATCCACCACCGTGCCGCACTCTCCACACTTCATTTGCAGAGATGCTCCGCAGACGCGGCAGAAGGCGCCGGATTTCTGGTAGACCCCACAGCTTGGGCAGACCGTTTGCTGGCTGCGCGCAATCAGGAACCCAATGACCGCCGCAAGGTTAAAGAACAGACCCAGAATCGTCCAAAGCGTCCGATTCATGTCCGCCTTCGACGCCGCCTGATAGAGCCAAGCCATAATCAGCAGCCAGTAGGCAAGCGCCAGCAATCCGCAGAGGCTCACGTAGGTAATGAAGGTCGCGACGGCGACCACTGTGGGCTGTGTAAATTGTCCGGACTCGAAGAAATCGGGTCCTTCATATTCGCGTTCGTGCTCCCGTTCACGATCTCCGTAATCATGCTCTCCATCATAACGGACGTCTTCGCTGCCCCGGTTACTTTCATAGGTTTGATGCCAGGTGACGGCCTCACTGATTTGTGTGCGGAATAGGAATCCGGTCAGAATACCGCCCAAAAGGACGATGACAAGCGACAGCAGGATGAAGTGTTTTACGGTCTTTTTGAAATCCATGCTCATAATTTTCGTTTGCAATTTAGTCATGTTGACCCCTCCTTACAGGTTGATGTGTTCATTGTATCAGCGGCTGCTAAACTGCTGTTTTCCTGAAGATAAACTGCGGATAAAATGTTTTCTTTTTGATAGATTCGGGCAAGCTTTTCGCCAACGGCGTCCAAACTGCGCTCCCTTGCAACCCGCAGGCCCGAAGCGGTGAGGTCAGGTAAGGCGCCTGTCAGGATGGCGGCTGTTTTTTCCGCAAACCCGGCGAGAGAGCTTGCCTTGTGGACGCTCTGCCCATCGGCCAGCCAGCCGTTATAGACCGGAATATCCCGTACCAAGGCGGGGATGCCGCAGGCGAGCGCTTCGAGCACCACGATTCCCTCCGTTTCCTCGTTGGAGAGGAAGGCAAACAGATCGCAGCCGCAATAGGCGTCCCGCAGCTCCTCCCGTTCCACATAGCCGGGAAAGCTGAGATTTTTCGGAGCGTTTTGGATGGCGGTGCGGATGCGCTTTGGTACAAGATTCAGATTGGTATACCCAAACCAGAAAAAGCGCACCTGCGGCAGAGCGCGGGCCAGCTCCACAAAATCCAACAGACCCTTGCGCTCGATATAATGTCCCACGGAAATGACCGCTTTTTCTGCTGGGCTGAGTCCGTATTTGTTTCGGAAGGCGGTACGGCGCTCCAGGCTGGGGGCAAAAAAGTCGGTATCTACACCGTTGGAAAGGGCATAGATTGGCCTTTTGACTCCATAGCTCTCCAGCACCCGCTTGGAATAAGGGGTGGGCGTAATCACGAGGTCGCCCAGCTCGTAGCAGTGGATAATCCAGCGCTTAAACAGCGGGGCAAACAGATTGGAACCCTTGAAGGAATTGCGGAAATCCTCCATCGTGGAATGGCCGTAATAGACGACCTTCCTGTGCCGCAGCCTCGCAAACCATGCCGCCACCGGGGAGTCAGGAAACACCGTGTTGATATGTACGGCAGACGAGGTCTCCGTCCATTTGTTCGTGGCCTCAATGCCGATGCGCTCCAGCATATCCCTCTGGTGCAGGATGGCTTGTCCAACGCCGCTTTTGCGTACCAGTGACAGACAGCCGGAGTATAGGGTAATGCTCATAGATTCTCCTCCTTTCAATGCACCAACGCTGCAATCTGTTTAAAAACTACATTCAGCCCCAAGCTATACAGAGCGATGGAGGCGGGCTTTCCCATCAGAATGATAGCGGTAAATTTCCGCCAACTGATCCCCGTGGTGCCCGCCAGATAGCATAGGAAATCATCCGGCGCCACAGGGAAAAAGATGGCGATGGCAAACCACCGGGCAAATTTGCTCTCGCTTCCCGTCCAGGCTTCATACTTTGCGATCATCTTGTCGCTGAACATGGCATACAGTACGGACTTGCCAAAGTTTCTGGAAATGATGAAAGCCAGGATGGAGCCGATGCAGATTCCAATGTAATTGTAAAGAAAGCCTGCCCATGGCCCAAACAGCAGCACCCCTGCCAAACAGCCGAGTCCGCCCGGCAGGAGAGGAATCACCACCTGGACCACTTGAAACACGATGAAAACCAGCGCACCCATCCGCCCAAAGCCTGAGATATACGTCTGCAAAGCCTCCTGAGAAGTAAATAGGTGCTGATGAAAGGCATAAACGGCAAATATCATACAGCCGACTAAACTGAGGATAGAACAAATCTGGATGGTTCTTTTCGCAATGTTTATCGACATGGGATCACCTCTGAACAGACCGCTCTCTCTTCAATGTTCGCTTCTCCAAGGGTTTCAAAGTAGACTTTCTCCGCTCTTTCCGCGAATGCGGCGGCGGAAAAGGCTTGCTGTGCGAATTTGGCCGCATTCTTGCGCATGATTTTTTGTATGACTGCATCGCTAAGCAGGAGTCTCATATCCGCCAGGTATTCCCGTTCCGTTTCATATTGCCAACCGTTGTAGCCATCCAGAATGACTCCGTCCAGACAGGCATCCCTGCGGCAGAGTGCCGGCAGCCCCGATGCGAGGGCTTCAATGTAGGTGAGTCCTTGGGTCTCGCTGACGGAGGCACTGACAAACAGGTCTCCCATGTGGTAGAAGTCGCCAATTTGCTCCGGAGGAATCATACCGGCAAAGCGTACCGAATCCCCGATGCCGAGATCCAACGCCATTTTCTCCAGTGTATCGCGGTAAGGCCCATCCCCGACAATCAGGAAGGTAAGCGTCCGTGTGTCCTGCTTTGCGTAGTACCCCAGCAGCTCCTCCAGATTCTTCTCCTTAGCAAGACGGCCGATATAGAGCAGAATGCGGTTTTCATCCGGAATGTCAAGCCGCTTCCTGATGTCAAACTTCTTTTCTTCCGAGGTTTCTGCTGTGAACCGATCAAGGTCGATGCCGGTGGGTACCACATGAATGGGCCTGTCAATTCCATAACCGCTTAAAACAGCTCGCACCTTTTCCGTGGGAGCGATGACGGAGGCGCACTGCTCAATCACCCAGCGTGATAGTGTAGAGGTCATTTGCCGCCCCCATTTTTTGTTGGACATGAAATAGTGGGTGTAGTCCTCGTAGACCGTGTGATAGGTGTGGACAATGGGGATGGACAATCTCTTGGCGATCCGACGGGCCATCAGGAAGGTGGAAAACTCACACTGAGAGTGGATGATGTCCGGCTTCCAATCCAAAATCCGCTGCACAAAACCACTGGAGAGGGCCGCCTTAATTCTGGCGCCGGGATAGATTTTCCCCGCGCCCACCGAACCGATATAGGTTACCCCATCCGATTCATAGGAGTGGAGGGTCTGCGACAGGGTCAGGACACGAACCTCATGTCTGCGCCGGATAAGCTCTCTCCGCAGATTCAATACCGAGGTCACAACCCCATTCACGGTCGGGGCATACCAATCTGTTGTAATCAGGATTTTCATAAAGCGCAACTCCTTCCTTATAGACAATTGCCGGCGCCGGTGCCAAAGCCCTCATAACACGGCTTGTCGCCTGAATGATGAACATAGCGTCATTGTGATAGTTTCCAGGCAGCCCGGTGTATTCTTCGTGAAGTCCGGCAATAAAGGTGCCGGCATCTTTGGGTTTTTCTCCCACACTTACTTGCGCCCACCGGCGCAGTTCGGCAACAAGGTGCGGGTGCAGATGTGACTCGTAGACACGGTGTTCCCACAGCGTGCCTGGATAGCTTTCGTTGTGGGGATAGGTGAAAGCGTCTGCGAGATAGTGCATCAGCTTCCCCAGCCGATAGTAATCCCGCATAGTCCAGCTCGTTCTGCCTTGCAGATGTTCAATCACACGCAGGGTATATCTCCTTGAACTGTTGTAATTATGTCCTCTGAGTTTTTGGCACTTGATAGAGCCCTTCATGTAAGAGAACATATTGAAATCCGGCTCAATGCAGCCTAAAATAAATGCTTTTTGATTTATCACCGAATGGCAGGCCGGAATATCGTTCAATAAATAACCGGCCAATAATACATGACTTCTCATTTCCATATACAATCAACCTCGCCATAAAAAAATCCACTTGCTTTCTGGTATGAAACCAGTATAAGCAAGTGGGTTAAACTGCATTTATCATTCAGTTAAACTATAGATAAAATATGGAAGGTTTGAACATGATATCTGTCCTCATCCTTTGAGTCGATACCCCGCGCCCCGCACCGTCTGGATATACCGGGGATTGCCTGGGTCTTTCTCTATTTTGTCCCGCAGTCGGTTAATGTGGACGGCGACGGTGGCGCTGTCTCCCAGGGCGTCCATGCCCCAAATGCGTTCGTAAAGGGTTTCCCTGTTAAACACGATGTCGGCATTTTGCGCCAGAAACAAGAGCAGTTCGTATTCCTTGTTTTTCAGCTCAATCTCCCTATCGTCCACATAGACCCTATGGGTATCGGTATTGATTATAATACCACCGATTGTAATCTGCACCGACACCACCTGATCTGTTTTTTTCAACCTGGCATACTGTGCCAGATGCGCCTTTACCCGCGCCACCAATACGCTTGGAGAAAAGGGCTTTTCGATGTAATCGTCTGCACCAAGCCCCAACCCGCGTATTTTATCAATGTCCTCTCGCCGGGCGGTAACCATCAGAATAGGGATGTCCAGCTCCTCCCGCAGCTTGCGGCAGACGGCAAAGCCGTCGATACCGGGCAGCATCAAATCCAGCAGGATCAGATCAAAGCCGCCTCGCAAGGCTTTCTCAATACCCATCACCCCATCTGGGGCAATTTCAACTTCAAAATGTTCAATAGCAAGGTAATCACGTTCAATAGCAGCGATTGCTGCGTCGTCTTCTATAATCAGTATTTTCTCCATGTCATTCCTCCACTTTCGGCAGGCAGATCGTAATGTCGAGCCCGCCTTGTCCCCCGGCTGTTGCCTCTATGGTTCCATTCATGCGCCGCACCGCATTGGCAGAGATGGCAAGACCAAGTCCGCTGCCGCGGTGAGGATTCTGCCGGGACGGGTCGCTGCGGTAGAATACCTCGAACAGGTGAGGTAGCGCCTCCTCTGGCACACCCGGACCGTCGTCGCAGAGGGACAGGCAGTATCCATTTTCCTCACGCAGGGAGATGGTCATAGTCCCCATATCTTTCGATTTATATTTCGCGCTGTTCTCCATGATGTTGGTGAGCACCCGGCGAAGCTGGTCTGGGTCGGCATACACTGTGGCCGGAGCCAGAGAACCGATGGTGAGGGTCAAGCCCTTTTCTTCATACTCTGTCTCCAACGCCCGCACAAGCTGCCGCACTTCATCATCCAGCTGCAGCAGCTCCGGACTCACCGGGTATTCGCCAAGCTCCATTTTGGAGAACAGGAAGATCTTAGAGAGCATGCGGTCGATGTCCTCGGCTTTGCTCTTGATGATCGCCAAATACCCTCTTTGTGCTTCGGGCGTTTGGGCAACGCCGTCCAAAAGCCCCTCCACATAGGCCTGGATGGAGGTCAGGGGGCTGCGCAGGTCATGAGATATCCCAACCAGCAATTCCTTACGGCTCTGCTCATGCTGCGCCGTCCGTTCCTCCGAGGCTTTGAGGCGGGCGGCCATTTCGTTAAAGTCGGCGCAGACGGGTGCAAACTCGTCCTGCTCGCTGTAGTCGATGCGGTGCTCCAGATTCCCGTCACTGATCTGGCGCACACCGTCCGCCAAAATGTCCAGTGGTCGCTCAATCTTCCGAAATACAAACCGGATGAGAAAACGGTTTGTGAGCAGGATAGAAAAGAGAACGGCAAAAATCAGCACAATGGCGGAGAGCACAACGGCGACCTTCAGTGTCTCGTAGGACAGCTCGGAAGGACTGTTAAAGATGGAGATGCGATAGAAAGTTCCGTCAATTTCAGCCGAATGGACATACAACTCCCGGCTGCCGCTCGAAACAAATCCTTTGCCACCCAAAGCGTCTACCGCATTTAATAGGGTAGTGTCGGAATCGGTTGTGTGCCCGTATTGATAAATATTCTTGTTGGCAGAATCCACAGACAAGGCCATAGCATTTTTGTCCAGCAGGCCGCTGATGCCCGCCAAATCCTCCGCCTGGTTTTTATGGGTTCCCTCCCTCAGAGATTGCTCGACAAGCATAGAAACGCTGCGGCTGGCCCGATAGAAGTCCTCGCTGTCCTCAAAGCCCAGCCCCGCGCCGTATTGAATCGAAAGCCAGATGACGCCCACGCATAGAGCGCCAATGAGAGCGGTAATCGCCACCGGGACAGTAATCATCAGGATGTTGGAAATCACCAATCGTTTCTTTATATTTATATTTTTTGTAAAGCGTTCTTTTATCTTCATTTTAAGGTGCCTCCTCGCTCAGGGATATTTAAAGTATAGCATATATTTCCCGATTGGTCTTAAACAGGAGATAAACAATACGGTAAAGTGCGTTTTCCTTTCTATATTGCATAAAAAAACGGTTTTGTCAAATAGGCAAAGCCGTTTTTTGAGTAGTTTATCCAGAGTTTAACTTTAATTTGACTGCAGTTTATTTTGAACTGTTAAAATGACCGCAAATGATGAAATCTGCGAAGGCACACATATTGATCGTGCGGTTGCAGCCTTATTGGAGGAATATTTATGGAACAAATGATGATTGACATCATAAACGGCTTTGGCTACATCGGAATCGCATTTTTAATTGCGGTTGAAAATATATTCCCGCCCATTCCTTCCGAGGTAATCCTGACCTTTGGCGGTTTTCTGACGACGGTCAGCAATATGAATGTGTGGGGGGTGATCCTTTCCGCCACCATTGGAGCGGTGGCCGGGGCCTTGGTTTTGTATTACCTTGGCAGACTGTTGAATGCGGAAAGGCTGGAGCGGCTCTTTGAAAGCAAGCTCGGCCGCAGGCTGCATTTGAAAAAGGAAGATGTACGCAGAGCGGAGGGGTGGTTCTTCAAACATGGGAACAAGACGGTTTTCTTCTGCCGGTTTATCCCCCTCGTGCGGAGCCTGATTTCCATACCGGCCGGTGCCGCTAAAATGCAGATGGGCTCGTTCCTGCTTTTAACTGCGGCTGGCACAGCCATCTGGAATACCGTGCTGGTATTCCTCGGAAAGTTTGCCGGGGATGCCTGGGGAAACATTGCGAACTATGTCAATGTGTATTCGATTATCGCTGTTGGAGTTTTGGCGGTCATCGCCATCGTGGTGGGGGTAATCTTCATTAAAAAGAGGTTTCTAAGCCCACGCGGAACCGCCGGGAAAGACGAGGTAAAATGAATCGGTACCAAAAACTGGCGTCCAATACTGTTACCTTTGCGATTGGGACCTTCAGCTCAAAATTCCTGGTCTTTCTGATGCTGCCTCTCTATACCCGCACCTTATCCAGCGCGGAGTACGGAGAGGTTGATCTGGTTGTTCAGGCATGTAACCTGATGTTACCGATTGCGACGGCCGGCATCATGAATGCAGTGATACGTTTTGGGCTTGACAAGAGCGTAAACAAAAAAGGTGTTTTCTCCTTTGGGCTCTTGACCTGTTTGGCTGGTTTTTCCCTTTTGTGGCTTGCCAAACCGCTGCTTATGAACATAGGCTTTCTCGCTGCCAACATTCGGTATGCCTACCTTTTCGTATTTGTGGCTGCGCTTCACTCCTTGTGCTCCAACTTTATTCGGTCACAGGAATATGTGAAGCTCTATGCTTTTGACGGGCTTTTGCGGACAGCACTCACCGTTGTCCTGAATATCATCTTTTTGGTGGTGTTACGCATGGGTGTGTCGGGATACCTGCTGGCGACGGTTTTGTCAGACACCATATCTATGGTCGTTCTGTTCTTTGCGGCGCGGCTCTACCGCTTTTTCAGCCTGAAAAGCATAGACAGGGATGCCTCTGTCAGCATGTTGAAATATGCCCTGCCGCTGATCCCCACCACCGTTTCCATCTGGATCATCAACCTCTCGGATCGGTATATCCTGTCGTACCTGATCGGAAACGAGGCAACCGGACTGTATGCGATTGCCTATAAAATACCAACCATTATTACCATCATGGCGGTAATCTTTATGGACGCTTGGCAGATTTCATCCGTCAAGGAATACCGGCAAGAGGATGGCGCTTACTTTTTCTCCAAGGTTTTCAGCGTTTACAGCGCCCTTGTATTCACGGTGACCTCGGCGCTGATTACTCTTGCACAGCCCATCACCAGAGTGCTTGTCTCCGACAGCTTTTACAGCGCATGGCAATATATGCCTATCCTGTTGCTGGCAACGGTGTTCTCCTGTTTTGCCACCTTTTTAAGCAGCATCTACATGAATGAGAAGAAAAGCGGACACGTCCTGATGACGACGCTCGTCAGCGCCGGCATCAACATTGTTCTCAACTTTGCACTGATTCCTATATTCGGCATCCAGGGCGCAGGGTTATCCACGCTACTCAGCTACCTCGCCATGTTTTTGATTCGGGCAATTCATAGCCGATCCTTCATCAAAATGACCTTGGGCGTTCCGTGGCTCATTGGCAACACGGTCATCCTACTTGCACAGGTTGCTATTCTTTTTATAGGAAGCCAACATTGGCTATTCTATGAGCTGGCGCTGACTGTGTTCATTTTGGGCCTTCATATAAAGACCCTATTGGCTGGAGTAAGAAAGGTGGTGAAACCATAATGAATATTTTTAACACACATCGAAAAAACAAAAAAAGGAGTTTTTCCCACGAAGGGAAAGGGCTCGCATTGATCGTCGCCATTGCACTGGTCCTGACAACCGTAACCGCTTGTGGCAATGCCGGACAAGCCGCTGGCATAGCAGATTCCGTATCCCTTTCCACGGAATCTGCGGTGTCTGCCGAGGAAACGTATTCCGCTCAACTGGTTTCCTCAGTGATCCCGGAACCAGTGAAAAGCGCGCCCACTCCAAAAGTGGTACAACCGATAGTTGCTTCTCCACGTATCAGTAAAATTACAGTCACCTTTTACGGAGAAGCGACTACCTCCAAGGGCTTCACCTGGTACACGGACAGCGGTTCCCAAACCAGCGATGTCCAAGTGGTTGAACGAAAAGAAGATCTGTTGTCGGATTTTAGCCAGGCAATCATTTTTCAAGGTACTGTCGGAAAATCGAATAATTCACCCAAGGAGGTCGTCCACAAAGCCGTCGCCACCGGCCTGAAAAGCGATACGGCCTATGACTATCGTGTTGGAGACGCTAAATTAAACATCTGGAGTGAGCCGGCTGTTTTTACCACGGCGCCCGAAAAAGGTTCTTTCACCTTTATTGACTTATCCGATACGCAGTTTGCCGACCAAGCGGGAGCGAATGTAACTGCGGACACGATTAAAAAAGCGTTGTCCCAGGCGGGAAATGCCGGGTTTATCGTTCACAACGGCGATGTGGTGGATAACAAATCGGAGAAATTATGGAATTTGCTGCTGCAAACCTCAAAGTCCAGCCTAATAAATACGACTATCATGCCTGCTGTGGGCAACCATGATGTCGGGAACAGCACCTTTATTGACCATTTCAACCTTGACACACCTGCGGCGGCGACGAAGACAGGAGCGTATTATTCGGTGGACTACAGCAACGCGCATTTTGTCGTGCTGAACACAAACGAATCGTCAGGTAGTTATAAAAGTTTCACGGATGCACAGGTGGATTGGCTGAAATCCGATATTAAAGCCGCAAAAAAAGCAGGGTCGCAGTGGATTATTGTTGTTATACATATAGGTCCGTATACGGTTGCGGAGCATTCCTCTGACTCCAATGTGAAAGATACGCGCACAAAAATTGCCCCGCTCTTCAATGAGCTTGGCGTTGATCTTGTGCTGCAGGGACATGACCATGTATATGAGCGAAGCAAGCCCATTGTGAATGGAGCTGCCACTAAGAAAACCACGGTGACGGAACGCCTGGGGGACCGCACAATCGAATGCATGATTGACCCCAAGGGGCCTCTTTATCTGACGCCCGGTACTGCCGGAACAAAGCATTATTATCAGAATCCCAAACTGAGTCAGAGTTATCTGAGTTTATTTGATGTTGCAAAGGGTCCGTACAAGGGTGATCCAGACATGAAAAACCAGGAAACCTTTATGAGCATAACCATTGACGGAAATGTTCTCACGGCAACTGCATACCAAATATCAAAAACCAAAAACGATGGCCAGCCCTATATGATCGATCAATTCAAGATAAAGAAGGTGTAGCACAGTCGATGGAACATACAGAAAAATCGTAATGTAGGCTTGGAAAAAATAAATAAAAACAAGGGCAAACCTGCTAAAAGGCAGGGACGCAAAGCCGAGGGTCTAAGGTATTTTAAGATACTATGATAGTCTGGCTGCTAAAACTGTGCGAAGCCTGCCCTCATGTTGAGGACAGGCTTTTACGCTTTTTATCGAGCATTTCAGGCATCAGGATATCGGCTTTCGTTATACATCATGGCGAAAGGGGTAGTTTGTATGACTCAACCTTTTTATCTTTCTACGAGGTGTAAATAGAGACAGAGCAACTTGTACATACCCTCCTTTACCTCTACAATTTAATTATGCAAGGTTAAAAAAGTCAGCATTTTGCCGTGGGCATCGTGCTGACTTTTTTCTTTCGACAAGAAAATCTATACAGCGACTAAATATTCCAAATAATGGGGTGTTTTTCGCTGTTTTTTATATAGGCGAAGTTATTCCGCGCTGCCGCGCTCCTCCGCTTCTGACATTTTGATTCACCATCAAAATTTCAGAAAACGGAGGACAAGCCATATGGCAGAGAAAAAAGAATATCGAATTAAGGTGCAGGGGCAGCTCGTCCCTGTCAGCGAAGAAGTCTATTTGACCTATCACCGCATGAAGCGCCGCGAAACTTATCTGGAGGAAAGGGATACGACAAACGGCGTGTTTTATTACAGCGCCCTGGATACGGAGGGAACCAATGGTGAGGATGTAATTCCCGACCTTGTTTCTCCCCGTGTGGAGGATGCCGCAGTGGACAAGCTGTTGGCAGAAAAGCTCCACCAGTGCCTCTCACAGCTCACCAGAGACGAACAGGAGCTAATTTTTACTCTGTTTTTTCAGAATAAAAGTGAGCGTCAACTCGCTGCGGAAACCGGCATTCCACAGAAAACCATCAATGACCGGAGACACAGAATTCTGGTCAAACTAAAAAAACTTATGAAAATTTAAAAATAATTCCGCTCAACCCCCTCACGAAATCGGCTTAGTAGTGAGGGGGTTTTTCTATTCTCCCTCACAGCTCTTTGAAAATTTCATATCCGACGACCTGAATACTTTAGCTGACGGACCCCAAAAGGGAAAGCGACTCCGGAGGATGCGCCAAGACCACCTGTAGGCAGGCAGCAAGAAAAGTGAAATCACTCCCTTTTCTGTTCGCTCGTTTCTTTCTGCTCCTATCAAAGACGGCCAAATAAGGTGCAAAGCGGTACCCATCCGACCGGAAAACAGGCTGTGGCAGCCTGTCTCGCAATAATCCCGCCAGCCTATATTGATACTTCTGTCCAGTCACAGCCCCCCCTGACCGGGGGATCACGCAATGAGGGCAGCCGGCAGAGATCCTGGCGGGGGTGGAATTCCCATGATGCGGTGAAGCCAGCCGCAGTTCAGGCCGTCGCCTTTGTTGTGCAAGGCATTGCTTTGCACAGTGCGCTTGGGGAGTAGTGTCGAATTAAGCGCCTTGATTACAGTAAAATGACTTAATGTCAGAAGCGATGGGGATCGCTCTGCCTTCACAGCGGAGCGGTCCCTATATTTGTGTCATTAAGAAAAAAGAGGATTTCACATCAAGGAGGTGCAAAGTTTTGGACACAATAAAGCAAGAGATCAGCCGCGGCGATATTTACTACGCCGATTTAAACCCCGTTGTGGGCTGTGAGCAAGGAGGCATCCGCCCCGTACTTGTCCTGCAAAACAATATCGGAAACCGCCACAGCCCCACCACCATCGTCTGTGCCATCACCGGCAGGCCGAAAAAGCCCTTGCCAACTCATACAGCTATTACCGGTGTGGGCAAATTGTCCAGGGAGTCCTTTGCACTTCTGGAGCAGATACGCACCATTGACCGGATCCGGCTTCGGGGCTTTATCGGCAGGCTGGACGAGCAGGAGATGGAAGAAATCAACCAGGCACTTTCTATCAGCGTCGGACTGAGTCCGGCGATTTTTTTATTTGGGAGGGAAACGCCATGACAAACACCCAGGTAACCGATAACCTCATGTTCGTTGCCGCCCTGCAGCAGCTCGTGCAGCTTGCGGCCGCCAAGGGCATGACGGAGTCGGAAATCGAAAAGGTCAAAAAGGACTTGGAACGCAGGCTGCGGCCCACCATTATCGCCCCTTGCTGACCCCCTGTCTTGTTTTCTGTTTGTTTTCAATGATTCAGTAGCTATGTGCAGGGAGGTGTGGTAGTGTATGTCGTTGAAAGGAGGGGAAAAAGATGTATAACCCCAATTTAGCATCGGCGGAACCGCCGAAAATCACTGTCATATCAGCAAAATCGCAAGAGATGGCAAAGCTCCGTGTGGCGGCATACGCCCGTGTGAGCAGCGACTCGGAAGACCAGCAGAACTCCTATATCGCACAGGTGGATTACTACACCAAAAACATTGCCACTCATGAGGGCTGGGAGCTGGCGGACATCTACGCTGACGAAGGAATCACCGGCCTTGTGGCAAGCAAACGGGACGATTTCAACCGCATGATACAGGACTGTCGGGACGGAAAAATCGACCGCGTCCTCGTTAAATCCATATCCCGCTTTGCGAGGAACACCAAGGAGTATATCCAGTATGTGAGGGAGCTCCTCCGGCTGGGCGTCTCCATCCACTTTGAGAAAGAAAACATTGATACCGGCAAGATGACCTCGGAGCAGATCGCCACCATCTACGGCGCCTTCTCGCAGATGGAATCCCAAAACCACTCGAACAATATGCGGATCAGCGTCCGCATCCGAATGGAAAAGGGCGATTACGTTTCACCGACAACCCCCTACGGCTATAAGCTGGAGGAACGCACCCTGGTAATCATCCCTGAGCAGGCCGAGGTGGTGCGCCGCATTTTCACCGCCTATCTGAGCGGTCAGGGCAAGGAAGATATCGCAAACGAGCTGAACCGGCTGGGCATCCCACGCACAAAAGACCGAAAGATGTGGTATTCAACCACGATAGGGTATATCCTGACCAACATCTCTTACACCGGGGATATGGTCTGGCAAAAGAGCTTCGCTACCAACGACATCCCCTTCCGGCAGGTGCGGAATAAAGGAGAGAGGCCCAAATACTTCGTGGAGAACTGCCATGAGCCGATTGTCTCCAAGGATGAATTCCAGCGGGTGCAGGCACTTCTGGAAACCCGTAGGTTGCAGATAGCGGGCACGGTTTCCTCCGCACTGCTGAAAAAGAAACTCCACTGCGGAAACTGCGGTACCCTGTTCCGAAGAAAAATCGTCAATGAAAAGGTCTACTGGGCTTGCCGGAGACATGACAGCCATAAAGACCTTTGCCCGATTTCTCAGGTACCGGAGGAACAGATTATCACGGCAATCCTCCGAATGTACCACAAGCTGAAACGGCACCGTGAGCAAATCCTGTCACCGCTCCTAAGACAGCTCACCGAGCTGAGAGAAAAGGAACTCCGTTCCAATCGAAAGATTAACGACATAGATAAGGAAATAGCACAGTTAACCGAGCAGAATCTCGTTCTTGTTCGACTCAAGTCGAAGGGATACGTAGATTCTGCTCTTTATTTATCCCAAACCGGCGATATTGACTTCAAGCTGCGGGAACTGCGCCGCCTGCGCCGCCGCATCATGGAAACCACCGGCGAGGATGGGCAGATCAAGGCCACGGAAACAATGCTGGATTATCTGGAGTCCAGCCCTGAGCACTTAGGGGAGCTCACTGAGGAATTGTTTGAAACGCTGGTGGAGAACATCACCATCTCCTCGGAAACCGAGATGAACCTCACCCTATACAACGGGCTCACCCTGAAGGAAACCATAGAAAGGACGGTGCGGTAGCATGACATGGCAGAGAAAAATCCCCTTCGGCTATATGATGAGAAACGGTGAAATCCTGTGCTGCCCCACGGAGTCGGCAGCCGTCAAAGAGATTTTCAGGCTTTACTCCGAGGGGATGGCCTACAGCAAGATTGCCGATGAGATGATGCTCCGGGGCATCGCCTATCACAAGCACACCGACCAGTGGAATAAGCACATGGTCAAGCGCATCCTCGAAAATGAACGCTACCTCGGAGAAAAAGAATACCCGCCGATCATCGAATCGGAAACCTTTATGCGTGTCCAGCTTATCAGGGGAGATAAAAATACCTACACCCCATGCCCGGAGTACATCAAGCCTATCCGTGAAAAGGCGGTCTGCGGTGTGTGCGGCGGGAAGATGGCCAGGGACACAAGAGCATCCAACAAGGTTCGCTGGTACTGCCAGACGGAAGGATGTGCCAACCGCCGCTACATAGAAGACGAGGACACCCACACCGCCCTGACAGGACGGCTGAACGCACTGGCTCAGAAACCCGACCTCTTTGTCTGGCCCCTCCCACAGCAGGCTGGAGAGATGACGCTGGAGGCAGCCCGTATCCAGAATGAGGTGATCCGAGAGCTGAACAAAGCGGAGCCGGGTGTAGAATACACCAAAATGCTGATACTGGCCTGCGCCGCCGAAAAATACAGCGGACTGCCCGATTATACTCCTTATCACCAAATGCAGATACTGCGGGAGAGAATCACAGAGCGCCCGATGGACGATGAGCTCCGCAATGAAATCCTCCAAACCGCCGTACAGGAAATCCAGTTTACAGGCGGCGGCTTGGAGCTGCGGCTCATCAACGGAGAAACCCTTGAAGCGAATGGAAAGGAGATTGGACGATGCCTGCGACAGCAACAAGGAAAGTAACGCTTATCCCTGCCGATCCGATATACGCCCAAAAGGATATCCGCAAAAAAGCCCTGCGTGTGGCGCCTTACTGCCGGGTTTCCACCAACTCCGAGGAACAGCTCGACAGCTATCAGGCGCAGATTGAATACTACACGGAAAGAATCGCCGTCCAGCCCGAATGGACCATGGTGGATATGTTCGCGGACGAGGGCAAAACCGCCACCTCCACCAAAAAGCGCAAGGATTTCCTGCGGATGATCAAAGCCTGTGAAAAAGGCAAGGTGGATCTGGTCATCACCAAATCGGTATCCCGGTTCTGCCGGAATACGCTGGACGGCCTCGACTATGTCCGCAAGCTCAAGCGAATGGGCGTTGGGGTTTTCTTTGAAAAGGAGAATGTCAACACCCTCTACATGGACAATGAGATGATCCTCACTTTCATGATGAGCCAGGCTCAAGCCGAGAGCGAATCCATGAGCGGCAATATCCGCTGGGGTCACCGCAAGAACTTCAAGGACGGCAAGGTCTACTACCACTATGCGGGATTCCTCGGCTACCGCAAGGGCGAGGACGATCTGCCGGAAATTGACCCGGAGGAAGCGGAAATCGTCCGCAGGGTTTTCTCCCGATATCTGGTCGGGCACAGCGTCGCTAAAATCATCGCTGACCTTGAGGCGGACGGCATCAAAACGGTGCGGGGCAAGGAGAAATGGAATGACGGCGTCATCCGCGGCATGCTTAAAAACGAAAAATACATCGGGGACGCCCTGCTACAAAAAACCTTCATCGCTGACCTCTTCACCCGCCAGTCAAAGAAGAACAACGGAGAGCTTCCCCAATATTATGTCGAGAACTGCCATCCCGCCATCATCGACAAGCTGACCTTCCAGCGGGTGCAGGAGGAAATGGCCCGCCGTTCCAGCCTGAGAAAGGTCAGCGCAAACGCTAAAACCGAGCTTGCCAAGTACAGCGGCAAGTATGTGCTGACCGAACTTTTATCCTGCGGGAACTGCGGAAGCCCCTACCGCCGTGTCACATGGACGAGGCCGGAGGGCAAGAAAATCGTCTGGCGGTGCATCAACCGGCTGGAGAACGGCAAAAAGTTCTGCAAGGATTCCCCTACGCTGGAAGAAGGGCGAATCCACACCGCCGTGGTCTCTGCCATGAACGAAATGTTCAGCCTGAAAACCATGAAATCTCTGCTGCAGGACAGCATCCTGTCCGCCCTTTCAGGGAACAGCGGAGAAACAAGCATCGCAGCCATCGACAGCAGACTGTCGGAGCTGCGGGCACGGCAATATGAGCTCCTCCAATTCGCAGCGTCTGTGGGCGCAAACTCCACCCAATACGATGAGGACTTGAATGAAGTCAGCATGGAGTTTTCCGCACTGGTATCAAAACGCAACGAGCTGGAAAAAAACCAGCAGGGCATCGCACAGGCAGATAAACGAGCCGAGCAGATCGCCGCTGAGCTGGACAAAGTGGACACTGGAATCACCTGCTTTGACGAGCTGACGGTGCGGCAGCTCATCGGCGCCATCAAAGTGCTGGGTGAAGATAAACTGCTTATCCGTTTCAAGGATGGAACGGAAATCGAGCAGATCATGTAACGGAGGAACCGACCATGATTTATATTACAGGAGACACCCACGGTAATTTCCGCAGATTTGAAAAGGAATACTTTCCCGCAGGGTAGAGCCTGTGCCGGGATGACTATATTATTGTCTGCGGCGATTTTGGGATATGGGATGAAACACCCCAATCGAACCGGGATCTGGACTGGCTGAACAATCAGCCGTTCACCACGCTGTTTATAGACGGCAACCACGAAAACTTTGACCTGCTGAACCGTTTTCCGACCATGAAATGGAAGGGCGGCGATGTCTATCAGGTGCGGGAGCATATCCTGCACTTGATGCGCGGGCAGGTCTTTGAGATCGGCGGGATGACCTTTTTTACAATGGGCGGCGCTGTCTCCCACGATATCAGCGCAGGCATACTAAAGACGGACGATCCCGACTTCCTGTATCGCAAGCAGGTACTGGACAGACACAAAGCGCTGTACCGTATCAACCATATTTCATGGTGGAAAGAGGAACTGCCCTGCGATGAGGAATACGAAACGGCCCTGAAGAATCTGGAGAACGCCGGCTGGCATGTGGACTGCATCCTGACCCACTGCGGTCCCGACAGCATTGCGGCACAGGTATGCCATCCCTACAAGCCGGACCGTCTGACCGGCTTCTTGGAAACGGTCAAACGCCGGTGCAGCTTCGACTATTGGTTTTTCGGGCACCACCATGACAACCGCACTATTGAGGGACGATTCATTCTGCAATGGGAGCAGATGGTGGAAATACAATGAGGAAACATATGGAGGAAAAGAGTATGACGCCGAGAGAAGCGATTGCCAAGACTGAAAGCCTCTGGTACGAGGGGAAATCCCCACAGGAAATTGTGGAGTTTCAATTATATGAAGATCGGCTTTGCATGCCTCTGGAGCTTTATCAGGAAGCGGTGGAGAAAGTGCTGGGCCGACCCGTGTTCACCCATGAATACAAAGAGCCTGAAAAGCTGATAGCCGAATATGAGGCTATCAAGGCTGCGGACGGCAGCCAATCAAAACAGGGCCATGAGATGGCCTGATAGGAGGAATCGTGATGTTTATGGACCACAAGCAGGTACAACGTATCAAGGAGCAATACCCGCAGGGAACCCGCATCCGTTTGATTGGAATGGATGACCCCTATGCCCCCATTCTGCCCGGTACGGAGGGAACGGTGAATGTTGTGGATGACATTGGAACGCTTCACTGTACATTTGACAATGGGCGCACTCTCGGCGTCATTCCAGGCGAGGACAGCTTTTCCGTGATCTCGCGCCCGGAACAAACCGAACTGCAGGAAAGTGAATCCGAGCAGTTCGGCATGAAAATGGAATGAGGGTGAAATAGAATGGAAGAAAAAGATTTGCGGGCGGTCTATATAGACCGCCTGAACGCTATGCTTCCGACAGTGGAGTTCGCAAAGCTGGACCACTCCTGCAATTCGGATGATTTCAGCTATGCCAAAGAGATACTGAAACGGATGCATGACCTTTGCATTGACGTATACGGCACGGAATATTTCGACGACTACACCTATGAAATCGTTGATCTTCCCGCTGTCATTCGAGGCCGCAGCACCGGCCATATCGGGTTGGGCATCGTAACCCTTGATCTGGAGTCCTCCGGCGAGCATTGGGGAACCTTCTTTTTGACGCCCAAGGGCGTCATTGAACAAGGAGGCGAACATATCTCGGCCGCAGAGTCCAAGTACCTGTCAACCGTATATATTCCTTACGAATACTGGTACACCGTCCCTGTCGAGGGGGATATTCATGTGGATTTCGACAATGTCCCGTGGAGGGTGCAGGATCTTCTGAACCATTGCTCTCCGGAACAGCCGGAAATGGAAAAGGACGGCCAGCAGGCGGATGATCCCAATTCAAATCAGCAAAACGGTCCGGCTATGAATTAGTCCCGCATTACTCCCACTTATAACTTTTCAAACTACAGGAAACGAATGGAGGAACGATATGAAGCATATTACAACAGACGAACTCCGTACCATGACAGACCGTGAGGGGCTTGTTATCCAGGGCTGTGGCGGTGACCTCTCGGAATGGGTAAAGGGCATCAATGAACTGCTGACTCAGGAGGGCATCCTGCAAAACGGCGATACGTTCAAAGATGTTTCCGTCTTTGAGCATAACGGCTGTACCAATCTGCTGTTGTCAATGGAAAATATGGATCTGGACATAGGAAAGCTCGCCATGTGGCGGCTGCAGAGCCATGCAACCTTTGGCGGCACCTGGCTGAGTGATTATCTCCCCAACCGGCTGGGTGTCGATATGAACGGGCCGCCTGTTCAAAAGGAAAAACCCGATTGCGCCCTCATCGGGCAGGACGGCAATATTTTCAATCTGATGGGCATCGCCACCCGAACATTGAAGGAAAACGGACTTGGGGATCAGGCAAAAGAAATGCGGGAGCGGATCACCGCCAGCGGCAGCTATGACAACGCGCTTTGCATCATCGGAGAATATGTCAACATCACCTTTGTCGAAGATGCCCAGGAGCAGGACTGCGGCTTTGAAATGGAGCAAAGCTACTGATACCTTCTTAAAATATCACCGGCAGAGCTGATTCTGCCGGGTACATAAAAACAGGCTTACAACGAGCCGGAAAGGAGAAGCCCATGAAATCACTGAAAAATGATAGTCCCCTCTATATGGAACAGATCGCATCTGCCATAATCGCTTGCTACGAAAGCTATGACAAGCCATCCAACCAATCTCTGATGGAGCTTTATACCCTGATCGGCCGATGCATCTGCCGCCAGGGGGAAAAAGCCTTTGTCGCTCACTTGGCCGAAACCCTCGCCATCCGGTTCCCATTGCTGAAAGGCTTCTCCCTTCGCAATCTCCGCAGGATGCGTGACTTTTACCGCACCTACGCAAACGAACCGGCTCTCATGGAAAAAGCGCAGTCTCTGAGCTGGACGCAAAACGCCGTTATACTGGAGTGCTGCGAAAGCGATGAGCAGCGCTCTTTTTATATTGACCTTGCGGCAGCACAGAATCTTTCCAAGCTGGCCCTCATGAAAGCCATTCAGGAAAATGCCTTTGATATTTTATATAATGAAGAAAGTCCTGCTGAAAACACTGAACCCGATATTACCCCTGTAAGCGATATATCGTCCAATACGGGCGTAGACACTACAGCAACCGTTGAAACGGCGTGTGCGCCGTTTGTGCCAGCGTGTGAACCGCTCCGCCAAGGAGTTGATATGCCCAGCAGAACGGGCAGCTTATCTACCGCGGTCTCCCCATGGAGAGGGTGCAACCGGCAGGCTAAACGCAAAGCAGATGACGATCCGCCTCCGCTCAGTTTCATCAATCACCATTCACCTGATCCTTCACCTCGTGTATTGTGGTTTGAGAAGCTGAAACCACCGCAAAACTTTCCGCCCGGTATGCGACCTCGAATGGAAAATCTCTGGGAGCTTTTTATAAGCGCAATAAAACAAAACACCCCCGCCGAATTGACGAGGGCAGTTTTGCGCCGGAACAACTTGTGTCTTTGCACATTATTATAATCCGCAGAGCCAGGATCGAGGCTCACCGAATACAAAGCGCCTCTCTGCATTCGACACCACAAGCATATATAGTTTGCAAAAAAATGTCAACAGGTTCTCCTTCGGCATAACTGCTGAACAACTACCAATAATTTTGGATAAGGCCGTGAGTTGCTTATATTAGATTTTCCTGATATAATATTAAAAGTCTTTATTAGGGTCTACAGTTTTATCCTCAGAGGTAAAACTGCTGCTTGATTTTTTAACGGATCGCCATTTTTTACGGGGGGTTCGAGAAATTTTTTTTCCACGGTTTTCACAAGTTGAAAGAGAAGGATTACAAGATTCTACGAATTGTGTAATCTTTCTTTTTTGTTATTTGGTCACAAAGCTGAATTTTCCTGCGGGAATTTAGGAAAAAAGCTCGTGGACGTAAGATCCACAAGCTTTTTTCGCTTTCTGTTCCAGAAGTGGTACTATTTCTAACAGAATTATTACTGAAGAGGTACCGTAAATGTTATAGTATTACTGGGAGCAGATTCATTATAATTAGTATCCATTGCGATAACTGTCAATATGTAGGTTTGGCCTGGAACAAGACTCACTATGGCAGATGTAGTAGTTGAAGAAACTACCTGCCCATACTCAGAGAGAACCTTGTATCTCTTGAGCTCGAGATTATCCTGAGATGCATCCCATGCAAGTTCTACCGAATTTGAAGTTAAATTGCTGTATCTAAAGTTCTGAGGAGCAGTTGGAGGAGTATAATCAAGGTTTAAGATAAACGGCTCGCTTGGGTCGGAGGACATATTTCCCGATGTTGCGACTACGTAGAAGGAGTATATACAATCAGTAAATAGGTTAGCTCCGCAAAAGGTGTCTGTGTAGTAGCCTAAATCTAATATTCTAGTACCTGAAGGTGTTTTCATATCTCCGTACACATGGTATTGCTCTGCACCTTCAACAGGATCCCAAGCCAAATACATATATAAATTGTTTTGGTCATAAAAGCAGCCCGTTCCAAGTGTTGGAGTTGCAAGCTTTGTGGTGACGGATAAAACATTACTTGATGTTGAGGTATTGTTTACATCAAATGCTCTTACGGAAAAATTGTATGATGAACCCAGACTAAGGCCTGTTACTTTAAATGTATTTGAAGTTGACGTGCCTATTAGTGTTGTACCATTGTATATATTGTATCCATCTACTTTGATATTATCAGTTGAGTGATCCCAGTGGAGTTCTACTGATAAAGCTTGCAAATTGCTATAAGTTAAGTTTTGAGGCGCAGTAGGCGGATTGTAATCTGTTGAAATTATCACAGGTATTGAAGGATCGGATGTAACATAGGTATCATTATTGCGCATAGCCTTTACATAAACATAGAATGTGCAATCTTCCGGCATATTTATATATGAAGAAGTAGTACTTAAATAACCTATATTTACACCATCATAAGAAGATGAACTTGTTTTAAAATCTGCAAGCAATTGATAATGTGTTGCTCCTTGAACCGGATCCCATGCCAACTGTACTTTTGACCCGTTCTTACCGATTACCCTCAGATTTTTAGGAGCTTCAAGTACAGGATCATATGTAAAGGTCATAATATTTCTGACAGGTCCGATGTTTACTATATTTAACTTTGACCTTGTACCATCCAGCATTTTCGAATTCACTTCCGTTTCGGACGTAAAACTGTCTATATAGCCACTGTGGAATAGGTCACCATAATCTCCAGTGTTTACAGCGTTTTCCAGATCGTAATTTCCGTCAGCTTGCTCAACCGATGCATTACAAGAAATGTAAGTGCCGTATTCATTAAATTTATTTAAAGCACTAATATGATCAAAATGCCATATAAGAAGACCTTCATCTGGTGCATCTTTTCTTCTTCCAGTTTTCTTCATACTCTCTATCATAAAGAATTCAGTAGGATCATTTGTCTGATATAAGTATGAATCATTAGAGTTTGCAATCACACTTAATTGAGTAGTAGATCTATAGTCATTAAGTATAACTGCGTTACCCCAACCGACATAGCTTCTGAATAATGGATTTGGCATGGGCGGATTAGCACCTCCACTATATGACATGAGATCATACTCTCCTACTCCGTTGGTTGTTTCTGTATGATCGTATGTATCACACCAACCACAAAGCATATGTCCGTTTTCATGTACAGTAGTTCCTATATGAAAAGGATCACATATATCAGTTATTTGAAATCTGTTAAACTTAACTCCACTGTATGTTGAACCGGCTATGTTCCTCGCGCTAGGCCATAATCCTTTACACCAGCCACTTTGACAAAAACCCGAATAAAGGATATTCAAACATAAAACATTTCCTCTGGAGTCTAATGTCAAGTCTGAGAAATCATAACCTAAACTTTCGTAATAGCTCAATGCTTCATCGGCCAGTTTTGCTGGTCCAGCTAATGAGTTATTATTATCATAATATTCTCTAGGATTTTGGGCAGTATAATATCCTATTACCCTGTTTGTATAATTGACTTTACCTCCGGATATATCGTAAAAATAATCTCTAACCGAACCGTTATTGCCGTTCTCACAATAACCGACTTTATTCATTGCATCGTTTATTGTATCCACCGAAATAGTATGATCACCACCGCTTCCATCCGCTTTTGGAAAGTCAACCAATATTGTTAATCCCTTAATATCTCCTTGAATAAAGTTTCCACTGTTAAAAATTGTTTCAACGGAATCATTTTGACCTCCCATAAGATTTCTTTCATATGCATATCCGGTGTCATAATTGGCTTGGCTGAAACCTTGAATAATTGATGAGGTATTGGATTCATTCAGTGCATTTTTTAATGGTTCCTCAATATTATTCTCTTGCTTTGCTTTTTTAACTTTTGCTTCGATAGCACGGGGGGTTAATTCTATACCCTTTGGTATTTTGGAAATTTCAGTTTTCTTATCAACAAGTTCTCCTTTATAAGGTATGCCCGTTGAAACGTAATCGGATGAATCATTATTTAATTTTGCATAGCAAATCCATCCGCTTTTTGAGTCAAGAGTGAGTGTGTACCCATCAATACTTTCGACTCTTTGAAAAAATTCATCCCCATAAATTTTTACCTTTACATATGAGCCGTCAGGCTGTCTCAAATTGTATTCATCTCCGTTAGACGGAGCTGCACTGGCGCACATTTGAAAAATAAATATGCTTAAAAAAACAACTGTACTGGCTAAAATGTGCTTTAACATTCTGTTCATGTGATAACCTCCTGTTAAGTTTAGTGTTTAATGTAAAAAAGGTGATTATAAACTTCTTCTAAATCGAGAAAACCTCCTTTCTATGATCTTTTTATACAAAAACCTGGCCAGTTTTTATATTTGAACTAATACATTCCATGAAAACATAATGCTCTGTTAGACTTAATTATGGAATTTATGGATTAAATTTTATATCATAATTTAGTACAAAACAATATTTATTTATGTCTATAAGCTAAGTTCATAAGCAATTAGTTTTTTTCCAAGGTTTCACATACGTATGCAAGTCTTAGTTTGAAAGAGCATACTGATTCAAGTCTAAAGCTTCTAAGGAAGCAATAAATGCTTTTAGGGAAAAGAAGTTTGATATGTTAATAAATTAAATGCTGATGTAATAGTAAAGCAACTTAGAAAGTTTGATAAGAAAAAATATATTGTACTTTTAACCGGATATGTGGAAAGTGTTCCGGGCATTAAATCATTTGAAGAGATGGGTATTCTGCGTATTCCGGAACATGCGGGTTCTTCCATAATTATGCGTTTACAAAAGAAAAAAGCAGATGTTCACTATATTAAGAAGCAGGATGTTATAAAACACTTATCAGGTATAGTGTTCTTTTGAAACGTTATATTCGATGTCAGTATATATAATTATTGCCAGATTAAATCAAGTTTATGTATAACACTTAACAAATCTGGCAATAATATATAATTCAGAGGTAATACAGAAATATATTCTGTAAGCCTTGTAAACCTGAAATTACTTGCTTAAGAAAGATTACATAAATTCCGATACACAGAATTATTATTTCAGATTTGCTGCATAGAAAATACTTAAAAAAAGCCATACAAAGGCTCAGGGCATGATTGATCTTGATAAAATGTGGGATGATGTTAAGGATTCTGGTATAAAATGCAGCAGGAATAGGGTTTATACAATTCAGAAGGCAAACGGACTTTGCAGTATAAGAAAACAGCCATTCAGATAAAGGGAGTCAGTATTGTAGCAACGACTATATAGAGGAATTAGAGAAATATGGAATGATAAGAAGTATGAGTAGAAAAGTTTCCTTAAAGCACAAAGTGGTGTTTATGTCGCGAAAGCCTCTTAACAATGAATAGAACGGCATGTTGGATTCTCAAGCTAGGCTTCAACCATACTACGAAGCGTTTAATTCTTGATAAGAATGTGTGGTGTTGGTAGATGCCAACTGCATGTCGTTAAAGGCTCGTTGTCAAGAGAACCGTGAAATAAATGCGGAAATTTTATAAGAAAGTAAAAAACTGAGGATAACGAAGATATTCTAACTCTGGAGTGCCTATTTTAACGAGAAAGGGTCATTCATGCCTGGTTCTTTTGTACTACTATTCATAAAGAGGGTCTTCTTTACTATAATCCTTGATAAGTTCAAATACAAACTGAACGCCATTACTCTGCAAAGTTAAAAAACCATCATTATTTATATAAATTTCGTAGTTAACAAGCATTTCACCAATTGCTATTCTTATTTTGTTTTCCTCATATTGGAGACCAAAACCGCCTTCATTTGTATATAAAATAATCACACCATTTTTATCAGCACTAATTTCTTTTGAAGCACTGAAATTTTCTATATGATATAGCTCCTCTTTTGAAATATTATTATGTAATTTCTTAAAAGATTTCAGTTTCCAGTTACCAAATAAATCGTAGTTCTGAAATGAGTATATTGATAGAGGACATTCTTCCTTAGTTAAATAGTATGTGAATGTTTGGCATTTCAATTCAAGTGTATTATTTGAAAATTTTATTTCGTATTTATTTTTTATAAAATTTGCGAGTATTTCAATGTGTTTTTCATCAACAAATTTATAGCAACATCTATTTTTTTCATCTGACGTAAATCGATTAATACTATGAACAAATAATGATTCCTCGTCTATTGAATAACTAAATAATCTTTTATCTTCACGAAATTGTATATAACCGTTTTTAGAGAAGTAATTTGATTGAAGTCGCTCAGAAGATATTTGCTTTGTTTCCAATCCTTTTACTTCATGCGTTTCAATTTCACTAACCTTCCAATACCCATATAATTCTGGTACACTAATATTATTTTCTTTAACGTCAACATTTGCTGCCTTGGGTTTCTCATGTGTGTTATCAATACTAGTTTTGATACTTGTATTATTATCAGTACCTTTGCTACAAGAAGTAAAAACATAAAGAAGTACCATAACTAGTAATAATCTGCTCATAGTTTTATAACTCATTAACATTTTTCCTCCCAATAATCTTAGTTATCGTTTTACATGCGTAAAATAACCTGTTCATTACTTCTCTCTATTCTTAACAGCAATAATTTAGTGCCAGTAACGAAACAAATTTCGTTTAATGCTTGTATACAGATTAAATTATACTTATTATTATAAATTAACATTATCCAAGATACCCTGTTTAAAGGTTTAAACCACTTTTACTTAATCAATTTTATCATATTTATCAACAAAGTTAAATTAAAGAGATCATATATTCTCCAAGTAAGCTATTGACCCATATTCGATTTGCCGGACACAGTTAAGTTAGTGTACAATATAACTGTGGAGTAAATGCGGATATTTATAAGAAAGTAAAAAACTGAGGATAACGAAGATATACTAACTCTGGAGTGTCCATTTTAACGAGAAAGGATCAAGAAGATTTTTCTATTCATTCCTGACAGTGGTAAAACTATTGAAGTGTTAAAGTTAAGGAAGAAAGGACATTGCAAATGTTTTATAAAATTCTTAAGAAGGCTGTATATGTTATACCTTTTATATTTATTGTATGTAGTTTAATTTTTTTCTTTGGGACGCCTTGGGGAAGGTATTCTAATTTAAAGAAAGCATATAAATACCTTGAAAATAAATATATTCAAAAAATTATAATACAAGATACATTTTATGATTTTAAATCCGGTGGATATTATTTTCTTGCATATCCAGAAGACAAAAATGATATTGTGTTTAGGGTTGTTCAAACAAATAAAGGAATGACTCACTTTATAGTTCCACAGACATCAGAAAAATTTGATTTTAAGGATAATTTGTTTAATGTATTATGGGAAAGAGAGATAAATGATGAGATTAGCGTACTTATCGAAGGTATTTATCCCTGCCCTGTTAGTGTTCAAACATGTGTTCAAAAAAACACTGTTTATAATGATTATATAGAAAATGTAGGATTCGATATGATACCTAAGTTTTTTGATGTAATCGATAAAGTAGGCTGGAATTATGTTGTCATAAGCTTTTATATAGAGAAGACTTTGGATAAATCCGACTTAGATGGTGAAGCCAAAAAAATATTTGAACTTCTTAATATTATTAAAGATAGTAGATATAAATTTGGACGTATTGATATAGGTTATGATTCTGATAAAAATAGTAAGAAAGAATATTTATTGGTTTATTATGACGAAATAGATAAAATAAAGGACAGTAATGATGTAAGAAAACTTCTAGAAGATAGATTTTTACAATGAATTATCCCAAATTATATTGATTCTATTTTTTATTATACTTAATAGGATATTCATAATCGCATTATTTTCGATCAACTAAGCTTAATTTAGGGAGGTAACTATGGGAAAAAATCAAGTTCAAATGTTAATATTAAAAAGATCTTTATATTAACTCTTACCTCATTTGTAATTTTATTTGTTGCTATACTTGTATATTACTGGATTTTTGATCCGTCATATATCAGTAGTAGGGAAAGAGCCGATAAATATAACGCATCAATGCTCCAAAAGGCAATAACTGCATACATGATAGATACAAATGATAGGGCTTTGACTTTTGGAGAAAATGATTTGGCTATTTCAGGGGTTGAAAGGGTTTTGCGTAAATTGCATGAAACCATAGAAATTAATGGTGTTAGCTATGAGCCGTATTTAAACCTTCCAGATGGGATGACGATTGAAGAACGTTGGAAGATACAGAACAATAGCAAATATAAGGGTTTTAAAATAACAATATATACAAAATCGGATTATAAAGTTGAGGTTGTTCCCTATGAATATGAAAATGTACTGATATTTACTGATTCTAAATTACATTAGCCATTTGAATCAGTAAATTGTGCTTGGATTTTCGATATAACTTTCATAATCTTTGTAATTAAGCAAAATTATGATTTCGCATCGTTTAAAGTACTGAAGTTTGACATTGACATCTATGCAAAAATATTAAATAATGAGAGAAGAGGCAAAAGATAGTTATTGTGTATTTGTTTTAAATGCAATCTTAAGATTATTAATAAAATCTTATCGATAAATATGAAATGTAAGGTGAAAAATATGAAAATAACAGTGATAAATGGTACAGAAATTAAAGGCTGTACTTATCATATAAAAGAGAGCTTTTTAGAGGCTCTACATGATGAGAGTGAAATCGCGGAATTTTACTTGCCGAAGGATTTACCTCATTTTTGTTGCGGCTGTAAAAATTGTTTTTTCAAAAGTGAACGGCTTTGCCCTCATGCAGAGTATGTTATGCCTATTTGGAACGCCATACTGGATTCTGATTTGCTTGTATTTGCTTCACCGGTATATGCATTAAGAACTACAGCACAGATGAAATCTTTACTCGACCATTTATGCGTTTATTGGATGGTACACAGACCTGATGACAGAATGTTCAGCAAAAAAGCTGTAATTTTAACAAATGCTATCGGAATATTTAATAGTGGAGCCCAAAAAGATATTGCAACCAGTCTGATGTGGATGGGTGTTTCTGATATTAAAAAGTTGGGAATCGGATTATTGGAAGGTGTTATCTGGAATGAGTTATCAGATAAACGACGCGATTTCATTATTGGAAAAACAAAGAAGCTGGCAAAAAGATATAAAAATACTAATAGAGCGCGTAAGGGGATAAGAGTCAGCTTGCTTTTTACTATTACCAAAAAGATGCATCAGGTGCTTGCTAAAAAAGAGGAAACACTGTCGGCTGATAATCAGTATTGGGTTGATAAGGGTTGGGTAAAGCGTTAAATTCCAATTTATAGTTCAGATAGTGAAAATAAAACCAACTACATTCTATATGCTTTTCGGTTATAAAACTTTAATCCCATGAGATTCTGATCCAATAATAAGTTCAATCAATAATATAGGCAATAGTTAAAATGTGTCTATAATATGACAGGCAGTTGTCATGTTATGAGTGATATACAATTTTTATTAAGCATCAAAAGAGGGCATATGAAAATGGATTGCGAATTATTACAATTAAATTCGAAAATGGAGGATTCTTATGATGGAAAAGAAAATTGACTATAAGAAGGATTTTAAAGATTTATACCTTCCAAAGAACAGCCCATGTATTATTGAAGTACCGCCAATGAAGTTTGTGATGATTGACGGCGAAGGAGATCCGAATGGTGAGGAGTTTGCCTTGGCTACTGCTGCACTTTATAGCATCAGTTATTCGGTAAAGATGTCTTATAAAAGCAAGGAAATTCCGGAAGGATTTTATGATTATACTGTTTTTCCACTTGAGGGTGTGTGGGATTTGGTCGATAAAACTAAGCCAATAACTGACAAAAGCAATTATGCATACACAATAATGATTCGTCAGCCGGAGTTTTTATCAGATAAATTGTTTGAACGGTTTATTACTGAAACAAAAGCAAAAAAGCCCAATAATTATCTTGATAAAATTAAGTATGGCACCATAACCGAGGGATTGTGCTGTCAGATGCTTCATTTAGGGAGCTATGATGATGAACCCGCTAGTTTTGAAAGGATGAAACAGTTCTGTAAAGATAACGGATATGCGAGAAGCTCCCTCAAGCACCGGGAAATATATATTTCAGACCCTCGAAAGACCGAAGTTGGCAAGATGAAAACAGTTTTGAGGTTTAATGTAAGGCGGACTTAGAAGGATACTGAGTAAAATATTAGCAGGATTATAGATATTGTATTATTCCTTTCCGTAAAACCGTTTTACTGTATTTGCAATAGACGGTTTGAATACGGTATTGTGATCGTAATCCTGAATTATTTCATATTCAATTTCAAGACCATTGTACTTGCGGTTTTCAAGCAGCTTCATTAAATTCGAAACAGGCTTTATGAAGCCTGCCTCCTCAAGGGAGCCTATGGTCATATATACATTGTAGTTTAGCTTTTTCGACCTGTTGTAGTACTGCTCCTCAAAAAATGCAATATTATTCCCTTTTGTAGAGCATTGCAAGGATGGACTGCCAATATAATAATTTGCAAATTTATTCTTTCCAAGGGTATCACTGTGAAACAGTGAATATAAACCCCAATATCCACCATAAGAATGCCCTGTCAATGTCATACGATGTGTATCTACAGAGTACTGATTACAAAGATATGGTAACAAATTCTCAACAAGAAACTGCAGATATAAATCCGGTTGTGTTACAAGATCGCGTTCACGGATGGTGAAGACATCGTAATTATTAGGATATCCTACGCTTACTAGAATAATATCTTCTATTTCTCCTTTTATCATTAATTGACGAAGCTCAGGGTGATCGCTCAAACGCCATATCCCATCAGTCATCAGCATTAATGGATAGCTTTTGGACGCATCATAATCAGGAGGAAGAGAAATATGAACCTTAAATGTATCTCCGATCTCCTCATCGTAAATTGTCAATTCCTCAATGTATTGGGCGGAATTTGGATCAAATTCTACTACCTCATTATAATACATATGGTCACCGGATAGTTTGCCTAATTTGATACTATCTTTTTCTAAATCTGTCATTTGTTTTGATTTTTCAACTATTTCAGCTTCTTTATTGCCATATTTCCAACCATTCAGACTGCACAGTCCACGAATTAAGGCTTCACACAAAATTGTGTTATAACCCTGTCCATCCAGCTCAAATTTTTGAGTATTCAGATCCTTATAATCAAGTGCCGCTACTGCTTCTATAAGTTCGCTGTTTTTTGGAAGACCTGTGGTTGTACAGTTATCACCTGAATTTATAAAACATACATTTGCTGATAACGGATTTTTTTCTGCCTGTAAATGATTCTCGGCTTCTGCTGCCAAATCATTACTTTGCAGGGGAGGGTTTACGATAAGATAATTACTGTAAGAATTCTTGGTCAGCAAATCGTATGCCGAATAATATCCGCCTTTGTCATAGCCGGCAATAGTTATATTATTTGTGTTTATCTTATAATTTTCACAAATCCATCCGAGCACATCGTTTGTCAGAAAGTCACCAAAATTTGACGGGTTGTCAAGGAAATCTCTTTTCTCTGCTTTGTTGAAAAAATTTTCGCTTGGATTGATCAATGTAGCAACCATTATATTGTGGCTATGGAGAGACATAAATTCATTCAAAGCCTGATATTCTGCATCATGCATTTGACTTCCCAATACAATCAAAAGAGAAAGCGGTTTTGATTTATCATAATCAGCAGGGACATTAATATCAAAAACATAGCTGTCATTGATTTGTTCATCATAGAACGTAACAGATGTTTTGTTTTTATTATTGTCAGTAGTCTTAATTGAAGAACGTTCCTTTTCGGTCATCAGATTGGAATATGTACGTATATTTTTGCTATCCTCTCCTATTGTACAGGAGCTGAGAGAAAATATCACACCTATAATAAGACAGATGGTTAGCATCAATTTAATCTTGTTCATTGTAGACCTCCCTATGGATTATTATTGCTTCTAATATAACTGCTTTTTGGGAATTCATCCTGTTTTTTTTTGCTGACATTTGTCCGTAAGAACTACTATTCCTGGTTGTTTTATGATTCATGTATGGGAATCCATAGTGCGTTTTCGTTATTCTTAGAGCCTTTCGGACAAACCTCAAGTGTGATATCATCCAATAAGCGGTATGCTGTAAAAGGCATAAATTCCGTATAGACCTGATACCACAGTTCCTGCATTGCCTTTGGCATTTCTCCTTTGCATTTAAATACCACCCATTTCTGTTCGGGCAATTCAATTAAGGAATAACCATCCGGTATGATTCCACCGGAATATTCGGCACCAATAGAATACCTTAGCTCGCTTCCGTCGGACATACAATTACCACTGTCACGCAAGCCAAGAATTGCATAGGGAAAATTACTGGCGCATCTTGCCAACTCTAAAATTGTATCAAAAGAACTATCGGTGTAGCATTCTCTGCAAAATTTAGGGATTTCATGATTATTGTCTTCCAACGATGCAGTACTGAATTTCCGGGATTTAGCAAGAATTCGTATCTGTGGCTGAGCTATAATTTTATAATCCAGCAGAGTTCCGCCCTCTAACTTTAGCTTGATTTTCAGCCGGTTGAAGGACTTGAGACTTCCTCGATTCAGCCTGATACCCATAGGTGTAAAGCCATGAAATCTTGTAAAAGCTTTTGTAAAACTTTCCGGTGTTTCATATCCATATTTCAATGCAATATCAATGATTTTTTCGTTAGTCAAAATCAGTTCTTCACCTGCAAGAGATAAACGTCTGTTGCGAATGTATTCAGCCACCGTCAGTTCTGTGAGTATGCTGAATACTCGTTGGAAGTGATACTCTGAAGAATATGCATGTGCTGCTATATTTGCAATTGATAGCTTTGAAGGTTTACTTGTAAGATTTTCTTCTATATAGTCAATGGCATTTTGAATGCCTGTTATCCAATCCATATCTATCTCCTGATTATGCCCTATTAGCCTTCAAATATGTTGATGATTATATAAAAGATCCCATGGTTATGGAATTGTCCAAAAGCCACTAATACCAATGATGAGATGAACTTTTATGAATTTAAGTATAACAGATAAATCAAGCAATGAGAATATTATTTCTTCCAAAATTGATATATTCTTTTCAACATTTACGCGTATGTGACGAAGCGGAAGATAATAAATTTACGGCTTCAATGCTCGCTATTTTAGACCTTTGAAGAAAATACTTAACAAAACCCCTGTAACCAGTCAGGAAATTGCAAATCAAATTATGGGAACGTTCAGTAAATAACTTATACAAAGTATACGCATTTAATGAACGAAACTGTAAGCTAATGTCGATGTATGTTGTATTTTTGCAAATCAAAGTAGTATAATGGTAGAAAGAATTAAGATTAGCATACAATGGAAGTATATCCTCAATTAAGTAAGTTAAGGGTAGAAAGTGGTGGTTTAAATACTGGCTAAATAACAGTTAGAGGTATATGCATAAGATGAATTTAGTATAGTTAGGTTTAATAAAAATAAGTTTAAAAGAATAATTTAGCTAAATATAAGATTTGATAGGGGATAATGTAATGAGTCAGATTGGAAACGCACTAAGAATGCTTATTGTTCTTAAAAGCAGAGGTAAAACTAAAGTAAAAAATCTTGCAAAAATTCTGGAAGTTGATGAACGTACAGTAAGAAGATACAAGGATGATTTATTGCAAGCTGGCATATATGTAAGTTCTATTAGTGGCAAATATGGTGGATATTATGTTGAAAGTGATGATTACCTATTGTCATTAAATATAACAAGTGAAGAATTTACTTCTTTATTAATTGCACAAAAACAACTTTCTGACACTAATCATCCCGTGTCAAATGATTATAATGCTTTTCTGGAAAAAATAAAAATTATCTACCAAGAGACTCCTGAAAACATATTTAATACTGATAATTATATGGTTAAAAGCATCAAAGGAAATATAAAGTTTATGGAGGAACGAAAAAAGCTTATAGATATACATGCAGCAATAATTTCTATGAATAAGATAAAGATGGAGTATATATCTTTAAATTCAGGATTATCTGATAGGATTATACATCCATATGCTATTTATCAATATAAAGGTGACATGTACTTTGCTGCATATTGTGAACTGAGGGGAAAGATTATTGATTTCAAATCAAGCAGAATAAAAACTTATAAAATTCTTGAGGATAGATTTGAAATAGATACTGGATTTAAGTTGGATCAGTTTATGAAAAACTGTATTGGTATTTATAAGGATGAAGAATACAAAGTAAAGCTTAAAATTGACTTTCCCATGTCTCAGATTGTAAAGGAAAAAATATGGGTTGATGAGCAGAAAATAACTGAATTTGAGGATAGAACAATTATTTTTGAAGCAAAAATGAAAGGGTTTACTGAGATAAAAAGCTGGATTCTTGGTATGGGAAGCCATGTAGTTGTAATTGAGCCAGATGAATTGAGAATGGAAGTTATGGATGAAATAACTAAAATTAAAAATAGTTATAAAAGTTTTATTCCTGACAATATATGACCTGGTTTTCATATATAATTTAATAAGGAAAGTGAAATTAATTGAGTATTTCCATATAATGGTGCATGAGCTGACTGTAACAGTTTGTTTTACAGATGATTAAAACTAAATTTCGATATCTTAGGAGTTGGTTAACGAATACTAACATGGTTGAAATATATGTGTTGTATTAATGGTTAATAATGTGACTAGAACTTATATTTCTAAAATTTGTAGTTTTGTTTACATTAAAATTGATTAAGGATAACAAAAAATATATGGTAATGGAGGTATGGAGATTGGTTACAAAGAATTATTTTGTCAAATTTGAAGTTCAAGGAAAAGCAGCGATGTTTACAAGACCAGATACAGGTTCAACTCCTGTATCATATCCAGTTCCAACATACTCAGCGGCAAAAGGCATGTTTGAATCTGTAGCTAGAATAAAGTCTGCATTTATTAGACCGATTAAAGTGGAGATCTGTTCACCAATTATCTATCAAAGATATTTTAGCAATTATAGAGGTCCACTTAAAAAGCAGAATACTCCAAACTTTCAGCTAGCTGCAACAGTATTATCGGATGTGTGTTATAAAATTTATGGAGTAGTAGAAGAATTGAAGCCTTCCCCTAATAGAAATAACCATCTTCATGCATTACAAGAGATATTTGAACGGAGATTAGATCAGGGCAGATTTTTTTATACTCCTTGCCTGGGATGGAAAGATTTTGCTCCTTGTTATTTTGGGAAAGTAAGGGATTCAACTCAAGTTGATAAATCAATAAATATTGAAATTCCTTCGATGCTATATACAATGTTTGATAAACAAGGTCATGGCAAAATTAATCCTTTGTTTAAACAAAATGTTAAAATTAATGAAGGAGTATTGGTTTATGATTAATGAATTGTATACAATGGTACAAGCGATGAAGCAAAACAATGTTCTACAGGGTACTACTCATCCAGATATAAAGGAACCTGCTAATTTCCCGGGTATATATATTGAAATAAGTGAAGAAAAGGAACCATGTAATATTGAGTATTTGAATAAAGATGAATTTGTTTCATTGTGGAAGCACGCCAAAAGTAACCATAACAATTTCCCGATCATACGTGTACAGAGACCTTTTTTAAATCATAATTTAACTAAAGATTTTGATGACCTCTGGAAAAAATCAAGGGAAAGAAGTCAAAAGTTACAGTTATTGTTTAAAATGAATTTTGAAGACTACAATGATAGTAGTAATGATATTATTATAAAAAGATGGTCTATAGATAAGTTGATACCTGTTTGTGAAAAAAGCGTTGAACTAAAACCTTTATATGAACTAATAGATAGATTCCCAAAGGATGTGAAAGAGCAAAGACTTTTTTACCTTAAGTTGTTGGCATTAATAAAGGAACGATTAAGTACCTATGATAGTGGCATGCTTGATTTAATAAAAGATATACTTATCGGAAGTTATGATAGAAGTAAAAATAGATTTTGCTCTAAAACTCAAATAGCTTTTGATATCTATGATTCGCAAAATTATAAATATAAAATAAAGGATAAAAGGCTGAAAGATATCTTGATAAAAGAACTAAATAATAAGGAAATGAGTGAGAATATTAAGTTTGAGTTGGGGGTGTGTCAGTTAACAGGTGAAAAACAGCTTATTGAGGAGGACAAGTTTCCGGAGCCGAAATTGAGGGTTATAGGTAAGTCGTATTTGTATTCAAACAATAAGGATATACCATGCTTGGAAAGATATGGTTTGAAATCATTAATGGCTTATAAAGTTGGGAAAAACACCATTAGAGACCTGAATGATGCTATTAGCTTTCTAACAGTAGGAGAAAGGCAATTCAAAACTTGGGTTCAGGTACCCAGTAGTAGTGATAAAAAGCAGAATTTATTAATAGCATATGTGGAAAACAAGCCGGAGTTGGAGGACGATTTGGCAAGAATGCTTGGAGATTCTCCAGACTACGAGCAAGAAGTAGTTAACTTCGAAAAGCTGACAGAACAGGTGTGTTCCAGTTTAATGAAGGATATAGAAAAGAATAGTGAATCCAAAATCAGTACAATTGTTTTTAGTGAAGTTGATCCTGGAAGAAAACAGATAATTTTGTTTAAGACATTTACTGAAAAAGATATTATACTTGGTACTACTAAATGGAAGCAGGCTTTTCATAATAGCCCAAAAGTTGAGTTTAAGATAAAAGAGAACCAAGAAGAAGTTGTTATAAAACCTTATTGTCCTTACCCTGGAGAAATATTAACGTTTTCAAAAAAACTTTGGAGAGTGAAAGTAAAGGATGGCAAAAAATATATTACTTATGATTTTATTCATGGAATTTCTATGAGAGAAATATATGAAATATTCATTCCATTAAGTGATGAAAATGAACCTTCACAAAAACTTCTATGCAGAATATTGGATCAAGTTGAAGATTTGATACTATTCGTTGGGCATTATACGAATAGAAAAGAATTACAGAAATTGAATAGTATTAAAGTTATTAAAAAAAACCTATACGAAGTTTGTCTTGCGGTAACTTTAATATCAATTTTATTGTTTAAACAAAATCACAGGAAGGAGGATTTTATGAATAGTATAGCTTTCAATATTGGAAGATTATTGATGTTATCAGATGTATTACATAGGGAATATTGCAAAAATGTAAGAAAAGACATTCCGCCTCAGTTAATAGGCAATTCTATAATGCATACAGCTGTTGAATTCCCAATTAGAGCACTAAACCTGTTAGAAGAAAGAATAATGATTTATAAAGCATGGGCAGACACAAATACAGAAATGGATGTTAAATATGCCAAATGGGCAGTAAATCAAATGGGTATAGTTTCAAAGATAATTAGTGAACAAGAAATTCCTGAAATGTTTAATGATGCTGAACGTGCACAGGTATTACTTGGGTATTTAGCTAAAATAGAAAAAAAAGAGGAGGAGTAAGTATATGTCAGATATTATTAATCGTGGAACTGGATTGTTAGTAATTGAAGTAATTAACTCAAATCCCAATGGTGATCCTGATCGTGAGAGTGACCCAAGACAAAGACATGATGGAAGGGGAGAAATATCTCCAGTATCATTTAAGAGGAAATTAAGGGATCTAGTTTTATTCAAGGAAGGACCTGCATGGAAGCAAGTGTGTGAAGTTTTAACTATTAATGAAAATGACTTTTACAAATATGATTTATTAGAAAAAAGGGAGATTAATAGGCAACTTGTTGCAGAGGAATTAAGGAATAATAAATTTTTAGAAAAATATTGGGATGCGAGATTATTTGGAAATACGTTTTTGGAAGAGGATATGTCTGATAAGATACAGACAGGGGTTGCACAATTTTCTTTAGCGGTATCTATATCACCAATTAGAATTGAACGATTGACAACCACCAAGGTTGCACCAGTCCAAGAAGAAAAAAGTAGGGGTATGGCACCATTAGGATATCGTATAGTTCAGCATGGAGTATATTGTATGCCTTTTTTTATTAATGCTACCGCTGCAGGTAAAACGCAATGCAGTAAAACAGACATTGATATTTTACTTAAGATGATTCCTTATGCTTACAGTCAAACGGCTTCTTATATCAGATCCCAGGTAAATATTAGACATGCATTTTATGTAGAGCATAATTCTTCGATTGGGAGATATAATGATTTCGAAATAATTGAAGAATTGACCCCAAAAAGAATTGGAGATTTAGAAAAACCATCAGATTCATGGAAAGATTATGATTCAGAAGGGTTAGAAAAGCAGATTATAGATTTGAATAAAAAACTGAATGGTAAAACTACGCAAGTTAGAGACTTAATGCGGGAGATATAGAAATATGAAGCCTTTAGCACATAGTGCATGTCCTAATAAAGGAATAAAAGCACAATCATATGAAGAACATATTATAGGAGTTTTGAATAGGACTAGAATGAATGTAGAGGAGATGTTGAAATATTGCACTTTAGATAGTAAAGTCAATTTAATAGATATTGTTGTATGGGCTGCATATTACCATGACCTTGGCAAACTGGACATAGAAAATCAAGAGGTCTTAAGTGGTATAAAAAAGGCCAGGCATTTACCTGTTAATCATGTAGATGCTGGAGTTGCTTGTCTGAAAGATATTGAAAAAAAATTAGAATCAGCTTTGCTAGTTTTGTCTCATCATAGGGGAATACCATCAATACCTGAGGAGCTGACCCGTCAGTATAAGTTTAGAGATCTTGAAATAATGGAAAGGACTAACGAAAACTTAAGTTATTATTTGGATATTCATAAAAAAGAAGTGAAAATTATACTAAATACAGTAAAACAATCTGCAGTTCCAGATGGCTTACTACGTAGGCTATGCCTTTCTTGTTTAGTTGATGCAGATTATGGAGATACAGGTCATTGCAAAAAACACATATACCAAACAAGATGGGGTGATAGATTGAAAAAGTTGGATGCATATGTTAAAAATGCATATGAAGAGAATGAGAAAAGCCCACGAAATGAACTCAGAAATAAGATTTATTATGCATGTAGGGATAGAAGTATTGAAAATTCAGTTTATTTTTGTGATAGTCCTGTTGGAACAGGTAAAACTACCGCAATAATGGCGCATATGCTTAAAGTAGCAATAAAAAGAGATTTAAGACATATTATTATTATTTTACCTTTTACCAATATAATAACTCAATCTGTTGAAACTTATAGAAAAGCTTTAGTTCTCGAAGGTGAAGATCCAGAAACAGTTGTTGCTGAACATGACCATCAAGCGGATTTTTCATCATTAGAAGCTAGGGAGCTTGCGACATTATGGAATGCACCAATTATAGTTACTACTGCTGTTCAGTTTTTTGAAACTCTTGCTAATAATAGACCATCTAATATAAGAAAATTGCATGAATTACCGGGGTCAGGAATATTTATTGATGAAAGTCATGCAGCAATGCCAACATGGTTATGGCCTCAAGCTTGGTTGTGGCTTGAGAAATTAATTATGAATTGGAATTGTCATTTGATTTTAGCATCTGGGACAAGTGTGAAGTTTTGGGAAATAGAAAACTTTATTAAGCATAAAATTCCAATACCAGAATTGCTTCCAAGAAAATTAAGGAACGAAGCTGAATTTTATGAGCAAAAGAGAGTGAATTTGAAACTGACTTCTAATGATATTGATAAAATCAGAACTTTTAGAGAATTGAATGACTTTATTGAATTTGTTATGAACAAGAAAGGTCCTAGAATAATAATTCTAAACACAATATATTCAACAGCTTATTTAGCAAAATACATGAGAGATAAGGGCTATGATGTTTTACATCTATCAACTGCACTAACACCGAAAGATAGGGTACCAATAATTGAGGAAGTTTACAGAAGACTAAAAAGAGACAAAATTACTAATGAACTCATATACAAGACGAATTGGACGCTTGTAGCTACAAGTTGTGCAGAAGCTGGTTTGAACTTTTCTTTTAGAAACGGTTTTGCAGAATTGCGTTCTGTTCAGAGTTTTTTACAGATTAATGGAAGAGTGAGTCGTGATGGAGAATATTGTGATTCAGAAATGTGGTGCTTTAATTTAGAAGATCCTAATATTAAGCAACATCCTGGATTTAAAATATCGCAAAAAGTATTTAAGCAAATAATTGAAGATGGTCTTATAAAAAAACTTACAATAACAGAGTTGGTTACAGAGACTATTAAGAGAGAGTTAAAAGAGGATTGCAATGATAAAGGTGATAGAATTCAAGTATATGAGAAAACTCACCAATATCCAAAAGTAGCAGAAGAATGCAAAATAATTAATACAGATACAAGACTTGTAGTAATAGGAAAAGAAATATTAGAGATGCTTGAAAACGGAAAGAAGATTAGTTCAAGTGACCTTATTAAAAATAGCGTCCAGATCTGGGCTGATCAGATATCAAAATTAGGTTTAGATCTTATTAAAGGCCATAGGGAAATTTATTGCTGGTTTAAAGATGGTTATGATCCAGAATTTTTAGGATATATGAAGTATTTATTGGAAACTGAAGGAAAAAAGAAATCAGATATGGAAGTAATAATAATATAATCCCATTGAAAGGCATTTATTATGAGAGGTTATGCTGAAGAGGAAATCCTCATGTTATCAGGTATACAACACTTTGCCTTCTGCAAACGCCAATGGGCTCTGATTCATATTGAACAACTATGGGCTGAGAACGTTCGTACTATTGAAGGACAATTCCTACATAAACGGTCAGATGATCCTTTTCAGGATGAGACGAGAAAAGGTCTACGAAACGTAAGAGCAATGCCTCTTGTATCCTATACTCTAGGATTAAGAGGCATAGCTGACGTTGTGGAGTTTACGCGAGTCGAATTGGAAACTGCATATACAACTACTCTCAAAGACCGCCAGGGTTTCTGGCTTGTCTGTCCAGTTGAGTTTAAAAGGGGTAAGCCTAAAAGTGATGATAGGGATGCAGTACAATTATGTGCTCAAGCGATTTGTCTTGAAGAAATGATGAGTGTAAAAATTGAATACGGTGATCTTTATTATGCACAAATACGACATAGACAAAGGATAGAGATAGACGAGCAATTAAGAAATAGGGTATATTACCTGTCAGAAAAAATGCATGAGATGTTCAGAGGCGGAAAAACACCTCCTGCTGAGGTAGGAAAACATTGCTCAATATGCTCTATGGTTGAAGTATGTAATCCAAGACTGACCAAGAAATACCGTTCGGTCAGCAACTACTTAAAGACAGCTCTTCTTGACGTTGAAAGTGAGGAGGGAAAATGAGAAGATTATTAAATACTCTATATGTAGTTACACCAGATTCTTATTTGGCTTGTGAAGGTGAAAATGTTCTTGTTAAGGCCAATGATGAAATTAAGTTTAGAATACCGATTCATAACCTTGAGGGAATTATAACATTTGGATATTCAGGAGCTAGTCCTGCCCTAATGAGACTTTGCTGTGAACGTGGAGTTGCGTTTTCATTTTTGAGCTCAAGTGGTTATTTTTTAGGAAGAGTAACAGGAAAATCACATGGAAATGTTTTGTTAAGAAGAACACAATATAGATGGGCTGACAATGAGGATATAACATTACGTTTATCCAAAAGGTTTCTGATAGCGAAAATATTGAATTCCAGAGTTTGCCTTCAAAGGGTTTTAAGAGATCATGGAGATAAAATTGAAACTGAAGAAATAACAGCAGTGGTAGGTACATTAAAGTATTTAGCAGAGGCTGTTGAAAGTGTTGGTAATATAGATATATTAAGAGGAATTGAAGGTGAAGCAGCCAGAGAATACTTTAAATGTTTTGACAGTATGATACTTTATCAAAAGGACGAGTTTTATTTTTATGAAAGGATTCGAAGACCTCCAACTGACAATGTAAATGCATTGCTTTCATTTTTATATACGATATTGTCGCATGATGTTGAAGCTGCATTAGAATCTGTGGGTTTAGATCCACAGGTTGGTTTTCTTCATACAGATAGACCGGGAAGAAGTAGCTTGGCTCTTGATATGATGGAAGAGTTTAGAGCTTATTTCGTTGATAGAATGGTACTGTCGTTGATTAACAGGAAACAGGTAAATGGAAAGGGATTTATACAAAAAGAATCCGGTGCGGTTGTTATGACTGATGATACAAAAAAGGCTGTTCTGGCAGAATGGCAAAACAAGAAAAAAGAGGAGATTAAACATCCTTATTTGGATGAAAAAATACCAATTGGTCTATTACCATATGCTCAAGCGTTGTTGATGGCAAGGCATATTAGAGGTGATTTGGATGATTACCCTCCGTTTTTCTGGAAGTAGGTGATGAATTATGATGGTACTTATTACATATGATGTTGATACAACTACAATTGCTGGAGAGAAAAGGTTAAGAAAAATTTCAAAGCTTTGCCGGGATTATGGGCAAAGGGTTCAAAAGTCTGTGTTTGAATGTTTAGTTGATCCTAATCAAATGGCTTTACTAAAAAATAAACTTTTGACTGTCATGGATAAAGATAGGGATAGTTTGAGATTTTATTATCTTGGAAGCAACTGGAAACCGAAGATTGAACATCTGGGAGCGAAACCTGGATACGACCCACAGGGAGTTTTGATTACATGATCCGCGATACTTATGTTGACATTAAACTTCAGGTGGGTTCGCGGATTAGTGTTTTAAATGATTAGAAGGTATTAAGCATGTTTTTTATTTGGATATATATGATATAATTATGAGGTTCGCGATAATAGTACTTGTAACTATTAATATATTGTGGTTGCATGCGTGAACTGTCACGCTCCTTGCGGGCGTGTGGATTGAAACGATAACCTCGCCACGTTTCATGATTATAGACGTTACGTCACGCTCCTTGCGGGCGTGTGGATTGAAACTATTCTGGGCGACTTATTCAATGACCTGTGCCCTGTCACGCTCCTTGCGGGCGTGTGGATTGAAACCAAGGCAGAATGGGCATTGAACAAAATCGCAGAAGTCACGCTCCTTGCGGGCGTGTGGATTGAAACAAGAAATCATCAACAGCAAAGTAAAAGAAATGGAAGGTCACGCTCCTTGCGGGCGTGTGGATTGAAACTATGTGAAGTTTGAAAAAAGCGATTATGGTTGGTACGTCACGCTCCTTGCGGGCGTGTGGATTGAAACGTCCAGAGCATATTTTTGTCAAGTCTGTTAATAGTCACGCTCCTTGCGGGCGTGTGGATTGAAACACAGTTATTGGGGATAATACTGGTGCCACTGTAGTAGGTCACGCTCCTTGGGG
>Ga0208826_1000041_pt1 | contig 157173 bp, 141 predicted proteins | sample AD_UKC115_MetaG_FD_184451 | JGI IMG/M metagenome (GOLD analysis project Ga0208826, IMG submission 184451) | Active sludge microbial communities of municipal wastewater-treating anaerobic digesters from Hong Kong - AD_UKC115_MetaG (SPAdes)... | ecosystem: Engineered > Bioreactor > Anaerobic >...
GGGCAGCAGAAGCGTCCCAGCGTAATGGTTCTCTTCAATCTTGGTCAGCTCGTAGCGGGTGATATTGCGATCCAGACCACTGAGCTCATCCAGCACCTCAATGGCTATCACAGTCTCGTCAGAATAACTACGGCGCAGTTCCGCATTGAATACTACAGGTACAAGTTCTGGCTCCTCAAGGCGCGCGGGCAAGGTTAAGGGTGTTTCTACTGGTTTTTCAGTTTTAGGAACAATGGAAAGGGCACATCCCGAGAGGAAACCTAAAACGGTAATGATGCATAGATAAGTGATAACTTGCCTAACCGTTTTCGGTTTCATAAACCGCCTCTACTGAGAAAGTGCTTTTTTTAATGCATCTAAATTGTCAACCAAACTGCCTAATACGCCGTTTATAAAACGGGGCGAACTATCGGTGCCAAAGGTTTTAGCCAGTTCGACCGCCTCATTGATGCCCACCTTGAGGGGAGTTTTACGGTAAATAGCTATCTCCCACAAGGCGATGCGTAAAATGTTACGATCGATAATCGCGACCTGATCCAAGGGCCATTCGGGGGCATGTTGCGCGATCAAACGATCTAAACGGTCTTTATTCTCATTGACACCTAAAGCAATTTCTTGCGCGAAATCATATTCTGCTGTGTCAAGCTCATTTTCTTCAGCCCGTTCCTGAAGTACCGTACCCAAAGGGTGGTCGGCGATATCCACCTCATATAAGGTTTGCAGGGCGGTGTATCGCGCTTTTGTGCGGGATTTCATAAAAAATTACGCTTCGAGGTCAACGTCCGTAACATGAACATTTACGTATGCAACATCCATACCAACCATTTCGGAAATTGCTCTGGTAACGCGCTGCTGAATGGTTTCGGCGACCACGCGGACGTTCTCCTCGCCATTGATGACGACGTAAACATCCACATAGATGGTCGAGTCTTTAACTACAATTTTTACACCTTCATCATCATGGCGTTCTGATTTGGCAACCGGGAAATATACAGGCGCCATGCGGCTGACACCAGGGGTTTCAAGCGTCGTCAGGCGCACGATGGTATTAAGCACGGAGGGAGCAATGGTGGTCTTGCCAGAAGTTGTTTCTTCCATTTTTCTCCTTAATTATGATTGTTCGCCAGCAGGCTCTGAGCCAGGTAAGCGCCCTGTCAGCCAGACAGTCATCAATGAAATCGCATCTGAGCTGGCGTCAATTTCAGTTTTTTGCTTTACCAGGTCTGCCAACTTTTCGAAGCTCAGATCTTCTGGCCAGCCAAGTGCAAAAGCATTTTCTGGATCGGAGTAGAGAGGCGCTTGATCGTTAGGTTCAAAACCCAACTCGGGAATAACCGATTGTAAATTCGCCTGTAGGTCCGAATTAATATCTGCCCAAGAGGAGAGGATCGCTTTTACGAAACGCGATTCTTTCTCGAAAGGGGATTCCATAGCACGCACTTGCAGTGCTTGTGGAGCTGCTAAAGGATTGCGAAATCCGCTAATTTTAACGAATTCTCTTATCGCTTGCGTGAGCTCCCGCTTATTTTCTGATGATAAGATGTCTTTCTCATTAAGCACAGTTGTGAGAATTTCTCTACGAAAATCCGGTAGTAGAAAGACGTTTAGTGAAATCATTGGCAATAAACTACTCATTTTAGCTCCTCAGCGTTGGCAAATCAGCACGCATGCCCAACTATCCTTTGAAAAAGCGTTGAAAGTAAACAATATTGGTTAATACTCTTCACTCTCGTCTTCTTCGTCTTCTTCTTCCTCGTCTTCGACCTCTTCTTCCCACTCCTCAGTTTCATCCTCCGGCGCTAGAGGTTCCCATTCATCCAGATCTTCATCTTCCCAGTTTTCTGCTCCAGCCTCCTCATCGGGGGTGTAAGTCTGGCAACCCGTATCAGGATTCAGTTCGATTGCAGCAGCGGTGCAATAGCGCTCGTCAAGGAACAAGCAATCTAAATAGTGACAGCGAATTTTTGGCATTCAAATTCTCCTTAAAAAAGCTAAAATCTCGGCTGGCATTTTACCTTAGGTTAAGCCAGCCGTAAAGCACATTCCCAATATTTTATCCTGGTTTGACGCGGATAGCCTCGATTACATTAGGGATATTCTCCAGGCGAGCAAGCAAACGGCTCAATTGGCTGATACCGCCAACCTCAATTTCCAGATTGATGACAACAATATTCTGCCGGCTGTTCATGGAAAGATCAATGAGATGCACCGGTTCACTGGAGATCACATTAGAAATATCAGCCATTAACCCTTGGCGGTCATAAGCCTTAATTTGAAGGGGCACGGGATAAGATTTTTCCTCCATACCCCAATCAACTTTGATCAGTCGCTCTTTATCTTTGACTCGCAAGACATTGGGACAATCAGAACGATGGATGGTAACACCTCTGCCACGCGTGATATAGCCAATGATTTCGTCGCCTGGCATAGGATTACAACAACGTGCCATGCTCGTGGCTAAACCTTTAAGTCCCATCACCGTGACTGTCGCACCTGGCCGAACCTTAGCCGGCGCCGTGGGCATGACTACGATGGTTTCAGGTTCAGGTGCCCGTTGGGTTTCAGCGATGCGGTTCACCAAGCGGCCAACAGGAATATCCCCGCATCCAATCCCAACATATAAATCATCTACAGTTTTTACGTGAAATTCATCTACATATTGATTGAGATCAACCTGCGCAATTCCGAGGCGTTTGAACTCTTTTTCGATGATCATCTTGCCGTGCTCGAGGTTTTGCTCTCGATCCTGTTGTTTAAACCATTGTTTAATCTTGGAGCGTGTACGGGCGGATTTAACTAAACCTAGGTTGGGGTTTAGCCAATCTCGACTGGGTCCTCCTCGATTGGCGGTTAATATCTCGACTTGATCCCCCGTTTTAAGCTGGTAATCCAAGGGGACCAATTTACCATTTACCTTAGCGCCCCTGCAGCGATGTCCTACGTTGGTATGTACCATATAAGCAAAATCTATCGGCGTGGCGCCATAAGGCAGCTCTACAACGTCTCCTTTGGGCGTGATGACATACACATGGTCCTGCAGCACATCGAGTTGCTCTCTCTCCGGGCTTTCAGAACTGTCTTCAATATCCATGCTCCAGGAAAGCAAGCTGCGCAAAATATTGACTTTTTGCTCGTATTCATTAGAAATCGGAGTCTTATTTTCCTTATAACGCCAGTGAGCGGCCACACCATATTCAGCATTGTAGTGCATCTCCCAGGTGCGGATTTGGATCTCTAAGGGTTTCCCGTCTTTGTAAATGACTGTAGTATGCAAGGATTGATAGTTGTTCGGCTTTCTGGCAGCAATATAGTCATCAAATTCGCCAGGGATAGGTTGGAAATGCATGTGAATGATTCCCAAAACTTTATAGCAGGTCTCCACATCATCAACGATGATGCGTACCGCCCGCAAGTCGCGGACGGCTTCGAAGCTTTCGCCTTTATGCAGCATTTTCCGATAAATGGAATAGATATGCTTGGGGCGACCTGTAATCTTTGCCTCGACATCGGATTTGCGTAAGAGCTCTTCCAATTCAGCAATGATTATTTTGATCTCATCCTCTCGCTTCGTTCGACGGGAAGCAAGTTGTTCTGCGATCTTGCTATATTCTTCGGGATTTACGTAACGAAACGCTAAATCTTCAAGCTCCCATTTGATCTGCCAGATACCCAATCGATTTGCTAACGGCGCAAAAATATCCAGCGTTTCCTGTGCGATCCTTTTCTGCCTATCCGGGGGCAAGTCTTTTAGAGTGCGCATGTTGTGCAAGCGATCAGCTAGCTTGACGATAACTACATGAACGTCCTCTCCAATGGCAAGCAGCATTTTGCGGAGCGTCTCAGCGGCTGTATCCGCTTTCCAGGTTGAGCTTGAACCCTCTGTTTCAGAAATAGGGACGCGTTCCTCGGGGTGTTGATCGCCGCGGGAAAGTTGTGGAAGGCTGGTGATCTTCGTAAGGTCTTCAACGTATTTGGCTACTTGATCGCCAAATTGTGTCCGGATTTCATCCAAAGTTACATTGGTGTCGATGAGGATATCATGCAGTAAACCAGCAATTACCAAGTTTGGATGCACTTCCATATCCAGCAAGATATTCGCCACGCCAACACAGTGAGAGACATAGGGCAAACCTGAAGCGCGCGTTTGCCCAGCATAGGCTTTCTCCGCGAGCAGATATGCTTTTTTTATCTGCTCGATGTCGCTTACAGAATAACCCGCAGGAAATTTATGAAAAGCTTTATCGAACTCCATGATTTACAGCAACTCTAGTATGCCACACTTTGCCTAATTTATTTTAACATTTCTTCGCTTGTAAATGCCCGTTGTAAACTTAGGCTTTCGAGGCAAGCTTGTTCCTGTGGATTGGGGTTTCCTTCAATTAAGTGCGTCAACAAGCGCGCCACGCCTGGACCCAACATAAAGCCCTGACCGCACAAACCGGTTGCCAGGAGGTAACCTTCCACTGAATCGACGCTGCCTATGATAGGTAAACCATCTGGCGTCATCGGGTAGGTGCCTCGCCAAGAACGCCTCAGGCGTAAGTTCATCAGCTTTGGCATCAGATCAATCAAACGTTGTGAGCCGGCGGTGAGGAAACCACTGGTATTTTGGTTTAAGAAGCCCATAATTGGCGGGTCTGGTGTAAGGCAGAAAATGATCTTACCTGTAGGATGTTGGTAAAAGTAAAAGTTATTGGATCCAGGCGTCGGGCGGATATCGACAACCATGGCATCGAACATCGGTTGTGTTGGTTCTGTAATTGCCGCTTCGTGGGCTTCTGGCTGCACAGGCAAAGGCACCCCCAACAACGCTGAAATCTCTCCAGCCCAAGAGCCAGCGGCGTTAATAAAATACTTGCAGGTGTATTGCTCGCGATCGGTAATTATTTTGTTGATCCTTCCGTGCACCACGGACACCTGGCATACCTTTTCATTAAAGTGGAAAACTGCTCCAGAAGCTTTAGCGTGCTTATAAAAAGCTGCAGCAGTTTTGAGTGGGGAAGCTGAACCGTCCTCGGGGGAAAATGTGCCACCGCGTAAACCTTTGGGCTGCAAACCAGGGATAAGCTGCAAAATTTGGTCAGCATCTTGCCAATCGATGTTTAACCCAAAGGATTTCTGCACAGCCAGCAAGCTTTTAAGGTTAGCTTCAACGTTTTCATCATATGCGATAAAGCTATATCCGCCTGAGCGCCATTCGATGTCGTCCCCGTATTTCTCTTGCCAAGATGACATGATATTGATGCTATCTGCGCATAGATATATTTTTGAAGGATCGGAATGCGTGGCGCGTACACCGCCGATAGCATGCTTATTGGAAGCTTGGCCGCAGCTGGGCAGCGCTTCGAGGACTAAGACATTCAAACCTGCTTCCGCCAGGTACATAGCGGTGGGGGTGCCAACCGAGCCCGCACCAGCGATAATAACGTCAAAGGTCTGCGTTGAGCTCATCATCGCTCACCTTCTTCATCTTCCAGCTTAATATTGGCTAAGACGGCAAGGGGGACCTCCACGAAAACCGGCCGCACAGGCGGTTCCGTGACCTCCGAGAGGGGGATGCCCTCTGCTTGATAGAGGCGTTTGATGAGACTTAGGCAGGTTTTTCCGCCGCAAGAGCCCATACTAACACGGGTAAGTGCTTTGATTTGGTTGATATCGCGCATTCCCGCACGAATTAGGCTGCGAATTTCGCCAGCTTTTACACGTTCACAACGGCAAATATAAGCTTCATCATCCAGATTCTCAGAGAATGCACCGACTTGGTCAAAAGGCTCGGGTTTGCCTTGCGCAATCAAGCGCAAGCCAGCTATGCGTGTGGCTAATTCAATGGGTACTTCGATTGTCACGATGGTTGTTCCGCTAAATGCAGGCATTTGCCGAACCTTCAGCACGGGAAAACAGCCAAGGCTCTCGCCATCCGTATTGGTTACTTCAACCAAATCGCCGATTTTCAAATTATCAGCCTGCAGCTCATAGGGCAGAGAAACTTGAGCGAACTCTTGGCTTTTACGGAAGTCTACCAATGTAATGGCTAATCCTGGGCAAACCGCAACACAACGCAAGCAGCCAGTGCAGCCTTTTTGATCGTCCTGCAGAAAATGGGGAAGGGAACGAATATCCTCTGGATTCACATAGATTAGATTTCGTGGGCAAATGTTAGCGCAAGGGTCACAGGGGATTTCCTGTGTGCAATGCAACACCGGAAACACACCTTTGGTTTCAGAAAATGGTATTTCTGCAAAGGTTTTACCAGGTTTGGACTTGAGAATCTCTTCGATGCGGTACCATTCTTGAGGGACTGTTTCAATGGGTTTTCCTAAAAGCTCTGCGATTTGGGTGCCAACAATCTTGCCAGAAAAAATGGCAGCAGAGGCTTCCGCAATCTCGTTAGCATCGCCAGCGGCAAATACTGGTAAGCCAACCTCTTGTGCTTTGCGTGTAAATTCATTAACTGGGTCCAGCCCAACCGCGATGAGCAGCGTATCGCAAGAAAAGATTTTTTCTGTGCCAGGGATTGGCTGGAAATGTTCGTCCACTTGGGCAATAACTACCTTTTCAATATGATCTTTGCCTAGCGCTTCAACCACCGTATGCGAGGTGTAGATCGGAACGCCTGACCGTGCTAATTTATCCTGATGCACTTTGTAACCACCGCATTGGGGTGCAGCTTCCACCAATCCAGCCACATGAATTCCCGCTTGAATGGCATGGTAGCCGGCAATTAAACCTACATTTCCACAACCCACGATAAACAAATCTTGGCAGGGCTTTACCAGATCCCGATTAACTAGCGTCTGAAAAGCACCAGCGCCATAAACACCCGGAAGTGTATTGCCCGCGAAAGCTAAGCTCTTCTCGCGTGCCCCTGTGGCGACAAGCAAAACCTCTGGGTGAACTAAAACATAATCAGAACCCTCACGAAGCACGCCAACGGTATGATCTTCAAAGATTCCTAACGCTGTGGAGCTTATCCAAATGTTTACGCTTAGTAAGGCGCGTACTTGCTCTTCCAACTCCAGCGCGATATCAATACCACGGGTTCCAGCATAAACGGCTTCTTTGGAACCAAAAAAGCGGTGCGTTTGGAGCACCAACTTTCCACCCAATTTGCTTTTATCATCGATAAGTAAGACTTGTACTCCTTGCTCTCCAAGTTGTTTTGCTGCAGAGAGCCCTGCCGGACCTCCACCGATGATTAGCACTTCAACGGCATATTCAAGAACTGGAGCGCTAGAATACGCCTGCATGGGCACTTCTGGGAGCGCTGGGAGTCCTTTAGCCGGCATAATGCGCATATCTGAACGGACAGCAGTCATACAAGCTTTGACCGGTAAACCATCAGCAATTACCATACATTGTGCGCATTGCCCATTCGCGCAAAAAATGCCTTGAGGGGCATCGTCTTTGGGGTGATGTCCGAAAATGCGTATGCCATTAGCATACAGCGCAGAAGCGATCATTTCGCCAGGCTTGGCTAAAAATGGTTGATCATTCCAATAAAAAGTAAGGGTAGGTAAAGAATTATCGTGCAGGATGGGGTGAGATGTGATGCGATAATCCGTCATGGTGTGGGTTTTTCGACCTCCGCTAATTAATCGGAGACTATCATACCATGAAGCGCCTCAATCAAAGATTTCCATATACTTACGGTCTAGTTCTTCATCGCTCAGGTGGCTATAGCGTTGTGTTACCGCGATATTTTGGTGCCGAGCGAGTTCTTGGGCGAGTTTTAGATTACCAGATGCGAGCAAAATTGTTGTAACAAAGTAATGACGGAATGAATGGGGGGTAATGGTACCCACAGCTTCTTCTCCCAGCGCCTCGCGTACCCGCTGGTTGACAATTTCTCGCCCGGTGGTGGTGGAGATGGGTTTAACCTTTTTTCCGCTGGCACGATCGTGGCGTGCAAAGACGGGGAGGGAACTCAGAGCTTTAGAGCTGCTGCCATCCAGCTCAGCACGTGCTGAAAGATAATCCTTGATCGCTCGCAAACTGCGGCGGGAGAAGCGTAAAACGGCTTCACGGTTGCCCTTGCCAATGATAACAGCGCGGCTCTCGTGCCAATCGATATCTCCGCGGCGTAGGTTGCAAGCTTCATGAACACGCAAACCAGTATCGGCTAAGGTAAGCAGAAAAGCACGATCGCGGAGGTTTATCAAGTGTTCAATTTCATTACTGGTTTCTTGCTGGTTTAAATTAGCAGCATATTCCAGGACAGTTTCGATATCTGATTTGGGGAATTGCGGCAAGCGGATCCCAGGTTTACGCGCGCGCTGTTTGATGAGCAGACGTACCCGCGATAAGTTGATTGGTGCCAAGTCTTCTCCTGCAAGGTATTCGTATAAGCCCACCGTTGCTGTTAGGTAACATTGCTCAGTATGAGCGGAATAATCTTTGAGCGCTGTAGTCATCCAAACTACGGGTTCTTCACCCAGTTTTGTAACGGACTCTTGTTCTGGGTCGAACTGGTGTACTTTTAGTACCGTAGTAAAAAGTTGCATTGCGTTGTGATACGTGCGCGCAGTATTAGCACTACGCGAAAGGCGTACAGAGGCAAGGTAACGATCGATAACTTGTTGAATGGTGAGGTTTTCTTCCATGGCTGCATTATACCATTCGCGTAATGGTTTTGATAATTATTTGATTTATCAGATAATATCCTATATATTAACCATGTATTGCGTATAGTTATGCGGTATTCATTAGGCATGTATGTTTTCCTTCACCTAGATTATGCAATCCATAGAAACGTCACCAATATATGTGGGAGTTTCTGGCAAGAATGCAGGACTAATAGTCAGAAGGAAATATATATATGGAGGCGATAATGGTATCTACCATGGCAATAGCAGGCGAGCAGTGACTTTTTTGTATTGAAAACGTCTGGTTTGATCGAAATTACTAATTGCGTTGGAAAATGTAATCACGAAGAGGTTAACCCACATAAGCATTTATGAAAATCCCGCTTATTAGTTTGTTTTCAGGTCAGATTAGATTCAACTTTTTCCCCCTTAAACGAGCTCTTTTACCGCTGATAATAGCTTATGATAATGATACTTATCATAACCATAAACCATAATTCGAGTTTTTATGCCTCACCTATCGTTTACTCAAGCATTGAGCAAATATTTAAATGCCATAAAGAAATCTACATGGTTCTTTCTGAAAACTTTTCCCATGCACCAACCCAAGGCTTGCCTAAGCGATTATTAGCGCTCACCTCCACCCCACGCAGCGCTTGACCAATCAACGCTAATTCCTGTGCTACACCAGCCCAGTCGTCAGATTGCAGTGCCGCCGCCAGAGCTTGGCTTCTGGCTTCGCACCAAGCCCAATCCTGACGGAAACGATCTGCTTTCAACCAATAATCTCGCTTTTCCCAAGCACTGGCGGTAGTTTCAACAGACTCAGCGATTTTCTCGAGCGCTAACACTATAAAAGCCGCCAAATCACGGCTTTCCTCATCTGGCTCCTGCTTTTGCATGAGCAACCGCAACGCTTTCACAATAGATTTACTCAGGCGGTTGCGCAAAGCTGCACCATTTTCGCTGCCTTTAATGGTTGTCATATTTACCTTTACCTCACCTATCAAACGGTTCTAGCAGTCCATTATACCTAAAGCATTCCAGATTTCCTTCAGATTTCATGTATTTTATTTCGCTGCCTCCCCTACCCTTTGGGGTTGAGAACAAACCTGTAAAATAGTACAAGTGTTCTAAAAACCTCTTGACATAGAACAAATATTCTATATAATATAAGTATGAACACGGATTTCAGCTTAATTCCCTTTAAGGACCCCTTACCCACGGGCTTGCTAGTGGTCATTGGGCAGCACGCGCTCACAGAAAAGATGTTAGAGCTTGTAGCAGCCTTAGCGCTCAAGCAGCGCATCACCATTCTGGATTGCGGCAACCGCTCGAATATGTACGTGGTGGCTAAGACGATCCGCCCCTATACCTCCGACCCAGCCGCTGTAATGGCTAATATCCGCCTCTCGCGGGCATTCACCTGCTATCAGGTGCTGGCTATGCTGGAAACGGTAGCCGCTGCGCCGCCCCACGAACCGCTGATCGTCCTGGATTTGTTGGCTACCTTCCTGGATGAAGATGTGGAGCTGAAAGACAGCCAGCGCTTGCTCACGCGCAGCTTAGCCTGCCTGCGGCTGCTGAGCCAGTGCGCCCCGGTGGTGGTGAGCGCTAAGCCTGTGCCGCCGATTTCTGCAGCACGTACCTGCTTTTTAGACCAGCTGCGCTCCTCTTCGAACGTGCACTGGGAAGAGCCGCCGGCGCTGCCTGCCGAGCAAGGCTTGCAGCCGACGCTATTTGCATAGAAAGGAGCTTTTATGGGCCGCACAATTGCATCCATCACCCAAACCTGGCTGCAGGAAGAAGCTGCCCTCAAGCGCTTTGAACGCGCCCTGCGCAAAGACGACCAGCTTTTGCTGGAGGAATTGCTGGTGCGTTCCCGCCAGCATTTGGCAGAGGCTTCTTACGCTTCCAATCTTTACCCGCTGGATATGTACCTGATTGCCATCCTGCTGGAGGTCTACAAAGAGCTCAAGGCTCTGCAAAGGCAGGCTGCCCAGGCAGAGCCAACCTCCGACCCGCAAGCCCAGCTCAATTCCGGCAAAGAGGCGCGTTTTTTGCAGCTGCTCAACGAAACGTTGGAAAGTTTCGCTCCGCAGGAGACGCTTGAATTAGCAGCTGAAAGCCCGCAAGCTGTGCCAGCAGATCTATCTGTTTCTGTCTCCTACACTGCCTTCGAAGAGGCGCCATGAGCAGCACAACTTTCCGCGGATGGCTGCTGGATCTGTACCTCAACCAGCAAGATGGCCTGACGCTGTGGTTTATCTCCGAAAGTGATGACAGCCGTGTCTGCTTCACCCAGCGCTTTCCAGTCACGTTTTACGCTGCCGGCGCGCCTGATGACCTGCGCCGCCTATGGAAGGCGCTGCGTAAAGAGCCAGGCGTCACCAAGCTTGCCCGTCAGCAGAAGCAAGACGTGTTCGTGGCGGACCCGGTTGACGTGCTGGCGATCGACGTGGACACACCGGCGCACCAGGTGGAGCTTTTCCACCGGCTGGAAGACCAATTCCCCACCCTGATTTGGTACGACGCAGACGTGACCATTAGCACGCGTTACATCGCACGTTATGGTGCTTTTCCTTTGGCGCTGTGCCAGTTGGAAGCTGATAACGAGAACCGCATCCAATCCTTAGAGACGCTCAACAGCCGCTGGGATGTAATGCCTGCATTGCCGCCCTTGCGCATTTTGGAGCTTACGCCCGACGTAGACCCCACACACAGCCCGGCGCAGGTCCTCAACTTGCACTCGGACCGCTTTAGCCAGAGCCTGCCGCTGGATGAACAAGGCAGCTACCTGCACGCGATCAATGCAGCTCTCACGGCTTATGACCCCGACATTTTGGTGACAGATTGGGGAGATAGCTGGCTGCTGCCTTTCCTGCTGCGGCAATCGGAGCAGCTGGGCATTCCGCTCGCCCTGAACCGCGACCCTAACCGGCCGGTGCGCTGGCAAAAAGAAATCACATATTTTTCGTATGGCCATATCATTTACCGCCCGGAGGAAGCGCACTTGTTTGGGCGCTGCCACGTTGACCGCAAATCCGCGATGATGTGGTCTGATTACAGCTTAGCCGGCACGTTGGAGATGGCACGCGTTACCACCCTGCCCATCGAAAAAGCGGCGCGCGTCTCGCCTGGTCAGGGCATCTCAGCCATGCAAGTGATCACCGCGCTGCAAAATGACATCTTGGTGCCCTATCAAAAGCGCCAGGTAGAAGAGTTTAAAAGCGGTTTGCAACTGATCCAATCTGACCGCGGCGGGATGATCTACCAGCCCAAAGTGGGGCTGCACAGCGACGTAGCTGAGGTCGATTTCGTCTCCATGTACCCGGCAGTGATCATTCATGGCAATATTTCCCCGGAAGTGCCGTTGCCGGACGTGCTCACGCCGGCTAGCGAAGAGCTGGGCGTGGTCCCGCTGACGCTCAAGCCCATTTATGAGAAGCGCGTGGCGCTCAAAGCCAAAACTCGCTTTTACCCGCCCGATCATCCTATGGCTAAGACGTTGAAGGCACGCTCCGCCGCGCTGAAATGGCTGTTGGTAGTGTGTTTTGGCTTTTTGGGCTACAAAAATGCGCGTTACGGGCGCATCGAAGCGCATGAGGCGGTTACAAAGGGCGGGCGCGAGGTGCTGCTGCGCGCCAAAGAGGTAGCCGAGGAAGAGGGCTTCGAAGTGCTGCACATGTATGTGGATGCCCTTTGGCTGAAGAAAAAGGGCTGCAGCAAGCCAGAGCATTTTGAAGATGTGATGCACAAGATTTCCAGCCGCACCGGCTTGGCGATTGCCCTGGATGGCATCTACCGCTGGGTGGCTTTTTTGCCCTCCAAAACCGACCCGCGTGTGCCCATTCCCAACCGCTATTTTGGCATCTTCCAGAGCGGCGAGATCAAAGTGCGCGGCTTGGAAGCCCGCCGGCGGGATACCCCGCGCTGGATCGCTCAGGTGCAGACCGAGATGCTCACTTGTCTCGGCCAGGCAAGGACCCACGCCGAGCTGCCAGAGGCTTTGCATGCAGCTTTCCGGGTGTACGAGCAAGCTGTAAAGCAATTAAAGCAAGGCAAGGTCCCGCCGGAGCTGCTGGTAGTGAATGGCAAGGTCAGCTATGCCTTGGAAGCCTACAAGAGCGCCACGGCTTCGGTGCGCGCTGCGAGGCAGCTGCAAGCTGCAGGTATGCAGATCCGCCCAGGGCAGCGCGTGCGCTTCCTGTTTATGCAGGGCGAGCCAGATGTCTACGCCTGGGAATTGGGCGGCCAGGTGAACCCCGCCAAGCTGGATCAGCACAAGTATTTGGAATTGCTAGCTAAAGCTGGCGGGAGTGTGCTGCTGCCCTTTGGTATTGACCCACAGGTGCTCTTGGAATGGACGCTCAAGGGCGGCATTCAGTTGCCGCTGGATACGTGGAATAAGGCGCCCTTAGAAGTATGAGTTCTCGGGTCAGCTGCCCTGCCCCAGCAACTGCTTGAGGGTGAGCGCGTTGCGCACCGCCATCCCGCCGGCGTCGTTATTGAAGTAAGCAAAAACCGCTAGCCCATTGCGCTGCCAGGCTTGCATCTGCTTCGCCCACACCGCGAGCGTTTCGGGTGGATAGTCGCCGGCGTGGTCAACGTCGCCATGAAAGCGCAGATAGACAAACTTAGCGGTAACGCGCAGCGGCACGTGCAACGGAGGCATGTCATGGATGCACAACGCCACGCCATGGCGCTCGAGCATAGCAAAGACCTCATCAGTCAGCCAGGTGGGGTTGCGGAATTCCATCGCGTACGAAAACCCTTCAGGCAGGAGAGCTAAGAAGCCTTCCATCCGGCTGAGATCAACCGAGAAACCAGGCGGCAGCTGGAAGAGGATCGGACCTAAGGCTTGACCCAACAGGCTGGCACGGTTCAATAAAGCCTCCAAAGGCTCTTTGCATTCCTTAAGATACTTGATGTGGGTGATATAGCGGCTGGCTTTCACCGCATAAAGGAAGCCGGCCGGAGCCTGCTGCCCCCAATGCTCGAAAACGCTTGCGGCTTGGAGATGGTAAAAGGTGCTGTTGATCTCGACGGTATCAAAAACGCGCGCATAATGCACAAACCACTGCTTTTGCGGCAGGTCCGCAGGATAAAAGACCTCCTGCCAGTGCGGATAAACCCAGCCAGAAGTGCCAATGCGAATTTGTTCAGCCATAAACTCCCAGCTCGCCTTGAACTTTGCATTCTATATTATTGATTATAGCTTCTGGTGAAATAAACAGTTCTGAATAAATAAAAACTCTCCTGAAGGATAGAATCTTCCTCAGGAGAGTTGATGCTTAAGACTCTAGACGAAGCGGTAATTAGAGATAGAGATTGAGATAAATCACGATACCACTAATATTCAAAATGATAAACAGAACGCTCGCAATTTGCATGAGCAGCTTTTTATTCTTCGATTTGAAAACCCGATATCCAACTAAGGTTACGTAAACACCATATAAAAGTGTGAGCCCGCCAAGTCCGGCATGCAAGGCAACCAAGCCATTGGGCAGAAAAGGCGAAAGACCAGAATTGGTTGATTCGTATTGATAGGTATAAACTGGCGACATAAACAAGACCACTGCCAAAATGACCAATACTAAGGCAATAGTTTGTGTCGGACAATGCTTTCTAAACTGGCGATTCTTAGCTTGCAAGCCGGCAACGATAAATAGAATCAGCGAGATGACGCATAAAGTGAGAGACAGGTCTGAAAGCATAGTTGCTTTTGTTCCTAAAAAACCAGGTACATCTAAAAGTGAAAGCATATTCTCCTCCAACAGGTTCTTTTAAAGTATAGTGGATTTACATTTATATTATCACAACCACATACTCGTAACAGTTTAGTTTCATTAAAGTAGATCGTCATGTTGCGTTTGACTTGACCTCTCGAGTTGCGTATAATTTTATATCCAAGGGGAAATGCTGGAATTGGCAGACAGGCATGACTTAGGATCATGTGCGGCAACGCGTGAGAGTTCGAGCCTCTCTTTCCCCACAGCATTTATTTAAATACAGATTATTGAGAGGCATATTTTGAAGATTCAAACCGAATACACTGAAGACCATCAAGCAAAAGTGACCGTTGAGTTTGAACAAGAGATCTTGGAAATCTATGAGCGCAAGGCAGCGCGTCAATTAGCAAAAGAAACCCGAATTCCCGGATTCCGTCCTGGTAAAGCCCCCTACAACATGGTTGTAAATTATGTAGGTGAGGAGACTGTTTTGAATAAAGCCATAGATTTGATGGTGGATAAATTTTATCCAGAAATCATCGAGGAAGCAGGCATTGAACCTTCGGGACCGGGCAGCTTAGATGATATAAAAATTGAAGATTCTCCTGCATTCTTTTTTACAATTCCGTTAGAACCAACGGTAGAACTTGGTACCTTGGATGATATCAAGGAACCTTATGAGCCCCCAACAATTTCTGAAGAGGATGTCCAAGGCACGCTACTCGCAGCGCGACGTAACGAAAGCACCATTGTTCCACTCGATACTCCAGCAAACGAGGGCGATTTAGTTTTTTTCACGCTTAGCGCTGTGAATGCCAACCCCCTAGAAGGAGAACCAGCAGAACTAATTCAATCCGCCCCCCAACAAATTTTTATTCCTACGGAAAAAGAACAGAATAAAACCGAGTGGCCCTTTATGGGGTTTGCGCGCCAACTAATTGGCGTCAATGCTGGCGACGAGCTCGACATTGAGCATGAATTCTCCGATGATACTCCCGATAAAGACTTAGCTGGAAAGACTGTCATCTTCAAAGTAAAAGTCCAATCGGTAAAAGGGTTGGAATTACCTGAAATTGACGAGGATTTCTTACAGAAGATGGGAGATTTTAAATCCCGCGAAGAGATAGAAGCATATATTCGCAATAGCATGCAAACCAGCGCGAAAAAAGAATATGATGAGAATTACTACAACGGATTGATTGATCGGATTCGCGAAAGATCTTCAATTAAATATCCACCACAAGTGCTCTCCAAAGAAGAAGAGAGTGTTTTGGATGATCTGGAACATGAACTTTCTCATCAACAGATGAATCTCGATTTGTATTTAAAGCTTCGAAAGCTTGATAAAGAAGATTTCATTAAAAACGAAATACGTCCTACAGCCATCAACCGCTTAGAGCGCGCTTTGATTATGCAGGCAATTGCCAAAAAATACGATATTCAGATAAGTCAGAAAGACCTGGAAAATCAAATTAGTACTGTTCTTACTGACCTCATGCAATCGGGTGAATTGGAAGAGGTGCAACGCAGCTTAGGTGAAAGAAAATTTACCCAAGCTATTTCTGTTCTTGCCGCTGAGCAAGCGCTCGACGCAGCGATCCGGCTGCAATTACGCCGGATAGCAGCGCCAGAATCTCTTCCAGCGGAAGAGAGCGACGAACAAACCGAAAGCTCAGAAGTTGCCACTGAGGAATACCAAGTAGAAAAACAAAGTGAGCCAGCCGTAGAAGAAGCAAAAGAGCCAGAAAGTGAAGCATAATTTGTATACAGATTTTGATATTTCTCTAATAACACTAAGGTAAGCTTCTGAGAAACATTACGGAGAAAAGAAAATATGGATAAAGACACATTTAAATCCGTTATTCCCATGGTTGTTGAAGCTACCGGAGCTGGGGAGCGGGCGTATGATATTTACTCTTTGCTGCTTAAGGAACGCATCATTTTTGTAGGGACTGCGATAAACGATCAAGTCGCAAATTTGGTCGTTGCTCAATTGCTCTACCTCAGCCGGGAAGACCCGGATAAAGCCATTCAGATGTACATCAATTCACCTGGCGGTTCGATTTACGCAGGGTTGGCTATTTTGGACACAATGCAAATGATCCCAAATAAAATCAGCACGGTTGCCGTGGGCGTGACTGCAAGCTTTGGAACAGTTCTCTTAGCTGGTGGAACCAAGGGTCAGCGTTACGCTTTACCCCACGCCACAATCCACTTACATCAACCTTTAGGTGGAGCCGAGGGTCAAGCGACAGATATTCAGATTATGGCGAAGGAAATTCTACGTCTGAAAGATGAGCTCAACGAATTCTTAGCTGAAGCTACGGGGCAACCTATTGAGGTCATCAGCCGTGACACTGACCGAGACTATTACATGACCGCGGATCAAGCAGCTGAATACGGGATCGTAGACAAAGTCCTGCGTCCACCCGAAAAAGATTAAGAAAAGCAAAAACATACTGGAGGATCTTTGCTAACGGATAGATTCCCTGAGCTTAAGGGATTAATCTTAGATATGGACGGGGTCCTCTGGAAGGATAGCAAACCAATCGGAGATTTGCCTTATATTTTCAAAGGCATCTCCGATTTAGGTTTAAAAGTCGTTTTCGCGACGAATAACGCGACAAAGTCTATCGATGAGTACCAACAAAAATTAGCCTCGTTTGGTGTTCAAGTCGAACCTGAGCAAATCATTACCTCTGCCATTGCAGCAGCTAAGTACTTACAACAGCATTATCCTTCTGGCATTTGGGTATATGTTGTAGGCTCTGCTTCGCTCAAGGATACGATCCACCAGCATGGTTTTCAAGTTTGTGATGATGCCGAGAGGAACTCAGCTCAAATTGTTTTAGTGGCTATGGATACCAGCCTCACCTATGAAAAAATCCGCAATGCCGCTACACAAATCCGCCAAGGCGCTGATTTTATCGCCACGAATATGGATGCTACCTTCCCCACCCCACAAGGACTTTTACCTGGGGCAGGTGCTTGCGTTGCGGCGATTGCTACCGCAGCCGAGAAACAACCCCTATTGATTGGCAAGCCACAAACTTTAATGTATGAACTCGCCTTTCAAACTTTAGGGTTTGCTCCCCATGAGGTTATGGCTATCGGAGACCGCTTAGAGACCGATATCGCCGGCGCGCAAAAAGCGGGGTGTTTGGCTGGGTTGGTCCTTTCTGGTGTGACCGATGTGACTAAAGCTCATCACTGGCAGCCCCAACCAGATTTAATCGCAAGAGACCTAACCGAGCTCATATATGCCTAAGCGCCTCATTTACGATCTCGATTTTGAAGCTTTGGGGGCAGCCCTTGCCGAGCTTGGCGAGCCGGCTTTTAGAACCCAACAGCTTTGGGAAGGGCTTTACACCCGCTTCTATAACGATTTTGCGCAATTCTCAAACACTCCCAAAAACTTACGCGACAGTTTATCCGCGGAATTTATCATCAACCCTCTGCATGTACAGAAAACTTTGCTCTCTCAAGACGGCTTGACCGAAAAAGTGCTGTTTACACTGCCGGATAACCTTAGCATCGAAACCGTGTTGATGCGCTATGAGCGGCGTAACTCGCTGTGTATCTCCACGCAAGTTGGCTGCCCAATGGGCTGCGTTTTCTGTGCCACGGGGCAAATGGGTTTTATCAGAAGCCTAACTTCAGGAGAAATCCTAGCTCAGGTCCTTCATTTCATGCGCAAATTACAAGCTGAAAGCCAAAACCTGACCAACATTGTGTATATGGGTATGGGTGAACCCTTTCTAAACTATGATGCGACAATGGATTCTGTGCGGCGATTGATGGATCCGCGTGGATTGAACTTCGGGGCTCGGCGCATTACCATCAGCACCGTTGGGATTATTCCTAAGATTGAACAATTTACCAAAGAAAACCTACAAGTCAATTTAGCTGTGAGCTTGCATTCCGCCGATAACTCTTTACGTAGTCAGCTGGTGCCAGCCAATCGCATGTTCCCGCTGAGTAAGCTTATCCCCGCCTGCAAAGCATATACCGAGCAAACTCACCGCAGGATTTCATTTGAATATGCGCTTATCGATGGGGTAAACGATTCACGCGAAGCCGCACTTGCCTTAGCCGGTTTATTGAAAGGCATGCTTTGCCATGTCAACCTGATTGCGCTTAACCCAAGTAAAAAATACCCGCTGCAAGGATCCCCGAAAGCAAAAGTCCACGCATTCTCCGCTACCCTCGAAGAACATGGAATCCCGGTAACGATCCGTCTCCGCCGCGGCGTGGAGATCCAAGCTGGCTGTGGTCAGCTCGCTAGTTCTGAAATAACGGCATAAAATCTGGCAACTCTGGTTAATTCTGCTTGATTAGCCGTCTTAGTTAACATTCGTTATAATTCAAGCCCTATGGCAAATATTTTCAATAAATGGCACGAAAGCCTAACCAAAACGCGTGATGTAACCTTTGGGCGCATTGCGAACTTCTTCGGTACTACCGAGATTAATGATGAGTCCTGGGATGAGCTGGAAGCTTTGCTGATCCAAGCTGACTTAGGTGTGGAAACAACCTCCAGCATCATCGAAAACTGTATGGAAAAGGTGCGAAAGCAAGGGCTTACGCGCACAGAACAACTTTATCAACTCGTAAAAGAAGAATTAATTAATCAATTAGATCAACCGGAAGAACCGGATCTTTCTGCAGAGCCTACTGTCATCATGATTGTGGGCGTCAATGGTTCTGGAAAAACCACCTCGATTGCCAAGCTAGCTGCGCGTTACAAAAAGATGGGGAAAAAAGTTCTTCTGGTGGCAGGGGATACTTTTAGGGCAGCAGCTGCTGATCAGTTAGAGATTTGGAGCCAACGCATTGACGTCCCGATTATCACTTCCAATCCCAATAGTGACCCTGGCGCGGTAACATACGATGGTATTAAGTCAGCGGTTGCACGGAAGATGGATGTGGTCTTGATCGACACAGCTGGCAGGTTGCACACGCGCTATAACCTGATGGAAGAAATCAAGAAAGTTTATCGTGTAGCTGGCAAAGCCCTCCCAGGCGCCCCTCACCATTCGTGGATCGTTTTAGATGCCACCACAGGGCAAAATGCACTTCAACAAGCCAAGGCATTCCAGCAAGCCGTAGACCTCAATGGCGCTATTCTGGCAAAACTGGATAGCTCTGCGAAAGGCGGTATGGCTTTTGCAATCAAACACCAACTTAATCTCCCTATTCTTTACGCTGGATTAGGCGAAAGTGTGGATGACTTGCAACTTTTTGATCGCAATGCCTTTGTGGATGGCATCCTGGAACGCTAATTTTGGAGTAAAAATGTCTGACTTATCTGACCGCATCGAAGCCTTAGAGACTCAAAGCCGCGCGCTTCAGGAGCATCTTTGACTTAGCCGTAAAAGAGCAAGTGCTGCAAAACCTTCAACAACAAGCAGAAACCCTAGGATTTTGGGATTCTCCAGAAGCTGCCCAGAAGGTCATGAAGTCCATCGCAGAATTGAACGACACAATCGATGAGTGGCACAAACTTAACTCCGACATAAACGGGCTCAAATCATTGCTTGAATTAGATGACGGTTCCTTAACTGCTGAGATCGAGAGTCAAGTAGAAAAATTTGAACGCATCTTGGCGCAGAAAGAAACTGAGCTGCTGTTTTCTGGCAAGTATGATAAAGGAAATGCAATTCTAGCCATCCACGCTGGGGCTGGAGGCACTGAAGCGCAAGATTGGGCAGAGATGTTGGAACGGATGTACCTCCGCTGGGCAGAGCAGCATGGATATAAAACTGAAATCTTAGACCGGAGCAGCGGCGAAGAAGCCGGTATAAAATCGGTAACCATTTCAATACAAGGCAAGATGGCTTATGGATACCTCAAATCCGAAAAAGGTGTTCACCGCTTAGTCAGGCTTTCCCCATTTGATGCCGCCCATCGCCGGCATACATCCTTTGCGCTGGTAGAAGTTCTGCCAGAGCTGGAGGATAACGACGAAGTCGTCATTCATCCTGACGATATCATCATCGAAGTCTATAAATCTTCAGGAGCTGGCGGGCAAAACGTTCAAAAGAACATGACCGCAGTGCGGATTATCCACCTCCCCACTGGATTAGTTGTCACATGCCAAAATGAGCGTTCTCAAACGCAAAACCGGGAGAATGCCCTCAAAGTGTTGCGCTCCCGTCTCTTTGAACTGCAGATGCAAGCCCGCGAAGAGATGGTATCGGAGCTCAAAGGCGAATTTAAAAAAGTGGAATGGGGCAGCCAAATTCGGTCTTATGTATTGCACCCTTACCAGATGGTTAAAGATCACCGTACGGAGTACGAGACCTCAAACACGCAAGCTGTTCTTGATGGTGACTTAGATGATTTTATGGAAGCTTATCTGCGCATGAAATAGGTTAATCCAGAAGCTTAGCCAGTTTCACCATATCCAAATCAAGTTCTTTCTTGGTATTAACCACTTCTTCTAAGGGTGTGGTTGCAATTTTCCCGTGCCTTTGGCCAACCAAAACGCCAAATTCCTGGCGATCGATAGCTTCAACAGCCTCACAACCAAAGCGGCTCGCCAGTGTGCGATCATAGGCACTGGGATTGCCGCCGCGCTGAACGTGTCCCAATATGGTAGAACGCACACTAAATCCTAAACGTTCTTTATTGGCAACAAAAAACTCCGTCAAAGCTGCAGCATTGTAATCGGCGCCTTCGGCTGCAACGACAATAGCATGGGATTTGCCATGCTCATAAGCAAGCTGTAAAGTTTGGGCGATTTCTTCGGGATTGGTCGGGACTTCTGGCAAGGTGATGGCTTCAGCTCCGCCGGCGATGCCAGCCATGAGGGCTAAGTAACCACAATTACGCCCCATCACTTCGACGATAAATGCCCGCTGATGGGAAGAAGCAGTCACTTTCAGACGGTCGATCGCTTCAAGAGCAATATTTAAAGCTGTATCCACGCCAATAGTAATATCAGATCCTGAAAGGTCGTTATCGATGGTCGAGGCAATTCCAACCACAGGGAAGCCTAAACGATGCAATTCATAGTTTCCAGTTTGAGAACCATTGCCCCCAATCACAACTAATGCATCGATTCCGGCTTGATTTAGGTTCCGGATGGCAAGCTTTCTACCCTCAACGGTTGTAAATTCTGGGCAGCGTGCACTCCCCAGCATCGTACCGCCTCGCTGGATAACTCCACCTACATCGCGAGTGGTTAATTGATTGATATTCCCAGAGATAAGACCTTTATAACCATGCAAGACGCCGTACATCTGCCAACCCTTGCTCACACCACAACGAACCACTGCTCGGATGGCTGCATTCATACCGGGGGCATCACCACCACTTGTCAAGACCGCTACCCTTTGTGTCATTTTTCACCTCGAAATACTTTTCAATAAAAAAATAAGTGTTTGTAATTATAATACCTGAAGAATGTACGCCGGAATTTCATGGTTAATTTCTAGTGAGGAAAGATGTCCAAAGATATTTTAGTTACCATAGTAAGTGACGATATTTATTCACAGAACTGGATGTGTTTGCTTCTCGTTCGCGATTGGCGCACGCGTGTGATTGCTGAACTTACTCTGCATGATCACCTTGCCAAATCAATAAAACCGATGCTCCCAAAGCCAGATTTGCTCTTGGTAGATTTAGATACTAACCAAGACTGGTCACGGATTAGTCAACAGCTTAATGAACTTGCTCAAGAAGAAACTCATCCCAAAGTGATCTTCATTGCTTCTTATTCGAATTTTCGCTTGCTCAGAAAAACTGATCCAAGCCTTCTCCAGGGCTATCTCCTCAAACAGGAGATTTCAACTTCATTAGCATGGGCGCTAACCTTTGCTTCTGAGGGGAATTTTGTGCTGACCCCTGGCGCTGAAGAAGCTTTCTATCAAAATGATATTGCTGTGCCACCCAACAAAATGATTTTGCGCGGCAAGACGTATTCCGGACTAACTACCCGTCAAGAGGAAATTGCTCGGCTGGCAATAATCTTCTCCATCGGCAGGCGAGACTTGGCAGATGAACTGAAGATTTCAGATCAATGGAGCTATGGGATGGTCAGTGAGCTTTATACCCGGATGGGCTTGGGAGAGATTTTCTCCGGGGATTTAGATCCCTATCAGTATTTGCAGGACGACCCTGTTATCCGCTCGCACATCGAAGAAATTATTGAACAGTTAGGAGATTCTAAAAAGGCACGCGATGTGGAGACCTTAGCTTTTCACCTCATAACGATGCCGATTATCGAAAGTTAATCGGTTAATTTATACGCAATTCTGCCTAATATTCAGGGCTAATGAGGATTGCCCGGGCGGGTGCAGCTTCTCTGCCCACCAGCTTAAGTGGCAGGCAAATCAAAGTATACAACCCAGGTTCAACCGAGCGCAAATCTAAGCTCTCAATGATGACCACATTGTTACTCAATAGAATTTTGTGCGTCGGGACTGGGTCGTTGAATGGTGCGATAGAAAGATAATCAATCCCGACAAGCTGTACACCCTGATCCACCAGCCACTGGGCTGCGCTGGCTTCTAAGGCGACATAATCCCGTTGAAAATTACGAGTTCCCCAGAACTGCGAATTTTTGGTTTTGAAGAGGACACGAGAAGCGTTGATTGTAGGTAATTTTCGTAAAATTTCGACAGTAATCAGATCCACTTCTTGTGGGATCGCCACAACTTGTGCTTCTCCAACGAATACATCTATGTTTAAATTATCGATCGATTTTCCTTGAGGTAAAAAATGCAATGGTGCATCGATATGTGTGCCGGTATGGATGCTCATAGATAGTTCAGTGAGTTTGACCAAGTCGCCTTGTTCAATTTTCGCAGCCCAATGCAGCCTTAATTCAGGGTCTCCCGGCCAGAGCGGCAAGCTTTCATCGATGCCAATACTGATATCAAATATCGCCATTTGAGGTTCCTTTCGGTCATTTTCTGAGATTATACCTACAAGCGCACAAAGTTTGAGAGTTTTTTAGAGAGTTTAGCAATAGAATATATTGAAACCTGAGAGGAAATAAGGACTTGTATGGAAAAAGTATACATTGCTGGAGTTGGTCAAACCCCGGTTAGAGAAAATTGGGAGAAATCTCTCAAGGAATTAGCCGGAGATGCTGCACTCATGGCTATGGAAGATGCCGAGATGGGCTACCCTGAGGGAATCTTTATTGGAAACATGATGTCCGGCACGGCCAATAAGCAATTGCAGTTAGGAGCCCTCATTGCTGATTGGATTGGCGCACACCACAAGGAAAGCTTGAGCATCGAATCCGCCTGCGGATCTGGTGCTGCTGCCTTTCGAGCAGGTTTGATGGCTGTAACCTCAGGAGAACTCTCCTCCGTGCTCATTGTCGGGGTAGAAAAAATGACCGATTCACCCATCAACGAAATAACTGCCAGCTTGGTGACAGCCTCAGATGCTGAACTCGAGGGTGATTTTGGAGTTTCTTTTGTGGCTTTGAATGCATTATTGATGCGCCGCTACATGTATGAATATGGCTGGGAAGCGCGGGATTTTTCTGGTTTTTCAATTAACGCCCATGCAAATGCTATGCACAACCCTAACGCACGCTTCCACAACAAGATCAGTGCAGCTGATTTTGAACGGGCTGGTATGGTCTGCGACCCAATCAACTTGTTGGATGCTTCGCCAGTTTGTGATGGTGCCGCTGCAATTTTCATTACCAACACCTACCCGAATGGGAAACATCGCCCGGTAAGCGTGGCAGCATCTGCAGCAGCAACGGATACCATCTCAATTCAGCATCGCGAAAACCCCCTGCAGCTTTTCGCGGCACGGGAATCCGCCCGTAAAGCTTATGCTCAAGCCGGCATTAGCCCCAAGGATATCGGCGTGTTTGAATATCACGATGCTTTTTCGATTATGGCAGCCTTAGCCTTAGAATCATGCGGTTTTTGTGAGCCCGGTCAAGGTCCACGCATGGCGTTGGAAGAAAAAATTAAGATTGATGGGGAAATTCCCGTGGCAACGATGGGTGGATTGAAAGCACGAGGTCACCCTGTTGGTGCGACGGGTATTTATCAACTTGTCGAAGTCACCTTGCAACTACGTGGAGAGGCAGGTGCTACCCAAGTCCAGCGTAACCGCTATGGGATGGCACAAAATATCGGCGGATCGGGCTCGAATATTCTCACCCACATTCTCAGACAAGAATGATAAAATTCTCACAGTGCCGGTGTTCAAGAGCACCCTAAGGAATCAAAAATCAATGGATAATGTATCCTTTAGTTTTAGAACCTTTTGGGTATTATTGAACACCCTTGTAGAGCCACAACCACCATAATTTAAGGAGAGCCCTCATGATGGAGTTTCATGTTTCCCGTGCAAGCCGCGATAAGTATCAGTTCGACCAGGTTTTATTCTCCCAAAACGGTAATGTCATTTTTGCCAATTTTCAGGCTGCGCGCCAGTTTGCTGCGCAAATCAATGCTCAGAAAAAACCAGGAGATAAAGGCTTCGTTTCCCCAGGCCAAATTAACGCCTTAGGATTGATTGATGAGATTTTTCATCTTATCGTTTCTGAATATTATCAGGAATATGGGAAGGACATTCGTGAAGCACTCTATACTGAGCTGATTACTAAATTAGGCAAAGAAAAGGTTGAATCCAGCTTGGAAGCTTTTCTAAACGAGTTTCCGCCGGTGGATGTCTATCAAGGCAATGTGAGCTTAAAGGATTATCTGGCTGGCGAAACAGCGGGAGTTTCGCACTATCAATTAGCCCTCGAAGAATTGCTGATGCTCTGGTTAACCAACGCCAACCCAGCGGCTGAACCGTATTCTGAGCTCTTTGACGACAGTAAGCTCCAAAAAACTACTGCTTACGATCAAATCATTGATGGCATCAAAGTGTTCTTCAAACATCAACCTGTCTTTGGTCCTGAAAATCAGGACCTTGTCACAATGTTGCGCACGCCTGCCATCGTGGTGCCGCAATCCTTGAGTGGTCAGTTGGAGTACATCCGCCAACACTGGGCAAAATACTTAGGGAAATTTCTCTACCGATTGCTTGGCAGCCTTGATTTAATCAAGGAGGAGGAGCGCGCTACTTTTACCGGCCCTGGGCCTACGCTGGTGCCCGATTATGCAAACCAAGATCTTGAAGTCGAGCGCTTCAGCCCCGATAGCGATTGGATGCCAAGGGTAGTGATGATTGCTAAGAACACTTTTGTGTGGCTCAATCAGCTCTCAAAACAATTTCAGCGCCCAATTGAGCGCCTCGATCAAGTGCCAGATGAAACTTTAGACCAATTAGCACGCTGGGGTTTTACGGGCCTGTGGCTGATTGGCTTATGGGAACGCAGCGAAGCTTCCCGCCGCATAAAGCAATTATGCGGTAACCCCGATGCAGTCTCCTCAGCCTATTCACTGGCGCGCTACCAAATTGCAGAGCGCTTGGGCGGTGAAGCTGCTTATCAGAACCTCAGCCAACGTGCCGGCCAGCGCGGGATCCGCTTAGCGAGTGATATGGTCCCCAATCACATGGGCATAGACTCAGATTGGGTTTATGAGCACCCAGACTGGTTTATCGGTCAGGGTTACAGTCCGTTCCCAAATTACACTTTCAACGGGCCGGATCTCTCCCAAAACCCTGATATTAGCATCAACATTGAAGATCACTATTACACCCGCAGCGATGCGGCTGTCGTCTTCAAGCGCTATGACCACCGCAATGGCGATACGCGCTTCATCTATCACGGAAATGACGGCACCAGTATGCCTTGGAATGACACGGCTCAACTCAATTACCTCAACCCAGAAGTACGCGAAGCTGTCATCCAAACCATTCTTTCGGTAGCACGCAAATTCCCCATCATTCGCTTCGATGCAGCCATGACGCTGACAAAAAAGCATTACCAGCGCCTATGGTTCCCGCAGCCGGGCACTGGAGGCGACATTCCATCGCGTGCTGAGCATGCTATGACCAAAGAGGAATTTGACCGTGCCATGCCTAACGAATTTTGGCGCGAAGTGGTCGAACGGGTAGCTAAGGAGGTTCCGGATACACTCTTGCTGGCAGAAGCTTTCTGGCTGATGGAAGGCTATTTTGTCCGCACCTTAGGAATGCATCGCGTGTATAACAGTGCGTTTATGAACATGCTGCGCAACGAAGAAAACGATAAATATCGCCAGCTAATTAAAAATACATTGGTTTACGACCCGCAAATTCTCAAGCGCTACGTTAACTTTATGAATAATCCAGATGAAAAAACTGCGGTAGAACAATTTGGCAAAGGTGATAAATACTTTGGTATTTGTACCGTGATGATCACCATGCCAGGGTTACCGATGTTTGGGCATGGACAAATCGAGGGTTATGCCGAGAAATATGGCATGGAATATTACCGCCCCTATTGGGATGAAACCCCAGATTATTATCTCATCCATCGGCACGAAACCGACGTTTTCCCTCTTGTTCACCGCCGGCGCGTTTTTGCCAACGTGGATAACTTCAGACTGTACGACTTCTATACGCCTTCAGGAAGTGTGGATGATAACGTTTTTGCTTACAGTAATACCGAGGGGGGTCAAGCGGCTTTAGTGGTTTACCACAACCGCTATGGCTCCACCTCGGGTTGGATTAAAACCTCGGTGCCTTATTTAGTGAAAGGTTCTGAGAATGCCCATCTGGAGACAAGTGAATTAGCCGACGCGCTCCAACTCGGCAGTGATTCCAACACATTTATAACTTTTAGAGACTACATCGAAAAACTCGAATATATACGCTCGGTGCAGGATATTCGCGAACATGGGATGTTCTTTGCTCTTGACGCTTATAAGCATCACGTATTCATGGATTTTCGGCTTGTGAGCGGCAGGGAATTCGAGGAACTGAACGCACACCTCAATGGCAGAGGGGTTTCCAACTTAGATGTCGCCAGACGGGAAATCGTGCTTGGACCAGTGTTGCAGCCACTTGGGCAAGTCATCAACCCCACTAACTTGAATAACTTGATTGAATTAGCGCAGGAGAGGGAAGACCCAACCTCACTCGAAAGCTTACTCCGCGTTAATTTAGATCTGATACGCCAAGCTGGCTACGCTATGCAGCGCCAAGGGCTTGCGTTAGGCAGCGATATGGAAGCAGCGAGCAAACATCTCGAAAAATGCTTAAGGCAAATTCTTGACTTAGAAAACTTAGATAAAAAATTAGGACTTTCCGGTAAAAAGATTGCGCCGCTCCTAAGCAAGGCTTTGCAAGAAATCGATCCGCGGGCTAAGTTTGTGCTGCTTATCTGGAATTTCCTGAGCAACTTAGCTGGTCCTGCTAATGAAGCAGAGAACACGCAAATTGCACGACGCTTCTTAGATGAAGAACCAACTTCGCAATTGGTGACAGAAACTCTAAAGGGTCTAAGTTTTGGCGATTATGAAGCGTATAAAGCCTGCCAAGCTATTAAATGGATGTTGACCAACACAAACTGGCTAAGCGAAAAAGATTTGACCCCAAGCGAGCTTCTAGAGCAGTGGCTGCAGGATGAGCAATTCAAAGAATATCTGGAATTAAACGAGTATAACCAGGTATATTGGTTCAACAAAGAGAAATTCGAGTCCATGCTTTGGTACATGCACATTGCCACGATTTTACGTTATGCATCTGATCCAAGCATTTCTTCGGTTGAACAAGTTGAAGCTATCTTACGGGCAGAGCCAATTTTCGATGCGCTGCAAACAGCTTTTGCGCAATCCGAATTCCGGCTCGATCAACTCCAAGCAGCGCTGGATTAAGCGGCTTTTTCAGCCTGAGCGCGCATCATCGTCTGAGAGAAGACGGTATCGCCCCTCAGGCTTGTCTTTTCGCTCTGCACGCGTTGGAGCAAATCGGTAACAACTGACCTAAGCTCGGCGCCTGTTGCCCGTTCGGTCAGGTAAACCGCTTTAGCGGCATAGGCGATATTGTTTTGCGGTTCTAAGCGGTAGAACTCATCATGGAAAAATCCGCAAGAAGTGAACATTCGCTGCCGTTCATATTGCGCCGAGAGCAGATCTTGAACGATATTCAATTCCATTGACGTGAGCCTTCTCCCTGAAAGCTGGTAACACAATTCTTGTAGTGTGCGCTTGCCCCAAAGTACCTCGATGTACCGATGCCGAAGCTCCCACGGTTCGGGAAAAATGGGTGAGAGCGTTTGCACATAGAGTGTATCCAGCAGTACTGCGGTACGGTCAAGAGCGTCCCTCAGGGCTGCTTTCCAGACAGCGTTCGGTGTGCACCCACAAGCTTGCTTCCAACGATCTACACCATGCATACAGGACCAGGAAGAATTTTCCACGAGTCGAGCTTTGGTAGTTACATCATGCTCTTGCAGCCACTTAGCCGGATAAGTCCATTCGATATTCCTACGCGTGCCGGCACCGTCCATGAGATAAGAAAGGAAATGATCTCTAAATGGTTGATGATGCCCATAGAGCTCACCATCGCTGGCAATTAATACCAATTCATTGGGGTTATCAGGGCGGGTGCGGAGAAGATTATCCAAAAAGAGGTCGCCATTGACCGTTGCGCTTGGATTAAAACTAACCTGGGTGCTCAGTTCCTGGTCATAAGTAAATACGATAAATGGCGTCCGTCCATTAGGTAAATCGATCAGAAAAGGACCCCGGCTTGTCTCTTCCGGAATTACTTGCCACGGGGCTAAAATTGTAAATTTAATGCCGCAATCTGAGAGAACGCATAGCGTTTCTAGATCTACAGCAGTTTCAGGCAGCCAAAGCCCGTCTGGTTTATGCCCAAAGCGGTAATAAAAATCTTCTATCCCCCAGCGCACTTGGGTAATTTTATCTTCTAAGGTGGCTAAAGGCACGATGAGATGGTTATATCCCTGTGCCATCCCATTCCCAACTCCAAAACGGTGGTAATTTTCCTGCTCCTGCTTGATGATCATATCGCTCACTTCGGGATCAAAGTCAGCTAACCAATTGAACAAGGTGGGGCCGACGTTGAAACTGAGTTTCTCAAAATTTCTCGCTTTAGCGTTAGGCTGATAACACTCAAAGAGTATTCGTTCATTCCAATTCCTGAATGGTTCTGCGCCAGTTTCGTCAGGGATATAGTTTGAAAAGGGGTCTTCTCGCGGGGGTTGATAAAAATGACCATGAATGCATATCTTCATAATTTTTTCTTTAAATTCCTTTTGTCTGTGGAATTAAGTAATCAATGTTCTGATGGAATCTTGCAGGATTTATACCAAAAATGCGCGGAATGGAATCCAATGCACAAATTTGATTTTCAATAAAGTAATCCATCCAATAAGCCGTGCGGGGAAAATCATGATGCAAGCTGCGCATTAAAAGCAGCCAACGTTGCAATTGGTTCGTATTCACAGCAAAAAAACTGCGCTTTTTCCGCAGTTTTTGAACTATAAGTTGGAGGATTTCCAACAAAGTGAAGTATTCTGGTCCGCCGATTTCGATGATGCTGTTTTCAGTTGAAGGCATATCCAATGCCCACAACATACAGGTCACCAGGTCCCGCACCCATAAAGGCTGTAAGTTGACATTGCCATCACCAGGGATAGGAACTCGACCAGGAAAATAGCGGATCCAGCGAGCTAAGTTCTCTGTAAAGACGTCCCCTTTACCATAAACAATGCTGCTGCGAATAATGGTATATGGGATGCCAGATTCTATAATGATGTGCTCCGCGATTCCCTTGGCTTTCAATAAATCAAAAGCCGAGGCGCGATCTGCGCCCAAATGGCTCAAATAAATAAACCTTTCTACTCCAGCCACCTTTGAGGCTTGTACAAAACTTTCGAGCTCTCCAACTTCGATTTGTTGTAGATCTATGTCCGCGGTGCTTTGATCCGCTAAGGAAATGAAGTAAACCACATCAACATCCTGTAGAACAGCTTTCAACCCCCGTTCATCCGAAAACGCGCAAATGGCAGCGTCAAATTGGACGCTTTTGGGAAGTTTTAACGTGGGTTCTTCGGGATGAATTAACAACCGAATGGGACGGTCACTTTCTAGGCACTGATTGAGCAATTCCATTCCTATAAAGCCGGTACCACCAGTGATCAGAATCATCCGCGACATTATAGCATAATAATATGACGATTTATGGCATATATCTTGCATCACCATAGCTGAATTTGGAATTAACCATAGGAAAAGCCATGAACAAACGACTGGGATTTCACTACTTTCAAGATGTCAACCACTATCAGGTCCGCGATCTCAATCTTTGGTTGCCAGAGCTGCAAGCGCTCAATGCCGGCTGGCTCGTCTTAAAAAGCTCAACCACTCAGGCGATACCAGAAGAATTTATTACCGGTTTAGTTCAGGGTGGTGTTCAACCCATTATTGACTTCGACATGCGGGTCAATGACAATACCAAACCTGATGACTTGTCGGTGCTTCTTTCGGCTTATGCGCGCTGGGGGGCTAAATACGTGGTTTTCTTCAAAAGCCCCAACGTAAAGTCGTCTTGGGAGGAAGGAACCTGGTCTCAGGGAGATTTGGTTGAACGGTTCTTAGATCGGTACTTGCCATTTGTGCGCATCGCAGAGCAAAACGAGCTTATTCCGGTCTTCCCTCCTTTACAGCCAGGCGGTGACTATTGGGACCTTTCCTTCCTCAAAAAGGTTTTGCAATTAGTCCAACAGCGGCGCTCGCTAGACTTTACGGCTAATTTACATATGGCTGTCAGCGGGCAGACCTTTTCTAAATCTCTTACATGGGGCAAGGGCGCAACAGCGAAGTGGAAAGCCCCACGCCCATACAGCAAAACCGAAATTGGCGAGCAGGATCATCAGGGAATCAATACTTGGGAATGGTACCGAGATTTGATAAAGTCTACCCTTAATATCACACCAAAAATGTTCTTATTTTGGTTTGGAGCAGCCAGCATCGAAAAAAACCAATTAGACCCTGCACTTAAATTTGAAGATTTGGTAAAGTTGGCAAACTCTGATCCTTCCGATACAGAAAAGGAAAACAGCTTACCCGAGGAAATTTTAGGTTGCCTGCTTTGGCTGCTTAGCTCGAATGAGACCGATTCATTGGAAAAAGCAGCATGGTTTGATGAGCAAGGTAATCCAAAACAAGAGACTGTTAGTCTTTATAAAAAACAACTCAAAGAAAATTCAAAGAAAGATGAGGAATACCCGGTTGCTGATCGCGTAGCACAGTGGTTGTATCCGATTGACCATTATTTGCTATTACCCGCCTACGACTGGGGAATCCCTGAGAATATTTTAGATCGCGTCCGTCCAATTATCCGCGAGACCCGGCCAACGATTGGTTTCTCGGTAATTGAAGCAATGAATGCACGTAAAGTTACTGTTTGGAATGAAGATTCCGCATTTAGCGAGCATGATTTACAAATGTTGCGCGAATCTGGATGCCAAGTGGATGAGAAAATTGTCAATAGCGTCAGGATTGCCGCCTGATAATATACCCGAGGTGAAACAATGAGTACAAATCCTTCCTATTCTTCAAGAACTCCGATCTCGAGCCCGCAGCCTAAAATTGTGGTGATGGGCTTAGGCGGTGGTGGTTGTAATGCCATTAACCGCATGATTGAAAGCGGGATGCAAGGGGTTACCTTTGTTGCTTGTAACACCGACTCCCAAGTGCTGAGAACTAATTTAGCGCCAAACAAAATCCAATTGGGTCCAAAAGCAACCCGCGGCTTAGGCGCAGGTGGCATTCCTGAAATTGGTGAAGCAGCTGCAGAGGAAAGTTATCGCGACCTTGCTGCTATTATGGATGGCGCTGAAATGGTGTTCCTCACTGCGGGTATGGGTGGCGGCACAGGCACAGGAGCTATCCCGGTTGCAGCAAAAGTAGCTAAGGCGGTAGGCGCAGTCACAATCGCCATCGTTACCAAACCCTTCTCATTTGAGTTGGGTAAGCGTCAGAAAAACTGTGAGGTAGGTTTAGAAAAACTGCGCCAATATGCCGATACCCTCATTGCAATCCCTAACGATAAGCTCATTGAGGTGGCTCCTCGCGATTTACCTTTAGAGATGGCCTTTACCTTGGCCGACGATGTACTCCGTCAAGGTGTACAAGGCATTTCTGAGCTGATCACTGAGACCGGACTTATTAATGTAGATTTCTCGCATATCAAGAGCATTATGCAGCGTGGTGGTGGCTCTCTTATGGCAATTGGCACAGGCAGCGGACCAGACCGGGTCAAACAGGCTATCGCAAAAGCCTTACACCATCCTTTGCTCGATGAAATTGATCTCTATTCTGCCACGAATATGATCGCGAATTTCACTGGCAGTGCGAATCTCTCCTTCCGGGACGTTACAGATGCTTTACAAATTCTTCAGGAAGCTTCTGGATATCATGCGGATATTATTCCCGGTGTTATCACCGACCCGCGCATGGAAGATCGCGTACAACTCATTCTGATTGTGACAGGTATCGGCATTAAGCCGGGAGAGATGAGGGAAAATAAATCACACTCTGCCCCTTTTGATCAAAAGCCGGTATCAGATTCCCCTGTTGAATGGAACACAGAGAAAAACAAATCGGACAAAACCACAAAGTTTCATGATTTCAACGAGATTAGCCAGGAGGATTATCTCACCAAGGTAGAGCCTGAAAACAATATAGATGTGCCCGCTTTTCTCAGACGGCGTTCATATCAATCAAGATAAGTCAAGGGTAGTATTATGGATTCCGCAGCAATTAATAAGGTTTGCCAAAGTGTGTACACTCGCGTTCCCGCACTTCAAGGCGTCAAGCCTAAGGTTAGTCCCCAAGGTAGTAGATATTTATTGATTTTCTCAAAAACCAATAAACTTCCAACAGGGAAAACTTTGGAACAGACTATACGAGTCGTAGCGGATGAGGAAGGAAACATCATAAAAATGTCTTCTTCTAGAGGATAGAAAGCCTGATGATAAACCTGTTCAAATCATTAGAAATTCACTTTTGGAATATATTGCTGCCAATAAGGAAAAGAGGGCAAGAGCGTAAAGAAGCAATTGCCCCACCCCCTTCCGCTCCAGATGAAGTGCGCTTGGAATACTTAGCTCAAAGTGCACAGCAAGTTATAGAACCTGAACCAATTCGTTCGATTTTATCTAAACAGTCGACAATAGTAGATTTAAGCTCACAGCCAACCATAAAAATTGAAAAAAGAGGGAAGCAAAGTTCCATCTATTTAGGCACGACGGTCCCAACAAAAGCGATTAAACAAAAAATAAAGCAGGGGGAAGCATTTATGTTAGTCGTATCTTCTTTTTTGGGACTGGTTATAGGCATCCTAATAGCATTTTTCGTAAAGTAGAAAGCTTTTCGGCAAGGTTAGTTATCAGATTATAATAATATTAATATAGTTGTTATATAATGGCTATGCGCATTGCTTCCGGTTAAAGTCTCACGCATTCGTATAAACATGTATATTATGCCTTTTTCATGTATAATTCAGCCACTAATAATAGATGTATGAGGTCCGGAATGGCTGTACCGCAAAACAATTTGAATAATGAGCGCTGGAAAAATCTCACAATCACAGACGCAGACTTACAGGATTTACTAGCTTACCTATTCGAAACAGAAACCCCACTTCCAATTGAAAGTTTAGCCAGAATCCTCGTCCATAACCGCTTAGAACATGAAAGAAAAGCGCTCGAAGAACGTCAGAAGACCCTAGGCAAAGTTTATCTCCCTAAGGAACAATATACGCCAGGCGAGCAAATTACATTTCCACATTTGGATTGGAAGAGCGGAACAGTTAGTGCTACTAGGCAGGGGGACAACCCTGAAATCAGGGAATTCAAGGTAATCACCGTTGAGTTCGAGGACGGTGAAAGGCGTGAATTTGCAGCTGAATTAGTTGAGCATCCCCTTAATACCCAACGCAATATAGTTGATTCTAGCGATGATCAGACAGTTGAAACGGTACTCAAAACCTTTGGGGCTGAAATCCGGAAAAAGCTGCGGGTAGCGCTTGAAGAGCAAAGCGATATCGTTCGCATCGGGGGAACATGGTTCCCAAAGTCCTTGCTCATTGATATCAACCAAGGTTACCTTAACCTCGCTGAAGCCTTATTGGATGCCCAAAAAGGTGGACCGATGAACCCTGAAGAGTTGCTCAAGCAAATGGAACTCAATCAGACAGATAACTTGAAGCTTTTAGAGTTTTCGCTCAACTACGCCATGCAAGAAGATCCACGCTTTGATGAGGTCGGAACGAGTGGCAAAATTGCCTGGTTTTTACGCCGTTTCGAACCTGAAGAGGTTCGGGAAGTGCCGCTTTATTTGCAAGTCAAACCAGAAGTTACTGAGCTCCCGGAAGTCTCCGAGGATACCCTTAAAATGATCCTCAGCTTGAATGACGAGCTGACCCCAGACGAATTTTCTGATACTGAGGAACAGATTACCCAGGCGTCTATAGTCTTAAACTATCCCCATTGGCGTACAGGTACTCTCCCGATTACCCCCGCGACAGCCCAAATTTTCCCGACAGCTTTGGAAACAGAGCATGTTAAATTTATGCTCGAAGATGCACAGAACGATGAAAAAATTTCTGCATGGGTTGTTCGTCCGCACCGGTATGTCTTTGGGCTGCGTGAGTGGTTCGAAAGACAAAACCTTATTCCTGGGAGTATTATCGAAATTGCTGCCACAGCGGATCCGGGTATAGTCAAAATCGTACCGCAGAAAAAGCGTTCTAATAAAGAATGGATCAAAACTGTCCTGGTTGGTGCTGACGGTGGTTTGGTAATTGCTTTGCTGCGACAGCCAATTCATGCCGGTATCCACGACCGAATGGCTATTGCTATCCCGGATGTCGCTTCCCTCGATAATTTATGGAACCAACGACGCTCAAAAAATATCAGCCTGAAATCGGACATAAAACGCATGATGACCGAGCTTTCTAAGCTGGATAATCAGAGGCATGTCCACTTTATTGATTTATATGCTTCGATTAATGTCATCCGCCGCACACCACCTTTTGATCTGTTAGCAGTTCTAACGAACAACAGCGAATTTATTCACGTTGGAGATAATTATTACAACTTGGCAGAAACAGACTAACAGGAGCATAAATGGATTCTAAATTCTCAAGCCTAATCAAACCCACGCTGAACACAAAGTTTAGAGTTGATTTTGATTGGTGGAAAAATCAGGACCACAACTGGAAAGTCTACCTTCAATCCTTTCTCTGCGAGGAACATCAAAAACTTTTAGCTCACTTTAGCTATGAAGATCAAATTGATCTGGTCAACCCACAAACCGGAGAGGTCACAAAAGAAGATGCGCTTCTCTACACGCTTATTAATCATTGTGCCCGCCAACCCGATTTTCTTTCTGAGAACACTGCTTTAGTTGATTCCATTTTTAAAATCTTCTTGGTTAATCAAAATCAGCCGCTAACCCCAATTGAGCTTTCCAAGCTCATCAATCGACCAGCTGATTTAATTCTTAGAACGATTGGCTCCGGAAAAGTTTATCGAGGGATCCGGCCTGTATAAACAGCCCCAATTGTTATACAATTAGATTAGGAATGCCCTTGTAGCTCAATGGACAGAGCAGCAGCCTTCTAAGCTGTTGGTTGCAGGTTCGAATCCTGTCAAGGGCGCTTCTGACTATAAATCGATAGATTATCTAGTGAAGTCGCTACGGGCATGCACGATAATAGCTTGAAAACGAAAGGAACAAGACGATGAAATTTGTAGCACGTTGGTTAGCCATTTTTCTGGGACTAATGGTGGCTGCTTGGTTAGTCCCTGGGATTCAGGTCAGCGAAGGTAGCTGGGGCGCTTATGCGGTGATGGCTTTGGTTCTCTCCCTACTGAATGCGACCTTGCTGCCCCTCCTCAAGGTTGCTTCGTGTGGCATGATCATCTTAACCTTAGGATTATTCAGCCTGGTCTTAAATGCAGCGGTATTTATGTTAGCCTCCTCAATTACTGTAAACTGGTTTAACTTCGATTTCCATGTTGAGAACTTTTGGGCTGCTCTTTTAGGCTCGATTATTGTTTCGATAATAAACACTTTAGTCAGTCGGGGTTTGGTCGAAGATTGAGTGTGAAACCCACCTTATCGTTTAAAATGCCGGCATCAGCCGGTATTTTGATTTCTCATTTCACTTGCATTGTAAAAATGTTGTGGTAAACTAAGCAACGTTAAATTCAGGAATACCTGAAACCTTCCACTCCTGCTCGCCCAAGGCGACCAACAGGAGCAAACCCGAGGAAAGGAGCCTCAAATAAATGCGTGAATATGAATTAGTTTACATTCTCCAGGCGGACCTGGACGATGCCACCACGGATGGCATTGTAGAAAACATCGAAACCTTGATCAAAAATAGCAACGGCGAAATTGACAAGGTTGAGCGGTGGGGGAAACGCAAGTTGGCTTATCCCATTCGTAAAATGAACGAGGGATATTATGTCTGTGTTAATTTCAAGTTTGAACCGGACCAAATTGCCAATCTAAAGCGTTCCTTAGGATATAACGAGAATGTTTTGCGTTATATCATCGTTAAAAAGGCATAGAAAGGACAAAAATGACCGATTACAAACCTAATGGCAATGGCTCTAACCGCCGTTATTTTTCTAAACCCAAATATTGCCAGTTTTGCACCGATAAAAATCTGGTGATTGACTACAAAAACACTGATTTACTGATGCGTTTCATCAACGAAACCGGGAAAATTCGCCCCCGGCGGCAAACAGGCACTTGTGCCAAACATCAACGGGAAATAGCTCAGGCAATTAAAAATGCCCGTCACATCGCGCTCATCCCCTTCACGGGTGACGTGTGGTCCGACTCAAATTCATAGGAGTAATCCAGTATGGCCAAAAAGATTGTTCCACCCAAGCAGGTTACTAAAAAGCATGTCGCTAAACAGGAAAAAGAGGCGAAACAAACGCGCCTTCTCCTCACTGGAGCTATTGCAGTTACTGTAATTGTGGTGGTTTTACTTGGCTATGTTCTCATTGATAGATTTGTGATTACTCCAAACAAAGTAATTGCTACGGTCGGGGAAAAGACGATTAAGGTCCGCGAGTTTGAACCCATGGTCAAATACACCCGGCTAAACATGATTAATCAAGCCAATAATTACTACTATTACTATCAAATGTTTGGAAGCTATGGTGAGTCATTCCTTACCAGTGCACAGGATTTAGTTCTTACGCTTAATAACCCGACATCCGTTGGTGAACAAGTTCTAAACACCATGATTGAGGATATCTTGATCGAGGAAGAAGCTGCCAAGCGCGGCATCACCGTCACAGATGAAGAGCTCGCACAAGCAATGCAAGAAGCTTTTAACTTCTATCCTAATGGGACGCCAACACCAACCGTCACACCTACCCCTGTAAACACACCCACGATGTCCCTAACTGAAATAGCAATTATTCAACCCACCGACACACCTATGCCTCTTCCGACTGCAACAAGTACTCCAGAGGGTTGGGAACCCACTAACACATCAACACCAACACTAGCACCCACGGCAACTTCTCAACCTGTTCCAGCTGACGCGACCCCAACTGTAGAGCCGACTGCGACCAGTATGCCAACGATCACACCTACCCCAACAGTCTACACCACACAGGTTTTTGGTAGTAACCTCAAAGAATATCAAGACAATTTAAAAAGTTATGGCATTCCAACAGATGTAATCGAGAAATCAATACGAGCTCAGCTGCTGCGTGATAAAGTCAAAGAAGCAATTACAGCGGACCTTGAGCCTAAACAATTGCAGGTGCACGCCCGGCATATATTAGTCGCTACGGAATCCGAAGCAAATACCGTACTTGAATTACTCAAAAATGGTGAAGATTGGAATAATTTAGCCTCTAACTACTCCACAGACACCGCCACCAAAGATAACGGCGGCGACTTGGGCTGGTTTGGAAAAGGCCAAATGGTAGCTGAATTTGAAGAAGCTGCCTTCGCCTTGGAGCCAGGGCAAGTGAGTGACCCTGTCAAGACTGAATACGGTTACCATATTATCCAATGTCTTGCCAAAGGCGAGAATTACCTCAGTGCGACCGATTTTGAAAATTACAAGACGACAACCTTCAATAACTGGCTGCAAGATTTACGCGACTCTCGCACAGATATCGTGATCGAACCGGATTGGACTGAATTCGTTCCGACCACACCAGTTGTGCCAAGCTCATTGCAAAACGCAATCTTCAACCCAACGGCAGAGTAAGGAATCTTTTACATAATTTCAAAGAGGCTGACTTTTTAGCCAGCCTCTTGTTATTAATTGACATCTATCCTGAAAATTGTGCTTACTTGACGAAAACGTCATCTACTTCTTCCAGCTGCAAGCTCATCACTTGACTGATGCCGTCTTTCCCCATCGTAACTCCATAGATGACATCGGCAGCTTGCACGGTATTACGATTATGGGTAATCAGGAGAAACTGGGTATCATTCGAAAGGTCTTTAAGCAAATCAATAAACCTACCCACATTCGATTCGTCCATCATCGCGTCCACCTCGTCCAAGATACAGAACGGCGTTGGCGAAATTTTCAGGAGGGCAAACACAAGCGCCACAGCCGTCAGGCTGCGTTCACCACCGGAAAGCAGCACCAAACCTTGCTCGCGTTTACCAGGCAAGCGCGCTTCAATTTCAATCCCTCCATCTAATGGAGCGTTCTTATCCGAAAGAATCAGCCGTGCAGATCCGCCATTGAATAGACGAGTAAAAATCTGGGAAAACTCAGCGCTAACAGCCTTAAATGTCTCGAGGAACTCGCGTTCCATAACTTCATCGAGTTCTTTGACGATTCTTTCCAGGTCGTTAATAGCTGCCTCCAGGTCCGAGATCTGGCTAATGAAGTTATCATACCGGGCTTTTGTTTCTTGATATTCTTTTTCTGCTTCCACATTCACTACCCCGATGCGGCGTAGCTGCGCTTTAAGCCCTCTTATTTCCTCTTCGGTTGTATCAGGCGGTGTGGGTGTTGAGCGCAATGCATCTATCGATAAATCCTGAAATGGTAGCGGTGGGGGATTAAAATTTTCTCCTTGGTATTCCAGCTGAATGAGTCCAAAATCATTTTCGATGCGATTCCGAAGTGAGTCCAGCTTTTCCTGCTTACGGGTAACCTCTAATTGGCAATGTGTAAACTGACGCTCAGTAACACTGAGCTCCTGCCGATACGCTTCTCCTTGCTTGAGCAGTTCCTGATAGCGAGATTCAAGCTCAGCAAGTTGTTGTTGCTGCTTGTCTAAGTTCTCAGTTTTTAACGTATCAATCTGTGTGTTTAGCTCTATAACTGTTTTGCTCAACTCGGCTTTTTGCTCCACAAGCTCCCGGAAGGCTTGTTCAACGTTTTCCTTACGTTGCCTTAATTGGTTTAAACGCTGTTCATCGCTAGCAAGCCGTTGCTGCAAGGCGTTTTGGGTGGCAGCTTCGTGCTCGACTGCCTGCTGGGCTACCCTGATTTCCATCAGCAAATATTGAAATTGATGCTCAAGGTCTTCAGTAGAGTGCTCCGTTAGCAATTGTTTCACTTTCTCCAGTTCAGCTTGCGCCGCTTGGATTTCTGATTGATTTTTACCCTCTTGCTTATCGAGTATGATGCGATCCGTTTCTAATGTAGAAATCTGCTGCTGATTTTCGTTAATCTGACTTTCTATCCACTTCCTTCGGCTGCTGAGCTTATCTACTGTTACAGCAGCAGCGGCTAATTCTTTATGAATTTGTTGTACCTGCGTATTTAAGGTTTGCAAGCCCGCCTGAGCTTCTAAAAAGAGCTGTTCAGATTGACGATTCTCTTGCAGGTATTTTTCTTCTGACTTCTTAGCTTCTTCCCAAGAGGTATTCACCTCAGCAAGCGCAGCTTCCAGCTCTTTGGACTTGCGGATATAACTTACCTTACCTGAAGGTCGCTGATTCCCAACAATGGCGACGCCGTTTTTAAGCAAAACCTGACCATCCAACGTCACCAAATTGAAACTTTCGCGAATTTCATTTGGAACATGGAATAGCTTTTCGATAGAGCTGACCACCAAAAAGTCTCCAAGCAGCCGATGAATAATTGATGCCAATCGCTGCGGGTAGCTCACTAACTCCGAAGCTACGCCGACGATGGCATCATTCACTGGAATTTCTACTCTTTGCTTAGATTGGTCGCTCTCGCTGCTTGCAAGCGCAACCTTTTCGCTAACGCTCGCTGCAATCTCCTTAAGGAGCACATCATTAAATTCTCCCTCCTCTAAAACGAGCAATTCAATTGCTTCACCAAGGGCTGCTGTAATCGCTTTTTCATATGCTTCAGGGACTTCCAGCTTGGTAGCAAGGTCGGTAAAACCCTTTCCCTGCCGGTTGAATTTTGGGTTTTTCAGGAGAACTTTCGCCCCTTCAGAAAACCCCGAAAGGCTCTCTTGTGATTGCCGCAATAGATCAAGCTGATTGGAAAGCTTGTTCCTCTCTAAGTTCAATTGGTTAATTTGACTGCTAATCTGATCCTGCTTGTGTTTGATTTCAGCTTGGTGTTCTTGTAAATCCTTGAGCTTTTGCTCCAGTGTGCTGCACTCTTTCTCAAGCGTTTGTTGCTTTTCTAATAAAGCCTGATGCGCACGGATTGCATCCTTTTCTTCATCTTGCAGGCTCTGCACCGTAGTTTGATTTGTATTTATGCTGTTTTGCAGTGTTTTAATGCGTTCTGCAATTTCACTTTTACGGGATTTAATAACCACTGCTTCTTTTTCAGCATTAATCAAACGGTTTTGCATTAAGCTGTACTGTGTATCGAGTGCCTCTTTTTGACTTCTTGCTTCCTTGAGTTGTGCTTCTACTTCGGTAAATTGTGCTCGCAGTTGCGATAGCTCCTGGGTTTTTTGGTCGCTCTCCACTTGGGTTATAGTGAGGCTTTTTTGCTCAGAATTGATTGTCTCTGCTAAATTGGAAAGGTCCTTTTCGAGTTGATCCTTTTCTCGGTTCAGTGATCTTTCCCGCTCTTCTAGAATGGCAATTTGTTGATTTTTTGCCTGAACTTGGTTGTGGAGGGCGCTCAGCTGCTCATGTAATGCGTTAACTGAATCCCTTTCCTTAATAAGCTCTTCTTTTAGCGCTTCAACCTCAAGGTGGAGTGAATCCACACGGGTTTGGATTTTATCACTGGCTTCTTGAGCGGTATTCAGCTGTGCTTTAGCTCCTGCGAGCTCTTCTTGTGCTTTATACCAATGGTAGCCATACCAAAGACGCAGTTTGTTTTGTAAGTTTTCTTGGATGGTGAGATATTCTCTGGTGCGAACTGCTTGCCTTTCTAAGTTGCGTAGGCGCGGCTTGATCTCATCTAAAATATCTTGAGCCCGTTCTAAGTTGCGCCGTGTTGCTTCCAAGCGTTTGAGAGCCTCTTCCTTGCGCGTGCGGTAGAGCCCAATGCCGGCAGCTTCTTCGAACAGCTTACTGCGCTCGTCAGGACGAATCGAGAGAGCTAAATCCACCAAGCCTTGACCAATAATTGTGTAAGTCCGCTCACTCAAGCCGGTTTTCGCCAGAAGCTCATAAAAATCCTTCAGACGGACGCGCTGGTTATTGAGCAGATATTCATTCGTTCCATCTCGATAAGCCCGCCGGGTGAGTACTACTTCGCTATACTCAATTGGCAGCCAATTATCTTCGTTATTGAAAGTGATGGAAACGGAAGCCATTCCAGCGCGGGCGCGTTGGTCTGAGCCATTATAAATCATGTCCTCTGTCTTTTTCGCTCGTAACAAGGAATAAGACTGCTCGCCTAAAACCCAGCGAATCGCATCGGCTACATTCGACTTCCCCGAACCATTAGGTCCAACAATGGCGGTAATGCGCGCGGGGAAGTCAAAAGTGGTCTTCTGAGCAAAGGTCTTATAACCGTTCAGTTCTAGCGAAGCAAGTTTGATGGTCATAGACTATTCTCGCAGACCCAATTTTCGGATTGCCGCTGATGCCGCAGCTTTTTCAGCTAATTGTTTACTACCACCGGTACCTTGGGCAAGTTCTTTTCCGTCCACGCTTACTGAAACCTCAAACACTTTGTCGTGATCAGGTCCATTTTCCCGCTCCAAGAAATACACTGGCGAAGCATACCCTTGCGCTTGTGCCCACTCCTGTAGAATGCTTTTCGGGTCCTCCTCCGTATGATTTTGCAAAATAGTATCAATTTGGCTCTCTATCATGGGGTAAAAGAAATCCTTCACCGTCTGAATATCCGTTCCTAAATAAATGGCAGCGATGAGAGCTTCAAAAGCATCACAAAGGATGGCTGTGCGATCACGCCCGCCGGCTTGTTCTTCCCCCTTACCTAACAGCAGCGCTGAACCAAGGTCTATTTTTCGGGCGAAAAAGGCTAATTGCTCAGTATGCACCAATGCCGAACGCATTTTTGTAAGAAAGCCTTCTTTTTGGTCAGGGAAATGATTGTAGAGCCATTCCGCCACAATATAAGCAAGGATCGCGTCGCCCAAAAATTCCAACCGCTGGTTATCCTCCACTACATTGCGGTTTTCATTAAGATATGAGCGATGCGTTAGAGCTCGGGTCAGTAAGAATTCATCAGTAAAATTTGCTGGCAGGCTCTGATAAAACCTGCTTGAGGTGTTTTTATCAAGCATGTATCTCCTATCCAGAGCTGCTTGATCGTCTGACATCAAAGCTTTGATAGCAAACGATCCTGCAGTTCATCTCAGTGTTGGATCAAATTTTAATCCAGAACCCGTTAATATCAAAACGATTGGTTCAGGCCAATCGGAGCCAAATTGTTGATAAGCCGCCCAAACAAGCGCTGAAGTGGGCTCGACATAAAAACCCATCCTGGCTAAGCTGTAAAATGCTGGCAAGATATCCTCTTCCTCAATCGAGACCAATTCATCCTTCCCGCGGTGCAAGGAGTTTAAGATTTTCTCACCATGCATAGGAGCCACAATCTGCGTGCCTTCAGCTAAAGATGGCTCTGTACCGCCATTAAAGGGCTGCCCCTTCCAGCGAGCGACCAATGGCGCACATCTTGCTGGCTGCACGCCAACCATTTTTACTTCTTGCTGAAAATCAAAATGCTGCTGCAAGGCTTGCAGACCAAGCTGAATGCCCCTAAACAGACTGCCATGCCCAACAGGTGCAACGATCGTACCCGGCAAACCTCCCAGCTGCTCATAGATTTCTAAGCTAATAGTGGCTATACCGGCTAATCCAAACGGTAGTAGTGCGTGGCTGGCATAGGGGAATCCAGTTTCCGTTACGTATTTTAACGCTGCTTGATGCGCATTCTCCCGCGGGCCAGGGACCGGAATAACATCTGCCCCGCTTGCCTTCATCTGGTTTATTTTAGGACCGGAGGCAAAAGCCGGAACAAAGATATGACTTCGTATCCCAAATGCAGCTGAATAAGCTGCTAACGAAGCGCCCGCGTTCCCCGAAGAATCCTCGACCACTTCCTTTATCCCACGGTTCAAAAGCATGCTTGTCAATACTGCAGTGCCGCGGTCTTTAAAGGAACCGCTCGGGTTTAGATTTTCCAGTTTGAAGGCAATTTGCTGACTTTGAATTTTTCTAAGCACTAATGGTGTTTCCCCTTCCCCGAGATAAGTTAATGGGGAATTTTCAGGTAAACCAAAAGCACTCTGGTAACGCCAAATTCCAGGGGATTTACTCAAAGCAACGGCACCTTGCTGGAAAGTAAACTCTCCTAAGGTAAAAGTTCCCCCACAGCGCGGGCAATGATCCGGCAACCCCTCAGAGGGATATGGCAACTCACATTGTGAACAATAATACGTAGTCATTTTCGAATCTAAATAAATTGGCGCTATTAATATTATCATACGGGCGTAATATGTAGAACTAATTGCAAGTGTATAATTAATTTGTGAACAAGCTCTGGCAACCTCAAACCGGCGAGTATGAAATCGAAACTGATGTCTACTCAGGTCCCTTAGACCTATTACTGGATCTTATCCAAAAAGCCGAGTTGGATATCACCAAACTTGCAATCGCCCAGGTGACGGACCAATTCCTGGAATACATTCAATTACATCGGGACACAAACCCAGATTACATTTCTGCTTTTATGGTGACCGCCGCTAAGCTCATCCAAATCAAATCTGAAGCGCTGCTCCCTCACCCGCCGGTTCATGAAGAGGAAGAAGATATCGGAGAAAGCTTAGCCCAACAGCTTCTGCTTTACCGCCAAATTAAGCAGCAAGCCCACTGGTTAGAAGAACGCATCAATGCTAACTTACGCTGCTATGTGCATGTTCCTCAATTCTTTCCGACAACTATAAAAGTGGACATGTCTGGCTTAGGACTCCAAGACTTGGTTGAAGCCTTATTGAACCTCGTCTCTCAACAATCATCCCCGGTAGCCAGCACCATGATAGGTATTCCAAAAGTAACACTCAAACAAAAGGTTCAGGAAATTTTGACAGTTCTTCATAGGACGGAACAAACTTCCTTTCAAGGTTTGATTGGAAATGACCATTCGCGGCTAAATGCCATTATTGTATTTCTCGCTATTTTAGAATTAGTTAAGCAAGATTTAATCAAAACGGAGCAGAGCAATATATTCGCAGATATTAAAATCTTTGCTAAGGAAAAGCTCCATACCTTGCAAGAAGCCGAATTCACTATTGAAGATTAATATCCAGAAAAAAAGTGCGACTTTAAGAATCGGTTATAATTATTTTTTGAAAGGATGATATGGACGAGATTCAAATAGAAAGCACCTCTACAGAAGTCAAAGAGCAGCCTGAAACGAGTAAGAAAAACGGTTCCGCTTGGGCGTTCATCATCGCAGTCTTATTCATTGGGCTCATCATTGCTGGCATTGTGATCCTTTCCAATCAGCCTCAAGAAGTAACCAGCAAAGTGCGGGATATTTTTATCATTCTGTTAGCAGTGGAGATGTTCATTATCGGGGTTGCTCTGATTGTTCTAATTATCCAACTCGCATCCTTGAGCAACCTACTGCAAAATGAGGTAAAACCAATATTGGACTCAACGACAGAAACTGTCAACGACCTCAAAGGTACAGTAAAATTCCTTAGTGATAATGTGACCGAACCGGTCATCAAACTTTATCAATCTATGGCAGGCATAAACCGCTTGCTGCAGATGTTTAAAATCAAGAAATAAACAAAAAACACAAAAAATAGGAGTATGAATATGTCTGAACAGAAAAATTTCGGAGCGTTTGTAATGGGTTTTGTTATTGGTTCTCTTTCCGGTGCCATTGCTTCACTTTTACTCGCACCACAATCAGGTGAAGAGACACGGCAGATCATCAAAGACAGAGCCATCGAACTCAAGGATAAAAGTCAAGAGACTTTCGAAGAGACCAAGAAGAAAGCCGAAGAAGCTTATAAAGAAATTCTCTCCAAAGGTATGAAAAAAGGCGAAGAAGCTCTGGATACAGTAGAAGAAGAGGTTAGGACGACCAAGAAAAAGGTCAAAAAAGCCTCCGAGGAGCTTGAGGAAGAAAACGACTAAACCACTTTCCGTTGCTATCTAATTAGCAATAGGGACGGGTATAACTCGGACCTCGAAAACGCATTCCGCTGACCAGGGTAATCAGCCAAGGAAGCTTATTGCTTGACGAACCATAGGGGGTATGATAAACTCATTTGCGTTCGGGGGCGTGGTGTAGCGGTCTAACATGTGGCCCTGTCAAGGCCAAGATCGCGGGTTCAAATCCCGTCGCTCCCGCACCAAATAAATAGAAGGACTGCATTGAAGATTTGCAAAGCAGTCCTTTTTCTTTTAAAGAATCTTGTGGGTCTAAGTGGCTATGCGCAATATCGGAGTTAACCCATCAGCGCAAGTATTAGCCCTGCTGATTTTCAATCACTATTCCACCCTACACAATGACCCGATAGTAGGACGCAGTATTGTCTTTGCCAGTTTTGCAATTAATTCGATGGTATACATCTTTGCTTATCGCTCGATGCGCAAGCCTTTAACCCAAATGGTGCCCCTCAAGGAGAATATGTATCTTATTTGGACTGTCTTACTAGGAATTGCGACAGCGCTCCTACCCTTCTTAATCCCTGGTTTAGGAGCAGCACTAGGCGTCGTTCCACTCACCCCAATCGAATGGGCAACCGTAGTTGGAATTGCGCTGTTTCTTTTGGGTGTTGTCGAGGTAGGCAAGTTTTTTGCAAACCGCATCAATAACAACGAATAAAGGGTGTTGAAAATGCCCAGAACAATAAAAAATGAATAACTTTATATTCAAAAAGATCACAATATGTTCATAAACCCCACCCCTTTGATTCCCCTCCCCAGCGTCTCTTTTCAGTGTAAAACTTTCCGCCTGATGCTGGTGAGGGGAAAGATGTTTGCAGGCGGGGGCGGCCACCCCCGCCTGCAAAAGAACCACCCTCTCCCAGCAGATTGACGCTAAAAAACGAACGTGATTCGGAGCTGGGAGAGGGCAGGGTGAGGGCAGATTGAAATTCTTAACTTTGAAAAATTTGGATGTAATCGATTAACCAATGTTTTTCAACACCCTCACGAATAGATTACTTTAAGTAATATTTATTAGAAGAGATGATTTACTGCCCGAGATCCAAGATTATCCCTGGGATATGAAACCCAGCAAGCTTAACTCGAATAAATGTTTGCTGGGTATAATGTTAATTGCTTTGAAACAACGATTCAGGCTTAGCTTGACTCTTTAGAAATGACAATTTTTAAACTAGAGAGTTACTCAAGCGTTTAGTTTTATTGGAAAAACCAGGACAAAACCGATGAGTGAGATTCCAGTGAAATCTTCCCCTTCAAAGATTTCACATCGAAAGAGATATCAGCAGATCCTTTCAACTTTCATTAAGCATGGTTTTGGTTATGCCTTAGCCAAGCTACAACTGAAGCGCTCCTTCTTTCCTATTCCTCCAGAGGAAACCCCCAAAACCGAAGAAGATTTAAAATCTCGTGCAGTCCATTTTCGTTTAGCTTTAGAGGAGCTTGGTCCCACTTTTATTAAAGTCGGACAGATTCTTTCTACACGTCCGGATTTGCTTCCCCCAGAGTTTATTCAGGAATTAACCAAATTAGAAGATTCCGTTCGTCCTGAGAGCTGGGAAGTGATTCATGCTGTCCTCATCGAAGAGATAGGTGAAGAACTTGAGCAGGTATTTCCCGAAATCAATCCGATTCCGCTTGCTTCTGCCTCTTTAGGGCAAGTGCATTCTGCTCGCCTAAAGAATGGCAGAAGCATTGTTATTAAAATACAACGGCCAAACATCGAAAGCATCATCGAAGTAGATCTCTCCATTTTAGGAGATTTAGCTAGTTTGGCAGAACGGACCCCGTGGGGTGAGCGCAACCACCCGGTTGAGATAATCGATGCTTTCGCTCATACCTTACGTAACGAACTTGATTACTACCGCGAAGGTCGCAATGCTGACCGTTTTCGCGAGAATTTCACCGGTGATGAGCGCATTTACATCCCCACGATTTATTGGGAACATACAACCCGCCGTGTTTTAGTGATGGAAGAATTGCACGGTATCAAAATTACTGATATTGCTGCCATTAAAGAAGCGGGAATCAACCGTAAAAAAGTAGCTCATAACGCAGTCTCAATGATTGTCAAGGAAATCCTCGAGGATGGCTTTTATCATGCTGACCCCCATGGAGGCAATTTTTTTGTTCTCCAGGATGGTTCAATTGGTGTAATGGATTTTGGTATGGTGGGCGAGTTAACCTCACGGGACCGCCAAAGCCTTACACGTTTGTACATCAATGCTATTGCCATGGATGCCGAAGGTATCGTAGATGAACTCTTTCGGATGAATGCTGTGCCTCCAGATGTAGATAGAGAGGGCTTAGAACGGGACATGGAACACATGCTGCAGAAATATGCCGGTTTGCCGCTCAAGGAAATGCGTTTTCAGAACATCTTGCAGGATTTCACCAAGCTCGTTACCCGCTATAGCCTTACGCTTTCACCTGATTTCTGGCTGCTTGGTAAAACTTTAGGGATGATGGAAGGCATTGGGTTGCTTCTCTATCCGGATTTAGACATCTTTGCAATTTCTGAACCCATAGTGCGCAAATTGCGCAGAGAGATGCTCTTGCCTAAAAAAGAATGGATGCGATATTTCGTGCGCCAATCGATGGATTGGGAAGAGGTGGCTAGGTTACTTCCCCGTACAACCCGACGACTAGTTGAACGCATTGACCAGAATAAGCCTTTGGATATAAACCTGATTGGACGAGATAAAGAAAAAAAGGAAGTTGTTCACGGTCTCAACCAGCTTTCCTTCAGTATCCTCATCGCTAGCCTTGTACTTGCCATAGCTATGCTGCTGCCCATCGCACTGAGCAATGCCTTAGTCTTTATCCCAATCGGGATTTGTGTGATTGGCATCCTTGCAATTTTTGTTTGGTTAGCCTTATCCTCTTTTAGAAATCGATAAGAAAACAACTCGATCACCTGCGGGCATAGAATAATTACCCGAAAATCCCATTATTTCCATACTTAAGCGTCCTGAAAATAGGATTAGCGTTTAAAATAAAGGAAATTTTTATCGTCATGAGGCGCCATGTTTTCTCCAGCTAAACCTGTATTTGATCCAGTTGCTAACCCTAAAGCGATTGTTTTAGCCGGTCCAATGCGTTTTACCATGCTGAAAAGCCGGCTCATCCGTATTGAATTTTCCCCTGAACAAAGTTTTGAGGACCGCCCTAGCCAAGTGTTTTGGTATCGCAACCAACCCGTACCCGAATTCCAAACCTACGAGAAAGACGGCAAATTAATCATCGAGACAGCGGATTTAGAGCTTACCTACCGCTTAGGTGAGCCGCCGATTGCGCGGTTCATACAAATTCGGCTCAAAACGAATGGCGTTACTTGGAAGTATGGCGATCGCGACCAAACTAACCTGCGCGGTACCGCCCGCACACTCGACCGCGCCAACGGGCGCATTCCCTTAGAAAAAGGCTTAGTTTCCCGCTCTGGCTGGAGTCTAATCGATGACAGCAATTCCCTCATTTTCACCAGTGAAGCAACCCTTGAGCCGCGCGGGACTGACCCAGATGCGCGGGATTGGTACTTTTTCGGCTATGGACATGACTATTTGGCTGCTATCCAGGACTTTCAGGATATTTCTGGCAAGCCTGGACTCATTCCCCGTTGGGCTTTAGGGAACTGGTGGAGCCGTTATTGGGCGTATACCCAAGAGGAATTGACCGAACTTATATTGGAATTCAAACGCCAAGAAATCCCACTTTCTGTCTGCATCATCGATATGGATTGGCATATTACAAATACAGGCAACAGCTGTTCTGGTTGGACAGGTTACACTTGGAATAAGCAACTCTTTCCAGATCCAAAACAGTTCTTACAATTCTTACATCAAAATGCGCTGAAAACAGCACTTAATTTGCATCCCGCTGAGGGAATTCATCCTCACGAAGAAAGTTACCCACAAATGGCAGAAGCATTGGGTATTGACCCTGCCAGCAATACTCCTGTTCCCTTTGATCTCACTTCGGAAACATTCCGCCGAGCTTACTTTGAAATATTGCATCACCCTTTAGAAGCCCAAGGCGTTGATTTCTGGTGGATCGATTGGCAGCAAGGCACACGCAGTAAAATTACTGGCTTAGACCCGCTTTTTATGCTAAACCATTTACACTATTATGATTTGGGCAAAACACCAGAAAAGCGCCCCTTTATTTTCTCTCGCTGGCCTGGGTTAGGTGGGCAGCGATACCCCATCGGTTTTTCTGGGGATACGATTGTCTCGTGGGAATCCCTTGCCTTCCAACCAGAGTTCACCGCAACAGCTGCAAACGTAGCCTTTGGTTGGTGGAGCCATGATATTGGCGGGCACTTTGAAGGCATCGAAGAAGCTGAGTTATACCTCCGCTGGGTACAGTTAGGCGTGTTCAGTCCTATTTTGCGCTTGCATTCGACCAATAACCCTTACTGCGAACGCCGTCCTTGGGGTTATGGATTGGATACGCTCGAAATTGTGCGCCGGGCTATGCAGCTGCGCCGCCAATTGATTCCTTTGCTCTATTCTGCCAATTATCACAACGCGACTACTGGTGAGCCTATGATTTTGCCGCTCTATTACGGTTGGCCAGAAAACCCAGAGGCTTATCAATGCCCACAAGAATATCTCTTTTGCCAGCAGCTCCTCGCCGCACCCATTACCCATAAGACTGATCCTGATACGCGCCTTGCCCGCCAGGTCGTCTGGCTTCCTTCTGGTGATTGGTATGATTTCTTTACCGGTGAATACTTCGAAGGCAATGCGTGGTATCCGTTATATTGTACAAAGGAACAAATTCCTGTTTTTGCCAAAGCCGGTGCGATTATTCCGTTAGATGCAGAAAAAATTGCCAACGGTACAGCATTACCCCAAGAAATTATCCTCAAAATCTTTGCTGGTGCTGATAATACCTTCAGACTGTACGAAGATGATGGGAAGAGCCAAGCCTACCTGCAAGGTGAATTTAATGAAACTGAGATAGCACAAACGTATGCTCATCAAACCCTCACGGTGCAAATTCGACCTATTTCTGCTAAGGTTAAAGGCATACCTAGAGAACGTACTTGGAGCTTTGAAATTAATGGAATTTCTCATCCAGGGAGCATCTTAGCAACCGCAGATGAAGTGCCGGTCGAGTGCACGTTCACGTATGAAGAAACAAAATGTAAATTGATCGTCCATTTGCCTCAGTTAGCCGTGGAATCAAAGATCAGCTTGATTTTAGGTAATGTGAAGTTGCAGAAATGGACATCGAAAGTAACAGACCGACTCTCTCAACTGATCACTGCAGAGCGAATGCCAACCTCGATAAAATTTCTGTTCATGAGTCATCTCAATGAATTAATGAATAACCCAAAATGGCTACGCGCAATAGAGCACCATTTCACACATTCGCAGCTTTTATCCATCCTCGAAAGCATCTTCTGGAAGCAATCTAAACCCATCGCAACGGATGCTCAGATAGCTTGGCTAGATGCTCAACTTAAATTAACTGAATGGATCGAATCTACAACAAAACACGGATAAGAGACACAAAGAAACTCCACTTCCAACAAGAGTTAGAAAGCGAATTTTTGAGATATTTCTCCCGCCGAAAGCAGCTCTTCAATTTTCCAAGTTGCTTTTTCGGCAGCGCCAGCTTGTTCAAGGTCAAAAGCTAAGATGCTCGGATAGTGACTGCTGAAGTAAGTCATCAAGCTCGGGCGGTAGGTAATCAAGGTTACCTTGCTCGGCAAGTTTCCTAAACGCGGCAGGATAGCTGCCCAGCCTAAACCTTTCTCGACTTCATAGGGGCCAATCTCATCAATGACCCATAAATCACTGTAAACATCCTTTTGTAAATACTCTAGAGCCCATGTCATTGTTTCCGGGAACATGTGCCACTTTCCAAAAACTTGTCCATCGCCAGCTTGTGCTAAGCGAGCTAATTGCCGGCGCTCACCGCTAGGGATAAGTTGTGCTGCAATACCTATTTTTACGTCCGCTTCAAAGATCGCTGGGCTAAAAACGCCTTTACAGCTGAAACCTTCCTCACTAAGCCGCCTGACTAACTCTTCAACGAATCGTGTCTTCCCACAACCACTCGAGCCATATATGCCAATCAGCTGGGACATTTGATTTCCGTATCTGCTATTCACCTAATCGTTTGAATTCTTTGCTTATAAGCCTAAGTTATATTACTTTATGGCTTGATTAATTAGGCATTTCAGTGAAATTTTATCCGCCGGAAAAATTCGTAATAGCGGCCATCCTCGGCGAGTATATTTGCCTTACTGGTTTGCATGCGTGTAAGAAATTTTTCGGGATTAATGATTTGAGATTTGTGTTCCAAAAGAGCTTTTAACCGCCGTTCCCAATACATATCTACATCCAGCCTGACATTAGGCACTTGGGGCAGGCTTAACCAAAGCTCAGAGATTTCAACAGCTGGCAAATCCTCTGCGAGCAATTCCGGGAAAAAGGCATTGTTGATCGCCGCTGGAAAAACCGAATCCACCACAATTTGACCAGCAATGCGATGATCTGGATGGTTTAGGTAACTATCAGCAATGTAATAACTTTGCGGATCGCAAGAAACGACCACATTTGGTTTTTCCCGGCGAATGATTCGAGTAACAGCTAAACGTTTATCCAAGCCCGCTTCCAAATAGCCATCCGCATAATCCATAAATTGCACATATTGCACCCCCAGCACAGTTGCAGCAGATTTTTGCTCGTCCACCCTTAGTGCTGCCAAAGCTTCTCCCTCGGGAAAGCCCGGATTAATACCTTTTTCCCCTTTCGTCAAAAGGCAATAGTGCACGCTGTAACCCTTATCCACCCAATGGGCTATAGTTCCGCCCATAAAAAATTCCGGGTCATCTGGGTGAGCCAAGATGACCAGGATTTTTGTGCCTTTGGGCCAATTTTCTTCAATCGTTTCTATCATATTCAATGCCTGTAAATGGATTTTATTTCTTATTCTGACCCTGGTTTTTACTCTTACCTTCGGAAGGCTGATTTTGTCTCCGTTGAGTAGGGTTTGTAGTATGTTTCTGGTTATGCCCCGATCTTCTTCTCTGAGAGCTCGCTTGGCGATTTGATGAATGCTGTCCACTCCTGCCAGATTTCCGTTCGTGCTGCGATTTTGCCTCATGAGTGGAAACCGGTTCCTCAAAAGTTAGCAGCTCAATATCTGCTTCCTCAAAAGCTTCAGCCTGAGGTAAGGATACTTCTCCAGGGTTTTTATCGGAAAGTTTCCCGCTTTGCAGTTCTTCCAAAGTAAATTGCCGCGGACCCTTTTCGGGCAGATCGACCACTACTGAGTTACTGAGGGGTAACACTTGAACCACTCGCCCCTCTCCTAAAGGGGTCTGAATTACCTTCTTACGCTTAGGTAAATTCTTGCGCGCTTCTTCGTAGGTTTCGTACTCGTATGCCAAGCAGCAGCGTAACCTTCCACACATCCCCGTGATTTCCATTGGCGTCAGCGATATATCCTGTGACTTAGCCATTTTGATCGATATTGAACTGAAATTCGTCAGAAAGCGCGAACAGCAGCGCTTTTCAATCCCACAAGCCCCTAAGCCTGAAATTGCCTTTGCTACATCGCGTGGGCCGATTTGACGCACTTCAATATGGGTATCAGAAAAATCCTTAGAAATATCACGGAGAAATGTGCGCAAGTCAAAATCTTGATTGGGTTCGTAACTGAGGTATAAGATCATACGATTGCCATCGAACGAGTAGTCCGCTGACAGCACTTTCACGCCATCTAAGCGCTTTTCCTTCAGATATGCACGAATTTTCTCCAGCGCTTCTTGTTCTTTGACCTTGTTTGCCTCCCAAACTGCTAAGTCATCCTCATTAGCTATGCGCTCAATCGGTTGAATTTCGGAGCTTTCATCAATTTGTTTACTTTTTATCCTCACAACTTCGCCCAACTGCCTGCCGCGCGTCGTGCTGACGAGAACAATATCCCCCACCCTAACCATCTCTCCGGCTGGTAAAGCAAAGTCATAAGCCTTGCCAATTGGGTTAAATTGAACACCAATAATTGTATTTTCTACCATAATAACCAATTATACCTTGAGGGTCACCAAGACTCAGTTAATCCTCATAGATTGTTTTCATTCCTCTTGGACACGAGCATAAGCTTGTTTGCTCAGCTCAGCGGCTAACTTACTGCTAATGCTGCGGATAGCTTGCGCAGCTGGACTTTCTCCATGGCTTTCAACAATCAATAAACCGCTATCGCCATTCTGAACAATCCGCTGGTCAAAGGGGATACTCCCTAAAAACTGAACACCACTGCGCTCAGCTAACGCCTTGCCGCCGCCTTCCCCAAAAAGGGTAATACGACTGCCATCAGGCAGCTCCAAAAAAGCCATGTTTTCAATAATGCCCAATACAGGCACACCTAATTTTTCAAACATCGAAGCAGCACGGTAAGCATCATCCACTGCAACCGCTTGCGGGGTCGTCACCAAGACAGCTCCGCTTATAGGTAAGGATTGTGCTAACGAAAGTTGCACATCTCCTGTCCCCGGCGGTAAATCAACGACCAAATAGTCTAAACAACCCCAATCGAAATCTGACAAAAATTGTTGGATTGCGGAATGGAGCATGGGTCCACGCCAAATCAAAGGTTGACCTTCTTGGACGAAAAAACCAATGGACACGACCTTGATTCCATGGGCAATCGCCGGCTGAATCTTTTGCCCGTCCTTAGAGGCAGGCTGAAATTCATCGATCCCGAGCATACGGGGGATATTCGGTCCGTAGATATCCGCATCCATCAATCCGACATTGGCACCTTGCTGTGCTAAGCTGATCGCCAAATTACTAGCTACGGTACTTTTACCGACGCCGCCTTTGCCAGAACCCACCGCAATCACATGTCCAAATTGATTATCTCCCAGACTCAGAGGCTTTGCGCCTGGAGCGCGCGAGATAACCTTAATGCTCACTTCTTTTGCGCCTGTTTGTGTCATCACTGCATCACGCGCACTGCGTTCTAATTGCATGCGCAATGGACAAGCTGGTGTGGTCAGAACTAAAGTAAAGCTAACTTTTTCCCCTTCAATGTGAATGTCTTCAATCATCTTTAAAGAAACCAAATCTTTATGCAGATCTGGATCCATAACATTTGATAAAGCTTGTAAAACTTGCTCGGTGGTAATCAAGTGAACTCCTTTATAAAGTTTTACTTAGTTTACCCGATTTCCAATCCCGAAATGATAATGGGCATTATACGTTTATTCAACGGTCACAGATTTAGCTAAATTGCGTGGTTGGTCAACATCTAGACCAAGTAAGGTGGCAATATGATATGCAAAAAGCTGCAAAGGGATAGAGGTAATCACCGGACTGAGTAGCCAAGGTATCTCAGGAATCCACAACACATCATTCGCTATGTCCGGAATGAGCGTATCGCCTTCTGTTGCTACAGCAATCACCTTGCCCCCACGCGCTTTAGCTTGCTCGATTTGGCTGATCATCTTTTCATACCAATTATCTTTTGGGGCTATGACTAACACAGGCATATCTTGATCAATCAAAGCGATAGGTCCATGTTTCATCTCACCTGCGGGATAACCTTCTGCATGTATATACGAAATTTCCTTTAATTTTAAAGCACCTTCATAAGCAATGGGCATGTTTATGCCCCTGCCTAAATATAATATGTTGCGCATATCTTTGTACTTTGCTGCTATTTTCTTCACGTCGCCTTCACGAGTAAGTGTTTTTTGAGCCAAGGTCGGCACTTTGAGCAGATCCTGCACCAATTCATGCCTCTTGTCATCAGCCAATTCTCCCCGCAAATCAGCTAAGTAAACCGCAAGCATATAGAGGTCTAGAATTGGCGCGGTAAAAGCTTTCGTCGAAGCCACCCCAATTTCCGGTCCAACCTGCATGGGGATACTTCCATCGGCGTAACGCATCGCTTGAGAACCAATCGCATTAACGATGCTCCACAATCTTGCGCCCTTCCGTCGACCTTCTTCCATCGCAGCTAAGGTGTCAGCAGTCTCACCAGACTGACTAATCGCTAAAACGACTGTACCAGCATCAATAATAGGATCAAGATAACGGAATTCAGAAGCAACCATTACTTCCGTTGGAATGTGGGCTATCTGCTCGATCAGAATCTTCCCAACCATTCCCGCATGATACGCTGTGCCGCAAGCAGTAATAAAAATTTTGTGGATTTTTTGAGCTTCATCTGCTGTTAAGTGTAAATCTGGCAGTAAAATACGATAGTCATCAAAATCAATCCGCCCTACCATCGTATCGGATAGAGAGCGTACTTGCTCATGTATTTCCTTCTGCATAAAATGCCGGTATCTCCCCTTCTCGGCGGAAACCGGATCCCATGGGATAGTATTCCAGACGGGTTCGATCGGCTTGCCATCTAAAGTCTGAAGGATGAGGCCTTCCTTCTGCACCACAGCAATCTGCTCCGAGTCCAGAAAGGCAATTTCGTGGGTATGTTCCACAATCGCCGGTAGATCGCTCGCAATGAACATCTCGCCACTCCCCCTCCCAATTGCTACGCCGCCTGCATTTCCTAACCGCGCAGCAACGAGTTTATCGGGTTCCCGAGAGGACATCACCACAATGCCATGTGCCCCTTTAATCCGCTTGAGCGTCTCTTGAACCGCACGAACTAAGTCTTGCGTCACCGCGTAGTAGTGTTCGATCAGCAGCACAATCGTTTCCGTATCGGTTTCAGAACGGAAAACTGCTCCTTCAGCACTCAGCTCTTCGCGCAAGCTGAGGTAATTCTCCACAATACCGTTATGTACGATGACTATCTCACCATTGGAGCTAATATGCGGATGTGCATTTTGCATATTTGGTGCCCCATGCGTTGCCCAGCGTGTATGCCCAATTCCCATATGACCCTCGAGCGGTTCTTGAGTAATTAACGCTTCGAGATGGTCGATTTTGCCAGCATCGCGCCGGATTTCAATTCTTCCATTTTGCAGGACCGCAATACCTGCCGAATCATATCCTCGGTACTCCAACCTTTTAAGCCCGTCTAGGATAATCGGCGTGGCGTTTTGTCCGCCAATATAAGCCACGATTCCACACATGACACATTCTCCTTCCAGAATCAAGCCACACCCATAGCAAACCTATGCGCTTAGCTTTGTGCAATTGTATTTACACTGGAAATCAGGTGAATTTTCACCTGGGGGGCATCCGCCGATCTTTCGATTTTCCCATGCTTATGGTTAACCCTTCCTTGTGGAAAGGAACCCCCACCCTCGTCACCTGGCTCAGCCAGGCCTGGCGCTATTTTTCCGGTGTTCGCAGATTATACCCTATTATTGTTAAGGCAAATCTAAACCAAAGCGTTTACGCAAGCGTTCGTAATCTTCGGGTGTATCCATATCTCCCGCCATGTCTTCATCAAGCCATTCAAGCAAGGTGGTTGGAAACTGATTGAGCACTGCCCTGCCACCCTGATCTCCTTCCAGATTTAATAGCGCTGCAAAGGTTTGCTTCGGGAAATAAACTGGGTTAGCCCGCTTGCCCATAATCACAGGGAGAACGACGGTATTTCGTTTCCAAGCTGTTTCCATGATCGAAACGATAAGCTGAACTGAAATTTGCGGCTGATCTGCAAGGAGAAAGATTGCGCCCTGCACATTTTCACGGAGAGCAGAAACCCCAGCTTTCACGGAAGTGCTCTGCCCTTCAGCCCAGTGATGATTAATGACCACTTCCACGCCTTCCTGGTCCATCTTGGGCAAAATTTCTTCGTAATAAGCCCCTAACACCACAATGAGTGGCGACAACTTTGTAAGTTTCGCCGTGGAAATGCACGTGTTGAGCACGTTCTGCTTGCCCCAGGGCAGCAATTGCTTGGGCTGACCAAAGCGGCTGGATTGACCAGCCGCTAAGATTACACCTGCTATGTTAACTTGAGAAGGAACCATATCCTACCAAAATTCAAGTTAATTGATCTTGCCTAAACCGCGTAAAACCGCTTCTGCAGTCAGCGGAAAAGTTTCAAAACGCACCCCAATAGCTTGGTAGACCGCATCTATAACAGCCGGAACAAAAGGCAGATATGGCATCTCGCCCATCCCACGCGCGCCATGTGGACCGATTGGATCAGGATACTCTAAAATCAAGCTTTCCACATGCTCAGGGATATCCGCAGATGTCGGAATAAGATAAGTGGAAAGCTCTTTGGTCAACGTTTTACCCTTTTGGGTAATAAACTTTTCCAAGAGAGTATAGCCGGCGGCTTGGACAACCCCGCCCTCAATTTGACCTTCAACCAAGCTGGGGTTAATAGCTTTACCAACATCATCTGCACAGATGACATTCTTAAGCCGGACCTCGCCAGTTTGCGTATTCACCTCAGCCAAGACGGCTTCTGCCACATAACCGTAGGCAAAATTCGGGTAGCAATGCCCATCAGCTTTATCCATAGGAGAAGTTGCCGGCGGGCGATAAACAAAATCACCCACTGCTGGTCGATCTCCAGCCTGCCACCGTTCCAAGGCTTGTTGGGCAGCACCCGAAATTGCATTGCCGGACATAAAAGTCATGCGCGAAGCTGAAACACTTCCAGAATTACGCGCTGTGGCGGTATCGGAGAGGTGTAATTCCACCTTTTCAATAGGCAGCTCTAAAGCTTCAGCGGTAAATTGAGCAAATACCGTATGTGAACCTTGCCCAACTTCCGCGCCAGCATGATAGAGCTGTGCCTTTTCGATTTCTTCATCGCCATAAAGCACTATGGTAGCGCCACAATTTTCCGGCGCCCCATACGAAAAGCCAATATTTTTATACCCACAAGCAAAACCCAACCCGCGTTGGATATGCGCATTTTCCGAAGAGCTTATTTCTGGTCTTTGCCAGCCTGACGGAGTCTCTTGCCAACCAGCCTTGAGTGCACAACGGCGGACAACCTCTCGAATGCTAACCCCTTTCGGAATGGGTTGCCCCATGGATTGCAGCGAACCTTCTTTAAAAAGGTTGCGCATGCGAAACTCAATTGGGTCCATTTGCAGGGCTTCAGCTAAAGCGTCCACTTGCATTTCCGCCATAAAAATTGCTTGAGGACCACCAAAACCACGAAAAGCACCCGCGGGAATGTTATTGGTATATACCGCATAAGCATCCGTGCTGACGTTGGGTATTTCGTAAGGGCCTGTGGAAAGCAGCGTGGCATTGCCCAACACTTTAGTTGAAGTATAGGCATACGCTCCACCATCGGCATATACCCAATTCTGCGCAGCTAAAATCTTCCCTTCTGCATCAGCACCCCACTTTGCTTTTAGGTAATACGCATGGCGTTTGTGATGCCCAATGATTGACTCTTCCCGGCTCCACACAATCCGTACTGGTCGATCGATGCCCATCTCGTGCAGTTTTTGCACTGCCAGCGCTAAGATGATTTGCACGGACATGTCTTCCCTACCGCCAAAAGCGCCCCCAATATATGGATAAATCACACGGATTCTATCTAAGGGTAAATTCAAGGCATGCGCAATTTGCTCTTGATCTTCATGTACCCATTGTCCACCAACGATGACGGTAATGCGCTCTTCGTTATCCATGTAAGCAACGCCGGCTTCGGGTTGAAGATAAGCATGCTCCTGGACTGGCGTCCGATATTCTTTTTCCACGATGACAGCGCATTTCTGGAAAGCTGCCTCAACATCTCCAAAACGTACTACATTATGCTGAAAAACATTACTTCCCAAGTCTGGGTGAATGATGAAGGCATCATTGCTCAGAGCTTCATCCAACGTGCTGGTAATAGGTAAATCCTCATAATCAACTTCAATGGCTTTTAATGCTTGATTAGCAATCTGCTCATTTTCAGCAACCACTAAGGCGACTTGATCCCCTTCGAAGCGGACCCGATCAGCAAATTCTTTATGAGAACCCGGACCGCAAAGTACTGGTTGGTCAGGAATTGAAAGCCCATATTCGTTATTGGGCACATCTTTGGCTGTTAGAACCGTTAACACTCCTGGAATTGCCAGGGCTTTTTCGATGTTGATAGAATGAATGATGGCATGCGGTCTGCCAGCAAAGAGCACTTTCATCGTCAGCTGGTCAGCGAATTGGAAGTCCCCAGGGAATTTTGCCTTGCCGGTCACTTTGGCGACCGCATCCACACGTTTGATTGAGTTTCCTATAGTTTCCATGCTTATTCCTTTACTTTCAGGCTTGCCGATTCAATCGCCGCGATGATTTTATAATACCCTGTGCAGCGGCATAGGTTCCCGGATATAGCATTCTGGATCGTTTCTCGATTGGGGTTAGGAATTTCTTGAAGCAGCTTCACCGCAGACATCACAAACCCTGGTGTGCAATAACCACATTGCACGGCAGCATGCTCCACAAAAGTTTCCTGCACTGGGTGGAGCCTTCCGTCTGGTGCTGCAATACCTTCGATTGTCGTGATGCGCGCTCCATGTGCTCGCGGAGCTGGAACTAAACAGCTCACCACCGCTTTGCCGTCCATGAATATGGTACAAGCTCCGCACTCTCCTTCTTCGCAGCCGGATTTGGTACCCATTAACCCAATTCGATCGCGGATCAGGCTAAGCAGGGTTCGGTCCGAGTATCCTGAAATGGTATATTCTTGCCCGTTGATGTTCGTTCTGATCAAATCGCCATTCCAACCTTCGGATGGGTGAGTTTGGATTCCCTCCTTAGTATCTAATGTGGCAATCTTTTCGGGAATACTTTCTTTTTGGTTACCTAACATCACTTCTTCAAGTGCCTGTTCAACGAGAACCTTGAGGATATAACCTCGATAGTCTTGGGAAGCCCGAATATCACTAATTGGCTTGGCAGCCTGCGCGGCAATGCCGGCTGCTGTTGCGATGACGTTCTCATTCAGGCGCTTGCCAACTAAATAAGCTTCTGCTTCGGTAGCGTGGATAATCGTGGGAGCTACTGAGCCTAAAGTTATGGCAGCATGTTGTATGCTCCCGTCTTCGATGGTGAGCAAGACGCAGCAGTTAGTAACCGCAATCGCTTGCGCACGGCGCAGAGCTGACTTTTTGAAGCTGCCGGCTTGATTCGCCTGCAGCTGCGGGACAATGATCTCACGCACATATTCATCTGGTCGCAGCACCGTTTGGCGCACGCCCTCGTAAAACTCACCTAATGGCACGATGCGCTCCCCTGCTTGGGACGCTAAGACCAAACGCGCTCCCATCGCCATCAGCGGAGGGATCGTATCATTAGCTGGCGAAGCAGTGACCAAGTTGCCGACCACGGTGCCGCGGTTGCGGAGTTGCGGGCTTGCCACACTGGCACACGCCTGAACTAATGGAAAAGCATACTCCCGCAACAATGGTGAGCGAAGCACATCGTTGTGCGTAACCAGGGCACCGATGTGAATCCACCCCCTTTCGTCTCGTCCAATTTGGTCTAATCCACTAATTCTGGATATGTCTAGAATTGTTTCCAAACCTGCCCATTTTCCATTGCGTATCTCAACCATGAGGTCTGTCCCGCCTGCGATGATGCGTGTGGTGCCTTGTTGTTGAGCTAACTGCTGGGTAAGTTCTTCGATTGTTTCAATAATGCGATAATTTTTCCACATAAAAGCTCCTTCACGCTGAAATTTGATCTTTCGGCGTGTTTTTCACGGCAATAATCTCTGCTAAGATGCTGATTGCAATTTCATCCGGTGTTTCGGCATGAATATCCAGACCTATTGGGCATTTAATACACTTCAGATCGTCTGCGCTTACCCCTTGTGCAAGTAAAGCCTGGCGGGTGGCTTCCCATCGCCGGCGTGAGCCAATCAAGCCAATATAGGCTGGCTGGGTCTTTAAGAGTGCTGGTAGTCCAGCAGCGTCCACTTCACTCCCCCGCGTAACAATGACAATATATGTATAGGGGTCAATCTCGATTTCCTCAGGGATCATTTGCATTGGAACGGGTAAGAGCTGGTCCGCATCAGGGAATTCCTCTTGTGTGCATAGCTCCGCACGATCATCCGAAACGATTACCTGAAAATCCAGCAGCTTACCAAATTTGGCAACCGATTTGCCCACGTGCCCGGCTCCTATGACCAAAAGTTTGGGTTTCGCTAGGTACGGTTCCAGGTAGATATCCACTTCCCCTCCGCAAACACCAACGCTTTCTTCATTCTGGGCTTTTAGTGAATAGTGCAGCAAAGCTGGTTTGCCACTTCGCAGAGCTTCCAACGCCGCTTGTGTCACTTCGGCTTCAACCCCACCGCCGCCAACGGTTCCTAAGGTTTTTCCATCAGGGAAAACCAACATCTTGCTGCCCGCGTGCCTTGGTACTGCACCTTCGGTTTTCACGATCACACATAAGCATACTGGCTTCCCTTGTCGGCTGCACTCTGCTAATTTGTTTAGAACTTCATCCATTTAGACCTCTAAGAGCGAAAGAACAATTGGCAGAAGCTGCTTTTTACGGGAAACTACGCCCTCAGCAAAACGTGTGCCATCAGGCAACGAGTTGTACGGCAGCTCGTCCAGGGCTGAAGGTGCGTTGACAAATATCAGACGGCTGGAATTCATAACCACATCGGTGACCATCAAGCCGGCAAAATCCAAACCATTTTGGTTAATCAAGTTTTGCAAGGCTTGTTTGAGTTTATCAATGTAGTCACCAATTTCATAGATATCCGAAGTTTCAGCCTGAGCGATTGCGAATTTATAGCCTGCGGTTTCGTAGATTTTCATGTCCGTTCTGACCACTTCATCTGGGTCTTGGGTGGAAAGCCCTGCTCCTGCTTTGATAATTTTCTCACCATACGAGCGAATATCTTCGCCTTCCAACGGGGAACCAGGCACAAACGCCCAGCGAGCCAACCGTTCAGCTGCTCGATGATCGCGGTCTGTCGTTGTGGGAGAACTGAGAATAAGCGTATCCGAGAGCAACCCAGCCAAAAGCAAACTAGCAATGGGTGGAGGAGCACTCAAACCGGCATCTTCGATTTGCTCAGAAACCAAGGTTGAGGTGCTGCCAACAATATCTACTGTGAATCTAATTGGGCTGTGCGTCGACTGGTTCCCTAAGCGATGGTGGTCAAGAATTTCGAGCAGCTCTGCTTCCTCTAATGAAGCAATAGCTTGTTGGGGTTCATTATGGTCCACTAAGACAACCTTAATCCTTGGTGGATTCAGCAAGTCTCGCTGGCGAACAACGCCCAAGTAGCGCCCATTCTCATCCACAACCCAATATTCATTTTGCTCCATGCGCAGCAGGCGGTTAATTACATCTTTGATACGCGTGCCTGCGAGAAATTTTGGGATGTCTGTTGTTGCAGCCTCACGGCAGGGAATATCTAAGAGCTGCTCTAAGGTCATATCCTTATAATGTGGGTGCGGTCCCATCAAATCGCGTAGGAAGTCAAAAATGCTCGATCCGGTGATAATTCCATAAGGGGTGCCATCAGCATTAACCACCGGTGCAATCCCGCCTGTACGCGTCAGAATCGACCAAGCTTCATTGAGTGATTTTTCAGGGGTAACGACATCAAGCCGGCGCATCACCGACTCAAAGCGCGGCGAAGCATCCGTTAATAACACTGGAACTTCTAATTGTAAGAGCTGAAAAACAAAAGAGGTCTGACGATTAAGGGCACCTGCCCTTGCTGAAATAGCATTTAACCCATCCCGTTCGCTGAGCAGCCAAGCATATCCGACCGCGGAAGCAACCGTATCTGTGTCTGGATTAATATGCCCAATTACAAAAATACGATCAGAGGTTTTTTGAAAATTTCCGAACATAGGCATCGATTAAATTAACCTCTCTTTGTTCTTTTCAGGGATTCCCAGACTTTTTCCGGCGTTATCGGGTTAGCGTAAATCTGAGCTCCGCAAGCATCTAATACCGCATTGCCAACCGCAGGAGCTACTCCGTCCATTGGAATTTCAGCCACAGCTTTAGCCCCAAAAGGATGCGTAGGCTCATAGGTCTGCACGAATATCGTCTTCATATATGGCATTTCATCCGCTCGGAAAATGTGATAGTCAACCAAGTCCTTTTCCCGAGCAACACCATGCTCATCATAGCGCATTTCTTCGCAGACGGCGTAGCCTAATGCTTGCGCCATGCCACCTTCAATCTGTCCGGAGGCTGTAGCTGGATTAATGATCACACCGCCATCCACAGCCATTACTAAATCTTCTACCTTCACCTGCCCGGTTTCCGTATCGACCAGGACGGTCGCAAATTGTGCTGCAAAAGGCGGTGGGGAGCTAGGCGAAACGTAAGAAGCTACCGCCATAATCTGCTCCTGCTCGGCGTGGTGTAAGCTCTCCAGGGCAATCTCAGCTAAAGTGATTTTCCTGCCATCCGGAGCTACTGCGCAGCTATCTTTGAGTGTAATTTCCTCTGCTGAAGGCTCTTTTCCGCTTGTGGCGAACATCTTTACTGCACGAGCGCGAATTTTCTCCGCAACTTCCGCTGCAGCTTTAATCACAGCTGTGCCAGAGATATAAGTGGTCGATGAGGCATAGGCACCTTTATCAAAGGGTGTGAAATCTGTATCCGAAGAGTAGACAATGATATCTTCTGTATTCACACCTAAGATTTCAGCTGCCATTTGTGCCAAGATCGTATCACTGCCGGTGCCTAGGTCGGTTGCCCCCACCAGCAGATTGAATGAGCCGTCATCGTTCAGCTTCAGGCTGGCACCTCCCATATCCAGATAGGGGATTGCGGTGCCTTGCATCACCATGGCAACGCCAATCCCACGCCTCAAGTGCGGTTTACCGGGCACTGCGTGCCACTCAGGGTTTCGATATTTATGCTCCCAATCAATGGCTTGAGCACCTTGGCGCACACACTCTTCCAACCCAACGGTTTCTACAATCTCAGGGCGAGGTTCGCGCCCCTCATTCCAGGCTGTGCTGAAAGGCTGATATTCCCCTGACCTTAAGGCATTTTTGAGGCGGAAGGCGAGCGGATCCAAGCCTAGGTCGCGGGCAATCATCTCCATATGCCGCTCAAGTGGCCAAAAGCCCTGCGGCACACCATAACCGCGGTAAGCGCCGGCTGGTGGCGTGTTGGTATAGACAATATCAGCATAAAAGCGGATATTAGGAGACAAGCGGTACTTTCCATCGCCCACGTAGAGCGCCATGGATTTCTGCCCGGTATTTCCCGTCACCGTCAGGGCGTGGCAGCCATAAGCACCAGTATCGCTAAGCGCGATCATTTCGTTGGCGGTGATGGTGCCATCCAGCTTTACGCCTGTGCGCATCTTGATGCGCATCGGGTGCCGCGATCGGGAAGCGATAAATTCTTCTTCGCGGCTCATCTGGTAGAGCACCGGTTTGCCCGTCGCGATGGTCAGATGTGCGACCACATCCTCAATCAGCACTTCCTGCTTGGCGCCAAAACCACCGCCAATGCGCGGTTTGATTACGCGGATGCGCTTGACTGGCAGCTTAAGCAAAGGTGCCAGCATGCGCCGGGCATGGAAAGGCACCTGCGTGCTGGAGTAAATCACCAGGCGGCCATCAGCATCCCAATAGGAAAGTGCCACATGCGGTTCGATATGCGCCTGCTGCACCTTAGGGACCTCATATTCCTGCTCGTAAATGCGGTCAGCTTCGGCAAAGCCTTGCTCCACATTGCCAATATCAATGCGGATGGCAGCTGCCTTATTTTGCGCTGGGTCCGAGTCGGCAAAATTGACATATTCAGGCTCATCATGAATGACTGGAGCGCCAAGTTTCATCGCTTCGCGTGAATCTAATACGGCTGGCAGTTCTTCGTACTCCACTTCAATAAGCTCTAAAGCTTTTTGAGCAATAGCTTCAGTTTCAGCAGCCACAAAAGCCACGCGGTCTCCGACAAAGCGCACTTTCTTATCCAGGGAGAAGGTATCCAATGGCCCAGGAATCGGGTCGGACTGCCCTGCTGTAGAATAAACCACCCTTGGGAGGTCTTCCCAAGTGAGCACGGCAGCCACACCGGGTAAAGCACGCGCTCGTGTGGCATCAATGCGCTTGATGCGTGCATGTGCCACCGGGCTGCGCAGTACTTTTGCCACCAGCGTGCCAGCCGGCACGAAATCTGCTGTAAAAGCTGGCTTGCCCTGTACGAGCTTGCTGGCATCCACTTTGGGCACTGCTTTTCCGACCACGGCTGTCTCCGGAATTTCATCAGCTTTGACGATTTTTAATGCTTCGACTGGCAGAGTGGCCAGCTCCTTTTCTCCCCGCATCATTTGCGCTGCCCGCAAGACTGCTTCCACCGGCTTGACGTAAGCCGTACAGCGGCACAAAATGCCCGAAAGCGCTTCCCGTACTTCTGCTTCGTTTGGCTCTGGATTGCGTGCCAGCAACGCTTTTGCTGCTAAGACCATCGCTGAGGTACAGTAGCCACATTGGATTGAGCCGTTTTCTACGAAAGCCCGTTGCAAGGGACTCAAACCCGTACCTTGCTTCCAACCCTGGTCTAGATATTCTCCTTCTGCCTCGACGGTCGAGATCGCATGCCCTTGAGCTTGCACTGCCAGAAGCATGCAACTATTTATGGGTTTTCCATCCAGTAGCACCGTGCAAGCTCCACACTCCCCACGCTGGCAGCCACCAGATTTCACGCTCAGGATGCCAACCTGACGCAGCACATCTAACAGCGGTGCTTGTGGCGCAACTTCGACTTCAACAGTTTGATTGTTTATTTCAAGCTGGATTTTCATCGTTCCTCCAGTCCTAATTGGAGAGCCCAAGGCTCTGCAAGAGCCGGTTCAGCAACACCTGGCTCATCGCTTGGCGGTACTCCGCACTTGCCCAAGCATCATCGCTCTGCTGGTAAGCTTGCCGGACCAGGTCAATAGCACTTTGTGGCTCTGTTGATATGTTTATCACTTGCGGTGAGTTCTGCATGCCTCCGCAAGCTATACGCAAATTACCTAAATCATCAACAGCAGCAGCCATGCAAATGATCGGTCGGTCTTTGGGCGTGCGAGCAATAGCTTCAAATGCTAAGCCTTTAGGCAAGGCTAAGTTTAATGCAGAAATAAACTCGGTTGGTTTTTTCTGCCTTGAGGCAAGATAAGTTTCGAGCGTCACACTTTGATGGGAAGGCAGCAACGCAATGGAAGGCGCGAACGCCAATAATACACACAAAAAAGGTGAACGACCGTCCGCAGTCCTGAGAAAATTAGCTAAGCTCAGGCTATTGCGCACATTGAGCCCAGCTTCTATAGAAAGCGCTTCTTGCAAGCTATCCCAACCTTGGAAGGCTTCCTTGATTTGTTCCAAAGTAGCCAGTGCCCCAATCTCCACTGTAGTCCCATCAGAAATGATCTGGTCCAGTCCTAAGCTTTGTAAATCAACTAAGGGTGCGGATTGGTCTAAACTGGGAAAGTTATAGTCGCCTCCGCTGAGGAAATTAACCTCACCTTGAACCATCGACAGGAATTCCTCAAGTTCGCTAATAGTTTTCGGCCGAAAGTAAGCCGATATCTCATTTTTCATCGGGTTCAACCCTCCATCCAGACCTTTGTGGGTCCATTTCCTTCACTTTTTCCTCGGGAATTTGCACATACACGCCTTCAGCCTCAGCTAAAAGCGTGCCTTGCGCATCAAAAATTTCTCCATGTGCAATCCCAACTCTTCCTTTTCGGCTAATACGACGCGCTTTTGCCACTAAATCCTGATTAATAGGCACCGGCTTGCGGTAGCGTAATTCCAGTTTGCTAGTTACCATAAATTCGTTTTCTTGGCTGGTAACAGCACGTCCACAGATTTCATCTAAGATAGCTGCAATAACCCCGCCATGCATTATGCCCGGATAGCCTTCATAATAATCCGAAAGCTGGAAATGTGAGACCACTTCTCCACTTTCTTCCAAGTAACACGCAATCTTCAAACTGCAAGGGTTATCACGCCCGCACACAAAGCAGTTTGAGCTGTCGGCTAACCTTTTCATCCAACCTCTGGAGCGAATGTATCGATCAGCAAAGTAGCACTCCCGCCCACCGGGTAGAGGATCGGGCAGGTACAGCCATGATCGATGTACTCCTGGACCTTTGCTTTCGCTTCAGTGGGCGTCCCGCTGGCTGTAATGCGGTCAATGAGATCCTCTGGGACCAGATGCTTGGCTTTCTGAATTTGCTCATGGGTGGCTGGCCAGCCTAAAATTGCCTGGATCTTCTCAACCACATCCTTAGAAACGCCCGATGCTTTGGCGATATGGGGCTGCTGAGCCAAATATTGACACAAGAGTTCACGGGTCGTATCGATGGCTTTATCGTGGTCCTCATCCACCGAGCACACCACCAACTGCGGGCGGTCAAAGTCCTCGAGCCTGCGCCCCGATTGTCTCAGCCCAACCATCAGCTGCTCAATGGCGATATCGTTGTATTCCACGGGTACACAATAATTCATCACTACGCCATCAGCGATCCTGCCAGCAAGTTCCATCATCTTGTCGCCTGTGGCACCAATGTAAATCGGGACGTTGCGCGGCTCTTTGCGCCCGTGCACTACGTCCAGCTCAATGTTGTGCACGTTTACAAACTCACCTTCAAAGGTTACCCGCTCCATATTGAGCAGCCGGCGTAGAACAGTCACGGTCTCTTCCATGGCTTTTAGCGGTTTGGTGCGGTTGATGCCCACATTTTTCGCCAGCGGATCCCACCAAGCCCCAATGCCGCAAATCACGCGGTTAGGAGCTAAGTCATCTAAAGTGAGAAAGGTCGCTGCCAATAAACCTATATTACGCGTCCAGTTATTGATTACCCCCGAAGCGACTTTGATCTTTTCAGTCACAGCAGCATAAGCAGCCATGGGCACGATGGCATCCCGCACTAAGCGGCTCTCGGCTTGCCAGACGGCTTCAAAGCCTTTGGCTTCGGCATAGCGCACGATATCTAATCCTTCGCGCAAATCATGCGCATCCTGTAAATATATTGCAACGCGATCTGTCATTAAAGTTCCTTTCTTAACTCGCAATGGGTGAGTTGAGTAAATAGGATTTTTGGATAAGCATTAAATCTTCCGGTGTATCAATATCCTGCTGAAGATGCCGGTTCAAATAGATGATTTGGTGTAAATGCAGTTGCTCGGCTTGCTGGCAATGCAGCTGAAATGAGTTTGCGCCAAATTGAGGCGTGAGCAAATCTGGTCGCGTAATTAACAGCGCATTCGTACCTAACTGCGCGTGGTCAGGGACGATCAACATGCCCGGATCTTCTGGCTGATAGGCACATAACGAAGTTAGATCGTCCACGGTCAAGAGGGGTAAATCCGTCGGCAGAATCAAGACAGATCCCGCTCCGTGTGAAGCAATCCACGCCAAACCCTGAGTAAGCGCAGAATTGAGGGTTTCAGTGCCTTCTTCAAGCAGGCATTCGCCAAGGTTAGCTTCTGCCCACGCTAACGCGTTCTTATCTCGGCTTACCACTAAGATGTGATCAAATTGCCCGCTATCTTTGACTTTCAGAAAAGTTGACTGAAAGAGAGAAATATTAAGCAAAATTAGCTCCTGTAGCGAAAATACTTTACGCAATCGGGATTTCCCTACGTCGAAGCTTTTTACCGGTATGAGAGCCCAATCAATCATGGTGATGTGTGTTGTTTATGAGGAATTCTCCAAGCTTTAAGGTTTCAGTTGCAAGCCTAAGCTTGTCCTCGTCATTTTTCATTATTGTATTTATCGCTTTTTTAATTATACCTGGATACGCATCAGATGTGAAAATGTCCCCGTCGAGTTGGTCGTAAATAAACCCATTTATGAAATCCGCATAATGCCCTAAAACCGAAGCAGAGCTTGCTTCCAACCCTAATTCCCGCGCCATTTTTGCAGCGGGTCCTTTTACTGTTTTCCCCTGAATGATCGGAGAAACAGCAATAACTGGTTTCTTTTTAAGCGCTGGAACGATTCCAGGCAGAGCCAAGATTGGGTCAATACTCACCCAGGGGTTAGAGGGGCAGATTACTACCAGGTCAGCAGCTTCAATGGATGCCAGCACTTGTGGTGCGGGGGAAATGCCTTCAGCGTGCTGGAAAATAATCTCAGCCACAGCCGGCTCGCAGTGTTCGCGCACAAAGTATTCCTGAAAAGCCAGCAACTCGCCCGTTTGGGTGCAAATCAACGTCCGAAAGGCTTGATCGCTCATTGGCAGCACATGCGTGGGCACACCCCACAGCCGGCAGAAGTGCTCCGTAACCTGACTCAAGCTCCAGCCCGCTTTGAGCAGCCGTGTGCGTTCCATGTGCGTGGCTAAGTCTCGATCCCCCAACTGAAACCAAGTAGGCGCAGAGAGAGCCTTTAATGCTGTGAGTACATTCCAGCTTTCTCCTTGTAAGCCCCAGCCATGCTCAGCATCCGCTATGCCAGCTAACGTATAGCACACCGTATCCACATCCGGACTGATGGCAAGCCCAAAGTGCTCGAAATCATCGCCAGTATTAACGATGACCGTCAGGTTGCCCGGCGCAAGCACTAACTGCAAACCACGGGCTAACTTGGCGCCCCCCACCCCGCCAGCCAGAGCAGTAACCCTCATCACTTTGAAATCTGTTGTCATTGAATTAACGGAACAAATCGGATTGCTTGGAACGTACCAACCGGCTCGCCTGATCTTCTGCTAATTCATAGGGGAAACCTCTCGCTAAAACTACTGGCGTACCCTCGGCAGCTTGTCCCATCATCAGCGAAGCGCCAGCTGCTAGTTCATCAGCAGCAGCTATCACCGTCACGCGTAAAGCGTACCCATTTCGGTCCTGTTTCCCGCGCATATCCACCAAAGCGGGCATCCCCGAAAGCCCGATACTCATCCCGATAATGCCATTCCGCCAAGCACGGCCATAAGAGTCAATGATGAGCACGCCCAAGCGCTTGCCAAAGTGTGCTTCTAAACCTGCGCGGATGGCTTGTGCGGAATGGTCAGAATCTTCAGGCAGCAGTAACACCCAATCAGATGGTTCTCCCCAAGCTCCCTGTACATTCGAGTGATCAATGCCGGCATTAGCACACACAAACCCGGATCTATGCTCGACGATGATCGTTCCAGGCCGCATGCGCAAGACGGAATTGCTCTCTTGCAGGATAAGCTCCACGAGTTCCGGGCGCTTCTCTACGATCTTGGCAATTTCCAGAGCCTTGGGGCTGGGCTGGACAGTACTCAGGTTGACTAATCTGCCTTCGGATTTGGAAACGATTTTCTGGGCAATCACAAAAATATCATTATCCTGAACGCTCAGAGCACTTCCTTCGACGGCAGTTGCAATCAGGGCAGCTAAATCATCTCCAGGCTTCACTTCCGGTAAGCCAGGGATGGCGGTTAAAGTCAGGCTGCGTGGTATTGTCATCTTACCTTCGTACGCCGGTTATCTTTATACCGGCTGAAGGAACTTTATATTGAATATTGATGCCAATTAAAATCGAGGTTAGTCCTTCCACAACCATGGCATTTTCGATCGGCCCGGCATCCCAGCCTAACAAGCCAGCATCCTGCACTAAGCCAAGTACTTGCCGGCGGGCATCTTTATTTACACCGCAAACCAAGATGTCACACGCTACTTCTTCATCTTTTAATAAACTTTCGTAAGAAACGTTGTGAAAGGCAGCCACCACCTGGACACCCTCCCCCAATATTTTCTGAGCTTGCTGTGCGGCAGATCCTTCTGGCGGCATAGAGACGCGGGTTACCTTGGCTGGATTGAGCGGAACTACCACATCAATCAGAATCTTTCCCTCCAAAGCAGGCTTGAGAGCTGTTAAAGTCTCAGCGTGTGCTGCAAAAGGTACCGTGATGGCGGCAATGTCAGCCCGTTCCACAGCTTCCTGATTGAGACAGCCTTCTATCGTAATACCGTCTGGCAACTTCGCAGCCAGCTCGGCAACCGCTGCCTGAGCTTTTTGCTCCGAGCGTGAGCCAATTATGATGTGATGCCCAGCCTTCGCCCAGCGGTACGCTAAACCTTTGCCTTCCCTACCGGTACCTCCAATAATCCCAATGGTATATGCCATAAAACTCCTCTAAATTAATTGATTTTGTTCCAAACTTTTTGCGCTTGTTCACGCGCTTTAGCTGCAATTTCTTCCTCATCCAAGGTAAGCAGCCGGCGGTCTTTCATCAACAGCTTACCATCCACCATCGTAGCCGTTACCATGCCATCGCGGAAACCAAAGAGGATCTGCCATGGCAAATTTCCGGTTGTGAGCGGGGTAACGGGATGAAAATCCACCAAAATCAGGTCTGCTGCGGCGCCTTCGCAGATCTCGCCGGTGCGCATGCCGTCAAAGGTCTGCGTAGCCAGATCGGCATTATTCTCCACAGCGATTTTCAGTACCTCAAAGCCATTCATTACCCGAGGATCGTGCGTGTGGTCTTTGTGGATAAAATACGCTGCCTGCCATTCAGACCACATCGCATTCGAAAAGCCGTCGTTACCCATCACGACGGGTACGCCCCTTGCAAGCATTTCTGGGATCGGTGCAACGCCCACAGCATTATTCATGTTCGAGCGCGGTTGATGGCTAAGCCAAGTGTGCGTCTGCGCCAAAAGTTCGTGCTCATGCGCATTGGTATGTACGCCATGCGCTAAAATCGTTCGCGGTCCCAAGACACCAGCCTGTTCAAAGCGCTCGACTACGCGCTTACCGTATTTTTGGAGCGCATCGTCCTGATCCGCTTTGCCTTCAGCGGCATGCACATGAAAACCAGCTTGGTTAGGATTGGCTTGCAGACAACGCTCAAGAGTATCCGCCGAAACCGTCAGGCTGGCATGCAGCCCAAAATGAGCTCGAATTCTTGGCGAAGTCTCCCCTCGACTGACTTTTTGGATAAATCGCTCATTTTCTCGAATTCCCGCTAAAGCGCGCTCCTCGCCATCCCGGTCGGTCACTTCATAACACAGCGACGCACGCACGCCGGCTGCCTCAACAGCTTCCTCGATGATATCCAGCGAGCCATCAATGCAGTTGGGCGAAGCGTGATGGTCAAAAAGGGTGGTCGTGCCATATTTAATTGCATCCACCAAGCAAGCCAATGCCGAATATTTAATGCCCTCTGCATCTAGAGCTTTGTCGAGTTTCCACCATAGGCTCTGCAAAATTTCCACAAAGTTCGCCGGTGCAGGACCTGGAATAGCCATCCCACGAGAAAAAGCACCATAAAAATGCGTGTGCGCACAAATATTGCCCGGCATAACATATTGCCCGCCTGCATCTAACACCTCTTCCCCAGGGAATCGCCTTTGGATTTCCGAAGCATCGCCAATGGTGGTAATTTTGCCATCAGCAATCCGCAATGCTTTTCCCTCTAAAATCTGGTTTGGCTTCCCCCAGGTGATGATTTTTGCATTGGTAATGATCATCCGCTCTCCTTTGATGATTGACTAAACTGCCTTAGTCTGGCCGTTTTACCGCAGCACATATACCTTACATCAGAGAAATACAATTCGTCGGCTTAATTATTTTCTGTCAGCTGATAGAGCTCCACCAAGACGCCGTTAGCCGCTTTGGGGTGGATAAACGCCATCTTCCTGCCTGGAAGCTCCTCGGGAACTTCGCTGATTAGCCGCACGCCCTTGCTCTTAAGCTCAGCCAGGGTTACTTCGATATCCGAAACCTCAATGCAGATATGGTGCATGCCTTCACCGCGTTTCTCCAGGAAATTAGCTAAGCCCGAATCAGAAGTGGTAGGCTGCACCAGCTCGATTTCGCTTTCACCCAAGGGCAGAAAAGCAACTTTAGACTTTTGCGAGGGGACATCTTCTACATGGTCTAGCTTGAGCCCGAAGGTTTGCTCCCAAAAATTGAGTGCTGCATCAATATCCTGCACAACAATAGCAACGTGATTGATCTTAATTGGTTTCATGTTTCATCCTTAGATAAATGTTGGCGCGCGATATTCGCCCCACACCCCTCGGAGAACATTGCAGATTTCTCCGAGAGTCATTTTGTGCTCAACGGCTTCAATAAAGAGCGGCATCAGGTTCTCGTCTCCCTTAGCTGCAGCCTCTAACCGATTTTGCAGTTCAATAATTTTTTGCTGGTCGCGGTTTTGGCGCAATTCAGTTAATTGGCGGCGGCGCTCAATCTCAACCGCTGGGTCAATGGAGAGCGGTTCGAGTACGATCTCTTCATCTTGCTGGAACTTATTGACGCCTACGACGATATCCTCACCATTTTCCAGCCGCCGCTGAGCTGCATAAGCAGCATCTTGGATTTCATTTTGAATATATCCATTTTCAATAGCTCGCAGTGCCCCACCCATGGCATCGATCTTTTCGATATATATGCGCGCGCGTTCTTCGATCTCATCTGTTAAGTGTTCAATCAAGTAAGAGCCAGCCATTGGGTCAACACTATCCGCTACGCCGGATTCATAGGCAATAATTTGCTGGGTGCGCAAAGCCACCTGCACAGATTTCTCGGTAGGCAGCCAAAGAGCTTCATCCATACTGTTGGTATGCAGCGATTGCGTCCCGCCTAGCACAGCAGCCAGCGCCTGGAGTGTAACACGCACCACGTTATTCTCCGGCTGCTGCGCTGTAAGCGTTGAGCCGGCAGTTTGAGTGTGAAAGCGCAGTTTTTGGGATCCATCCTTTTGAGCGTGGAAGCGTTCCTTCATGATTTTGGCATACAACCGACGTGCTGCCCGGAACTTGGCAATCTCCTCAAAAAAGTTGTTATGCGCATTGAAGAAAAAGGATATCTGCCCGGCAAATTCATCGATTTCCATGCCAACCCTTAAGGCTGCTTCAATATAAGCAATGGCATTGGCGAGTGTGAACGCAACTTCTTGTACCGCAGTAGAGCCAGCTTCCCGAATGTGATAACCGGATACACTAATTACATTCCAGTTGGGCACTTCATCTCGGCAATACTGAAAAACGTCCGTAATCAGGCGCATGCTCGGATCTGGCGGGAAGATATACGTCCCACGGGCGATGTATTCTTTGAGAATGTCATTTTGGATTGTGCCCCGCAGCTTTTGCGGCTCAATGCCTTGCTTCTTTGCTACAGCAATATACATCGCCAGCAATATAGCTGCTGGGGCATTAATCGTCATGCTAGTGGATACTTTATCCAACGGAATTCCGCTAAAAAGTGTCTCCATATCCTCAAGGGAGGAAATCGAAACGCCTACCTTGCCCACTTCGCCCAACGCAATCGGGTCATCGGCATCGTAGCCAATCTGCGTGGGCAGGTCAAAGGCTACTGAGAGCCCGGTTTGCCCCTGTTCGAGCAAAAAGCGGTAGCGTCGGTTAGATTCTTCAGCATTCGAGTAGCCAGCATATTGCCGCATAGTCCAAAACCTGCCGCGGTACATGGTCGGCTGTACGCCCCGCGTAAAGGGGTAAGCTCCGGGGAATCCTAACAAATCAAACCAGTCCGGATTAATTTGCTCTGGAGGAATAATCGCGGGTAGGGGGATCCCAGATGAGGTTTTGAATTCTGTTTTGCGTTCAGGGTATTTTTTTGCTGTGGGCTGATAGATGTTATCTAACCAGGCATTATAGTTTTCTTGATCAGGCATAGATTTCTCTCCAATCTAATTTTGCTCAACGGCTATAAGTATAATCTATCTGCGCTCTTGGTTAGAAAATTAAACTTACAAAGCTCTGAGGGTTGGATTAATTTTTCACCTTGACGCCTCAAGGAATGTGATAAAATACTTGCCGCTCGCGTGTTGTACCCTTCACGTGAAGTAAAAAAATAAATTACAGCAGAAAGGGCTTGTGATGAAAGTTTTATTAATTAAGGACGTTTATAAATTAGGCAGAGCGGGGGATATCAAGAAGGTTGCTGATGGCTATGGGCGCAACTACTTAATCCCGCAAGGTTTGGCAATTCCTGCCACCGAAAAGACCATGACCTTAGCCGAATCCATTGCTTCTAAGGCAAATGAAAAACGCGCTATCCTCAGTAATGAACTAATGGGCGTAGCAGATATCCTTTCTGGCCTCGAGGTGGATTTCGTCGTAAAAGCTGGTGAGACCGGCAAACTTTATGGCTCTGTAACCCCCCAAATGATCGCAGATCGGATTAAAGAGCTGAAAGAATTGGAAATTGACCGCCACCAAATTTCAACCGAACCTATCCGTACGCTGGGTGAATTCGATATTCCGATTCACCTGACGCTTGACCTCATCCCGCAAATCAAAGTGATCGTACGCCGAGAAGGTGAAGCCGTAAAACCTCAGTCCACTAAAGCTCCCTCCACCGAGAGCGTTGAAGCACAAACTAAGGTAGAAGCTGTCGATACTTCAACAGAAATCCAAGCAGAAGCCGAAGCATAAACCCGCGGCCTCTTAATTAATTTTCAATATTCCGACCTGATCGCGTCACTGATTTGGCAGACCAGGTCGGTTTTGTTAGAATGAGCACATGTCTGAAATTTCTGGCTCAAAGCTAAAACAGATCCGCGAAGAACGGCATATTCCCCTTGAGCAGGTTGCGAAATCCACCCGCATCCGCCTTTCCATCTTGCAGGATCTGGAGAATGACGAATATGCAGATTTGGGTTCTCGCGTCCAAATCCGCGGCTTCCTCAAGCTTTACGCCGATTTTCTAGGCGTTCCCCTAGAAGAATCTGCTCCCCAGATAACAGCAGAAGAAGCACCAATATCAGACGCATCAACCAATCAATCTGCCGAAGAATTAAAAGCACCTTCAGAAGTAATACCTCCACCAAAAGTAAAATCATCAAAAAAGAAGGAGCCTAAGCGCATCAGGCGCCGAAACAAAACGGGAACAGCCCCAAAGGATAATAAAGCAGTTGAAGTTTTATCACCTCTGCCGGTATCGCGCTCCCAGCAAATGCTGGATGACATTGGCAGACAGCTAAACGCCCGCCGACGATACTTAGATATCCCGTGGGATCTGCTCGTCGAACAGACTCACATTCCCCGAGCCCAGTTGATAGCCTTGGAGCAAGGTAACTTAGACGCGTTTGCTAGCCCCGCCGAAGCTAAAGGATTGCTGCAAACCTATGCGCGCTTCCTAAACCTCAACACTGATTTATTATTGGTGCAATTTGCCGATGCGCTGCAGGAACGCTTAGCAGAAAAAGCTGCCGCCGAGAGCAAACCGCGCAAGCGCGCCAGGCTGCTTTCTCCGCGTTGGGTCGCACTTAGGCGCTTTTTCACCTTAGATCTTTTTTTTGGGACTTTGCTCGTGGGTGGCATTATATTCTTCATGGTTTGGGGGGCTGCTCAGTTGATGAACCAGCCTGAACCCCAAACTGAAACAACCAACCTCCCCGAAATTCAAGAGATCTTGATTGGCTCCCAGACACCGATGGGTATAGAACTAACCCAAACCCCCACCGAAGAAGCACCTGCTTTCCAACTGCCTACAGCTACACCGCTGAGCGTTCTCCTGGATACAACCGCACCTATCCAAGTCGTCGTTCATGCGCGCCAATCCGTTTGGGTCAAAGTCAACGCTGATAACGAGGAAGTTTATCAAGGTAGAATGCCTGCTGGCAGTGTGGAAGCTTACACAGCCAAGGAATACCTAGAGCTGGAAGCTGGAAATGCTGCTGCACTAGAAATTGTCTACAACCAAACGCAATTAGATCCTTTTAGCCGTGTTGGTCAGCTCTTACGTTTGCGCTTTGACGCCAACGGTATGCAGGACCTTTCTGCCACACCTCCTTTCCAACCAACCCCCACAACGACGGTTCTGCCATGAAAATAATACCAAACACATTTCACCTCATCTCTCTGGGCTGTGCAAAGAACCTGGTCGATTCTCAGGGCTTATGGAGTTTACTCTCTGAACAAGGCCTTACCCTCGTGGAAGATCCTAACCAAGCAGAGTTTATCATTATCAATACTTGCGGCTTCATCCACGACGCCCGGCAGGAATCGCTCCAGGCATTGCAAGAGTTTTCTGATCACAAACGCCGGGGGCAGAAACTGATTGCTGCTGGCTGCCTAACAGAACGCTATCGAGCTGAGCTGCTTGCAAGCGTTCCAGGCATCGACGGTTTGATGGGCACGCGCGACTTAGCGGACATCCTCCCTCTAATGCGAGCGCTTAATGAGCACCCTCAATCTCATAGCGAGATTTACTTTCCTGGGCACGCACATATCATTAATCACCCTGAACTTCCTGGCTATATGATTCAGGGGGGTAGCAGCTACCTCAAAATTGCTGATGGCTGCCGGCGTTCCTGTGCTTTTTGTGCCATCCCAGGCATTAAAGGTACACTGACCAGTAGACCAAAAGAAGACATCTTAAAAGATGCATATGCTTTGCAAGCTGCTGGGATCCAAGAAATCAACATTATTGCTCAGGATGTAACCGATTACGGTCAAGATTTTGGGTTGACCGACGGCTTACCAGGTTTGCTCGCCGATCTATTACCAGCCATTCCTCAAGTACCTTGGGTGCGTCTGCTTTACACCTACCCCGGTTATATCAGCGACCGCCTCATCGATATGATGGGCGAATTTCCACAACTGCTGCCTTATCTCGATATCCCCCTACAGCATGCTGATCCTAAAGTGCTGCAAATGATGCGCCGTCCTAGCGATATAGATTGGGTGCGGCACACGGTAACAAAGATGCGCGCCAAGCTGCCTGACCTCGTCATACGTACCACGTTTATTGTCGGCTTTCCAACAGAATCCGAGCATAGTTTCCGTCTGCTGAAGGATTTCCTCGAGGAAATGCAGTTTGATCACGTCGGCATCTTTACTTACTCATTGGAAGCCGGTACACCAGCCCAAATCTTGGGCGACCCAATCCCTCAAGAGGTCAAAGAAGCCCGTCGTCAAGAGTTAATGACCTTGCAGGCTGGTATTTCTTATCAAAATAACCAAAAACTGCGCGGAAAAGTGCTCAATATGCTGTTTGAGGGCGTGGATCAAGAAAATGGTGTCTTAATTGGGCGCACATATCGTGATGCGCCGGAAATCGATGGATTGGTGATTGCAGAAGGCACCGGTGAGGTTGGCGAGATGCTCCCCGTGCGCATTACGGCTGCGATGCAGCATGATTTGTTCGGACAAGTCCTCTAAAGAGCTTATATCGAAATCAGAAAATAAAAAAAGCCTGGCGGTGCAAACATCGTCAGGCAATCAACTCTATGATTAGTTTTATGGCTATGGCGTTTGTTCCGGTGTTGGTTCTGTGGGTGGAAGAGGTGTTTGCTCAGTTGGGATCGGTGTAAGCTCTTCGGTTGGCTCAGGGGTTGCCAGCATGTTCTGGCATGCTTCTGCATAGCGTTGCCCCGTCGCTTGAACATCTGGATTCGGTCCTACGGCTAAGGATTGCAGATAGTATTCGTGGGCTTTACAGTAGTCTCCTGAGGCAGCAAATTGATCTCCATAGAGGTAAAGCGCTACCCGATAGCGTTCAATCGCGGTCATACCTGAAGAATCCATGAGATAAGGGTAAGCATCCTTGACTTGAGCAAAGATATCAATCGCGCGCTGCCAATTGACGTCCCAATAACTGGCACCGCTCAAGTAAAGTTGTGCCCATGAGCGAACGCCGTCTGCTTCACCATCCAAGGGGGCAAACTGTTCAGCAGTGGCGAGGTCAAACAACCCTTGCTCGAGCTGTCCGGATTGGATCCTTTGAATACCGCGGTTACGCAGGGCAATGTAGTAAAAACCATCTACCTGTATTTTGCGATAGTCATAATTGACCTCGCGGATAGCAATGATATCTTGAATAGCTTGATCCCACTGTTTTGCTGCAACTGCTTGCTGAATTTCCGTAAAGATCTGTTCTGCAGCGCGAAAATCTGGGGTGCTGGTTACCGCGGGTGTGGGCGTAAATTCTGCGATCGGAGTTGGCATTGCCGTCGGTTGCTCGAGATTCAGGAGGATATCGTGTAAAAGCTCCGGTGCCCCAGGAAATTGCGGATAAATCTTGATCACATATTCAATTCGTGTTTTAGCAGTTTCGTAGTTTCCCACTGCAATATCCTGAAAAGCCAATTGATACTGTTCAGCAGCAACCTGCACAACAGTGGTTTTTTCTTTCTCTAATCGGCGTGCGATGCCATTACGATAGCCAAAGTAAGCCCCCAATACCAGCGCTAATATCAAAAATATCACCGCATATAAAATCCAAGGTGTTTTGCGCTGTTTTTGCTCCGTTGGCTGTTCCGATGGGGGCTCCGATCCCACCATTGCCTCTTTAGGAGTGCTGATAGGTTCAGTCTCCTGAGGAGTTTGCTGAATATCGTTTGATTGATCGTTATTTTTCATGTCCATAGGCTGAAAATTATACCTCAGGTTAAAGGTTAGCCAAATTACGTAAATCTTTACGGACGATCACACCAGCAGCGACCACACCAAATAATGCGGCGAGAATTGCTGCAATAAAACTCCCGCTCATCCCAGGCAGATAGCGCATCACCAGAGCCGCAGCCACACCCCCACATAGTGCTGCAAACAGACTCCGCCAAAGCTGTGGTGAAAGTTTTTGCGTTGAAGTCAACTGTCGGTTGAGCAACACCAACAGCAACACCGCTTGAAGGCTATAAGCAAGGGTGTTAGCAGCAGCGATGCCAGCCGCTTGCAATGATGGCGTCAGAAGCAAGCTAATACCCAAGAAAACAACAAACGTCAAAGCTGAACCAAACAAAGGAACGCGAGGCTTTTGCATTGCATAAAACGAACGCACATACAATTCTACAAGCGCATGCCCTACAATCCCCAATAAGAAAATACGAGTTACTGCTGCTACCCACATAGCATCGGATAGTGTGAAGCCCAACAAGGTTTGTACGACCGGTAAAATAACCACCGCAGCAATTATTGCAATCGGAATGGTAAGGGTCAGCATAGCACGGGCTGCCTTTTCAATTTGGGTTTTAAATTGATCCATTTTCCCTTGGTTAATAAATTCAGAGAGTGTTGGCAGCACGGCGGTCGCAACCGCTGTGCCGATAAGTGTTTCCGGCACTTGCATAATCCACCAGCCATAAGTTAATGCGGTCACCGAGCCCGTTGCCAAACGCGAAGCAATATTATCCTGAACAACAAAAATTAGTTGAATAAAGAGCATGCTCAATACACGCGGACCCATGAGCTTGAGGACTTTTTGGGTGTTTGCTTCTTTTAGATTGAGGCGCGGCTGCCAGTGGAACTGATATTTGAGCAATCCTGGCACCTGGATAAGCAAATGCAGTAATGCCCCAAGAATCACGCCGTAAACAAGTCCTTCCACGCCCAAGCCTAAAGCTGGCAAAGTGAGGCTCCCGAGATGATAAGGCTCGCTCGGCGCTAAAATGATTGCTCCAAAGATTTGGCCAAAATCATAAAAAATGGGCGCCAGAGCGGGTAATAAGAAATGTTGATTAGCTTGCAACCCTGCCATTACCAAGCCACTGACCGAGAAAACTAAAGTGGCAACTAAATTCAGACGAAGTAAGAGCACAGTGAGCTGTATTTGCTCAGCGGAGAAGCCTGGCGCCACGCCAAGTTGGCTGCTCACCAGAGGTTGAGCAAAAATCCCGAAAATAACTGCAATAACTGCTGTCACTAAAAACACTAAATTGAGCACATTGGAAAAGAGCCCCCAGGCTGCCTTCTTGCCATCTTGGTTCAGCACTTCTGTAAGCACGGGGATAAAAGCGATTGTCAAAGCACCACCAGAAATGAGCATGAAGAGCATGTCCGGCAGGTTGTTGGCTGCGTTGAACACATCCAACTCCGCTGAAAGCCCAAACTGCCGTGAAATTAGCATCTGGCGCGCAACTCCTAAGAGCTTATCCACAGTGAATAGAACAGCGAGTAACAGCGATACTTGAGATAAACGGCTAAACTTTTTCATTCATCCTCATGTTGAAGCATATTTTCAGCCTCTGGATTAAGTATGCTTCCAATTTACTAAAAGTATTCCTATAATATCTACCCGTAGGGTAAGGTACCCGTAGGGTATAATCATACCTAGCTATGACCTTGAACGCAAACTCCACAACAGCAAAATCCGCCGGCAAGCTTTACGTAGTGGCTACACCGATCGGAAACGCCGGCGATATAACCACACGCGCTATAGAAACCCTGGCTCATGCAGACGTAATCCTGTGTGAGGAGCATAGAAATGGCTCGCGCTTGCTCAGAAGCCTTGGCATCGCAAAGCCTTTGTTGGAGCTCAACGAACACAACGAAGCAGAGCGGATTCAGGATGTTTTGTTGATGCTTGCCCAGGGTCAATCTTTAGCGTTGATTTCCGATTGCGGCACACCAGTCTTCTCTGATCCGGGTAAAAAACTCCTCCAGCTGCTTTATGAGATGAATATTGCGGTCACGCCTCTGCCTGGTGCTTCCTCATTGATGGCTGCACTGTCAGTGTGCCCATTTGACCTGGAAGAATTCCTCTTTATCGGGTTCTTGCCGGTCAAAATAGACCAGCGCCGGAAGAAGCTTTCTCAATTGAAATATGCCGATTATCCGCTTGTGTTGATGGATACACCTTACCGAATGCAAAGATTGCTTCAGGAAGTTCAACAGTCTTTTGGTAAAAAGCAAAATATTTTCTTAGCTTGTGATTTAACCATGCCAGAAGAGCACCTCTACCTTGGTCCGGTCGATGAAATTCTTACGAGGATACAAAACCGCAAAGCTGAATTTATTTTGATCCTTGACCGTCCGCAGAAAAAGCCGTTTTAACCCCATGAACACTCTCCAAGTTCGGCAACATACATTGCCTTTACCAGCTTTTTTACCTGATGCAACTTTCGGCTACGTGCGCAGCCTAACGAGTACCGACTTGAGTGAAGCTGGCGTGCAAGCGGTGATGATGAACGCTTTCCACCTGATGCAGAAACCGGGTTCTTCAGTTATTCAAGCCATGGGCGGGCTGCACTGTTTTTCTGGCTGGGGTGGCTTGATTATGACCGATTCCGGAGGCTTTCAAGCGTATTCTCTCATCCGTCAAAACCCAAAATTTGGCAGCCTGAACGAAAATGGAATTATCTTCCGACCAGAAGGCTCTAACCGCAAGTTGATTCTTACGCCAGAGAAAAGCATTCAGCTTCAACTCAGTTTTAACGCTGATGTGCTCTTCTGCTTAGACGATTGCACGCATGTGGATGCTCCCTTTGAAGAGCAGCAGCTTTCTGTGCAGCGTACGATAGCCTGGGCAAAGCGCTGCAAAGATAGATTCGAAAAACAATTAACCGCGCGGCAGATATCCCCTGAAGACCGACCATTACTCTTTGCAGTTATTCAAGGTGGAGGATACCCCGAGCTGCGCAAGCGCTGTGCTGAAGCCTTGCTCGAGATAGGCTTCGATGGTTTTGGCTTCGGCGGCTGGCCGCTAAATGACCAATCACAGCTACTGACAGATATCCTGGCGTATACTCGCAGGCTCATTCCTAATCAGTTTCCGATTCATGCGCTTGGCATTGGTCATCCACTTAACGTTTCCACCTGTTATCACTTAGGCTATGCGCTATTCGATTGCGCTATGCCGACCCGCGATGCCCGCCATGGACGCTTGTATGCCCTGAGCAACGCCGGAGCAATTCCTGACGCCGGTTCAGACTGGTTCCGCTACGTCTACATCGGTGACGATATTTATATGCGCAGTTCTGAGCCAATTTCGCCAGGCTGTGACTGCCCAACATGTCAGCACTATAGTTTGGCGTATCTCAATCATTTATACCGCATGAAAGATGCTTCTTACCAGCGCCTTGCCAGCCAGCACAATTTGCGCTTTATGACTCAGCTGATGGAGACCTTGCGGAATGGATGAGATTAATCCAGGAGTACTCACCCAACTAATCACAAGTGTGCAGCAATCCCCAAAGTATGCACAAATTGCTCCAAGCCTGGTCGAACGCATTGCCCGTGAGGAGTTACAGAAGCGGTCCAATTTTTCAGAAAGTGTCAAAGCAGTCCGCAGCCGATTACACCAGCTGACCGGTGCATACCTTCCTACAAAGGTAGACTACGCGCAGTGGAGCGCACTTTTTAGGGATTCAGCCCAAGATAAACATGAGCTTTGCCAACGCATGCTCCGCCTGCACGCTTCCACCGCTGAACGCTTGCCCTTCTTGAAGGACTTTTATGCCACATGCTTGGCAAGCATCAGCCCTATGCATTCTATTTTAGATCTGGCGTGTGGCTTGAACCCCTTGGCACTGCCTTGGATGCCTCTCGCAGAAGATTGCACCTACTTAGCCTGTGACGTCCTTCAACCGATGATAGACTTTTTGAACGCATTTTTTGAGAGCTATCGTATTAACGGGCAAGCTTTTGCCTGCGATCTCACCAGCTGCATCCCTAATGAACACGTGCAAGTGGCTTTCCTCTTGAAGACCTTACCTCTGCTAGATCAGATCGATAAAACATTCAGCCGTCGTTTACTTGAAGGGATTCAAGCTGAGCACATCCTGGTTTCTTATCCAGCTAAGAGTTTAGGCGGAAGACCAAAGGGCATGCCAGCTAACTACACTACCGCTTTTTACCGCCTGATCGAAGGTTTAAACTTCAAAGTTGAGGCTTTCACCTTCCCCACTGAAATTGCTTTCCTGCTTTCACGGTGAAGTATGGATCAAGTTGAATTCGAAGCCATTATTGAGCATACACGCAAATCACGCAAATATCGCGAGCTCAATTTGCCGGAGGAGACGTTGCAAGACATGCTCACAGCCGAATCTGCATTAGGCGGCAGTAAAGCGGAAGTTACCCAACGTTTTCGTAAAAAGCTGCACAACGTTATCGCCCCCTATTTAGAGGATATTGACTATGCGCAGGAAACGGAAAGGATGAAGGCTTGCTTCCAGGTAAATCCCACACCAGACCAAGTGAAAGCTTGGGCACTCAGCGTAATGCAGAAACACGCTTCTACCCGCGAACGCCTACCTCATATCGAGGCTTTCTGCCAATGCTTGCGTGATCATATCGATACACCCAATCGCATCCTCGATCTGGCTTGCGCGCTGGACCCATTACTCCTGCCTTGGTTAAATTTCCCAAATGAAACAGAATTCCTGGCTTATGATATTCACCAGCCACGGTTAGATTTCCTCAACGCATTTTTTGCTCGCGCCTACCCCTCGGCGCATGCCATCCAACAAGATATTCTCGTCAATCCACCATCTCAGCCAGCAGATTGTGCTTTTTTCTTTAAGGAAGCCCATCGTTTCGAAAAACGTTCTCCCGGTTGCAATCGAAGTTTTTTCCAAGCGCTGCCAGTGAAGCTCATAATCGTCAGCCTGCCAGCTGAAGACCTACGCGGGCACCATTCACTTGTAGCCTATCACACCCAGTTGATCAAAGAGGCGATTGCTGGCTTGCCATGGGAGTTAGAACAAACCCAGGTTGGTAATGAGCTTATCTTTTTTATACATAAGCGATGAACTCTCCACTCAATCCCATTTCTGACCCTAGCATTTCCGCCTTGGAACGTTATGCGCCATATCTTTCTGCAGAGGATTACCAAGCGTTGTTGACTGTAATTCACGAACCAGCTCCGATTGCCTTACGCGTCAATTTGCTCAAAAGTCCTGACCCTGCCCAAGCACTGGCTAAGTGGACAAACTGGTATGGATGGGAGACTTCCCCAGTGCCATTTTACCCGGCTGGCTTCCAACTAAAACGCTATAACACCCCTCCTAGCCAAACCATTGAGCACAGGCTTGGGTACTATTACTTACAAGACGCCGCTTCGATGCTGCCAGTAGCACTTTTTTCTCCTTCGAATACACTGAGCTTAACCCTCGATATGGCAGCATCTCCAGGTGGAAAAACCACCCAGCTGGTAGATCTCAATCAAGATCATGGCTTGGTGATCGCAAACGACGCCAGTCTCAACCGGCTGCCAGCTCTCAAGGTGGTCTTGCAAACCTGGGGTGCGCTCAATACGGTCATCACGAATTATCCAGGAGAAAAATGGGGTGCTTGGTTCCCCGGGACTTTTGATCGTGTCTTGCTGGATGCGCCTTGCAGTATGGAAAGTTTACGTGCTTCACCCAGCCACCCGCACCGCCCCATTACACCTGATGAGCGCTCCCGTTTAGCATCACGGCAGTTTGCGTTGCTCGAGTCAGCAGTCACTGCCACGCGAGTTGGCGGCGAGATTGTCTATTCCACCTGTACACTCGCCCCAGAAGAAGACGAAGCCGTGTTGGATGCGTTCCTCAAAGCCCATCCTAATGTGATCCAAGTGGAGCCAAGCCCTTCCCGCCAATTAAACACGCCCGGTTTGACTTACTTTAATGGGAGAGCTTTTGATCCTCAGGTGGCTGGCAGCCTGCGCCTGTGGCCACACCTCTATGGGACTAATGGATTTTTTGCGGCTTTGCTAACCAAAATTGGCGCAATACCCTCCAGCGTGATAAAGCAGCCAACCCGTGAGTTTGCCGGAACCGGCTTGACGAGGCTTTCTTCTATCCAAACCAACCAACTCTGCGAACAAATCCAGTGCCTATATGGATTCGACTTAGCAGCGGTACTCGAAACGTATGAGTGCACGCTTTACCAACGGGCAACGCAGGTGTGGCTTATCCCTGAGCAATACCTCAATCATTTTGGCAGCTTGCCTTATGCCTTTTTAGGCTTTCCTCTTGGTAAGCTGATTGGAAGTAAGCTGGAGCTTTCTTTTGAAATGGTGAGCCGCTTTGGGGATGCATTCAACGCGAATATATTCGTTTTGCCAGATGAATACTATCCAGATTGGTTACATGGGGCTGATATACGCGGGTTGCGGCTTGAGGGCATCAAAATGGGTACTGTGGTAGCTGTTCGGGATAAATTGGGTCGAAATTTAGGTGCCGGCAAGGCGTTACCTAAGCGCCTGCGTAACTTATTACCTAGCCGTAGTCTGATCTCACCTTAAGCTTGGTTTTCTAGCAGATTAGTGAGGAGCGCGCATGCTGCTAAACAAGCAGTCTCCATGCGCAGCGTACGTCTGCCGAGTGAAAACTGGATAAAGCCGAAGCTCTCAGCCAATGCCACTTCCTCTGGGCTAAAACCCCCTTCAGGTCCAATCAATGCGCTAACCAAACGTACTGGTTCCGCTGAAATCTGGGAAAGAAAATTTGCAGAAAGCTGCTCTTTCGGATTTGCTTCTTCCCAAGCAATCAGTTTGAGCCCATCCTGAGGCACTACTTTCAGCATATCGGCAAAAGTCGAGGGCGCTTCAATTTCTGCTAACCGCTCTCGGCGAGACTGCTCCGCTGCTTCTCGGATAATTGCCTGCCACCGCAGCATCCGGCTCGGTTCGGGCTGTAGGGTACGGTCCAAGCTGCGCGCCGCCACATAAAGACGAAAGCGGGTAACGCCTAACTCAGTTCCCTTCTGTAAAATCCAGGTAATTTTTTCGCGTTTGGTCAGGCTAAAAGCCAGCTCTAGCTCCAATCGTTCTTCTTGCTCCGGTAAGTAAGTATCAAGAATTTTCCCCGTTAAGGTTTTACCTTGCCAGCCAGCCAGCTGCACAAGGTAGCTCTTACCCGAGTTATCCAGAACCAACACTTGGTCTGTTTGCACGTCTAAACGCAAAACTTTGTGAATTTGCCGGCTAAGTTCCAGCGGAAAAACCACCCGCCCACTCGAGATCGCAGAAGGGTCAACAAAAAAGCGGTTTAGGTTGCCTAACCTCGTCATGCCCAAAAGTATACCGTGATTAGGTTATACTTTGGTCGTGACCGAAAACAAGCCTGAAACCGAATCACGCCCCTATAAATACTTGGACATCATAACGGTTGTTTTCACGCTGATGCTGGTATTGAGCAACATTGCCTCCTCCGCAAAAATTATCGATTGGAAGATTTCTTTGGCGGGGATACCCTTAGCCTTTGATGCCGGCACCGTCTTTTTCCCGATCGCATACATATTTGGGGATATTCTGACCGAAGTTTATGGATTTGCGCGTGCTCGCCGTGTGATCTGGATCGGCTTTATCGGGTTGATTTTCACTTTTCTTATGTTTCTGCTTATTCAGAAGCTCCCGGGTGAAGCCACCTGGCAGGCAAATGTTGGTCAAGAGGCGTATGACCTGGTGTTAGGGGGGATCAGCTCTGGAGGAATCGTTGCAGCTAGTGTCCTCGGATACCTCGGCGGCAGTTTCTCCAACGCAATCATCATGGCTCTGCTCAAGCACATCACCCACGGTCAGCAATTGTGGGTGCGCACGATTAGCAGCACCATTGTTGGGGAGTTAGTCGATACAGCTATCTTTATTGCTGTCGCATCGCTTACAGGCGTCTTCCCTTGGGGGCTGTACCTCACGCTCACCCTGACCAATTACCTTTTCAAAGTAGCCATAGAGGTGTTGATGACACCTGTTACCTATTGGATCACGAACAAACTCAAAAAGGAAGAAAACTTGGATGCTTATTCGGACTTAAAAGACCTCACGCCCCTGTCTTTTTAGACGTAAAGCCCTCAATACAAATGCAATACTCTCCACGAATAGGAGCTTCGGCTAATTCTTCAGCAATTTGACTGAGCGTGCCCCGATAAATCCGCTCAAACTTCTTCGTCAGGTCATTCGCCACTGCTGCACGCCGATCGCCATAGATCTCAAGCGCATTTTGAAGAAAAGCCAGCAAGCGGTAAGGACTCTCATAAAAAACGATAGTATGCGGAGAATCCTTCTCCATTTCCAAAAAGCGTTTGCGGGGTCCCTCCTTATGCGGCGGGAAACCTTTGAACGTAAAGCTGTGCAGCGGTAGGTCGGCTAAGGTGAGCGCGGTTATCACGGCTGAAGGGCCTGGTAGTGAAGTCACTTCGACACCTGCCTCGAGGGCAGCGTGTACCAAGGAATAGCCTGGGTCCGAAATCCCTGGCGTGCCAGCATTCGTGACTAGGGCGATATCCTCGCCTGCTTTGAGCTTTTCCAGCAATTTAGGTGCCATTTTTGCTTCGTTCATGACGTGATAGGCAACCTGCGGCTTGGAAATCTCATAGTGCTTGAGCAGAATACTCGTCTTGCGGGTATCCTCGCTGGCAATAAGGTCAACCTGTTTGAGTGTTTCCACAGCGCGATAAGTGATATCACCCAAATTGCCAATTGGCGTTGCAATTAAAAAAAGCATTGTTTCCTTCTCCCAAAAGGAATAATCTTGAGAGCATTTTTAGCTCCACTAAGGTATCCTGCGTTGGTTAACATCTCAACCATAAATAATTATAAGATAGCTTTCGTAAAAATTATGGCTGCAACATGTTAGAATTATTCCACCAATAGAGAAAATAGGAAAACTTATGGAAAGAACTGTTCCCGTCCGCTCATCTGAAGAAATCGATCTCTACCTGCGCACGATTTATTCGCTGTTGCGCTCCACAACTGAAATCCAAATCCGCTCCTTGGAAGAGGTCCACTCAAGCATCAACTCCTCACTGCATCTTTATGCCCGCGATCCCTTGCCGGATACTTCCGCATTGATTTATAGCTTATTGCGTTTGCCGGATTGCATTTTTCAAGTAAAGAAAATCATACTAGGGCAAACTAAAACCAATTTCATCCAACACGGCTATGGCGATGTGGAAGAGTGGACGGAAGTGGCAGCGCGTGCCCGCCGGCGGCGCTGTTTTTACGATGGCGGTGAGCTGATGGCTTGTTACATTGCCTCCCGCTCTGATATCGACGATGTGGTGCCAACGCTTACCGCACTCCAAATCGAATGGAACAAGCTCAATAATTTGCTTAGTTTTACGCCACGCGATCTTTACATGACTGCAACTCCCGCACAACCCAGTGCTTTTCAAAAATTAGCAGAATTTTTGCAAATGTCCGTGGGTGATCTAGGTCGTTTGTATTCAATTTATGAGGATCGCTTCAACCAGGTTTTAGAAATCTTTGCCACTCAAAGGAGCAATTTCCAGTTACAACTGCTGAGCGGCTCTCTCAATGATTACCGCAAGGCTACCGAAATTTGGTGGGAGAATTTGGAAAGCCAATACCCTCAAATAAACAGCCGCCCCATCTACTTCGTTTCCTCTAATACTCACAGCCTTGCAAACATCCTTTCCGGCTTTGCCTTGAACAAACAAGAAGAACTTATCGATTTCATTGAAGAAGCCGATCAAAAATCATTACACGAGGAATGGGAGAATATCAAGAACCAAACGGTACCAGTAAGCCAGCAAAACTTTTTCTATTACGTCATGAAGAAGTATCAATCTACGCCTAAAGGTAAAGCCCTGATCCAAGAACAAATCGCCTTTGAACGTAAGCGCGGCATATTCCGTTTTCCCAGCGTGCATGCCTTTGATATCGAAGCACAAGTGTTTGATCTCTCCATGTTGGATCCACAAAGTATTGACCCACGCATCGCTCCTTGCGCCCAGCCTGGCTGCGCGGAGTGGGAATTCCTCAGGCAAAGCGATGCCATCATCATCAATATCGATTACCCATTAGGCTTTGGGGCATATCACCTTCTCACCAAGATTGCTGAAAATACGAGCCAGATTTTAGGAATTTACGTCATGGGAAAAGCTGCCAGCCTCAATGGTGTACGCGGCGATGTGATCTTACCAAATGTCGTTTACGATGAACACAGCAAGAATACCTATCTCTTTAATAATCCTTTCCAAGCTGCGGATGTTTCACCCTACCTCATCTTCGGAACCGTTTTAGATAACCAAAAAGCAGTCTCCGTTTGGGGAACCTTCCTCCAAAACGCCACGATTATGGATGTAGTTTACCGCGAGGGTTATACCGACATCGAGATGGAGGCTGGTCCTTATCTTTCTGCTGTCTATGAGCTCTTTCGCCCCCAACGCCATCCGGTAAATGAAATAGTCAACCTCCATAAAGTACCCTTTGACGTAGGAATCCTGCACTATGCTTCTGATACCCCGATGACTAAAGGGAGAAACTTAGGTGCAGGCGCACTCTCTTACTTCGGTATGGATTCAACTTACGGGGTTTCGCTCGCTGTCTTACGGCGGATCATGCAGCTTGAATCACAGCGAATTTCTGCCTAGCGATAATAACAAAAGAGAGTAGGAGATGCGACCAACACACCTCCTACTTTTATTTTCTGCAATTTCTATTGAGAGAGCTGCTCACGGATTTTTTGCGCACTAACGCGATACCCTTCTAATTTTTCGCGTTCCGCATCGACGATTTTAGCCGGCGCCTTTTGGGCAAATGGACCCGCAAGCAGAGCTTCTAAGCGCGCAATCTGATTCTCTAATTCCTGTAATTCTTTCTCCAACCGGGCACGCTCAGCCTCATCATCCCCGCCACCAGCAATGTTGAGAAAAACCTCCACCTCGTTAACTACCAAACTCACCATGCCTTCCATGTCATCTGGTTTGCGCGTGTATATGCGGGTTTCTTCCTCTTCCAGCCCAGCCAAGTCGCAAAGGACCAGCTTTTGGGACTCTAGCAATATCTGTAAATTCTCCGAGACTAAAACAGCTCCCAGCTTGCGTGCCGGCGCGATCTTATACTCAGAACGAATATTGCGGATACCACGGACAATCTCTTGTATCAAGCTGAAATCCTTGATAAATTCTTCATCCCAATCATCTAAAACATAGCGTTCAGGCCATTTCGCAACGATCAAAGCCTCTTCCCAGCCAGAGCGCGGCTCCGCGGGCAATCCCGCGGCGATACAGGCTTCCTTCAGGTAACTCCAGAGAGCTTCGGTTACAAATGGGGTATAAGGATGGAGTAAACGCAACATCGTATCCAGTACCCGTGCCAATCCAAAAGCAGTAAAGTATGCCCGTGAGCCGCCTTGCGCTAACTGCCGCTTTGAGATCTCAATGTACCAATCGGCGAAATCATTCCAGAGGAATTCATAAATTTGCCTGCCGGCTTCCCCAAACTGATAATTTTCGAATAAATCATTGACGTTATTGACCACTTGCTTCATCCGAGCCCAAATCCAGGAATCCGGCAAGGTTGAGATTGGCTCTGTGGTTGGCTTCTCGCCGGCTCTATCGATGGCACTGATCACAAAGCGCCCAATATTCCAGACTTTATTGGTAAAGTTGCGGTTGGCTTCCACTTTTTTAGTGGAGACATTCATATCATTGCCAGGTGTGGAACCGACAAGCAACGTAAAGCGTAATGCATCCGTGCCCATTGCGTCCATAAGCTCTAGTGGGTCGATGACGTTACCCTTGGTCTTGCTCATCTTCTCGCCATTTTCATCGCGAATGATGCCATGTAAATAGACGGTATGGAAAGGTGCTTTGCCCGTGAATTCAAGTGCATCCATAATCATACGAGCCACCCAGAAGAAGATGATGTCATACCCCGTCTCCATGACCGAGGTGGGATAAAAGTACTTGTAATCAGAGGTTTCATCTGGCCAGCCAAACACCGAGAACGGCCAAAGCCCCGAAGAGAACCAGGTATCCAATACATCCGGGTCCTGCGCCAAGCGGTCACTGCCACACTTAGGGCACTGGGTAGGTGTCTCACGCGCCACAATCGTTTCTCCGCAATCCTGGCAGTACCACACAGGAATGCGATGCCCCCACCACAGCTGCCGGCTGATGCACCAATCCTGAATGTTATCCATCCAATTGTAAAAAATCTTGGTAAAACGCTCGGGGACAAAAATTATCTCACCCGCTTCCACAGCCGCTTTAGCTTTTTGAGCGAGGGAATCCATCTTAACGAACCATTGGGTCGAAACCAACGGCTCGATAATCTCACCTCCGCGCATCGATCGTGGCACATTTAGCATGTAGGGTTCTTCTTTGATCACCAAGCCTTGAGCCCGCATGTCTTCCCAGAGCTTCTTGCGAGCTTCAAAACGGTCTAAGCCAGCGTAGGGTCCTGCATTTTCATTGAGGGTTGCGTCTTTATTTAATATGTTGATTAATGCTAAATTATGACGCTGACCAATCTCGTAGTCATGTGGGTCGTGCCCAGGTGTGATTTTCAGCGCACCCGTACCAAATTCACGCTCCACGTAGTCATCTGCTATCACCGGAATTGCTCTGCCAATAATGGGCACAACTACTTGCTTGCCCACAAGTTTTTGATAGCGAGGATCATCGGGATGAACTGCCACAGCAGTATCGCCTAAGATGGTTTCTGGCCGAGTGGTTGCGACGGGAATGTACTTCCCCGACCCATCGGCTAACATGTACTTGAAGTAATACAGGGTACCTGGTTCCTCAGAATATTCAACTTCCAAATCAGATACAGCAGTCATCAACCCAGGCGACCAATTAATCATCCGTGGACCGCGGTAAATCAATCCTTTTTCATAAAGGCGCACAAAAGCCTCACGCACGGCGCGCGAAAGACCTGGGTCGAGGGTAAAGCGCTCACGCTCCCAATCACAACTGGCGCCTAATTGCCGGATCTGCTGGGTAATTTGGCTGCCATATTGCTCTTTCCATTGCCAAACACGTTGTTCAAAAGCTTCCCGCCCTAAATCTGCCTTGGTCAAGCCTTCTTTCGCCAATTGCTTTTCAACTTGCAATTGTGTAGCAATTCCCGCATGATCGGTGCCTGGCACCCAAAGCGTCGGCTCACCTTTCATGCGGTGGTAACGGATTATCAGGTCTTCCATGGCAACGAAAAGAGCGTGCCCTAAGTGCAGCGCGCCAGTAATATTAGGCGGCGGCATTACAATCACAAATGGCTGGATCGTTGGGTCGAACCCAAGTTTATTCGGGTCGTTCCAAGGCTTGAAGTAGCCTTTGCTCTCCCAATCCCGATAAATCTTCTCCTCGTAATCATGAAAATCATAAGCTTTTGGCAGTTCTGTCATGATGCCTCCTTCAAAAATTTAAATAAAAAACTTTCGCACGTTGAGGGCGAAAGTTTGCTTCCGTGGTACCACCTCAATTCACTGGCCTATACCAGTGCACTTGGGTTGCGCGTTAACGGGCGCTCCCGAGCTGTTCTACTCTCCTCTCAGGATTTCTTCAGCTGCTCTCACGGCGACTTCATCTCGGTCCTTGTGCTCTGGATAGTCTCAGCCTTTCCCATCCATCTCTGTGAGCCAGCCCGGATTACTCCTCCGTGTGCATTATTATATCATACTCATTATCCAGTGGTTAATTGATCCATACTAATCACTTGGTCTTCCCAGCGGTGCCAATTTCCAAACTTTTCATCTACGATCCGTTTGCCCTCCCCAGGGATGCTCAGACCAGCCAGCTCAAGGTCGGCATCAACCATGATGCGCACCAACTCGTGGAATTTCACTTTTGGCTCCCAGCCTAGTTTTGTGCGTGCTTTGGTCGGGTCGCAGAGTAAATAATCTACTTCAGTGGGTCGGAAATATCGCGGGTCAATTTCCACATACTTATGCCAATCCATGTCTGCATAACCAAAAGCTTCATCCAGAAAATCGCGGACGGAGTGTGCTTCCCCAGTACCAATCACAAAATCATCAGGTTCGTCTTGCTGCAGCAGCAAGTGCATCATTTCTAAATATTCTGGGGCATAACCCCAATCCCGTTTGGCATCTAAATTACCCAAGAAAAGTTTGCTTTGCTTACCAGCTCGTATTGCAGCCACAGCCCGCGTAATTTTACGCGTCACAAAGGTCTCCCCCCGGCGGGGCGACTCGTGGTTGAAAAGGATACCATTAACGGTGTACATGCCATAAGCTTCACGATAGTTGTTTGCCATCCAATAGGCATACAACTTGGCTGCAGCATACGGGCTGCGCGGGTGGAAAGGCGTTTCCTCATTTTGCGGTGGATTGGCATCCCCAAAAAGCTCACTAGAAGAAGCCTGATAAAAGCGCGTTTTCAAACCGCTTTTAAGAATAGCTTCCAAAATACGCGTAGTGCCGATGCCGGTAATATTGCCGGTATATTCGGGCATATCAAAGCTGACGCGCACATGGCTCTGCGCAGCGAGATGGTAGACCTCATCGGGCTTGGTCGTGTAAATCACATCCAATAAGGTGTCCGTAGCACCCATATCGCCATAGTGGAGGAATAATTTGGGAAGGTCCCCATTGCCATGTGGGTCGTGATATAGGTGGTCGATGCGCCGGGTATTGAAAGTACTGGCACGACGGATAAGGCCATGCACCTCATATCCTTGACTGAGCAATAGCTCGGCTAAGTATGAGCCATCTTGGCCGGTAATGCCCGTAATTAAAGCTGTTTTCATCATAAACCTCATTAAAATTTTCAGCGCAAGTATACCATCCCGCTAAAAGCTGTCAAAACAGGCAGAGACTGATTGCGTTGATCACCATAAACGAAATTCACTTCCTTGGCGCACAAAAGTATCCCCATCCAGCACGTGTGTGGTCGGTACGAAATTCATGAAGCCATTGGATATAACTAAACTATTGGTTTTTGCCCCTCCAGGGAAAAAACTAACCCCTTCCAGCACTGCTTTGGTCGTGGTCAAAATCGGTGTCACCGCAGTGGCGCAAAAAATCAGGTTTTTACCGGGGGCGAGCGTTTCCGGTGTGTAAACTTGATCCAACTTGATGCCCATGCGCAGTAAACGCTCCCGATCAGCGTCATTTTTAGGCTTGAAGACAGCTTGCATCCCACCGCCCAGCAGCTTGATGGCAGTTGCCGAGATAACGCCTTCGGGCGCCGCGCCAATACCCATTACCGCGTGCACCCCCGCACCTTTAAAACAAGTAAATATACAGGGCATTAAATCACCGTCAGCAATGAGATTGACCCGTGCACCCGTCGCCCTCACCCTGCGGATCAGCTCTTCATGCCGCGGGCGGTCAAGGATGGTCACTGTGAGCTGTGAGAGATCTTCTCGACCTAAGGCTTTGGCGATGCGGTAGATATTTTCTTCAGGTGGCTGTAAAATATCGATATAGGGCGCAGCTTCCTTCCCCACGCAAAGCTTGTCCATATAAGTATCCGAGGCTTCGATCAGCCCGCCTTGTGCCGAAGCTGCCAGCACGCACACCGCCCCAGGCTTCAGGTCAGCGGTAGCATTCGTGTTTTCGAGCGGATCCACCGCAATATCAATACTAATATGTCCTCTACCTAATCGCTCGCCGATAAAGAGCATCGGGGCATCATCACGCTCCCCTTCACCAATTTTGATATTACTTTGGAAACCCGTCATGTGATCAAGTGTACTCCGCATTGCATCCACAGCTGCTTGATCGGCTAAGTTTTTATCCCCCTTCCCCGCTTTTCGGGCTGCAGCTATGGCAGCGTTCTGGGTGACTTCCAGAAGTTGCCACGAGAGGTGCATAAACGCATCCTGAAGGCTATTTCTACCTTGTTCCTGTTCCATTTTTCTCCTTTTTTGGTGAGTAGGATAAATTGCTCATAGCCACGGCTTAACTCAAGCCGAGCCGAACCAAAAAACTATACTTCGCAATTTATTGGGAAAACGAAGCAGAATAATATTCTGCATGTGTTGAGGCTCTAGTTTTACGACGTATCGCCGCAATGGAACACTCCTCATCTTGTTAATCAGTAGTATTATACACTTTCACATCTAAAAATGGCCCTTCTGGTAAGATTATGTCCATTCAATCTTAACATTAAGGAGAAAAATGAGAAGATTTCATTTTCTTACCCTCATTGTGATCATTACGGCATTATTGTTGGTTGCTTGCAACGGCAGCGCAGTTCCAGTGAGTCCAGAACCAACGGATGGATCTTCATCCACGGTGACCACACTCGTCGTCTGGGATCAGTTCTACCGCGATGTGGAAAGCAACGTGATGGAAACGCTCAACGCCGAGTTTGAACAAGCCCACCCAGGCGTCAAAATTGAGCGCGTGGTTAAAACTCTGGATGATCTCAAAGTGACCCTCAAGTTAGCCCTCAGCGAACCCAATGGACCGGATGTCGCCCAGGTTAATCAAGGCCGCAGTGACATGGGCGCTATGGTTCAAGCCGGCCTACTGTTGCCGCTCAACGATTACAGTGCGCAATATGGTTGGACTAATATTTTTTCTACCTCAGTCACCAGCCGTAACAGCTTCACGCCCGATGGGAAAACCTTTGGTCAGGGCAACCTCTATGGCGTCAGCCCAACCGCCGAGGTTGTGGGCGTTTACTACAATAAAGGCATCTTTGCCGAGCATGGCTGGCAGATCCCCCAAACCTTTGAGGAGTTCGAAGCACTTTTGGCAGAAATCAAAGCTGCTGGCATTACGCCTATCTCCTTTGGTAGCTTAGATGGCTGGAACGCTATTCACGAGTTCAGCGCCATCCAACACCTCCTTGTCACTCCGGATTACATCAACAACCTGGTTTACGGTGTGAACAATGTCTCCTTCGATATTCCCGAAAATCAAAAAGCCGCAGCAATCCTGCTCAATTGGGCTAATTCTGGTTATTTCACCGAAGGTTACGCTGGCATTGGCTACGACGATAGCAATCTGCTCTTCAAAGGCGGCAATGGCGCTATGACAATCACTGGCTCTTGGTTGGCAGGTGAGTCAGTAACCGATACTGACCAGCAGTTTGGTTTCTTTCTGCTGCCACCCTTCGAAGGCAAGTCCGGCATGGCGATTGGCGGAGTGGGCATTCCTTTCGCTATCCGCAAGACTACGGATAAAGCCGACCTAGCCGCTGAATACCTCAATTGGATGGTCAGCCCGCGCGCTGCGGAGCTCTGGGCAAAAGCCGGCATGCTGCCTGCCATGTCCCTGCCCGAAAGCGCCGACATCGAAACCGACAATCTATTTGGCGATACACTCGAAGCCTGGGAGACAATCAACAAAAATAATGCAGTCGGACACTACATTGATTGGGCAACCCCTACGTTTTATGACACATTAGTCGCCCAGCTTCAAAAGCTGCTCGGTGGGATGAGCACCCCAGCAGAATTTACCGCCGCTGTCCAAAAGGATTACGCCGCTTATCTGGATTCAATCAAATAGGAAGCACCTAAGCTAGCGCTTTAAAATGCGCCAGCTTTTCTTTTGACCATGCGAACCAACCGAGCCTACCCAGGAGAAAAAAAGTGGAAGGGATGGCTTTATGTGCTTCCTGGATTGCTGGTTTATTTAATCTTCACCTTAATCCCCATTCTGGAAACGGTGCGCACGAGTTTCTATCGCTGGGATGGATTTAGCAGCCAAAAAATTTTCGTCGGATTAGAGAATTATGCGCGACTCATCACCGATGACATCTTCCTCGGTGCTTTCATCCATAACTTGGTTTTCATCATCTTCTATTGCATCATTCCCATACTGATTGGTTTAGTCCTCGCTTCACTCCTCGGACGTGGCAAGCTGCCAGGATTGAACTTCTTCCGCACGGTTCTTTTTCTGCCCCAGGTGATCAGCATGGTGGTCGTCGGGGTGATTTGGCGTTGGATTTTCAACCCGACCTTTGGCCCATTAAACTTGGCGCTGAACGCGCTTGGCTTGCAACATCTCACGCGTGCATGGTTAGGTGATTTCACTTTAGCGCTTCCTGCCGTGGGTTCAATTGCCACCTGGGTGGAATATGGCTTCTGCATGATCCTCTTTTTAGCTGGCATGCAGCGCATCCCCGAAGAATACTACGAAGCCTCCAGCTTAGATGGCGCGAACAGATTCCAACAATTGATTCACATCACTATCCCCAGTTTGCGCTCTGAGATTGGCGTAGCAATGATCACGACGATCGTTGCAGCTTTGCGGGTATTTGATCTGGTATACGTCACCACCCGTGGAGGTCCCGGAAATTCGACTCTCGTAGCTGGCATCGTGATCTACCGGGCTGCTTTCCTGCAGAATCAAACGGGTTATGCAGCCGCTATGGCTACCGTTTTGATGTTGATTATCTTGGCAATTTCCTTACTCATCCGCCACTTTCAATCTCGGAATGAGGAGCTGGAATGAGCCTTCACTGGAAAACCCTCCTGCCGCGCTATTTGCTGCTGACGATCTTTATGCTGGTGGTACTTGTGCCGCTTTCCGGCGTGGTGCTCAGTGCCTTCAAAACGGATATCGAAGTGATTCAGGGACCCTTCAGCTTGCCGGAAAATTGGCGGATGGATAATTTTGTCCAAGCTTGGCAGGTCGGCCGCTTTAACATATTCTTCAAAAACAGCGTCATTGTGGCCGTTGCGGTGGTCATTGTTAGTGTATTTTTATCCATCCTCAATGGCTACGCTTTCGGCGTGTTGCCACTGCCAGGCAGAAAATGGCTTTTCCCTTTGATCTTGATTGGCTATATGGTCCCCCTTGAAGCGGTAATCATCCCTCTTTATCAGTTCATGGATGCCTTACACTTACGCGATACGCTTTGGGCTTTGATCTTACCTCAGATTGGGTTGAGCGTCTCCTTTGGGACACTTTGGATGACATCTTTTTTCGAAAATGCTCCGCAGGAGTTGGTGGATGCATCCACAATCGATGGTTGCAACCGCTGGCAAACGCTTTGGCTAGTGCTTTGGCCATTCTCGGGTCCATCGGTCACCACGCTCATCGTGCTCATCTTCATGTGGACCTGGAATGAATTTCTCCTCGCCTTGGTGTTGGTCCAAGATGAAGCCTTGCGCACCCTGCCGGTGGGTTTGGCTTTTTTCCAGGGCAAATACACCGCCAATATTCCTTTGCTTGCGGCGGGCGCGCTCATTGTCGCCCTTCCTACCGTGCTGATCTATATTGTTTTCCAACGTTCTTTCATTCAGGGAATGTTGGGTGGTTCGGTAAAAGGATAACCACTTAATCACCTCTAAGCCCGTGGTTAACTATTTTTATGCTGAATTAATTCCTTGATAATGCTACAATTGCCTAAAAAGAGGCGGTACCTTATGCTCCAATGGAAATCTGAACCAACAATGCAGTTAGACCTAACCAAGAAGTACACAGCTACCTTTCACACCGATAAAGGCGACATTGTTGCTGAACTTTTTGCCGATAAAACCCCACATACCGTTAATAATTTCGTCTTTCTTGCCCGCCAAGGCTTCTACGATAACACTATATTTCACCGAGTAATTAAAGACTTTATGGCGCAAGGCGGCGACCCAACCGGCACCGGCCGAGGCGGACCAGGCTATCATTTCAAGGACGAATTCGTCCCTTCACTCAAGCACGATAAACCTGGCGTTCTCTCGATGGCAAACGCCGGCCCCAACACCAATGGCTCCCAATTCTTCCTCACTCACGTCCCGACTCCGTGGTTAGATGGCAAGCATACGATTTTTGGTCAAGTTACCTCCGGAATGGACGTCCTGCTATCGATTCCCCCTCGCGATCCAAGTCAGCTGAATGCCCCAGCCGTCAAACTCCTCACAGTGACGATTACGGAAGCCTAAGAAAGCTTCAAGCAAAGGAGAGAACCCCTTGATCCACGAACTCACTATCGATGGTACAGCACTTACGCTCGATCAAGTCATTACAGTTGCCCACCACCCAGAAATTTCAGTGCACTTAGCAGCAAGCGCCATCCCGGCTATTCAAGCTTCTGCCCAGGCAGTTGACCGCTTGCTTGCAAAGGGCGAGGTGGCTTACGGCATTAACACCGGTTTTGGCGCATTTAAAGACCGCTTGATACCGCTAGATGAGGTGGAAAAATTGCAGGAAAATATCCTGCTCAGCCATGCGGTGGGTGTGGGTGAACCACTACCCGCTTCGACCGTCCGAGCAATGATGCTCATCCGCGCTAACACCTTAGCCCGCGGATATTCCGGCGTCCGCCTAGAGACGTTGCAGCTGCTCTTGGCGTTGCTTAACCGCAATATCTTGCCGATCATACCTGAGAAAGGATCACTCGGCGCCAGTGGCGATCTGGCGCCTTTAGCCCACATGGCATTACCGCTTATCAGTAAGGGAGAAGTGTTTTATCAGGGCAAGCGCATGCCCGCAGCAGAAGCACTGCAACAATCAGGACTAGCGCCAATCAAACTCTCCGCCAAAGAGGGTTTAGCCCTCACCAATGGCACCACGCTGATGACCGCTATGGGTGCCGAAGCCTGCGCCCAAGCGCAAGTATTGATGACAACGGCTAATATAGTTGCAGCACTAACACTTGAAGCCCAAAACGGCACGCTGCGCGCCTTCGATGCTACCATTCACGCTCTGCGGCCGCAACCCGGTCAGGCGGAGACCGCCGCCCAATTGCGCACCATCCTGGCTGGCAGCCAACTCACCCGCCCAGACGACTCCAAAAATATCCAGGATGCTTATACCCTGCGCTGCATCCCGCAAGTGCATGGCGCTGTTCAGCATGCCATTGACTATGCCAAGTCGGTAATAAGTACCGAGCTCAACTCGGTTACCGATAACCCCCTTATCTTTGAGAATGATTTTGGCGAACCTCTGGTGATTTCAGGGGGGAATTTCCATGGCGAGCCTTTAGCCCTATCTCTGGATTTCTTGGGTATCGCCCTCACCGATCTTGGAAACATGTCCGAGCGGCGCATTGCCAAATTAGTCGATAAATCCGAAGCAGAATTACCTTACCCGCCATTCCTGACGGAGCGTGGTGGGCTCAACTCGGGCTTTATGCTGCTGCAATACACTGCTGCAGCCCTCACCTCAGAGAATAAGACATATTCTCACCCTGCCAGCACAGATAATATTCCTTCCTCAGGTAATGTGGAAGACCACGTTAGCATGGGACCTAATGCCGCCCGACATGTACGCGATATCCTCGAAAATCTTTCTGTGATCTTAGCTATTGAGCTGATGAGCGCAACCCAAGCTGTGGATTTCCGTCTTAAAAAACAGCCAGGGCTGCAACTCGGGCAGATCAGCGCTCAGGCTTATCAATTGGTGCGTCAGCAGATTCCCTTTCTCCCAGAAGATGCACTGCTATACCCTTACCTCAACCGCTTGATTGCAATGGTTAGAACCGGTGAGTTTGCGGCGCTTGTCCCACCGCTCTAATTCCCTAGGTGAGGGCTTATTTACCGCTCATCCCTATACCGGCAAGTTTGTAACCGCAAACCGGGCAGGTGTTATCTTCCTTGATTCGATTGCGTGAGACGCTCATCCCATAGCGCTCAATCAGCACAGTGTGGCACTGCGGGCAAATCGTATCAGCTGCGCCTTGAAAGTTCCCGCCATAGATATACTTTAACCCAGCCGTTTGCCCAATTTCAATCGCTCTCTCGATGCTCGCCAGTGGCGTGGTTGGCGCATTAAATTTGTAATGCGGAAAATATCGGCTGACATGCCACGGCGTCTCCAGCCCGAGCTTTTCAGCGATAAATTGCACCAGCCCTTTCAACTGAGTTTCATCGTCGTTGACACCCGGAATGAGCAGCGTGGTGATCTCCAGCCACACGCCGGCTTGCTTGAGTGCCACGCAGGCGTCCAGCACCGGCTGTAAATGTGCCCCAATGTACTTGCGGTAAGCCTCATCGGTGAAGGCTTTGATATCCACATTGGCAGCATCCAGAAGCGGTGCATAAAGGTCGATCATCTCCTGGCTCATGTAGCCGTTAGTCACATACACATTTTTCAGCCCAGCAGCGTGGGCTAACTTGGAAACATCATAAGAATATTCAAAAAATACGGTCGGCTCCGTATAGGTATAGGAGATGCTTTGGCAATGCGAGCGTTTGGCGGAGGCAATCACCGCTTCAGGCGGGGTTTCTGCGGTGCCATCGATGGATTCCTGGCCGTATTCCTGCGAGATTTCCCAGTTTTGGCACCACTCACAGCGGAAGTTGCAACCTGCACTGGCAATCGAAAACGAACTGCTGCCAGGATAAAAATGAAACAGCGGCTTTTTCTCGATGGGATCGACATGCGCTGCAATCAACTTCCCGTAGGTTAAGCTATATAACTTGCCGCTGTGATTGCCTCTCACCTGGCAGATCCCTCTGCGGCTTTCGGCGATGAGGCACTTGTGGGCACACAAATGACAACGCACCTTATTATCTGGCAATTGTTCATACAATAGCGCTTCATGAGGTTTTGACATCTTATCTTCCTTGCAATACACTAACACTAATTACAATTATTGTAGCACTGGAGTAACATGAATATTGGCTTTTTACAATTTGCTCCAACCCGTTTGGATCCCGCGCGCAACCTTTCATTGATCCAATCAGCCATAGCTGGGAGTACATTCGACATGCTGGTCTTACCCGAGCTCGCAAACGCCGGTTATCTATTCGAGGACTACGAAGAACTGGAAATGGCGAGCGAGCCTGCCGACGGTAATGGCATCTTTCTTTCCGGCTTGATCACCTTAGCAGCTGAGTGGCATACCTGCATAGTCTGCGGCTTTGCCGAGAAGGCGCCAGAAGGTATCTATAACTCCGCTGTGGCAGTTACGGAAGATGGCGTCTTAGCACTCTACCGTAAGGTGCATCTTTTTCATACCGAAAAGGACTTTTTCCTTCCAGGGAACCTTGGCTTCCCGGTTTTCGAATTCCAGTCTACCTGCCTTGGAATGATGATCTGTTTTGACTGGGTTTTCCCGGAGGCTGCCCGCACGCTGGCTTTGCAGGGTGCCCAGATTATTTGCCACCCCGCTAACTTAATCCTGCCTTATTGCCAAGCAGCCATGGTCACGCGCAGCTTGGAGAATGCCGTGTTCAGCATCACTGCCAACCGCACGGGCAGCGAAGCAACCTCACACCAATCCCTACACTTCACCGGGAATTCACAGATTATTGGGCCGAAAGGCGAAAAACTAGATTCAGCTTCTGAGGCGGAGACTTGCCTAAAGATCGTCGCGGTCAACCCGGAACAAGCACATGATAAATTCTTCACCCCGCGGAATAATCTTTTCATCGACCGCCGTCCGGATGCTTATTCGCTTTAAATCCACCCAATATGAGGTACAAAAAGAGGCTGACTCACCAGGCAGCCTCTCTTTAGTTATTCAATCCGCTTAAGCGCCGAATTTATCTAAGCGCTGAGCGTGCGCAATCGCATATGGCATCAAATCGGTAGCTTCAAACCTTGAGCCCAGACTCCCGTGTGCGCAAGCCCGTTCACCAAAGCTGGTGATGCCATCCGGCAGGCAATCCGGAGAGTAGAGCAGCACAGGTACAGGATGCCAAGAATGGGAACGCAGCTTAGCAGGCGTGGAATGATCTCCCGTTATGATGAGCACATCCGGATTGAGCGCCAAAATGCGCGGCACTAAGGCATCAACCTGCTCGATGATATCAACCTTAGCATCAAAGTTACCATCTTCACCATAGCTATCGGTTTTTTTCATGTGAACAAAGAAGAAGTCGAACTTATCCCAGTTTTGTTCGAGCATGCTGATTTCTTCTTCCATCGAAGAAGCTGCTTGCAAAACGGTCATCCCCACCACTTTGGCAACGCCGCGATACATGGGGTATTGCGCAATCGCGACAGCATTGACACCCCAAACCTCATTGAAGGTAGGCCAGTTGGGCAGTTGAGCAAAACCGCGCAAGACGAAACAATTCGCGGGATGTTCGTGAGCCAAAATTTCAGTCCCTTGACGCACAAATTCGCGCACAAATTCAGCTGTCTTTTCAGCTTCAGGTACCGCCGCTTGGGCTACATACGGTTTCTTCCCGACCATCTGAGGATCAGTATCGCTCACTTCTCCGCTTAATCCTTCTCCGCGCAAGATTAACACAAAGCGGTATTCTTTCTCCGCTTGTAAAATTACCTGCACACCAGGGATATGTACTTTTTCCATCAGCAAATTACATAAGCGCTCGCCGATTTCCGTAGGGATGCGCCCGGCACGTCGATCGGTAATCACACCATTTTCATCGACCGTACAAAAATTCCCGCGGGCAGCTACATCGCCTTTTTGTAGGTCAAAATCCACACCTAAGGCAGAGAGGACGCCGCGCCCAATTTCAAATTTGATCGGGTCATAACCGAATAAACCCAAGTGCGCTGCGCCGCTGCCTGGCGTCAATCCAAGTGGTAAGGGGTGATGCAAGCCCAGCACGGATCTAGCAGCCAACGCATCCATATTGGGGGTGCGTGCGGTTTCAAGCTCGGTCTTTCCGCCTTCTTCGATAGGCAATCCGCCGAGTCCATCCATGACCAGTAAAACAATCTTTGATTTTTGCCCTTCTCTCAGAAGGGGTTTAATCGTTTCAAAGTCCATAATTGCTCCTTTATAATTCTTATCACCAATTTTCACCTATTATACTCTTGAAAACCTTATTTTCACGAGTTTATTGTCGAATTATTCCTCATCTATACGCAATGCTTCGTTATTTAAAGTTTCAATTATGCTGATGATGCCGGAATTATCCAGCTCACCTAAGTCCATTGCGCATAAGGCTGCATAGAGTTGATTATCAAGCGCCACGCTGGGGAGGGATAAGCCATATTCCCGCGCTGTTTCCATAATGATGTTGAGGTCCTTCGCCTGCAACGCCGAGCGGAAGCCTGGTTCGCGATTTCCGGCAAAGAGCCTTTGAGGTTTAACGTCCAGCGTCCAGCACTGGGCTGCCCCGCCTTTGATCGCTTCCACGACCTTGCGTGGATTGGCGCCAGCTTTTTGGGCAAAAATGAGCAGTTCGCCCATCGCCACCATTTGTGCTGCCACCATAATTTGGTTGGCAGCCTTAGCCACCTGACCACTGCCAGGCCCACCTACGTGGGTAATGGTTTTGCCGATCACTTGCAAGATGGGCATGACCTTTTCCAGCGCATCAGCATCGCCGCCCACCATAATCGCTAGCGTGCCTTGCTGCGCGCCAATATCCCCGCCGCTAACGGGGGCATCTAAGCAGCTCATGCCTAGCGGTTTAAGTGCAGCATAAATTTCGCGGCTAGCCGAAGGCTTGATGGTAGAGTTGTCGATACAGATTAATCCTTCATGTGCGCCTTCGATAATGCCGTCTTTTCCTAAGGCAACGGCAAGCACATCAGGTGTATCCGGCAAGTTGGTAAACACAACGTCAGATTCTGCAGCCACCTGCTTTGGGGACGTTGCTGCAAGTGCCCCCAAATTGACTAACTCTTGCACTTTGCCGTGTGAGCGGTTATAAACGATCAGCGGATAACCTGCCTTTAGCAGATTAATTGCCATGGGCTTGCCCATCCTACCCAAGCCGATATACCCTAAGCGTAATTTTGTCAATTTCCACCTCCTTGATATTAAAAAACAACATAATTTGTGTTTATTTCTACCTTCTAATCATATCATTCTGATTCTTTAGGTTGGTATTTTGATGCAAATTGGAGAGCAGATCGGCTGCGTGAGATGATAAAATGTCCTTATCAGTAAAAGTACATCCGTGGAGGGAGAGATGAACCTATCTTTTAGCCTGTACCGTCTGCAAACGATAGATACTCAGCGGCAAAAGATCACCCAGCGCATCGCCCAAATCGAAGCTGAATTAGCTGCCGATGAAGCAATCCAAGCTTGCTTAAAAGTCAAAGAGCAGGCTGAAAAGAACCTTAAGCAGGCTCAAAGCGAGTTGCGTGATGTAGCTCAGCAAACGGCCGCAAAGCGGATGAAGTTAGAGCTAAACCAAAATCAACTCTTTGGCGGTAAAATCCGCAACCCTAAGGACCTCCAAGATTTGCAATCTGAAGCAGACTTTCTGGGTAAGTCAATCCAGGAGCTGGAAGACCAACAAATAGAAGCGATGCTCGAGCTTGAAGCCGCTCAACAAGCATTGGAGGAAGCTGAACAAACGTACAAAGACTGCCTAAGTAATCGTGCTACACAAGGATCTCTGCTCTTAGGAGAAAAGCACCGACTCGAAAATGACTTGGCTGGCTTGAATGCCCAACGTGAAGCGTTGATCAAGACTCTGCCGACCGATGTCTTAGCTCACTACGAATCCCTGCTCAAAACAAAAGCCGGCAAAGCAGTGGCAGCAATCATCGAAGAGAGCTGTGAAGCTTGCGGAATGACCATTTCCCCCGCAGATATGCAAGCTGCGCGTTCACCAAATATTCTTGCACACTGTAAAACGTGCGGGCGCATCTTATATAAAGCGTAAGGGGGTTCCTCTAAAAAATAGCCACAATCAACTGACGGAGGAGCATCTCCACCACGTAAATGAGCAGCAGTAAAACCATTGGGGAGAAATCTAAGCCGCCTACAGGTCTTACCAACCGCCGAATAGGTTGCAACATTGGATCAATAATCCTACCAATTGCCAGCCGTACAGGATGATCGAGGGGCAAAATAAAACTTAGCAAGCTGTGAATTATCACCAGCACACTCAATACCTGTGCCAGCGTTTGAATAATAACTAAAGCGATTCTCATGAATTACTGTTCCTCTGTTGTTGGTCTTGGGCCTAAAATTGCTTCACCTAAGCGTATAATCGTTGCACTTTCTCCAATGGCAACCGGAAAATCAGTCGAAGTTCCCATAGAAAGCTCATGTAAATTTAAGTCAGGCCGCTGCGCATTTATATAATCCTGCAGCTCTCTCAGGCGTCTGAAATAAACACGGTTAGCTTCCATCTCAACTTGCAATGGCGGCATCGTCATCAAGCCGGTAAGTTTTAGTCGAGGATAGGTTATCACCTCATCCACCAAGGGCAAAATTTCACTCCAGCGCGCTGGGTCATCTCCAGGTACGCCTTCCTTGCTGGCTTCACCCGAAATGTTGATCTCCATGAGGACTTGCAGGGGCGGCAGCTCTGGGTCTCGGAATTGATCCAAAAGGCGCGCTAACTTGCCTCTTTCCAACGAGTGCACCCTGACCACGCGGCTGGCAATAAGTTTTGCCTTTCGGCTTTGGATATGCCCGACCATTTCCCACTGGATGTCTGCCAAATCTACTAAGGTATCCATTTTAGCCACGGCTTCCTCAGCATAATTCTCACCAAAGCAGCGTAGTCCACAGGCGTAAGCTGCACGGATGAGTTCAATGGGTTGGCGCTTAGAAACGGTAACCATGGTTACCTCATTAGGGCTGCGCCCAACGCGCGCACAAGCAGTCTCAATTGCCGTATTAACTTGACTCAACCTTTGGTTAATGGAAGAGATAAGCTCAGGGTTCGCAGATTTCATGCTTTTAATGCTATCACAACTCCAAAGCGACCGGTGACACCCTTCTCTTTGCGGTAGGAGTACCACTCGTCTACATGCTCCGCAGTGCACAAGTTGGCATTTTCAATCTGTTGCACCCCAGCTTGTTTCAATGTGTAAGTATTAGCTGCCCAAAGGTCTAAATAGGGACTATTCTCATGCCTGTTAAAAAAAGCTTCCGCATCTGGACCAAATGCGTGGAGATATTGTTGATAAACATCCTCACGGACTTGGTAGCATTGACCACAGATAGAAGGTCCAATCCCGACAATTAAATCCTTGGGGTTAGAATCATATTTTTCCTGCATCAGGCGCACCCCTTCAGCAGCAACCTGCTGGAGCGTTCCTTGCCAGCCGGCATGTACCAAGCCGACAACGCAATTCGTTGGATCGTAATACACCAGCGGAACACAATCGGCGAAACGCATGAGGAGTGTCACCTCAGGATTATCCGTAAAAATGCCATCTGCCGGTTGGTGCTTTTGGTTTTGCGGGCGGGGTTGATCGGCAGTGAGCATCGTTTTCCCATGCACCTGCCAGACGTCAAAGCGGCTCTCGAACGGACGGCCAAAGCTCTCAAAAAGCCGCTGGTGATTAGCCAGCACGTCCTCTGGTCTATCGCCAACCGTACCGCCTAGATTCAATGCCTGATAAGGTCCTTGGCTCTGACCGCCCAAGCGGGTATAAAGCCCATGCTCAACGCGGTTAGCTGGAATGCTTTCAAAAGAGTAATAACGCAAGCCATTATCGTTATGCTCAATCATGCAAGCCTTTCCGTTTCCTTGCTTTGCAGCGCAAGAATAGCTTTCTTTTCCAGCGAGAAGCGATTCTCCAGCATGCTCTCACGCAGAATCGGGAGAATGAACCACGCAGATAACAAGCCAAATAGTGCACCGGTGAGGAGGCGCTGCCAAGGAGCACTCTCACGCGGTGCCAACCATGCCAGCCCTTGCCAATCGAGCTGACTAAGCAGCTGCGTGCCGCCATCTAGCGCGATGGGTAAGAGACCAAAAATAAACCAAATGAAAATCGGAATAGACTTGATCTTTTGTCGAGAAAGCGCAAAAATCATCACAAAAATTAGCAGCGCAGATTGTATCGCAATATCCCGCTGGCAGAGCGCCACTTTATACCCCATTTCCGGGCTGCCAAGGAAGGCTGAAGCCGCTACAAAGTCATCCTCAGGCAAACCGGTAGCTTTCTCAAAAGTCATCAGCCCATGCACGCCGGCTAGTTTACGTGGGTAAAATGGCTGCTGCCCAAAAAGAAAAAGTGAACGAAAAGCTAATTGATGGCAAAAGGGATGATAAAACCCATATAAACTCTGAGCCGCATCCGGCAAACCCCATTCCATGAGTAGCGGTGCAAGGAAAGCTAACCCAACCACCAAAATCAAGAACCCCATAACAACTTGAAGGTAATGCTTGCTAAACCAGAGCGATAATCGATTCCAAGCGTTAAGCTTCGCTGGCTCGCTTGCTATGCGCAGTGGTTGATTAATTTTGGTGTTCTTCTCTGTTTCTAGAAAATATTGCGTCTGTTCTAATGCCTGCTCAAGCGCATCTGGGCGGACCTGGCAGTTGAAGTTGAATTGCCCAACCTCCAAGTTGGGCAGCTTGCCAGCAAACGCTTCGGCAAGGAACGCATTATTACTAAGATCAACAATCGCCAATTTATGGGGATATTTCTGCGCCAAACTGGCTAGCAGCGCTTCCATTTGGTTGGTTTCTTCTTGCAAGCCAGATGCTGTATAAATAACCACCTGCATCATCTTTTAGCGCTCCCAGCCGGCTCCACTTTCAATTTACCAAAGCTTTTCGTCAATAGGAAACTTCCACTCGGGTTGAGCTTGCCCCGCCATCATTGGACGTCCATTCGCCTGGGAAGTAGCCCACTTGCGGGTTAGACCATCGCCAGATCCACTTGGCATCCTCCGGTCGGCAATTAATACAGCCATGCGAGAGCGCTGTGCCAAAATTATTATGCCAGAATGCAGCATGAATCGCAGCACCCTCGCCATGAAAGAGCGTAGTCCAGCCAATGCCAGGAGTGTCATAAGCGACCAACCCGCCGGCGCTCATGTGCGTCGAGATCATCTTGCGCCAGATCGGAAAATTACCAATAGGTGTACCATCACGACCGCCCGTTGAGACCTCGCAAAAATAGACTTCTCTGCTGCCCTCAAAGGCGGAGAGGGTCTGATACTTCATACTGACTTTGATGAGCTTATCCCTAGCTTCAAGGTGAATCGGCGTGACTTCTTCAGGCATGATTTGACGGCAAGCAGTAGCGTCTACCCAGTAAGAATCCGGTTCAGCCCCCCACTTTTCCATGAGTAAATACTCCCAATTTCCGTTTTCTTGGCGCACGTCGTGAGCCCAAAACACTTGGCTGTAATAAATGCGCGGTTTATTCACCTCGCGAATCCAATAGGACGCTGCTGGAAAACGCGTCGGCTTGATGTCCACGACGGGGACAGTGATTTCAACCCACATCCCTTTGGATCCATCGGGATTTATCGGCAAGTTAGTCAATGGTTGATTGGGTAAGTTCTTGACTGGCTGTACCATGTAAACTGGTAAAAATCCATCCGGGGTCTCCACCCAACGTTGGTTATATCGGTCATAATCTAATTGGTTCGCAACCACTTCCCGCTTCCAAACGACGACATCATCCCGCCAAACAATTTTTCCATCTGGTGCATATACATTGGGCTCAGTTTTCAAATGAAACCAGGCGCCTTCTTCGCCGGCACAAATGCGACCTAGGTTTGCACTTTGCGGAACATCCGCTTGCGGTAAGTAATTGGAGAACACGCCTTTCGATCTCGGAAGCAGCAACCCGCCCAGCATCGCACCACTGAGCTTGAGAAAATCTCGCCGACTCATCTTTTGGTTAAATTTCATGCGTAAATTCTACCTTTTTAGTATTTTTACAGCGATCACTGTATCGGGTTGCTGCTCTTTAAAAAGTCTTACTGCTTTGTAATCAAATTAGGTGCCTAATAACGGCTTTCCTCCCGTTCGATATCCCGCTTTTTGATAGCTTCGCGTTTATCATATTTCTTTTTCCCTTTGGCGATGGCGATTTCTACTTTTGCACGCCCGCCTTTGAGGTAAACGCGTACGGGAATAATGGTCAGCCCTTTGATGCGCACTGCATCGTAGAGCTCCCGAATCTCGCGTTTATTGAGCAGCAGCTTTTTCTCCCGGTCAGGGTCATGCTGGAAAGCGCTAGCGTGTTCGTAAGGCGCAATGTGTGCTCCCACCAGCCACGCTTGCTTCCCATCCGTGCGCACATAAGCTTCTTGCAAGCTTATCTGACCACGACGGACCGATTTAATCTCAGTGCCTTTCAGCACCAAGCCAGCCTCAAAGGTTTCCAGCAACTGATATTCAAAACGCGCTTTTCGGTTAGTAGCAACAGTTTTAACTTCCATAGGCGTTTATTTTAACATAGCAGAAAAATTCACTACCGCACGAAAAAACTCAAATTCATATTCTTTGCTATGAAAGGCAACAGTTTTCACAAGGAATTAACCGCGGCGCAAGATTGCAATCAGCGTAAGGAACACGCCCAAACCTGCCAAAACTACGATGACCAAGCCGACCGGAAGCCCGCCTGGTGCAGTCGTACCCAAGTCAGTTTCAAAAGTGGGGATATTCAAAGGCGGTGGTTCGGTATAAGTAGGCAACCTGCTCGGTTGTACTGTGATAATAAACTGCGCTGCTAAGGTAGGGTCAATAGTGTTGGTTGCAGCCGGCGTTTCAGTCGGCGGTGGTTCCAAAAGGGGGATTGGACCACCATACACCTCTACAACGTTGGCAAACACCCAACCCTTCCCGCCAGGTCCGCCGGGGTATTCAATCTGAATATAATCGCCATAGTAACCTAAAGCAGGAGCTTCCTGCCCTGGAAGAAGGCTTCCTACCAGCTTATAGGTTGAGTTGGGACCTGAGCGAACGTTAATCGGATCATACTCCGTTGAGGTGACTAAAACACGAATGTACGGTCCTCGCGGGGAACTGGTCACCGTGGGGATGGAAACTGTCGGGAACTGTGCATACACGGTTCTTTGCGGCGTACGCAAGAAGTCCAGACCTAAAAATCCAGCCATGGCAAGCGGCACAATCAGCCCAATGAACCAGTGTGTCTTTCTAAACCGCATAAAATCTTTCCTTCCTAAGCATTATCCCGATTATAATCTAACTGCTTAAAGGCAGAGGCAGCTATGGATACAAAGATTTTTCACGGAGATCTGACACCCGATGCATTGGCAAACATGCTTATCGCGCACTTTAATCGCGGGAATTACCAAGTTCAGCGCATTGGCGATGGTAAACATTTAGCAGTGCAAATTGCCACGCGGGAAAAAATCTTTGCCGGTGGTCCAACTGCATTGACCGTCACCATGGAAAAAGTGTCCGACGGGGTGAGCGTGCAACTCAGCAAGCAAGCTTGGTTCGGCGTTGCTGCCAGTTTAGGTGTTACAGCCCTAGGCGCACTCAAAAATCCTTGGAGTTTACTCAATCGAATTGATGACCTTGCTCAGGACCTTGAATCGTTGCAGCTGCAAGAGAACGTATTGCAAGCACTTGAAGAATACGCCCGCCAACACGGTACGGGTTATCAACTATCCGAACGCCTCCAAAGGCTCGTTTGCCCTTATTGTTTAACCGCAAACCTCGTGGGGACATCAAGCTGCATGGCTTGTGGCGCGCCGCTCGGAGAGTCCCAACCTATAACCTGCCCAAGTTGCGGTTTTATTTTGGATAAACACGAAAGTACCTGTCCAAATTGTGGAAGAGCGCTTACCAAAACTTTTTAGTTTGGAGCCAATTATTTAGGCACATTTACTGATATCATTGAGCGAGTTTTCGTGTTAATTTATTTAATTCGTATGTTTACCAACGAGCTCGAACTTTTTATCTACATTAAGGAGTGTAATGATCCAAATTATTGCTGACACAACCTGCGGAATCCCTGTCGATACGCTAAAAGCCCAAGGCATCCACGTGCTCCCTCAAATCATCATTTTTGGGGAGACTACCTATCACGATGACCACGAGCTCGATACGCAAGCTTTTATGGAGAAACTCTTAGCTTCCAAAGAGCTTCCAAAAACCGCTGCTCCGCCTCCAACGCTCTATGCACCTATCTACGAGAGCATCCTCTCAGCAGGGGACATCGCCTTAGTGCTTGCGCCTTCCCAAAAGTTGAGCGGGACCTTCCGAAGCGCCAGCGTGGCTGCCGAAGAGTTTCATTCGGATGACATTCACATCATTGATACCAAGAGCATCGCCGGCGGATTAGGCTCAATGGTGCTACAAGCGAAACAATGGGCTGATGAGGGTATGGATATCCATACTTTGTTGCAAAATCTACAAGCGATGATGGCGCGTGAGCGTGTGTACTTTATGGTGGACACCTTAGAGTACCTCTATAAAGGCGGGCGAATCGGTGGGGCTTCGCGCCTGATTGGCAGCATGCTGCAAATCAAACCAATCCTTACTTTTGTTGATGGTCAAATCGAACCGTTTGATAAAGTGCGCACCGCACGCCAGGCGCTTGCAAATATTGTGGAAATGGATATCGAAATCTGCAAAGGTAACCCTGATGCACATCTAACGATCAGTCACGGCGGTGCAGAAGCCCAAGCCAAACTCGTGGCTGTGGAGCTGCAAGACAAATTAAACCTTCCAGATATCCCTATCTACACCTGCCCACCAGCCATTGTGGTGCATGCTGGTCCAGGTGTCATCTCCACGAGCTGCTTTGTAAAACCTAACTAAGCAAAAAAAGCCAGTGCCCCGCAGTTCGCACTGGCTTTTTGATTGTTTGTTAAGAACAAGATTTAATCTCAAGCCCACAAGCTTGGGTGGTTCTTTTTAATTGAGGTGTAATCCCTTTGACCAATGATAATGTGGTCGAGGACGTGCACATCGAGCAGTTTACCCGCCTCAACAACAGCGCGCGTGAGGTTGACGTCTTCTGGGCTTTCGCTGCTATCCCCTGAAGGATGGTTGTGCACCACGATGATAGCGTAGGCACTATTGCGGATGGCACGGGCAAAAATTTCACCTATACGCACAGTGGAAGTGTCTTGCGAGCCGCGATACAGCCGATCAATACCAAGCACATGATTACGCACATTGAGCCACAGTACCCATAATTCTTCTTGCTCTTTCCCGCGCAGCTCCAGCCCAACCAGCTTGACCACATCTTCTGGGCTGCGGATGGTGAGTTGCGCGTCGTGATCTTCCTTGGCTAAGCGGTTGCCAAGCTCTACGGCAGCTTTAATGCGCGCAGCTTTAGCTAACCCCACTCCTGGTATCCCTTGAATGTTCGCGATATCGGCTTTATGAATCCCAGTAAATCCGCCTAACTCTTTTAAGATTTGATTGCCCAAATCAATGGCATTTTTACCGCTTACGCCGCTGCCCAATAAAACCGCTAAAAGTTCGCCATCGCTTAGTGCCTGGGCTCCTTCACTAATCAAACGCTCTCGCGGTCGATTTTCTTCGCGCAAGTCGGAGATGCGTAGATGGCTTACTTTTTGATCCATAGCATTATTTTACTCTGCTAAAACCAAAAAGCGGCGATAAAAATCACGTTGGCGGCAGAATGGAAAACTTACGTTTACTGGCTGATCAGAATTGGGAGAGAGGTCTCCTTCAAAAGTGTCTCTATTTCAGAGCCAAAGATGCGATCGAATATTGAATCTCCGCTATAACCGCCCATGACAATCATGGTTGCCTTCACATGCGCAGCGGTTTCTAGAGTAGCCTTTACAAACGGTTCGTCTCGCTTGATCACATATTCGAAATCGATATTCAGCTTGCGTAGATAAGTCTTAGCGTAACTTATCTCAGTTTCTAACGTCTCTGTGCCTTCATCGAGCGTAAAAAGAACTAACTGAGTCCCCCACCGGGCAGCATAATATGCTCCCATAAACAGAGCTTCTTTGCTTTTTGCGCTGCCGTTATAAACAATCAACATTTTCTCAGGCGGAAGAACCTTGTCCTTGACCAACAACACCGGTCGTCTTGCATTGCGCAGGATTGATGTAATCCCCGAGGTCAGCCGGTCAACCAACCCACCAGGCGGAAAGTTTAACCGCAAAACCACCAAGTCACTGAGCAAGCTGTGCTCCGAAATTCGGCTGGTGATATCCCCTTTCACAATGAGGAGTTTTCCTTCAATGCCAACTTCTTTTAACCGCTGCTCAAAACGGACTTCCATTTTATGATGGGTTTCCTCATCGATACGGTCATCTGGGTTGATCACATGCAATCCGCGAATATGTCCATTCGCGCATCGGTTCAGTAATATCGCTTCTTCTAAGGCGTTCCAGGTTTCATCGTGGTCACCTATCGCGACCAAGATATCTCTAAAAAGGCAATCATCTTGCATACGGGTGTACAAATAAGCATTGATTGCTTCAGCGGGTTCTATTGAAAAGACAGTTTCCTCAAAATGCTGCTCACCACGGCTGCTAAGAGGTTTGACCAGCTTGCCTTCGTGCATCGCCATATATTCAGCAGCATGTTCAGTGCTAATTGGGATGCCGAGTGCTTCCTGCAGCAAGGTTTGCTGGTCCAACACCCACAAATAAAGATCGGTCACGGTCATATCTTTAAATTCATTGCGTAATCCAGAAGATTCAATCGTTTTCACAACAGGGAGGTAGACCTTTTCATACCAATCTCGGACTGCTTCTTCATAACTAATTTCACGCTGCTGCTCAATGCCCATATAGTACCGGTGAACAGCAATGTGCTCCTCGAGCAGTGGATAATTTTCCACATAATTAAGGCTGAAATCAACACCCGGTAAGATTTGGTCCAGCCTGGTGTTATTGAGGAATTCCACATACTTGGATTTGAGGATGAGTTCTTCCGGGGTAATCGAAGACGAGATCGGCACACGTGTTTTAAACTCAGTAACATACGCTTCGATTTCCTCCATGCCCATTTGCTTGGCAATCGAAACGCGATGATTGCCATCTAAAACAAAGTAGGCATCACCGACCTTATAGAGGTGAACCGGCGGAACGCCAGCAGAAGCCGGGCTGGTCATCGCAGTTTTAACCTGAGCCCAACGATGGATATCCCCATCCCTCAAAGGTAAGAAATCACTTGTAAAGTCATCAGCGCGCCCAACACTGCCAATAATATCTTTGAGTTTTACATTCTGTAAACCGATATCGGTGCGGCTGACAGCCTGGAGGGTAGTTGATATCTTATCATAGGGCAAAAGGTTGAGCGATTTTCCCTGAATGCTCGCCCAAAACCGTTGCATCGCTGCCTTCGAGCGGGCACGTCTAAAATCATTTAGGGCTTGCTGATATGTAGTTAAATCGTCTACCATAAAAAACCTCAATTAGTTATAGGACGTTTAATTTTATCATGCTATAATTTTGTCAGTGGAAGGCATGCTAAGGTATCCCTCTATACTTAACGAGTTTTCATGAGTTATTAACCTAAACATTTTGAGTGCCTTCACCGCGGAATTATTGGAGCCAATGTCAACGAATAATCTACCACCTATCGATTATCTGATCGTAGGGCATGTTACTCAAGACTTAATCGATGACCATACCTGGCGCTTGGGCGGCACAGTCAGCTATGCCGGCTTGACTGCGGCGGCACTCGGGCACCAGGTTGGCGTCCTCACCAGCTGCTCACCAGATCTCGACCTGGCTCCGCTTAAGGATTTAAATTTAGTTATTATTCCTTCCGAATTCAACACAACTTTTCGCAACCTGCAAACCGAAACTGGTCGGCAACAGCTGCTTTTTCATCGCGCGCAACCCCTCAATGCAGAAATAGTTCCCGAAGCATGGCGTAGGACCCCCATTGTGCATTTAGGACCGGTGGCTGATGAAGTCGATCCGCAAATTTACACCACATTTTCATCCAATTTGCTCTGCCTCACAGCACAAGGTTGGTTGAGGCAAGCGGATACTACCGGGCAGGTTACTAAACGGAAATGGCCCTACAGCCAAGAGCTCCTGCAAGCTGCCGATGCCGTAGTTTTGAGCATCGAAGATCTAGATGGTGACGAGGCTGAAATAGAAACGCTGGCTGAAGTTTGTTCGCTTTTAGTCATCACAGAAAACGCCCAAGGCGCTCGGGTTTATTGGAACGGTGATGCGCGCCGCTTTCCCGCCCCAAAAGTTATGTTGGTGGATGATACGGGTGCGGGGGATATCTTTGCAGCCTGCTTTTTTCACCGGTTGCACAAAACGAATGATCCATGGGAAGCTGCGCGTTTTGCTGTACAGATCGCTGCCTGGTCGGTCACCCGTTGGCACTTAGAAAGCATCCCGCGCCCGCAGGAAATTTACCAAGCCCAAGTGCAGGTTATTTGAGAAACAAGTATGGGTAGAGTCTATTCAATTGTCAACCAAAAAGGCGGGGTCGGTAAAACGACAACCAGCATCAACTTAGGAGCATACTTAGGCAAGTTTGGTCAAAAAGTTCTATTGGTGGACCTTGATCCCCAAGCTAACGCAACCTCTTGCTTGGGTCTTGATAAGAACAGCATAGAAAAAGGCACCTATGAGGTTTTAATAGGTGCCGAACCCACTCAAGAAAATATTCTCTATAACCCTCACTACAGCCTTTCGCTGCTGCCTTCTTCACCCAATCTTTCTGGGGCTGATATTGAATTAATCGACCTGCCGGAACGTGAATCACAATTACGCAAGGTTATCGATCCGCTGCGCAGCCGCTACGACTACATCCTGATTGACTGCCCGCCTTCTTTGGGTTTGCTGACGCTTAATGGCTTGATGGCAGCCTTTGACGGCGTAATCATCCCCGTCCAGTGTGAATACTTAGCCTTGGAGGGCTTAGGTCAATTGACCAAAACCCTTACGCGCGTGCGTCAAAACCTCTTTCCAGCACTGAGCATCAAAGGAGTTTTACTCACCATGTTTGATGGGCGCACCAACCTTTCAGCTGACGTGATGCGGGAAGTTCAACGGGTCTTCCCTAACCTTGTGTTCAACACCTTTATCCCCCGCAGTATACGTTTAGCTGAAGCCCCTTCATTTGGGATGCCCATTTCTGTATATGCACCCGAATCCAGCGGTGCTAAAGCCTACCAAGCTTTAGCGCTGGAGCTGCTGGCTTCGAATGGAACTCATATTAACTTGGGAGAGGAGTAACAATGGCACGAAAAAGTGGACTTGGAAAAGGATTGGATGCTCTCATTCCTGAATGGAAGCCGGAAACTCTCTCCTCGAATGCAAACCAGGTAGTTCTAATATCTATCGACAAGATCAGACCTAACCCCATGCAGCCGCGCAAGGTTTTTGAACCTGAAAGTTTGCAAGAGTTAGCGAACTCCATCATGGAACATGGTATTTTACAACCGCTAATTCTGGTGCAAACGGAGGATGGCGATGCATACAACCTCATCGCGGGAGAACGCCGCTGGCGCGCAGCGCGTTTAGCCGGCTTGAGTGAGGTGCCCGCAATCGTGCGCACCGCAACCCACCAGGAGCAGTTAGAGTATTCGATTATCGAAAACATTCAGCGCGAGGATCTGAATGCTTTAGAACGCGCGAGAGCATACCAACTGCTAGTCGATGAATTCGCCTTGACGCATGAGGAAATTGCACAGCGCGTGGCTAAAAGCCGTGCTGCTGTAACAAATACGCTGCGCTTGCTCAATTTGCCGGAAAGTGCTCAACAAGCCTTGTGGGAAGATAGAATTAGCGAGGGGCATGCGCGTGCACTGCTCAGCCTGAATTCGACCCAAGCAATCAATGCTGCCTTAGAAACCGTATTGAACCTGGGATTAAATGTGCGGCAAACGGAACTACTCGTAAGCAAGCTGCAGGGAAAGCCAGACACCCACGCCCCCGAACGATCTAAACCGGCTGAAATCATCGCTTTGGAAGAGCGTTTGCGTCAACACTTTCATACGAAAGTGGCTGTTCAGCCTGGCAAAAAAGGCGGCAGCATTACTATCTATTACTATTCCGACGAGGAACTCAACCAATTCTTAGATCAAATTGGCATCAATGACTGAAACCGTTTTATTACAAAACGGACACTTTTACAAGGGTTTGCCAACGACACCCCAGTTACAGGCAATGCTCATTCAAGATGGGCGCATTCATAGCCTTGGGTCTGAAGAAGACCTTGACACAAACCTGCGCCGTAAAAGCCGACGGATTGACCTCCAAGGTCAGATTGTCTGGCCAGGATTGACGGATTCACATCTGCATTTGGCATATCTCTCAGACCGCTTGGCAGCCGTGGATTGTGAAACTGATTCACTGGCAGAATGCCTCCATAGGGTGAAGCAAGCAGCCGAATCCCTGCCTGAAGATGCTTGGGTCATTGGTTATGGCTGGAATCATAATGTTTGGCAACCTGTGCGCTACGGCACAGCGCAGGAACTCGATGCCGTCTGCGGAGGGCATCCGGTAGTGCTTTATGCAAAATCTTTGCATGCTTCTTGGGTCAATTCAGCTGCCCTGCGCCTCGCCGGACTTACCGATGCTTCAGTTGACCCACCCGGAGGTAAGTTGCTGCGCAATTCCAATGGCACACTCAGCGGCATTTTGCTCGAAAATGCGATGGTACTCATTGATCAAGTCATTCCGCCGTTAAAAGGTACCCGCCTGCAGGAGCTCCTCAAGCAAACCCAACAGCATTTACTCTCGCTTGGCATCACGTGTGTGCATGATTTCGATGGTCTGGAGTGCTTAGAAGCCCTACAAACCTTGGAAGCTAACGGTGAGCTTTATTTAAGGGTTTGTAAAAACCTGCCTGGCAGTCGCATGGAGGAAATCGCACAATGCGGATACAAGAGCGGGGTTGGGAGCAAACATTTACGCTTCGGTGCGCTTAAGTTTTTTGCTGATGGTGCCCTTGGCCCTCAAAGTGCTGCTATGCTCGATCCATACGAGGGCTCAACCTCACGAGGTCTGTTGCAGATGGATGCTGACTCAGTATATGAGCAAGGCTTGCAGGCTGCAGAGTTGGGCTGGCCCTTAGCTATTCACGCCATTGGCGATGCTGCTGTCAGGGCAGTGCTGGACGGCTTCGAAAGCTTGCGCAAATATGAATATATGCACCAATTGCCACATTTATCTCATAGAATTGAACATGCGCAGTTAGTTGCCCCTGTAGATTTACCGCGGTTTCGAGCTTTGGATCTTATCGCTTCCGTGCAGCCTATCCATGCCACTTCGGATATGGATATGGCAGAAAGATATTGGGGGGTGCGCTGTGCTTATGCTTATGCATATGCATCTCTTCAAGATCAAGGCGCCGTGCTTTTAGCCGGTTCAGACGCTCCGGTTGAATCGGCAAACCCTTTTTGGGGTTTGCATGCTGCTGTTACTCGCCAACGTCAAAATGGTGAACCCGGACCTGACGGTTGGCACCCAGAGCAGCGCCTCAGTCTAACTGATGCGCTGGCAGCTTATACCCTCAACCCTACCCGTGCATGCGGCTTCGGCAATGTTTCTGGCAAAATTGCCCCAGGATATCACGCTGACCTGATTGTTCTCCCTCGCGATCCTTTCTCAATCCATCCGTCTGAGCTTTGGCAAATTCAACCAGATATGACGCTCATCGATGGGCAGATTGTTTTCCAGCACTAATGGTGTCATGCTGAAGAACTCTCGCACATATTAAGATTATCAGAGTAAAATTTCCGCGTGCCAGAAGAGATCGTACGAGTCAATCCCAAAATGGGGGCGGGCAGCTTTATCCAAGCTGGTCATTTATCTTTCCAACATTTAGATTGGGTTTCTCCATACCTGCGTTTAGAGCAGCCTGGCTGCTTAGTTCTCATCGCAGATGGTGAAATTAAAGCCCTGATCTCTATCGAGCCGGAAAACCCGCCTGTAGCCTGGATACGCTTGTTCGTATGCTTGAGAGATGGGCACCATGCCCATTATTTTTCCCAATTATTGCAAAGGTCTCTTCCCTATCTGAAGTCTAAAGGCGTCAATCAACTCTACACGCTTTCTCTCGCTCCTTGGGTGGAAGCTCTTTTTACAGCCAATGGTTTTTCCACCGAAACGCACATCATCACGCTGAAGCGGGAAATAGAAATGGAACCAGCCCAAATAAGCACACCTGAAAGCTTTTCTATCCGCCCAATGACAGTTCGGGATTTAGATACCGTGCAGACACTCGACGAACAAGCTTTCCCGCCTGCCTGGCAGATGAACCGCCTTAGTCTGCAGCACGCTTACCAAGATTCGAACTATTGCACGGTAGCAATCGCTGCAGGGCGCATCGTTGGCTACCAAATGAGCACTTCCACTTTTAGCTTTGCTCACCTCGCCCGCTTAGCCGTTGCACCCGAGGCTCAACACCAGCACATTGGCAGTGCATTGGTCCAAAATGTGTTCATGGATTGCTTTGAGAAGGGTATCACCACGCTAAGCGTAAATACCCAAAGCGACAATACCACTTCACTGAAGTTTTATCAAAACTTAGGTTTCCAGCGTGAAGGGAAGTTAATCCCAGTTTATCGCAAAGACCTTTAAAAACCCTATTTTTTACCCACCTTCTAACCAAAACTTTACATCTCCCCTTAGTTATGGCAAAATCAGGCATCATTATGTCAGTGCGGAGTTGATGAATATGCCTAATACAAATACCCAAAGAGAAAAATTACGCAGCCAACGCAAAGCTGCTTCGCGTAAAACCACAACCACCATCACCATCATCGTCGCAGCTATTGCCGTGCTTGTTTTCGGCGTCCAGATGCTGCTCAATCGGCCAGCAGAGACAAGCAAACTACCCAACCAAGATGGATTTGCCCTTGGTGACCCAAATGCCCCTGTTAAAGTTGAAGAGTTTTCTGATTTCCGCTGCAGCCATTGTAAAGATTTCTCAGAAAATATGGAGCCGGATTTCATCGAACAATATGTCAATACAGGTAAAGTCTATCTGAAATTTTATAATTTTCCTTTCTTAGCTGAAGACTCAACCGCCGCAGCTGAAGCAGCCTACTGTGCAGCCGATCAAAATGCTTTTTGGCAGTACAAAACCCAGCTCTTTACCTATAACACCTACTCTGGAGCGTATACCGAATCAAATCTCATTGATTATGCTAAAAAAGTAGGCTTAGATGTCGAGGCTTTCAAGCAATGTTTACAGTCAGACGAACACCTTGATGACGTCGCAGCAGATAAAGTTTACGCCACAACCTTAGGAGTGTCCGCCACGCCGGTTTTCTCTGTCAATGGTAAGCTGGTCTACTCCAACGAACTGATCGCCACCGTCGAAGCCGCTTTAGCTTCGGCAAGTGAGTAAAGCGCGATCACAATCTAAACGCAAAACCCCGCAGATTTCTCTGTGGGGTTTTTTAAGTTTAGTATCAAATTACCACACCAAAGGCATTAAGCGCTAAAACAATCGCAATCGCAATAAATAACGCCGGTAAAAAGCTCCCTGTGCGGATTTTTTTGACCTCCAATAAGTTACTGATTGCGATGCCCGCTAAAATCACTCCGCCTACCGCGCTCATCTCATTGACAACAGCCGTACTAAAACCTTGACCAATCCATTGTGCCAGCAGACTAATAGCCCCTTGATAAATGAGCACGATGGCTGCCGAAAATAACACTCCTACCCCCAACGTTGAGGCAAAAGCCATTGCAGCTAATCCGTCTAAGACTGCTTTCACCGCTAACATCTGAAAATCTCCGCTTATGCCATCTTGTATAGCGCCTAAAATTGCCATTGGACCGATGCAAAAAAGCAAGGAAGCGGTCACGAAGCCATCCACAAAGCGCCTCGCATTGGTACTCAACGCTTGGTCAGTACGGTTAACTTTCGCTTGCAGGGTTGTGCCTAAGTGTTCCAGCCCGTCTTCAATTTTCAGCCATTCGCCTAAGATTGTCCCTAAAACCAAACTAGCCAAAGGGATGAGGATATTCGCAGTCTCCCCAAACATACTGATACCATAAGCCAAAGTAAATAGCCCCATTGCGGAGATAAGTGTCTCTCGGAATTTTGTTGGAATGCGGCTGCCAGCCAAAAGCCCAAGGAGCCCGCCTAGTAATATCGTCGCAACATTCAACAACGTCCCGATCATGTCAACCTATAATTCTTAGCCAGTCTAAGCTTTGGATAACTCTGCAATTTCGAGCGAGAAGCATACCGAAGATAAACGATTGAGGTAAGTGAGGATTGTATCGCTAACATTGCCCCCATTTTGTGCCAACCAAACTGCTTCACGCTCGGCACGCCGCACAACTGTTCGAGCTAAGTCTAAGGCAGCTGATGCGGGTGTCTCCCCTGGCAAGATAAACTCATTGGGTAAGGGGTATTCTGTTTTAAGGTTTGCCAATTCCTGCTCCAAAAGGTTCAATGCATCGTCAAGCTCTTGAGGGCTGTTTTTATTCTTCCAACCAGCAATTACCGCCATAATGAGAGAAAGAATTTGCTGAGATGATGAAATAAGATCTTTCTTTGCTTGATCGGTAAGGAGCGCTTTGGCTAACCCCAAGCTAGCATTCGCTTCATCGATTGCCCCAACCACACGCAAACGCGCATCGGCTTTAGAAACACCAGCTTCATGAATAAGCTCCGTATAGCCAGGTTTTTTTTGATATTTTGCAGCCATCGGAGTCTCCTAAAAAATCTATTCTGCGGTTGGAGTTATCTCAGGGGTGGCTCTCCCGGATAAGATGTACCAGGTAGCAATATCCTTCAACCTGTCGCTGGGGTCGTAAATGGGACCTACAGTCACCCCATAGATAGTATTGCGTACGCCATAATTGTATACTGGGTAAAACAGCGGCAGCGAAGGCAGCTCTTCGTGAAACAAGATCTGGAAGTTGCGGTAAAGCTTGGTGCGTAGCTCATAATCGTTGGTAACCCGAGCCTGCTCAAGGTATTCACTCGCAGCGCGATTACTCCATTGAGAGTAATTTTGCCCTCCTTGAGCCTGGGACTGAGCCCAGAATGGATAAGGATCGGGATCCGGTGTTCCAGAAAGGTCAATATCCACAAGTGCCGCGTCATAATCGTGTGCTTCTAAACGAGCAACCACTTGATCGTGCGACTCTACAAGTAAATCTACCGCAATGCCAACAGCTTCCCAGCCTTGTTTGATTTGTTCTGCGATTTGCTGATGGAGCGCATCTTGGGGGACTAGTAAAACCAAGCGTACTTCCACACCCTCGCTTGTTACCATGACCCCTGTCTCATTTCGCGTAATCCCTAAAGCAGCGATGCGCTGAGCTGCGGAATCTGGGTCATAGCTATAGCTGCCCAGGTCTGGGTAATATGCCCAGTTACCTGGCAAAATTGGACCATTAGCCAAGATTCCCTGACCAAGTAGCAGGTTATCTAATATTGCCTGCCGATTAATTGCTAACATCAGCGCCTGGCGGAATTCAGCTTGCTGTAAAAACGGTTTGGCGGGGTTTTTCAAGTTGAGGAACACAATGCTCAAGCGTGGCATCCGGCTGGAATAAAGGTTTAGCGTCGGCTCCACTAATACTTCGGGTAAGATGTCATTAGAAATTGCAGCTATTCCATCAACTTCTCCAGCCTGATACGCTTCCCAAGCATCCGCTTCAGAAGGGTAGTATTGGAAAACAACTTCATCGATATATGGTCGACCGCCGTAAAAATCTTCGTTGGCGACGAGATCTACACCAGTCACCACGCCTTCTTCGACGAGAAACTTACTAAACTTATAAGGCCCGCTCCCAATTGGCGCCAAATTAAAGGGATGATCAATGAGTTGATCCACGCTTAAATTGCCCAAAAGATGCACTGGTAGCACTTGAAAACTGAGGTAATCCAAAAATGGCGCAAAAGCTTCGGGCAATGCAAACTCAATCACCGTATCCGAAACTACATCCACCTGAATTTCTGACCAAAATTTACGCAGGTCTTCAGGAATAAGTTCGTGTTCACTTTTCATCAGCGAGACAGTGAAAGCCACATCCTGAGCTGTCACGGGTGTGCCATCATGCCAATAGGCATTTTGCCTTAAGCTGAATGTAAAACGGGTGCCATCGCTGGTATAGCTCCAAGTCTCAGCTAGATCCGGTTGAGGAAAACCGCTGGCATCGAACTTTACGAGACTGCTGAAAATCAACCTGTCCACATCCTGGTCGGGCTGATTATAGCGATCGAGGATTGGGTTGAAGCGCAGGAAGTTGCCAACTAATGCCTCGGTGTAAATACCGCCGGAAATGGGGCTGATGGTGCTCTCAACTTCTGGTGCAGTGCTACCTTGCTGCAGCAGGAGTAAAAGCCCAACTACCAAGCCGGTGATCAAAATGATGAGAAGCTGCCAGCGAAACTTTTTCATGGTTTAAAAAAGACAACCCCCAGAATTGGCGAGTCGTCTTTAACCTCCGTTTTATCTTTCTGAAGGATCTTAAGACTATCCAAAAAGTGCTTATCCAGTAACAACAACACTGATCAAAGCTAAAATGACAAAAAGTACTGCCATCCCAATGGTGATAAAAAACAAAATCCGGTCAATGCCACGGCGTTTGGTATAGACACCACCGGTATCTCCGCCTGAAAGGCTGCCCAAGCCAATTCCCTTACTCTGGAGCAAGATGCTCGCAATAAGAGCAACTGAGGTGATAATAATAGCAATATTAATAGGTGTGTTCAACGCATCCTCCAAGTATGAAAACAAATAACTTTCTGGCGAGTATTATACTTTAACCAACAATTTCGTCAACCAAACTAGATATGGACATTTGAGAAAGTTACCTCAGACCCAAACATATAAATTATCACCATGGATTAATGGTAATTTTTGGCATAAATGCATCAAATTTATGCCAATTTCAGCCTTAATTACCTGAACCACTTAAAATAATTGTTATTTATACGGTATACTTGAGCGGTAAAAATTTATTATCGGAGGAAAATGTGGATCCCATCTTAACCGGTTTGCTTAAACCTAAAAGCATCGCAATTATCGGCGCTTCGACCAATCCAACCAAAATTGGATACAAGGTCGTGCTAAATCTTATTGAAAGTCAATATAAAGGCGGTATTTATCCCGTCAATCCGTCAGCCACAGAAATTCTTGGCTTAAAGTGTTACCCTACCGTGAATGATATCCCTTACGTCGTGGATGCAGCCGTAATCACGGTTCCCGCCAAGGGTGTGCTTGAAGTCACCAAGCAATGCGGCGAAAAAGGTGTGAAGGGCTTGATCATCATTACCTCAGGCTTTGGCGAAGTCGGAGAAGTCGAGCTCGAGCGCGAAATCGTCAGAGTGGCAAGGTCCTACGGCATGCGCGTCCTCGGACCCAATATCGTGGGTACGCTTTCGAACTCCGATCACATGAATGCTTCCTTTGCACCATTCTTGCCTTTACCTGGTAAGGCATCGCTCGTCTCACAAAGTGGCGCTCTGCTCATTGCTATGGATGCAGCTACCTACACCCGCCGTGTCGGCTTTGATAAGATGATTTCTATCGGGAATATGTCTGATGTTGATTTTTCTGAGCTCATCCGCTATTTAGCAGAGGATCCCGATACAAGCTGTATTACTCTGTACGTTGAGGGTTTGCATGACGGTCGCGAATTTATCAACGCAGCCCGTGCATGCAAGAAGCCCATTATCATGCTGAAAGCCGGCGTCTCGGAGCATGGTGCCGCCGCTGCTGCTTCCCATACAGGCTCCTTAGCCGGTGCAGCCAAAGTCTATAGCGCTGCAATGGAGCAAGCTGGCATTACCCAAGCCACTGATTTGAATGACCTTTTCGATAGCACTTTGGCTCTCTCACTCCAGCCAACCATGAAAGGCGAAAACCTCTTGATCCTGACGAATGGTGGTGGTGTAGGCGTCTTGGCAACTGATGCCGCCGAAAAATACGGTCTACCGCTCAAATTTGCTCCAGCCGAAGTGCAAGAAGAAATGAAAAAGCACATGCCTGATTTTGGCTCTGCCAAGAACCCGGTAGATATGACCGGTATGGCTGGCAACGACTGGTATTACGAGACCACTAAGAGTGCTTTTGCCCACCCATGGGTCGATGGTTTGGTTGTGCTCTATTGCCAGACAGCCATTACCAATCCCGCTGAGATCGCTGAAGCCATCCACCGGGGAATCAAAGACGCTGGTGTGACCGATAAACCGGTAACGATTTCCTTCGTCGGCGGCGAAGAGTGCGATAAAGCTATGGAATGGTTAGTTGAACAAGGGCTGCCAGCTTATAATGCACCTGATTTAGCTGTAAAATCCATAATCAACCTTCGTAAACAGCAACAGATTTCTGAAATTAACAATAATGGTTCTTACACCCCTGGTAAGATTGATCGCGAAAAAGCACGCGCTATTATCGCTGCAGCGCGTAAAAACGGGCGAGATGTGCTGACAGAAATTGAAGCCAAGCAGGTTTTCAAATGTTATGGTTTGCCGGTGACGGCTATTGATATGGCAACTTCTGAAGAGGAAGCGGTGGAATTTGCAGAAAAGATTGGCTTCCCAATCGTGATGAAAATTGTATCTGCAGATATCTTGCACAAATCTGATGCCGGCGGCGTGAAAGTTAATATCAAAAATACAGAGCAGGTCCGTGAAGCTTATCGCACTATATTAGAAAATGCCCGCAACTACAAACCCGACGCCCTCATCGAAGGGGTTGCCGTGCAAGAGATGGCACCTTGGGCAACCGAAGTTATCATCGGCTCTATCAATGATAAAACCTTTGGACCAACGGTCATGTTTGGCTTGGGCGGCATCTTTGTAGAAGTGCTCAAGGATGTTGTCTTCCGCGTCGCCCCAATTTCGGTTGAAGAAGCCCTGCGTATGCAAGATGAGATCCGCAGTGCAGCTATTTTGAACGGCACACGCGGCGAATTGCCTCGGGATAAAGCTGCTTTGGCAGAAGTTTTGGCAGCTTATGCTTACATGGTTGACGATCTCAAAGATGAGGTAGCTGAATCAGACGCCAATCCTGTCATTATGTACGAAGCAGGAAAGGGTGTAAAAGTTGTCGATGCCCGCATTATCTTGACAAAGAAATAAGGACCAACAGAATAAGACAAAAATGGCCACTGTTGGTAAAATCAAGAGTGGCCGTTTTTTTATGTAATCATCAATAAGAAAGTTGAGGTACTTTATGGCTAAAACAAAAAAGAGTTTTTTAATTGATATGGATGGCGTCTTGGTACACGGCTCAGTCATGGTGCCAGGAGCGGATGCCTTCATCAATCGGCTTATTGAGGACAAAAGAAAGTTTTTAATCCTGACCAATAATTCACGCTATACCACACGAGATTTAGCCCACCGTTTGCAGATTACGGGCTTAAATATCCAAGAGGAAAATATCTACACATCTGCACTCGCAACAGCAACATTCCTCGAAAAACAGCACCCTAATGGAACAGCTTTTGTCATTGGCGAGCTGGGTTTAAGCGAAGCACTCCACAAAATTGGCTATGTCCAAACCACGATTGACCCAGAATTTGTGGTGCTGGGAGAAACTTTTGCTTATAACATTGAACAAATCACCAAGGCGATTCGCTTGGTCAAAGCTGGTGCACGGTTTGTGGCTACTAATCCGGATCCTATCGGCAATTCCGCGGAAGGGATCGAGCCGGCTTGTGGCGCTATGGCAGCATTAATCGAGAGAGCAACGGAAATCTCTCCGTTCTTTGTCGGCAAACCAAACCCGTTGATGATGCGCTCAGCCTTGAATTACTTAGATGTACACTCTGAAGATACAATCATGATTGGCGATCGGATGGATACGGATGTCCTTTCAGGTATCTCATCTGGTTTGGATACCGCTTTGGTGCTCTCTGGGGTCACCACACGAGAGGATGTGGAGCGTTATCCTTACCGCCCACGTTGGATTTTTGAATCCGTCGCCGATATTTTTCCGAAAGAATTGGATTAGCCGATCTGCTTGATGAAAAAAGAGAAGTATACCCGCAGAGAGTTTTTAAAGTTTGGAACACTCGGGTTGGGCGCGGTTTTGATGCGCCCACCAAGGTTCACCTTAAACAATGCTTTAATTTCAGCCTCACTTGATCCAAAAGTGAAAGCACCACGCACCTTTTTAGTCGGCAGCCAAAGAGGGGTTAGCGTGCATAAATTACCGGATGACTCTAGCATTATTATCTATCAGCTTGGTTACAATGACATCATCAATGTCTATGATCAAGTGGAGGGGCCGGCTGGTCCTTCTTGGAATCCCATCTGGTATCGCGTTTGGGGCGGTTATGTGCATAGTGGTCACCTGTTTGAGGTCAAATATATCCTCAATTCGCTCAACCCAAACATTCGTCCCACCGGTCAGTTAGCCGAAATCACCGTTCCCTATACGCAATCCTACTTATATAACAATGCGCAAGGCTGGATCCCTGTCTATCGGCTTTATTACGGCACTACCCACTGGATTATGGACGTCATTACCGGTCCAGATGAAAAGCCCTGGTACAAAATAAAAGATGAACTTAATAGTGCAGAATTAGCGGTTCCTTCGGAGCACCTACGATTTATCCCCGATCAGGATTTTGAACCTATATCCCCCAATGTCCCTCCTGGGAATAAGCATATCGAAATCTCCATCACCTATCAGAATTTGAAAGCCTATGAGGGTGACACCCTGGTTTTCCAAACAAAAATTTCCACTGGGAGAATCACGGTACCTGGGGATTTTCACATCCAAACGAAAATGCCATCCAAACACATGGGCGATGGCGATTTATCCAATGATATTTACGCCTACCGTTTTGTCGGCGTCCCGTGGACCTGCTTTTTCCAATTAGAGGACGGCTTAGCGACACACGGTGTTTACTGGCATTCTAACTTTGGGACACCCATGAGCGCTGGCTGTATCAACATGTCCATTGCCGATGCTAAATGGGTTTACCGCTGGTCTACACCCGTCGCTTCACCAGAAGATTGGACTAAGAACGGCTACGGGACTGCGATACGCATTACCCGTTAACTATACAAACTCCATAAATGCCTGATTTCCCAACATTCTCCCGCGTCGGGTTAGACGTAAATGCTGCCCATCTGCCAATATAACCCACTCTACCAAGCCTTTATCCAGCAAGCGGGTGATTTCTTGCGAGAATACCTGCATCATCTCTTGCCCAAAGCGACGATAGAATTCGGCTTGAGAGACCCCTTCACGCGTCAGCCGCAAACCCAACATCATCGTTTCCTGCATCTGGGTAAAGCTCTCGACATTATTCCGCTCGGTGTTCGCTTCTGAAAGCGGAAAAGGCAGGGTTGACTCCTGGTTTGAAACTCTGCGTATATATTCTGGGATGGTAGGGGTATTTAATGTGCGGAAATTTTCGGCGAAGCCAGCCGCCGCCACACCTACGCCAATGAATGGAGTCATTTGCCAATATGCCTTATTGTGCCGCGATTCAAACTCTGGAGAGGCTGCGCAACTAGAAATTTCATACTGCTCATAGCCAGCTGATGCTAAAACGTCCATCGTCAGCTCATACATGTCGGCAGCAATGTCTTCATCAGGTGCTGGCATCTCTCCTTTTGAGATTTGATCGGCGAATGGCGTACCTTCCTCCACGATGAGGTTATAAAGCGATAAATGCTCTGGGTGGATTTTTATGGCTTCTTGTAAGTTACATTCCCAAGCCTTTATACCCTGCTTAGGTAAACCAAAAATGAGATCCAAACTCAAGTTTTCAAAACCCGCCTGCTTTGCCCACAGGATGCTTTCCAGCGCTTCCGCACGTGTGTGAATTCTTCCCAATTGGGCAAGTTCTGCATCGGAGAAGGATTGCACCCCTAAGCTTAGACGATTGACACCTATAGTGCGCAATTCCTGCAAATAGGTAAAGGTTAATGTGCCGGGGTTAGCTTCTAAGGTTATTTCAGCGTTCTCCGCCAACCCAAAACTCATTTCCACCGCAGCAAGCAAAGCCTTTACTTGCCCAATCGAGAGCAGGGAAGGCGTCCCCCCGCCAAAATAAACAGTTTGAGCTGGCTCTTTGATTTCTCCGCGGGATTTGCCTAACCAGTGGATTTCTTTGATAGCGGCTTCGACGTATGCCGGCAGCCAAGTTTGCATACCAGCATACGTGATAAAATCACAATAAAGACACCGACGCACACAAAACGGAACATGGACATATATACTGAGCACGGTTATATTTTATCAGTCTGATAAGCTTAATTTAAACGGCTTGCCAGTTTAACCGTCGCTGTGTATACTCATTTCTCTGGATAGATTATGATGAAACAAGATAAAGAATCGAAAAACACGAAAATCTGCCCTGTCTGTGGCACGCGCGTGAGCGAAAACGCAACCCGTTGTTTGGTTTGTGGAGCACAGCTAACCGCAACAGCCTCGACCAAATATGCTCCTACGCTTGCAGCTTCCAAAGGAACACCCGAAATCCGCCTGAAGCTGCCGGTGGCGATTGCCCTTGGGCTGGTTTTTATTGCCCTCCTCGCTGGGTTGGTTTTTACACTTATGCAAACCCCTGATCAAACGCTGGGGGCAGCTGCTCCCGCAGAAAACACACCAACGCCTACAGCAACTATCACGCTAACACCAACTACGACGCTGACACCCACACCCATGCCGACATGGACGCCATTGCCACCGATCGAATATGTGGTCAAGAATACAGATTATTGTTCCTCTATTGCGGCACTGTTTGGCGTCTCCGTGCAAAGTATCATCAGGGAAAACAACTTGGATGCCAACTGCACCATCAAGGAAGGGGATGTACTCAAGATTCCGCAGCCCACACCCACCCCCTCCCCTCAACCCACATCCACCACAGCCGCGACCGCCGAATCAGACTGCCAAACGATTACGATTACCGTGGAGGCTGGCTGGACGCTAAGCAGTATTGCGATGAACTACAACGTGACAATGGCTGCGATCCGCGAATACAACCGCATGAGCAACGATATTGTCTACGAAGGCATGCCGCTTGTTATTCCTCTGTGTGAACGTAAACCCACCGCTGGACCGACGCCTACGGCTACCCCAGCGCCACCTTATCCAGCCCCCAATTTGTTACTGCCGCGCTCTGGTGCCGCTTTCAACGCTGCTACTAATGCAATCACCCTTCAATGGGCTTCAGTGGCAGATTTACGAGAGAATGAGCTCTACCGTGTAACCGTAGAAGACCTTACGGCTGGGAATGGCATCATCGTTGTCGAATATGTGCAGGATACCAAATATATCCTCCCTAGCACCTATAGACCGTTGGATGCCACCCCGCATATTTTCCAATGGTCCGTAACGGTAGCACGCCAGATTAATTCTGGTAGCAGTAATCCTATATATGAGCTTGCGGGTTATGAGAGCGAAAAGCGCGTGTTCAGCTGGATGGGTACTGGAACAGCTGTCACGCCGACGCCTTAAATAGCTCAGACGCTTACAAATCTGGTTCGTTTAGATAACAATCTGCCTCAAGCGCTGCGGCTGCGCCCATAGCAGCCGAGGTGATAATCTGACGATAGTGCGGATCAGCAATCTCGCCAGCGGCAAATACACCCGGAACGCTGGTACGCATCATCCAATCAATGCGTACATAACCTTTGTCATCCAGCTCCACTTGGTTTGCAATCAAGGCAGTGTTAGGTACATGACCAATGGAGATAAAAACGCCGTCGGTTGGAACATCGAACCGTTGGTCAGTCTTTAGGTTGCGCAAACTCAGGCTATGCACTCTTTCCTGCCCCTTAATTTCTTCTACGACCGTATCCCATAAAAAGCGGATTTTAGGGTTAGATCGGGCACGCTTTTCCAGGAGTGGCTGTGCTCGAAGCGCATCGCGTCGGTGGATGATGGTGACGCTGTTAGCAAAGCGTGTGAGAAACAATGCCTCTTCAATAGCACTATCCCCTCCGCCGACAACGTGAATATACTTACCCCGGTAAAAGAAACCATCACAGGTGGCGCAGTACGAAACCCCTCGTCCGGTAAATTCAGCTTCTCCAGGTACGCCCAACTTTTTGTTATCTGCACCCATTGCCAAGATGAGCGTTTCGGCTTCATAGGACTTCGCGTAAGTTTTTACCAAAAAAGGCTTCTGCTGGAGGTCAATAGATTCAACCGGTTCGATGAAGATGCGCGCACCAAAACGGGCAGCTTGTCTTTCCAGGCGCTCGCCTAACTCCATACCAGTAATGCCTTCCGGAAATCCAGGATAATTCTCGATCAAATCCGTTTGAGAGACCTGACCATAGAGTGTCATCCCCGTAAAAACAACCGGTTGGAGCTCTGCCCTGGCAGCATATAAAGCAGCTGTCATGCCAGCAGGACCACCACCAATAATAATTAATTTTTCATGTTCAGTTGCTTCCATGAATTTGTTATTCCTCTTAATTAATTCTAAGCTTGAAGGTCGGCATCGGCTAAGGTTAAAGCTTCATCGATGATCGCAAAGCCTTCGCGTAGCTGCTCATCGGTGATAATCAACGGTGGGATTATGAGCAATATATGGAAAGTATTATTAATATATAGCCCATGCGCCCGTAAATAGTCCTTTACTTTTTTCATCGTTGCAGTCAGGGGCTGAGCTGCAGGGGTAAGCGGTTCTTTAGTTTGGCGATCGCGCACCAGCTCAATTGCGCCAAAAAGTCCTATAGAGCGAACATCTCCCACACAAATGTGCTTTGCTTTCATCTCAGCAAGCAGGTTTTTCAGCGTTTCTCCACGTTTCTGCGTGTTTTCAAGTAAGCTTTCTTGTTCAATAACCTCAATATTTGCCAAAGCCGCTGCCAACGAAACCGGATGTCCGTTATAAGTCAGGCCACCGAAATACATTTTGTCATTGAAAGAATCCGCAATTTCGGATTTCATTGCGACCGCACCCAATGGGGCATAGCCTGAGGTAAGTCCTTTTGCCATCGTAACGATATCCGGGACGATATCCCAATTTTGGAAAGCAAACCACTTGCCAGTGCGCCCAAAGCCAGCCATAACCTCATCGGTGATCAGCAGGATACGACATCGGTCACACAGTGCTCGTAAACCCTGCAGATAGCCTTGCGGTGGCACTAAGATGCCATTCGTGCCTGTAACCGTCTCGATCAGTACTGCAGCGATGGTTTCCGGTCCTTCTCCACGGATAATGTCCTCAAGATGGTTTAGGTAAACTTGGCTAAAATGCTCTTCATCTACCGCCTGCCCATCGGCGAAGAATGGTGAGCGGTAGGGATAAGGGTCTTCAAAATGCACGACACCTGGCATCGTCAGCGGTTCCCAATGCAGGCGGCGGTAGTCGCCGCTCAGCGCCATCGAACCCATCGTAGCGCCGTGATACGAGCGGTAGCGGGTCAATATCTTGAACTTGCCGGTGTAATCCCGTGCTAATTTGACAGCGTTTTCGTTTGCCTCCGAGCCACCGAGGGTGTAAAGAAAGCGGTCCAAGCCAACGGGAAGCAGTGCAGCTAGTTTTTCTCCTAATGCAGCGCGGACTTCGGTCGCCATATGCGGTCCCGCAAAAGTAAGCTCACGAATTTGGCGGATCATCGCCTCTTGCACCTTAAGATTACCGTGCCCGATGTTGACGCACATTACCATCGAATTGAAATCTAAGTAGCGCTTTCCGGAAGGTTCCCAGAAATACACGCCATCGGCTTTTTCAACGGGAATTACATCCGGGTTGCGTTGCGCAGACCAAGTCCAAAAGTTGTGTTTCAGCGACCGCGCCAAAATATCATCTGTTTCCATCTGCCGCTCCTTTTTTGCCTTAATGTCTATGCTATCACATTTCACTCCTAAATCGCATATAATCAGGGACAACTTTCGTATAAGGAACAAACATGCAACCAATATCGCATCCCTTGCAATTTTTTCAAGCCCATTTTGATAAATATCTCTCGAAATACCAGGATTTCCTACGCATTCCCTCGGTTTCTACCGATCCTGACCACAAAGCGGATCTGCAGCACGCCTGTGATTTTCTGGTAGACCAATTAAAAAGCCTTGGCGCAGATTATATTGAAGTCTTCCCTACCCCAATGCACCCAATTGTGTTCGCTGAAAAACGCGCTTCTAAGCCTGATGCACCTACTTTGCTGATTTATGGGCACTATGACGTGCAGCCCGTCGCTCCTTTGGATGAATGGAAAAGTCCGCCCTTCGAACCTACCCTCGAAGGCGATTATCTCATTGCCCGAGGTGCTTCTGACATGAAAGGTCAGGTAATGGCAGTGCTCAGCGCCATCGATAGTATTGCACAGACGAACGATCAGCCACTCAATCTCAAGTTCCTCTTCGAAGGCGAAGAGGAGATCGGCTCGCCTTCCTTGGAGACATTTATTGCTTCCCACCGTGACTTGCTGGCATGCGATATGGTGCTTAACCCTGATGCCGGTATGGTCGGACCGGATTCGCCCACAATCGTCTATGGCTTACGCGGATTGGTCTACTTTGAGGTTCGCATCGACGGACCTAAAGCGGATTTACACTCCGGACTTTTTGGCGGCGTGGTTGCAAACCCAGCAATTGTGCTTTCCGAAATTATCGCCAACCTGCATGCCCCCGATGGCTCGGTTGCCATCCCTGGATTTTATAACCAGGTCTTACCTCTAACCCCAGAGGAAAAAGCCCGCATTGCTGCCAACCCAATCCGTGAATCGGATTTACTCGCCATCACGGGTGCCCCCGCCCTTTATGGCGAGGCAGGTTTTACACCCATGGAACGCATCGGCGCGCGCCCAACCTTGGATGTTAATGGGCTTTATTCCGGCTTTATCGGAGAAGGGAGCAAAACGATTATTCCAGCATACGCCAATGCCAAGATCTCTTGCCGGCTGGTTCCAAATCAAGATCCAGATCAAGTTTATGACGCTATCAGGACCCACATTGAAAGTCGGGTCCCGCCTACGGTGCGCCTAACGATAGTCAAACACTCTGGTGCACCAGCCTACTTAGCTGATGACGCCCCTGGGTTGCAGCACTTAGCTTCTGCGCTCTCCGAAACTTGGGGCAAACCTGTTATTTTCAAACGCGAAGGCGGCAGCATTCCCGTGGCAATAACGATGCAAAACTATTTAGGCGTTAAGTCTCTCCTCACCGGTTTTGGCTTGCCAGATGATCACATTCATTCGCCCAATGAGCACCAACACCTCCCAACCTGGAAAAAAGGTGTTCAAGCACTTATCCGTTTTATCACCGGTTTTGAGCATGAAAGCTGAGAGCGCTGAACTTCGCCTGCCGGCTTATGGCGGACAGGCAGTGATTGAAGGCGTTCTGATGCGCGGGAAGCGGGCGCTGGCTATGGCAGTGCGTGATCCCGAAGGAGAGATCGTCCTCTTTGATGAGCAGCTGCCAACCCTCTATCGATCGTGGTGGGCGCGCGCGCCATTTTTCCGTGGTATTGTCAGCCTCTGGGATTCGTTGAGTATGGGGATGGAATACCTGACGAAGTCCGCCAACGTGCAAACTGGAGAGGAAGAGAAAATCGAAGGCAAAGAGCTAGTCTTCACAATGCTGTTTTCCATCCTCGTCGGTGTCGGTCTATTCTTCCTTTTGCCAGCTTTACTTGCTGGCTGGTTAGAGAGCGGATTGCAAACAACCGCCTGGGTCAGCAACCTGATCGAAGGCTTGCTGCGCCTCATTATCTTAGTTGTCTATATGGTATTGATTGGCAAAATGCCAGAAATCCAGCGCACCTTTATGTATCACGGCGCTGAACACAAGACGATTAACGCTTTCGAAGCGGGAATTGATTTAGAACCTCAAGGTGTGGCACAGCAAACGCGCGTGCATCCGCGCTGCGGGACTTCTTTTATTCTCTCGATGGTGTTTATTTCAATTTTAGTCTTTACTTTGCTTGGTCCTCAGCCCCTACTTTTGCGCCTGATCTCACGCATCCTCTTGCTGCCGGTTGTTGCCGGGCTTTCATACGAATATATCCGTTGGGCTGCACAAAACATGCAGAAATCTGGTTTCGTGCGGGCTCTGATTAAACCTAACCTTTGGTTGCAAAGCCTGACAACCCGCGAACCCACCTTAGATATGATTGAAGTAGCCCTCGCAGCCTTCAAGCACATGTACGCGATGGAAACTGCTGGAGAGCTTCAACCTGATACAACAATATGAAAGCTTGGCAAAACGTTTTAATCGGGTTTTTAGGTGGATTGCTTTTCGGAGGGGTAATCCTCTTATTCTTTTTACCCCAGCGCGGTGAACCAATTCAGTTGGTAACAGCCACACCCAACACTGCCGCCCTAGTCTCACCAACTCTCTCTACAGTTCAAGTGCACGTGGCTGGCGCTGTGAATAACCCAGGCGTTTACATTCTCCCAGAAAATGCCCGCAACATAGATGCAATCACAGCTGCCGGCGGCGCCACCTCAGAGGCTGACCTTGAACGCATCAATCTTTCTGAGTTTATTAAAGACGGGCAGCGCGTTTATATTCCCTATAAAAATCAGCCTATTCCGACCTCAGAAAGATCAAGCACCATCAGCATTTCTCCTACTGAGCCTACGCTAGTCAATATCAATACAGCAGATGCAGACGCGCTCATGAGCTTACCAGGGATTGGAGAAGTCAAAGCGGCGGCAATTATCGCCTACCGCGAGGCTTACGGTCCCTTCACCAGCATCGAAGCACTGCTCAATGTCAAAGGGATCGGTCAAGCCACCCTTGAAGGCTTGCGTGAACATATCACATTAGGTCCATAGTTATCGGAAGCTTAAATAAGGCAGGTATAATATCTTTTATGGATTACGAAGCAATACTTAAAAATGACCTTTATGCAGCTATGCGCGCCAACGATACCTTGCGCAAGCGGGTTATCCGCTTACTGATGTCCTCAATTGAACTAGTAGAGGTAGCTAAAGGTTCTAAATTATCTGATAGCGAGTTTATCGCCCTAGTGCAAAAAGAAATAAAAACCAAGAACGACACGATCGTGGATGCTGAAAAAGCTAACCGCCCAGAAATGGTCAAGGAACAGCTCGAAGAAATAAAAGTCTTGGAAACCTACTTACCCAAGCAATTAAGTGAAGCCGAACTGGTACAGCTGGCAGAAGAAGTCATCCGAGAAACCGGAGCTACCTCCCCAAAAGATATGGGAAAAGTGCTCAAAGTGCTTATTCCTAAGCTCGCTGGCCGCGCCACCAACCAAGATGCCAGCCGCGTGGTAAAGGATTGCCTTACCAACCTTAGCTAAAATGACTAAAAAACAGCCAGCTTCGCGTCGTTCTTCGGGTTTTACCCAAGGCGCTGCACGCATTCTCATTCTGATTGTCACCTGCATCTTGGTGTATCTGTGTTTGGTCTTGCCTGATGTCATCAATCAAGCCAATATGCCTGTAGCAGTCGGCGAGGTCGCAAATCAGGATATTCTGGCTCCTTACTCGATTACCTATGAAAGCAAAGTCTATACCGAACGTGCCCGCATGGAAGCGGCTGCGGCAGTCCCTCCAGTTTATCTCCCGCCTGATCCCAGCATTGCCCGCCGTCAGCTCGAGACGCTCAATAGCATCCTATACTATATCTCCACGGTGAGAAATGATCCGTATGCCACCCGCGAGCAAAAGTTAGACGACCTAGAAGCGCTTGCTGAGATCAAGCTAAACCCCAGCATATCTGCTCAAATTCTTACCCTAGACGACCAAACCTGGCAAAGTATCGATAAAGAAGCGCGCCGCGTGTTGGAACTGGTGATGCGGGATACAATTCGCAACGAGAATGTAGCCCAAATCCGTAGCAACCTGCCAGCGGTCATTGACTTTTCCTTCCCGACTGAACAAGCACAGGTGATCATCGCGCTGGTCTCACCTCTTATCATTCCCAATAGTCTCTATAGCGAAGAACAAACAAATCTCGCCCGCGAACAAGCCCGTGCCACCATTGAGCCTATCTCCCGCCAGATTATCGCCGGCGAGGTCATCGTGCGCCGCGGTCAGATTATTCGCGAAGAAGACTTAGAAGCCCTGAACATCTTTGGTTTAGCCAAACCCAGCAATCAAACGGATCAATATATTACGAATGCGATTATGGTCGGTGTGCTCGCTACGCTCAGTATCTTATACTTCAACCGCCGGCAAGATCAAGAATTTTATCAACCCAAACATCTTGCCATTATCGCGATTACATTTGTAGTCTTTTTAGGCTTGGGGCGCTTTTTAGTTGTAGACCGAACCATCGTCCCTTATCTATATCCCGTGGCTGCCTTTGGGCTGACGCTTTCCATCATTTACAATTTTGAATTTGGTACGCTCCTCAGCCTTTTCCTCAGTATTTTGCTCGCCTTCGGAAAAAACCGTGAAGCAGAATTAGCCTTATTCTATCTTTTACCCACGCTGGTTGGTATGCTGACGATTGGGAGAGCCCGCCACATCGGCTCGTTTATCGGCTCGGGTTTTGTTACGGGTTTACTTGGAATGGCTGTGGTGGCTGCCTTCCGTTTAGGCGATGTTTATACCGATATGGTCGGTCTTTCCACATTAGTGGTTGCTTCCCTGGTCAACGGTTTATTATCAGGCAGCTTCGCTTTGCTGCTCCAATTTATCTTTGCCCAAGTATTGGATATTCCAACAACACTACAGCTAATTGATATTTCCCGTCCAGATCACCCACTGCTGCAATACATTTTACAGAATGCTCCAGGTTCCTATCAACATAGCTTGCTGGTTGCGAACCTTTGCGAACAAGCCGCTGGGGCAATTGGCGCAGACCGTTTGCTCATCCGTGTTGGCGCACTATTCCACGATTGCGGCAAAGCCAACAACCCGCAATTTTTCGTCGAGAATCAAATCAAGGATAAAATCGATTCCCATGACGATCTCGATCCCGCCACAGCAGCCACCACAATCATTCAACATGTACCCGACGGCGTAGCCTTAGCGAAAAAGTATCGTTTACCCTCTCGGATTATTGATTTCATTCGCGAACACCATGGCACCATGGTAACGTTGTATCAATACTCCCAAGCCATCGCAACGGCTGAGAACCCTGAAGAGGTCGATAAATCTTTATTCACTTACCCAGGACCTAAACCGCAATCGCGAGAAACAGCTATTCTGATGTTAGCGGATGGAACCGAAGCCAGAGCCCGGGCTGATGCCCCACGTACCGACGAAGAATTACGCGAATTGATTCAAAAAAGCATTGCGATGTATAAGGACGCAGACCAATTAGAAGAAACAGACCTGACCCTCAAGGACCTGAAGACGATCGAAAATTCTTTCTTTGACACTTTACAGCGTTCCTACCACCCACGCATAAAATACCCCCAAGTGCAAAAGAAAGTGGAAAAACAAATCGAAAATGCAGCCAGAGAGGAGTAAGGTCAGCTTAGCGCTGTGTTATTGCCATGATTGATTTTTCATCTCCCAAAAAATACCGCGCTCAGGTGGATTTCAAACGCCTGGAAACTTGCCTACAAGTTTCGTTGGAAAAGCTCGGCTATGCGCAGGATGAGGCGGTCACCCTAAAATTAACCGATAATAAGACTATCCAACAGCTCAATAAGACCTACCGCGGTGTTGATGCTCCGACAGATGTGCTCTCTTTTGAAAATGATTATCTAGACCCTGAAAGCGGCTTGCATTACTTAGGAGATATCGTCATCTCCATCGAAAAAGCCCAAGAGCAAGCGGCAAACAATGGGCATCTTTTACAGCAGGAAGTAGAAATGCTCTTTGTGCACGGCGTCCTACATCTTTGCGGCTATGACCATACGGAAGCGGATGGATATGCAGAAATGAGCCGTATACAAGATGAAATCCTACAAACGGTTGGCAATCCCTTATTAGACAGCATTTCTCCACCTGCTTAAGTACTGGAAAGTAGTTTTTAAGGGGTGTTTCACGAGTAAAGCTTTTTCATTTTCCAATTTAAGACGAAGTCTGATAAAATCCCATCGTGACAGGCAGAGCTACAACCATAGCTTCGCCTGAATAATATTAAAACAATTAAGGAGAGCGTATGCACAAAGATTTCTTAGATATCATCGATTACAGCCCCAAGGAATTACTAAACTTGCTTGATCTTGCTATCCAGCTCAAAAAAGAATATGAGCAGGGAGGCAATGCACCGGTTCTTAAGGGCAAGGTGCTTGCGATGATTTTCCAAAAACCTTCGTTACGCACTCGGGTCAGCTTCGATATGGCGATGCGCCATTTAGGCGGTGACGCCTTATACCTTTCTCCTAATGAGATCGGTTTAGGTCAAAGGGAATCTATCGCTGATATTGCCCGCGTGCTCGAGGGTTATGTGCAAGGCATCATGGCACGCGTATTTGCCCATGAGCATGTATTGGAATTAGCCCGCTGGGCGAATATCCCGGTGATCAACGGATTGAGCGATTACAGCCATCCCTGCCAGGCATTAGCCGATGCGCTGACTATCTACGAAAACTTTGGACGCATTCAGGGTATCAATGTTACATATGTCGGTGACGGCAATAATGTAGCTGTTTCCTTGATGCAAATTTGCGCTAAATTAGGCGCAAACTTTACGATTGCCAACCCCGAAGGGTATGATATGCCCTCCGATGCAGTTCAAACTGCCATAGAAGTAGCTCGTGAAAGCGGTGCCAAACTGACCTTCCTCCGTGACCCGCACGAAGCTGTGCAATTCGCTGAGGTAATTTACACCGACACTTGGACAAGTATGGGTCAGGAAGAAGAAGCGAAGCAGCGTGAAAAAGTTTTCCCGCCCTATCAAGTGAATGATCAATTGGTTTCAGAAGCTTCCCCCGATGTGATCGTCATGCACTGCCTGCCAGCTCACCGAGGACAAGAAATTACAGATAGCGTTGCCGATGGACCTCACTCCCGGCTTTTCCCCCAGGCGCACAACCGCTTACATGCTCAAAAAGCGGTCGTTTACACACTCATGAAAGGAGATTAACTTGAATTCCCAATATTATATTGATCTTGAAGATAAATATGGTGCCCACAACTACAAACCACTTGATGTCGTTCTGACAAAAGGCGAAGGCGTTTGGGTCGAAGATATCGATGGAAATCGCTATTTAGATTGCCTAAGCGCATATTCCGCCCTCAATCAGGGGCATCGCCATCCCAAAATTGTCAAAGCTTTGCAAGATCAGCTTGAGCGGATCACCTTAACCTCCCGCGCTTTCCGTAACGATCAATTAGGTCCTTTTTACAAAAAATTATCTGACATGACTGGCTATCAAATGAGCCTGCCCATGAACAGCGGCGCTGAAGCAGTAGAAACAGCCCTTAAAGTCGCCCGCAAGTGGGGGTATGTCGTCAAGGGCATTTCCAAGTATGAGGCGGAAATCATCGTTGCAGCTGGGAATTTCCATGGCCGCACGATCACCATTATTTCCTTCTCCACTGAACCCCTGTATAAAGATGCCTTTGGTCCCTTTACCCCGGGCTTTAAGGTTGTGCCCTTTGGAGACCTCGAAGCTGTTCGGGCTGCCATCAATCCAAAAACAGCTGCAGTTATGCTCGAACCAATCCAAGGTGAAAATGGCGTAATTGTTCCCCCTGAAGGGTACTTACGTGGGGTATCTGACCTTTGCAAACAAAATCAGGTACTTTTTATCGCTGATGAGATTCAGACTGGCTTAGGCCGCACAGGTAAACTCTTCGCCTCAGAGTACGAAGGAGTGCGCCCTGATATCACCATAATTGGTAAAGCGCTTTCAGGAGGCATGCTGCCAGTCTCAGCTGTATTGGCTGATGAGCCTATCTTAGGTTTGTTTCAACCTTCTGAGCATGGTTCGACCTTTGGTGGCAGCCCATTAGCTTGCGCTGTTGGCATCGCTGCCCTCGATGTTATCGAGGAGGAGAAACTTGCCGAGCGCGCTTTCACCTTGGGTAATTACTTTATGGACCGATTAAGTGAAATTCCAAGCGCACATATCAAAGAGGTGCGTGGACGTGGATTGCTCATTGGTGTGGAACTAAAACCTGAAGCCGGCGGTGCGCGGCGTTTCTGTGAGGCATTACAGGATGAAGGCATTCTTGCGAAGGAAACGCATGACCACGTTATCCGTTTTGCGCCTCCCCTCATTATTGAGCAAGAAACCTTAGATTGGGCTTTACCTAAGATTGCTAAGGTTTTACAAATGCCCTAAAGCAAGGAGCTAATATGAACAGGTTTGCCAAAATCGTCGCCACCTTGGGCCCGAGCAGTTCTGATGAAGCTACGCTGCGCGCCTTGATTGAAGCCGGCATGGATGTTGCCCGCCTCAATTTCTCGCACGGCACCCATGAGGAACATGCCAGTCGATATAAAATATTACGCAGGCTTTCTGAAGAGCTTGGCAAACCTGTTTCTATCTTGATGGACCTACAAGGACCGAAGCTGCGCATCGGCAATCTAAAAAACGATTTTATTGAGCTGAAATCAGGAGATACCGTTGCCTTAAGTTCTTCCAAGAACCCGAAAAACTTACGTGAAGGCACCATTTTTATCCCCTTCGACGTGCCAAATTTGCATGAAGCGCTCAGCCCAGGTAATCACATCCTCCTGGATGATGGCCAGCTTGAGTTCGAGGTCCTCGAGGTGGATGGCGAGACTATCTACGCCAAGGTCATTCTCGGAGGTAAACTCAAATCCCATAAAGGCGTCAACCTTCCCGGTTCAAAGCTGGATATAGCCTGCCTGACGCCCAAAGATCTAGAGGATTTAGAGTTTGGGATTGCTTTGGGGGTTGACCTGGTAGCCATTTCTTTCGTGCGCCAAGCTTCCGATATTCTCACCGTTCGGAAAACTATGCAGGAGATGTCTGGCTCGGAAAGAGTTCCTCCCATCATTGCCAAGTTAGAGCGCCCTGAAGCAATTGCCAACTTAGATGCCATCATTGATGCTACCGATGGCGTGATGGTCGCCCGTGGAGACTTGGGCGTGGAGATGTCTCCCGCTGAAGTACCCACGGTGCAGAAAGCGATCATCAAAACCGCCAATCAAAAAGGGAAGTTCGTCATCACCGCCACGCAAATGTTGGAATCGATGATTAATAACCCGCGCCCCACCAGAGCAGAAGCTGCTGACGTGGCAAACGCTATTTTTGATGGCACCGATGCTGTAATGCTCTCCGCTGAAACAGCCGCGGGAAAGTACCCAGTCCAAAGTGTTCGCATGATGGATGCCATTATTAGGGAATCCGAAAAGCACCTCAGCGAGTGGGGTCATCTGGATAGCTTGATCGTCTACGACCCGGACAATCCAACGGTATCTATCGCCCGGTCAGCTAAAGAACTTTCCATCGCTGCCAAGGTCAAAGCAATTGTGGTGTTTACCATTTCGGGTGCCACGGCGATGTGGATGTCTAAAACCAAACCCAACGTGCCAATCTATGCCTTTACCCCAGAGATGAAGACTTATCATTGGTTAGGGATTGCTTGGGGCGTAACGCCATTGCTTGTGCCGCATGCAGATACACTCGAAACAATGGTCAAGCACGTAGAGACTGGGCTGTACGCGTCAACCAACCTTTCGGCAGGGGATAAAGTCGTGGTGATTTCCGGCTTCCCAGTGGGAGAAATGGTCAAACCGAACTTGATTTTGCTTTATACCTTGCGTTGGTAACTCTTGAGGAGGACTAAAAACGGGACCGGCAATCCGGCCCCGTTTTGATTCTCTGCGAACCTTGCTTATTCTAATGCAGCATTAATCCGTTCCAAGGCAGCTTGATCAGGACGAATCCGCTCGGCTGGTAAGCGGTTAAGCGGCTCCTTCCCTAAATCAAAGATATCAAAAATGGACTGTTCAGCTTTTTCGATGTAGAACAAGCCAGTGGTGAGATAACGCTTTTCGTAGGACTCCGTCAATAAATCTAAAGCTGCGGTTTTACTGGTTGGATCGTAATCTTTATCGATCTTTTTCAGCAAAAGGGTGGAACCATCGTGAAGTTTTATTTCGCGGTAAGTACCTTCTTCAAAATCCTCGACAATAATTTCCTGAGCCTTCGGAATGAAGGTAATATCCTGAATGGGGCTCTCATGCTCCCGCCCCCATGTGTAAGATTGCAACGCATTATCCTGATTGTTAAAAGTCACACACGGGCTAATTACATCAATCACGGCAATGCCATCATGGATAAAAGCAGCTTTGAAGAGCTCTCGCATCTGTTTAACGTCTCCCGCAAACGCACGGGCGACAAACTTCGCCCCGCTGATCAAAGCCTCCAAGCACAAGTCCAAGGGGGGCAGATAATTCTTACCCTGATGCCGAAGCTCTAAGCCCAAGTCCGAAGTGGCCGAGAATTGCCCCTTGGTAAGTCCATATACACCATTATTTTCAATAATGTAAAGCATTGGGATATTACGGCGGATGACATGTTTAAAGTGCCCCATGCCAATGCTCGCCGAGTCTCCATCACCCGAGATGCCAATCAGTTTGATTCGCCGGTCGGCAAAGCAAGCCCCAGTAGCCAAAGTTGGCATGCGCCCATGAACTCCATTAAACCCAAAGGAGCGGTCCAAAAAATAGTTAGGGCTCTTACTGGAGCAACCAATCCCGCTGAACTTGGCAACCATTTCCGGAACGACACCTAACTCGTAAAGAGCTGCCTGAATTTGGTTAGCGATGGTGTTATGACCACACCCTGGGCAAAGGGTAGAAGGCTTCCCTTTATAATCGACAGGAGAAAGCCCGATTAAATTCCGCTCCACTTTTTGCGTCTGTGTGTTATCCATTTCTCTCCATCTCCTTTGCCAAAACTTGTTCAGTCGCCCAAAGTGCCGTCATTGGTAAGCCGCCAATATCCGTTATCGAAGACAGCTTCTCAGCACATTCAGAAACCTCTAACTTCAATATTGAGCACAATTGACCATCGCGATTAAGCTCTAACACATAAGTATGGTCGTGCGCGCCAATAAAATCGCACACCGTTTTGCAAGTGGGCAAAGCCCTGATCCGAAGATAATCCACTGGAACCCCTGCTTGCTCCAGCATGTCTTGAGCTTCAATGAGCGTTGGGTCAGTTGAGCCCCAACCGATGATACCAATTTTTGCATTTGGTTTGGTATGCAGGATTGGCGCCGGCAACACCTCACACATATTCATCAGCTTCTTCTTAATCCTTCGGATCATCTTTGCCCAATTTACTGGGTCTTCACTGTAATTGCCATACTCATTATGACCAGTGCCGCGGGTAAAGTAAGCTGCGGCCGGATTTTGATTGCCCATTACCGTACGGTAAGGAATACCATCACCATCGATGTCCTTATAGCGACCCCATTGCCCACTGAAACGTTCCAAATCTTCTTCCCATAGGATTTTTCCGCGGTCAATGGGACGGTCAGGATACTCGAATTTAGTCGTAATCCACTGGTTCATTCCCAAGTCTAGATCGCTGAGCACAAAAATTGGTGTTTGATAATGCTCTGCCAGGTCCAAAGCTTTCCAGCCAAACTCAAAACATTCATTCACGGAACCAGGCATTAAGATAATGTGATTGATATCGCCATGCCCCAGGAAGTAAACAAAAGTCAAGTCTCCTTGCGCAGTGCGCGTGGGTAACCCTGTGCTGGGTCCAACGCGCTGAACATCCCAAATGACGATGGGCGTTTCTGTAAAGTACGCCAAACCCACGTTTTCGGTCATCAAACTCAAGCCTGGGCCTGAGGTAGCGGTCATTGCCCGTAAGCCAGCCCACCCTGCGCCAATCGCACAGCCGGCAGCAGCCAGTTCGTCTTCGACTTGTAAGATTACACACGTATTCTTGCCCGTTACAGGATCTTTGCGTAACTTGGGGTTGTGCTCTATCATTGATTCAACTAAGCTGCTCGCTGGCGTGATCGGATACCAAGCACAAAACTCAACACCTCCGAAAAGCGAACCTAAAGCTGCGGCATTATTCCCATCGGTTAATATGCAATCTTTCATGGGGGGCAGCTGTTTCACGGAATAGCGGTCTCTTTTAATGATATTCTCTGCTGCCCAGTCATAACCAGTTTGAACCATTTTTAGGTTTGTTTCTAAGGCAGTAGCCTTATTGCCAAAGTGGCGTTTCAACGCATATAGAATGCTTTCCATGTTAATGCCCAAAACTTGCCCTACAATACCAACGTAAGCCATATTCTCCATATATTCCCGCAGGTTGCGCGGGACTTCCGCCTCTTTGACCAGCCGGCGGATGGGCATCGGGTAGAAAATTAGGTCAGACCGCGGATTTTCCGGCAAGCGAATGTGATCTGCATAAAAAATCACGCCACCTTCGGGCAAGTATGTCAAATCATCTAGGAATGTTTCCGGGTTCATTGCGACGAGAATGTCATCATAAGGCACTCTCCCTAAGTAACCCTTCTCCGAAACTCGAATAACAAACCATGTGGGCAATCCTTTAATATTTGAGGGGAATATGTTTTTCCCTGAGGTCGGGATGCCCATGTGAAACAGAGCATGGTAGAGCACATTGTTAGATGTAGCACTACCAGAACCGTTGACAGTACAAACAGTCATGCAAAAATCATTCACTTTAGGGGGGAGATCGATCAATTCTTCTTTCTCGGGGTAAGTCATTACGTCTTGTTCTCCTTTTATTACTCAAAACGCTGAGATAATTCCACTTTTTTTCGCTGCACCACCAAATCCATGTGTGCTATCAGAGCTTGATAACCGCGCTCAAAATCCCGCGCAGCTAAGGCTTCATAAATGCGCTGATGGTAATTCCACACAGTAACTAAGTAGGTTCGATCGAGATAATAATTGCGCTCATTCCTGGCGTTCAACTCCCAAAAAGTCTCCAGGATACTTTTGACGAGGGGATTTTCCAAATGTTGGAATATCGCTAAGTGAAATGCGCGATGTTCTTTCTCGGGCATTTCGATAGGCTGATTTTCTATTTTTTGCTGCGCTTTACGGACAATATCCCCCAAAACGCTGACCTCTGTGCTTGTTAATAAAGGCGCTGCTTCATACCAATAGCTGGCTTCGATGTGTTTACGTAAATCGCGAAATGCTTCAAAAAGCTCCGGTTGTACTTTTATGCCGTATTGCAAACTTAGCATCAATGCCGGAGAGAGGGAAAAGTCACAGGTTTGGATGCCAATTTTCGGTTTAATCGAAACAAAACCTAAGCGGCGCGCAACTTCTAATTGTTCGCGTAGAGTGGTAATGCTGATTCCTAATTCCTCGCTCAACTCTGCAATCGTTGGAATACATGCACCAGTGCGGTTAGCTTCAGCCAAGTAATCTAAGAGGTCGCTTCGATCAGGAATTTCCATCATCTAATTATCAGATTAATATTATTAATCCGATTATACTCTCCCCATGATTATCGTCAAGGGAGATCTATCTTCAATTCAATGGATAGAGAAAACAGTTAATGGAAAGTGACATATTTTTGCGCAATTTCTGCTTTAATCGCTTCCATCGGGTACAATCCTTAAAAGACTAAAGAGATTGTTTCTGATGAGTATAAGCGAATTTGCCATTCCCTTCCGCTATAAAACTGATAGATCTACCCCAGGGCGTTGGATAGTCTCGCACGCTATTCACCATTGGTTTATCTTCCTCATTGCGGTAATTGGAACAATCGGAAATGCTGCTTTAGCTTCTTTGCCTGCGGTCCAATTTGGCGTCGTTTTTAGCACACTGACCGGCGGCTCTCCAAACCTAGAAGTGATTCATCGGTCCGTTCTAATCATCTTGATTTCGCAGGTTGCTCGCGGGGTGCTCCAATTTGGACGAAATTTTGGCTTTGAAGTGCTCGCCCAGCGAATGGAAAGAGATGTAAGGGATGAGTTTTATATTGCTTTGCTTGGCAAGAGTATGACCTTCCATTCCCTGCAATCTGTGGGGGATTTGATGGCGCGTGCTACGAACGACATCCGCGAGGTTAACTTCCTCTTCAGCCCTGGGATCAACATGGTATTGGGTTCTGTCAACTTCCTCTTTATCCCCCTCGTGATAGGCGCGCAAATCAACCCCGCCCTCTTAATTGCTCCTTCCGTATTTATTGTGGCTTATTTTGCTTACATCGTTCATTATCTGAAAATCTTGCAGCCTATCACCAGCAAAGTTCGGAGTACCTTTGGCATCATGAACAGCCGCTTAGCTGAAGCTATTGATGGCGTAGAAACTGTAAAAGCTGCGGCGCAAGAAGAAAACGAAATCGAGCTCTTCCGGCAGAATATCAAAGCCTATCGCGATGCCTCTGTTGAACAAGGCGATGTTGAAGCGCGGTTTATCCCGCTCCTCATGCTCGCGCTCACTTTAGGCTTTGGCTTATTGCATGCATTGTTTCTTTTCGAGGCGGGCACAATCCCGCTCGCAAATGTTATTTCATATTTCAGCGCGCTCTCACTCTTGGGCTTCCCCACGAATACCTCAATCCATTCATATTCACAAATTTCTCTGGGCATCGCCAGCGCCAGACGTCTGCTCGCGGTAATGAATGCGGAAAACAACTTGGATCAAAATGAAAGCGGCTACGCAAAAACCATGCGCGGCGAAGTGGTCTTTAAGAACGTGAGTTTTCCCTACGAGGGGCATAAATCAGCGTTACAGGATATTAGCTTCCAAGTTCACCCTGGGCAGACTGTTGCCATCGTTGGTCAAACCGGATCCGGAAAGACCACTCTCGTGCGCTTGATTAATCGTACCTATGATCCTAAACAAGGGCAAGTGCTCATCGATGGGGTTGACCTGCGCGCTTGGAAGTTAGATGCCTTGCGCAGTCAAATTTCAATCATTGAACAGGATATATTCCTATTCTCCAAATCTATCTATGACAACATTGCTTTCGGCAAACCCGGTGCCACCCGTGAAGAGGTTATCGAGGCTGCCAAAAGCGCTCAGGCACACGAATTTATCATGGATTTGGAGAATGGTTACGATACCATCATTGGCGAACGGGGCACAACGCTTTCTGGAGGTCAACGGCAACGTATCGCCTTAGCACGCGCCTTTTTAACAGACCCCAAAATCCTAATTCTGGATGATTCCACCAGTGCCATCGATAGCAAAACTGAAGATGAGATTCAGAAAGCGATCAAAATTGCTTCTGAAGGGCGAACAACTTTTATTATCACGCACCGCCTTTCCCAAATTCGCTGGTCAGATCTCATTATTGTGATGCGCAAAGGCAAGATTTCTGAAATCGGCACGCATGAGGAATTAATGCAGACTTCGCGTGCTTATCGCAATCTTTTTATCGAGGATTAACGATTCATGGCATTTTATGCAGGTTTGGATAGCGAAACATACGATCGGCAATATAGCAATAAAGCCTTGCTCAGCCGTATCTGGAGCTATGCCCGTGTATATAAGAAACAGATTATCGTCATCCTCATTGCGATTTTCTTGCAAGGCAGCATCGGCGCACTCCCTCCACTGCTCATCTCTAAGGTCCTGGATCAGGGGATTGCCGGTGTTCCAGATCGCTCCGTTTTCTACTTACTGGCTGGCTTGGTCATCATTGTGGAAGTGCTGGGCTTTGTCTTCTACTACATCAACCACCGTCTCTTAGCGCGCGTGATCGCTGATGTTAACCGTGACCTTTCCACAGACGCTTTTGCAGCATCAATGCGCCAAGATATGGCATTCCATGACCATTACTCCTCTGGCAGGATCCTTTCGCGTATTACCACCGATACGCGCGATTTCTCAACCTTTATCACGATCACCATGGACGTTGCCAACAACGCCCTGCAATCACTCATCACAGCCATTATTTTGCTCAATACCCAATGGCGTTTAGCTGTTACCCTTTTTATGATTGTCCCCGTGGTCATCATCATCGTCTCGTTTTATCGCAGTTTAGCCCGCCGATTCACGCGCCAGGGTATGCGCGCAATGGCAAACGTGAATGCCACGATTAAAGAGACCATCAGCGGTATAGCCATTGCAAAAAACTTCCGCCAAGAAGAAAGCATCTATCGAGATTTCAAACAAACCAATGATGTCTCGTATGAGATGAACGTCAAGCGAGGCATGATTTTATCGGTTGTGTTCCCGACGACGCGTGCCTTAGGCGGGATCGCCACTGCCGTTATAGTTTATACGGGCTCAAATTCTGTAATTGCAGGCTTGATTAGTGCCGGCGCTTGGTATATGTTCGTGCTCAGCATTGACCGCTTTTTGCAGCCTGTCATGGCTCTCACTTCTTACTGGACCCAGGTGCAAACTGGGCTTTCCGCAGCTGAGCGCATTTTTGCTTTGATTGATGCCGAGCATACCGTCATCCAGACAGGAAACTACATCCCCACACAGGTGCGTGGGAAAATCGACTTTAATAAGCTCACGTTTAGATATAACACCGGCAAAGAAGTACTCAAAGATTTTGATCTCCATATTCAAGAAGGTGAAAACGTTGCTATCGTTGGGCATACAGGCGCGGGGAAATCTTCCATCGCGCGGCTGATTGCGCGTTTCTACGAATTCCAAAGTGGGGAGTTGCTCATCGACGATCGTGATATCCGTTCTTACAATCTGCGCGCTTTGCGTCAGCACATGGGTTTGGTCACACAGGTACCCTTCCTTTTTGAGGGAACAGTAGAGGAAAACATTCGATTCTCTCAGCCAGAAATTACCCGAGAAGAAATATTAGCTTTAGCTTACCAAATTGGGGATGGGGAATGGTTAGAGACCTTTGGGGAAGGCTTGGATACTCTCGTTGGAGAAAGGGGCGCACAAATTTCCATGGGGCAGCGTCAACTGGTAGCCCTGATGCGTGTTCTGGCGCAAAAACCTTCTGTTTTTATTCTAGACGAAGCCACCGCCAGCATCGACCCCTTCACCGAGAAGCAAATCCAAACAGCGTTAAACCTCATCCTCAAACAATCGACTAGTGTCCTCATCGCCCATCGGCTCTCGACCGTACAGTCTGCAGACCGCATTATCGTATTGGACGAGGGCGTCATCCTCGAGGAGGGCAATCACGAACAGCTGCTCAAGAGCGGTGGTTATTATGCCGACCTTTACAATACTTACTTCCGTCATCAAAGCTTGGAATATGTGGAAAAAGCAGGTCAAATCTTTCATTCCAAGCAAAATAAGATTTCCTCCAGCCAAGACAAAGCTGCTGCTTGACTTTAATTTCTATCTTGCTAAAATTAATTTGCGAAAACTATGCGAGGCAAGTTGTAGAAAAGTTCTCGCTCAGATGAAGTGATTGAACTTACTGCTGAGAATGCAAATGCCGTTATTGATGACCATCATAAAGCAGCTATACTTTATGATAACTATAAAAAAGGAGCTAATATGAATTTCCCTAAAGATCTAAAATACGCAAAAACCGATGAATGGGTAAAAGTTGAAGGCGAGATTGCAACCATAGGCATCTCCGATTATGCACAGAGCCAGCTGGGCGACATTGTCTACTTTGAGTTTGCAGTGGAGCCTGATGAGGAAGTTAAAGCCGGCCAAGCCGTAGGCAGTGTCGATTCCGCTAAAGCCACAGCCGAAGTTAACTTCCCGGTGAGCGGAACTGTGCTAGAGATCAATGAGAATATCACGGATGACGTTGAAGCCCTCAACCAGGACCCTTATGGAAAAGGTTGGCTGGCAAAGATTAAAATCTCAGACCCAGCCGAACTCGCTGAGCTGATGGACGCAGAAGCCTACGAAGCTTATTGCGAAAGCAGGTAGCCATGTTTACCCCTCACACACCTCAGGATGTGGAGGCGATGCTCAAAGCTATTGGGCTAAGTAAAATCGAAGACCTCTTCCAAGAAATTCCTGAGCAGTATCGCTTCCCAGAGCTTAACCTTCCACCGGCACTTACCGAGATGGAAGTCAACCAAGACCTTGAAAGTATTGCCCACGCTAACGGCAATACGTCTGAGCTGCTTAGCTTTTTAGGCGCCGGCGCCTACGACCATTATGTCCCAGCTGCGGTAGATATGCTCCTGCGGCGTGGAGAGTTTTACACCGCTTATACTCCCTACCAGCCAGAAATCTCCCAGGGCACTTTACAATCCATCTTCGAATATCAAAGCTTGATTTGCAGCCTGACGGGTATGGATGTGGCAAATGCCTCCCACTACGACGGCGCAACCGCCGCTGCCGAGGCGGTTATCCTGGCTTATCATCACTTTAGAGGCAAGCGCACCAAGTTCCTTGTCTCCCGCGCAGTCAACCCGCAATATCGCCAGGTCATACGCACTTATATGCGCGGCAATAGCGAGATTAGCATCCTCGGAGACGACCCAGACACCGGCATCGATGCTTCAATGGAAAAGCTTATCGCTCAAATCGACGCGAACACCGCTTTAGTCATGGTGCAATATCCCGATTTCTTTGGGCGCATCATTGACTACAAACCCTTAGCTGAGGCAGTGCATGCCGCTGGAGCTTTGCTCGCTGTTTCCGTCAATCCGACAGCACTCGGCATTCTCACCCCACCCGGAGAGTTCGGCGCTGACATCGTTACGGGCGAAGGCCAACCATTAGGCATCCCGCTTTCATACGGCGGACCATATTTAGGCATATTTGCCGTTACCAATGAGCTGCTGCGCAAGATATCTGGCAGGCTGATCGGTCAGACGGTTGATGCAGCCGGCGAGTTAGCCTATGTAATGACCCTCACCGCGCGTGAGCAGCACATCCGGCGGGAAAAAGCGACCTCCAACATTTGCACTAACCAAGGGTTGATGGCATTAGCCTCAACAATTTATCTCAGCTTATTGGGCAAGCATGGCTTTGAACAGGTAGCTAATCTCTGTTACCAAAAGGCACATTATGCAGCAAACCAAATCGACCGTATCTCTGGATATGATTTGGCTTTCCCGGATATACCGTTTTTCCATGAGTTTGCTATCCGCTGCCCTATGCCGGTCGATCATTTACTTGACCATCTGCGCGCTTATGACATTCTCGGCGGTTATGACTTGGGCAAGGATTACCCCGAGCTGGAAGGCTGCCTGCTCATGGCAGTAACTGAAAAAATCCATAAGGACGATATTGACCTGCTCCACGATGCGCTGTTGGAGGTGACCCATGGCTGAGCCTACCATTTATGAACTTTCTTCCCCCGGTCGTCAGGGTGTAAGGTTCCCTGAGCCAGATACTCCCCAAAGTCCACTTCCCACAGAATTCAAGCGCAAGGATTTACCTTTGCCAGAGGTTTCCGAAGTGGACGTCGTACGTCACTTTACGCGCCTATCCCAGAAAAATTACGGCGTTGATATTGGCATCTATCCTTTGGGCTCTTGCACAATGAAATACAACCCCAAAATCAATGAGGTCGCCGCACGGCTGCCTGGCTTCGCACTCACCCATCCCTTGCAGCCTGAAGACACAGTGCAAGGAAACCTCTATCTCATGTATGCTCTGCAAGAGTGGCTAATGGAAATCAGCGGATTTGCCGGCATTACCTTACAACCTGCTGCAGGTGCGCAAGGCGAACTAACCGGCGTGCTCATCATCCAAAAATATCATGCCGATCGCGGGGATACGAAGCGTAAACGTATTCTCATCCCCGATTCTGCCCACGGTACAAACCCTGCCACTTCCTCAATGAGCGGATTTGAAGTGGTTTCACTCCCCTCGGATGACCGCGGAAATGTGGATTTAGAAGCGCTCAAAGGGCTTTGCGATGAAAATTTAGCCGGCTTGATGCTCACGAACCCCAACACGTTAGGTCTCTTTGATGAACATGTGGTAGAAGTTATCGAAACAGTCCATGCTACTGGTGGTTTAGTATATGGCGATGGCGCTAATATGAATGCGCTCCTTGGCATTGTGCGCCCTGGCGATTTAGGCTTTGACATTATGCACTTCAACCTGCATAAGACTTTCTCGACCCCTCATGGCGGCGGAGGACCAGGTTCAGGACCTGTAGCTGTCTGCGAGAAACTTGTCGATTACTTGCCCGACCCAGTCGTCACGATTGTTGACCCCGGGGATGAAGAAACCCCGCCTTTGTATGGCTACGCGCACCCTGCCAGAACTATCGGTCCGATAAAATCTTTTCAAGGGCATTTCGGCATGCTCGTGCGTGCCTATGCTTATATTGCTATGCACGGCAGCCAAGGGCTGCGAAATATCGCCGAAATGGCAGTGCTTAACGCAAATTACTTGCTCTCCAAAATCAAGGGGACCTACACCCTGCCCTATGACCGCAAGTGTATGCACGAGTTCGTGGTTGAAGGCGTCTGGGAGGATGCTCCTGGTGTGCGCGCCTTGGATGTCTCCAAACGGCTAATTGACTACAACGTTCACCCGCCAACAAACTACTTCCCACTCATCGTGCACGAAGCACTGATGATCGAGCCAACCGAGACAGAATCGCTTGAATCATTAGATTATTTTGCGGATGCGCTGCTGAAGATCGCTGAAGAGGCGCACACCCAGCCAGAATTGCTCCACGAAGCCCCGCATCACAGCCCCGTGCGCCGTTGCGATGAAGTGCTCGCAGCCAAGCAGTTGATTCTTCGCACAGGGCCAAAACCAAACGCTTAAGGTTATACAAACCACAAAGCCGGAGCTAACCTCCGGCTTTTTCTTTGTAGCTTTGTTGTTATTATGCTTAATGAATAATGAGCGTTACCGGGCAATGATCTGAGCCCATAATTTCATCCATGATAATCACATCTTCAACTCTCGGAACCAGGTTCTCACTGACCAAGAAATAATCTAGGCGCCAACCGATATTCTTCTCGCGGGCATGCATGCGGTAGGTCCACCACGTGTAGCGCACCGCATCCGGGTAAAGATGTCTGAAAACATCCACCAAACCATGCGCGAGGTATTTATCAATCCATACGCGTTCTTCGGGTAAAAATCCTGTGTTTTTTTCATTTTCCTTCGGTCTAGCAAGGTCGATCTCGTTATGGGCAGTGTTAAAGTCTCCTGTGATGATGACGTTTTCGCCCTTTTGATGGTGTTCATCAATGACATCAAGCAGCCGGGCATAAAACTCCAATTTGAAGGGTACGCGCTGATTTTCTTCGCCGCCGTTCGGGAAGTAAACGTTATAAAGAAAGTAATCCGGGTAACGCAAGCGAATCACGCGGCCTTCAGCATCAAATTCCTCTACCCCGATGCCCGTAGTAATTTCTAGCGGTTCCACCCGATAAAACACGGCTGTGCCGCTATAGCCAGGGCGGGCTGCAGGGTTCCAATAGGACTGGTAGCCTGGAATCTCACGCTGCTCTTCTGGGAACTGCTCTGGTCTGCCTTTAATCTCCTGTAGACAAAGCACATCCGGCTGGTAATCTTTAACCCAATCTAACGCCTGCTTTTTCACGACCGCTCGGTACCCGTTGACGTTCCATGTTGTAATCTTCATAAACATCCTCCACCAAATTTGAAATTTTCCAGCCTATGGTAAACTTTACAGCTGGTGTTAGTGATGTGCAAACAAGACTGCTTCCTTAAAACAGTGCAAAAAATCTTTTTAGCACTGCTCATTTTTTCAATTATACACACTCCAATCTTGGCTAAGCCTGTATCAGCCCAGGATGCAACCCTGCCAGTCTATATCGTGCAATCTGGGGATACGCTTTACGATATTGCCATACAGTTCTACACCACGGTCGACGAAATTATGGCTGTCAACGGGCTCAGCAACGGAGATTCGCTCCTCGTGGGCGACCGCCTGCTGATCCCCGGGTTGGAAGGGATGCAAGGAACGCTTACGACAGAATACATCCCGCTTGGTGCAAACCTGCGCAGCCTCAGCCGGCGAACCCAATCAGACCCAGCAAGCCTTGCCAAACTGAATAAATTCACCAGCCAATCAGAACTCTTTGTGGGCAGGCGAGTTGCCCTAACAACCTCAGAAGCCACGCAGGATTTGCAGACACTCCCTGCTCTCAAACCTGGGCAATCATGGTTAGAGTTTGCTTTATTATCCGGTCAGAACTCTTGGGCATTAGCCCGCCTCAACCAACTGAGTTCACCCAATTTAGCTCTGCCCCTCGACCCCTATTTCTACCATTCTGGCGAAGAAGCCACCGAAACATTAGCTATCCCGGGCATACGCTCTATGATGATCGATAATCTCCCCCTGATGCAAGGCGAGACCTACGTGCTGAAGGCTGATGCCGCCGAGAATGTTTCTCTTACCGCAGAATTAGCAGGTAACAAAGCAATCTTTTTCCCGTATGAAAATGGAGAGCTCGTAGCTTTTGGTGGAATAAACGCCTTGCAAGCGCCTGGTGCCTATCCCCTTAAAATATCCGTAACTACTTCAGAAAACACCAATTACAATTTTGACCAGTGGGTGATTATTAAACCGGGGAACTTCCAATCCAGTATCGATTTGATGGTCGATCCGGAGACAATTGATTCTCCGGAAATTGCCGAGGAAGATGCTCGCGTTATGGAGATCGTTACAAAAGCCACTCCCGTAAAGCAGTGGAACGGCACATTTAAATACCCTATTGCCGGTTCAGGCTGCGTGAATGCGGATTTTGGCAGCCGACGTACCTATAACGGCAGCGACAGACTGTATTACCATACCGGTATTGACCTCGGTTATTGTGAAGGAACGGATGTTTTTGCGCCCGCAACTGGCACAGTAGCTGCTATCTTGCCTAACCAGTTGGTCCGCGGGAATTTACTCATCATCGACCATGGTTTAGGTGTGTATTCGATTTATATGCACTTATCCGAGATCTTAGTTGAGGTCGGTGAAGTCGTTCAGCCAGGACAACGGATTGCCATCTTAGGTAATACAGGGCGCTCAACCGGCCCGCACTTGCACTTTGAGATTGACATCAACGGGACACCAGTAAGCCCCTGGACTTGGTTTAACCGAGAGTTTCCTTAAAATAAAACAGGCAGGTCGAACCTGCCTGATGCGCTGGGGGGGAATTGAACCCCCACGGCTTGCGCCACATGGCCCTCAACCATGCCTGTCTGCCAGTTCCAGCACCAGCGCGATAAAAAAATTATAACTTGACTGGCTTATATGTCAAGCAATCATAA